>Ga0207695_10001147_pt1 | contig 45960 bp, 36 predicted proteins | sample KBSC54metaG_FD_184354 | JGI IMG/M metagenome (GOLD analysis project Ga0207695, IMG submission 184354) | Corn rhizosphere microbial communities from Kellogg Biological Station, Michigan, USA - KBS C5-4 metaG (SPAdes) (version 2) | ecosystem: Host-associated > Plants > Roots > Rhizosphere > Soil...
GACGGCGTCGTGCGTACCATTGCGCTGGGCTCGACCGACGGCCTGAAGCGCGGCCTCGTGGCGCGCAATACCGGCGAAGGCATCAAGGTGCCGGTCGGCAAGGCGACGCTCGGCCGCATCATGGACGTGCTCGGCAACCCGATCGACGAAGCCGGCCCGATCGGCGAGCAGGATCGCTGGGTCATCCATCGCGAAGCCCCGAGCTATGCCGATCAGGCAGCGGCTACCGACCTGCTGGAAACCGGCATCAAGGTTATCGACCTGGTCTGCCCGTTCGCCAAGGGCGGCAAAGTCGGCCTGTTCGGCGGCGCTGGCGTGGGCAAGACCGTGAACATGATGGAACTCATCAACAACATCGCCAAGGCGCACTCGGGTCTGTCCGTGTTTGCCGGCGTGGGTGAGCGTACTCGTGAAGGTAACGACTTCTATCACGAGATGAAGGACTCCAACGTCCTGGACAAGGTCGCGATGGTCTACGGCCAGATGAACGAGCCGCCGGGCAACCGTCTGCGCGTTGCGCTGACCGGCCTGACCATGGCCGAGTACTTCCGTGACGAGAAGGACGAGTCCGGCAAGGGCAAGGACGTGCTGCTGTTCGTCGACAACATCTACCGCTACACGCTGGCCGGTACCGAAGTGTCGGCGCTGCTCGGTCGTATGCCGTCGGCCGTGGGTTACCAGCCGACGCTGGCCGAGGAAATGGGCGTCCTGCAGGAGCGCATCACCTCGACCAAGACCGGCTCGATCACCTCGATCCAGGCCGTCTACGTTCCGGCGGACGATTACACCGATCCGTCGCCGGCGACCACCTTCGTGCATCTGGACTCGACCGTGGCGCTGTCGCGCGACATCGCCAGCCTGGGTATCTACCCGGCCGTCGATCCGCTCGCTTCGACCAGCCGTCAGCTCGATCCGCTGGTGATCGGCAACGAACACTACGATGTCGCCCGCCGCGTGCAGGGCACCTTGCAGCGTTACAAGGAGCTCAAGGACATCATCGCGATCCTGGGCATGGACGAGCTGTCGCAGGAAGACCGCCAGGTGGTGGCGCGTGCACGTAAGTGCGAGCGCTTCTTCTCGCAGCCGTTCCATGTGACCGAAGTGTTCACCGGCTCGCCGGGCAAGTACGTGTCGCTGAAGGAAACGATCCGCGGCTTCAAGATGATCGTCGACGGCGACGTGGATCACCTGCCGGAGCAGGCGTTCTACATGGTCGGCGGCATCGACGAGGCGATCAAGAAAGCCGAAGAGATGGGCGCCAAGAAGGCAGCCTGATCGAGGTGAGCGATCGGAGCAGTTGATCAAGAGTCAACTGCTCTACCGTCACCGCCGCTTTATCGAACGTATTGGAACACCGTCATGAGCCACACCTTGCGAGTCGACATCGTCAGCGCCGAAGCCGAGATTTTTCACGGCGACGCGACCCTGGTCGTCGCTACCGGCGAAATGGGTGAGCTGGGTATTGCCCCACGCCACGCTCCGCTGATCACGCGCCTGAAGCCGGGCCACGTCGACGTGGTGCTGAGCAACGGCGAGCGCCAGCAGTTCTGGGTTTCCGGCGGCATTCTCGAAGTGCAGCCGCAGGTCGTCACCGTGCTGGCCGATACGGCCGTGCGTGCTGCGGATCTGGATGAAGCCGCTGCCCAGCTTGCCAAGAAAGAAGCCGAGGATGCCCTGGCAAACCGTACCGACGCCGAGGATATCGCCGAGGCACAGGCCAAGCTGGCACTGGCGTTGGCCCAGTTGCAGGCGCTGGAGCGCATGCGCAAGAACCTCAAGCACTGAGTGCTTCGTTGGGTGAGTATTTGCGAGACGCCGGCCTTTGTGTCGGCGTTTTGCTTTCAGGGCGCCTCCTAACTAGCCCTTTCCCCGGCGAAGCCATAGGCGAGGGTAGAGTGGAGTGGGGGGCGCCGCGCGCCTCTATATATTCTGATCCCTTGACCGGAGGGAACATAGTGTCGATACGTATCATCGTTGCCGCTACCGTCGTTCTATCCATCGGTGGTTGCACGCAAACTCCGACCCGGCCCGCTGCCACTCCTGCCAATCACGGCAACACCTCCTGGCATGAGAAAGTCGACCAGAACACGGTCCACTACCAGTTGGCCATGGGGCAGGTCGCCAGCGGTGGCACGCCTTTCCAGCGTGTCGACCCGGTTTATCCGCCAAGCGTGTTGCCGCATTGCCCGGCACCGGTCGACGTCAACGTCTTGGCGATCATCGATACCGACGGCAAGGTCGATGAGGTACGCGTGGCAGACGAGGCGCAGGCAGACGCTGAACGAAAACTGTTTATCGCCGCGACGCGCGAGGCAGCAAAACAGTGGCAGTTCAATCCGTTGACCATCCGCTACTGGACGGCCGATGCGAACGGCGATCAACACGAAACCAGCAGTGAGACCAAGCCGTTCAGCCTAGGCTATACGTTTCATTTCGAATGCCGTGGCGGCCACGCGGTAACCCATGCGGTGGATCACCCAGCACACGGGTGATCGTCCGTTATCATGATGTCCTTCCAACGTGCCAAGGCCCGCACCATGAACAACGCCCCGCTGCATGTCGTCATCCTCGCCGCCGGTGAAGGAAAGCGGATGAAGTCGAAGCTGGCCAAGGTGCTGATGCCATTGGCCGGGCGACCTTTGCTGGCGCATGTGATCGAGGCGGCGCGGGCATTGCAGCCGAGCGCCATCCACGTTGTCTACGGCCATAACGGCGATCAGGTACGCGGCGCATTCGCCGGCCAGCCTGACCTGCGCTGGGCCCTGCAAGCCGAGCGCCTGGGTACTGGCCATGCGGTGGCGCAGGCCCTGCGCGATATCCCCGATGGCGCGCGCGTGCTGGTGCTCTACGGCGATGTGCCGCTGACCCGTGTCGAAACGCTGCGCCGGCTGTCGCAATCGGACGAAACGTTGTGCCTGCTCACCACGCGTCTTGCCGACCCGCAGGGTTACGGCCGCGTGCTGCGCGACGGTAACGGGCTGGTGCGCGCGGTCGTCGAGGAGAAGGACGCCGATGATACCCAGCGTGCGGTCAGCCTCATCAACACCGGCATTCTCGCGGTGGAAGCGAACGCGCTGAAGCGCTGGATTGACAAGCTCGATCGCAACAACGCACAGGGCGAGTATTACCTCACCGATATCTTCGCCATGGCGGCGGGCGAGAACCGGCCAGCGCTAAGTGTCGAGTGCGACGACCCGGTCGAGGCAGCCGGTGCCAACAACCCATGGCAGCTGGCTGAGCTCGAGGCTCACTACCGTCGTCGCGCCGCGCGCGCCCTGGCCGAAGACGGCGTACGCATGGCCGATCCCACGCGTCTGGATGTACGTGGCGCGGTCACCGCCGGTCGCGATGTGGAGCTGGATATCGACGTGGTTCTCGAGGGGAATATCCAGTTCGGTGATGACGTCCGCGTCGGCCCATTCTGCCGTTTGAAAAACGTGCAGCTCGCCACGGGCACCGTGGTACTTGCGCATTGCGATGTCGAAGGCGTCATAACGCACGGTCCGTGCACCATCGGCCCCTTCGCCCGCTTGCGTCCGGGGACTGAGCTCGCCCCGGGCGTCCACGTCGGTAACTTTGTCGAGGTGAAGAAATCGAGCATTGGCGAAAATAGCAAAGCCAATCACTTGAGTTATATCGGTGACGCAGTGATCGGCCGTGGCGTAAACGTTGGCGCGGGCACGATCACCTGCAACTACGACGGTGTGAACAAGTTCGTGACGCGAATCGAAGATGGCGCCTTTATTGGCTCCAATAGCGCGTTGGTTGCGCCGGTAACGATTGGCGAAAATGCCACGATCGGTGCCGGGTCCGTGATCACCAGGGATGCTCCTCACGATGCGCTGACCCTTGCTCGTGGCAGGCAGGCGACATTGCAGGGTTGGACGCGACCGGTGAAGAAGTAATTTTTTGCCGGGCGCCCTGGCGTATGCAATTGCGAGGAGCAAGTGAGGAACAATTTCGCGCTTGCTCCTCTTTACTGGATACTGTCACTCACGGCCTTGCGCGCAATCAATCGGTAGGCATTGCCATGTTGCGACAGCCGCAACAAGGGGCCCAGAAACGCCAGGTCGATGCATCTAGCGACGGCGACGAAAGGCAGCGCCAGGAAGAAGACTGCACGGCGCACAAGACGCGATGCCCGGCTAGCGGGTGCCGAGCGCCATGGAGAGTCGCCTTCCGGCAGCTTTGCATTGAGCGCGAGCAAGAGAGCCGTGGTGAGGTCGAGCGGGTCGTGAGGCGTACCGCTGTCGCAATGCTCGATCCGGAATCCAAGCGACACCATCTCCACGGCCAAATTGGCCGATGGTACGAAATGAAGGTGTTGAGGCTGTAGCCAGGGAAGCCAATATCTGCCCAGCCAACGGGACATGAGCGACCGTGTATTGGGAACTTCGATGACCAGCAGCCCTTCCGGTTTCAAGAGGCGGGCCGCATGTCGCAGCTCTGCTCTAGGCTCCGTTGTGTGCTCCAGGTAGTGATACATGCTGACAACGTCATAGCGCTCGGCATACCTCGCCGCCAGTGCCTCCAGTGATTCCTTGTACCCGGCCGCGATGCGTCCGTATGCGAGGCCATCGTCGATACCGTTGGATGCGTCGGTGCAATGAAACTGCGTATGTGGAAAGGTCGCGCGCGCGGTCTCGCAAAAATGCCCATAACCCCCGCCTACATCAAGCCAGAGCGAGGGATTGGGCTCGATAGTGGCAACGGCGCTCGCGCGTCGTTGATAAGTTCGTCGCCTCGACGCAAACTGATCACGCATTTTTCCAGCACCGAGGCCGTCGTAAAAGTCGCGATAGTAATAGCTCAGGCCTATCTCGCTGAGACGTGGATTCTGGAAAATATGCTGGCAGCATCGGCACCGATCCAGAACGAACTGTCCTCCCTTTTGCTGGATCAGATCGACGGTGTGAAGGTGCCGGGTGATATCTGCGCTATTGCACCAGGGGCAATCGTTGCGCTCCTTCAAAAACAGCGCTGCATCGTCATGGCGTTGTTTTTTGTAGTAGTGCCGAGCCTGTTCGATTTCACTATCCATGTGAATTCATTCCGCTAATTTAGAATGCCGAAGCGCAAGAAATGTTCGACCGCATCGGCCGCGCGGTCCGTTCCGTTACTCATTGAGGGCTGGATGTATGCTGCTGCCGCACGATAACTCGGATCGGTAAGTACCGAATCAATGGCTGCGCCTATGGCAATGGCGCTGGGACGGCCGAAACGTACGCGTACACCGACACCAGCTTCGACGACTTGTGCGGCATTCATGGGTTGATCGTCACGGATGGGGGCTACAACGAGCGGTACGCCATGACTGATGGCTTCCGATATCGAGTTTTGCCCACCATGCGATACGACAGCATCCATCTGCTTCAACAGAGCCAGCTGAGGAGCACTCTGCAAGATGAGTATGTCGTCATCCGATACGCGTGCCAGGTTGCGCGACGGATCCAGCAATATGGTTTGAATGAACCTGCGCCGTTCGTGACACGCCAGCCATGCTTCATCAAGGAACGCCCGCCCGGTAGCGTCGCTGAGGGTTCCCAAGGAGATCAGCACCTTGCGGCGGTCATCCAGTCTCTCCCAGGGGAAACCCGGAACCTCTTTACGATATTTGATGGAGCAACCAACACTTGCAATTCGTAGATGGCATGGCAAAGGGCCGGTTAGGGCAGGACTGCTAAAAAGTATGGTCCCAAAAGGAGAAAATCGGGGGTCCGTGCTATCTCCGAGTCGCAGGTCTCTGCCCAGTTGCGTCAGCGCGTTTGTCATCCATTGATGAAAGCCAGGGTGGCTTTCTAACCGATAACTGGCCTCTCCTGATGTCGTTGCCAGCGTAAGCCAACGATAGTCGGCCTCGCGTGCAGCAAGGCTTCCGGCAAACGTCTGCTGATCGCAAAGCACGAGACAAGGCTGAAAGGTTTTCAGGGCGTCGGCGACCTGCGCATACATGGCGCGAGCCATATCCAGGTAGGCGCCCCACAGCAGAGCGACGGCCTCGTGGCCGCGCAACTTGCCTGAGCGTTCCACTGCCAGAGTGGCAACCTGATTGAATGCTGCTTCTTGGACGAAGGTCGTTCTTACGCCAAGTTTCCTCAGGAGTTTCTCATCACCAATCCAGCCAACGTCATGGCCACGAACCTCGAGTTCCGTAGCCACGCTGATCAGTGGGTTGAGATGGCCCACAAACGGAGGGCCAACAAAAAGCAGCCTACTCATCCCCGGCGATCCAGAATGCCCGGTCCGCTATAAAAGTCGTGCAGGAAGCTCTTCAGAGTCGGCAGTGCCTCATACAACAAGAAGTGCGAAGCGTGAGGAATGACTTCTATCCGAAGATTTTTCATGTGGCCCATCGATTCGACGGTACCTTCATACGCACCATGTGTACTGTCCGCACCATAGATACCAAGCGATGGCACCGAAATAGCACTCAATTGTTCCGCTGTTGGAAGGTCGCTCGATTCAATGTCCTCGAGATAGGTTCGATCCATGATCATGCTTCGCATTCTTGCGATGACTTTCATCGAAAGATCGGAATTCTTGTCGTAATGAGCGACAACATCATCGATGTTCTGTCTCATGTTACGTAAAAGTGAGGCAAAGTTTTCTCTCCAGGCAGCTGTGGGAGGTTGGCCTTCAAGAAGCGCCAGGCTCGCAGCTCTTTCAGATCGGAGAGCGACGTATCCCGCGGCGAGTCCCGCGCCAAACGAACTCCCTATGAGGTGCACTTCTCTGTCGGCACCCACCCCATCAAGAATGGTGTCGATATCGAGAAAGATACGCTTCAGGTTAAAGCAGCCAGGGCCATACTCGCTGCGTCCATAACCGGCTCGGTCATAAAGAATGATATTCATTCCAAGCTTGGTAAGGGTTGATGCGATGGTCGTGTAGTAGGTGCTCAGGTTGTCGGACAGCCCGCCATGCAAAACCAATGCGATAGGAGCGTCAGATGCAACTTTCTTACGCTCCCCGTTGGTATCGCATACAAGTACATTGATGCGCAGCCCATTGATCATCATTTGCACGGTCAATCCTCTTCCGGAGTGGTCTGCTGCGCCACGTAGTGAGCGACGTCGCCAAGCGTGAGCTTTACGAGCAGCTCTAGATCCAATTCGGAGAGGTAGTTCGACAGGTTCACCTTTCCTCCGTAGCGCTCGCTTAACGCCAGGCCGAAGCGAACGATATCGAAGCTTTCCAGATCAAGGTCAGATTGAATGGTCGTTTCTGGGCGCAGCGGAAAATCTATGCAGTAGTCGGTAGTTACCGCCTTCAGTATGTTGGCCACTTCCTGGAATATTGCTTCCTCGTGGACGGCGAGATGATCTGTCCTTGTCATATATGTTCTCTCCTTGATGTGATCCGCCTTCGGATCGTTATCTGTGCTGCGTGTTCACTTTCGGCGCTCGTTGTATCGATGCGTCAAATGGCTCGCCAACACCTGTTATGGCTCAGCTCATGGATGGGCGTGGTTGCCGGGACTTCGTGCCATAGGTGGCTTTGTCCTGGTTTCGGCAGAGTGATCTTCGGTATCAATCGTCCAAGAGACGATAAACTCCCTGTCGACAGACCCGTTCGGCCTATGCCTGCAATGCAAGACCGTATGTCGCGTCTCGGTTTCCTTCGATCTGTATCGCGATACACCGAGTGAAATGCTGTCGACCGAGGTGATGACGATATCGCGTGGCTTGTGGCGCAAGCCAAGGCCATCGAGTTTAGATACGGCTTCCTTGGCCGTCCAGAATCGCCAGAACAACACATCGAGATCTGCTGAATTTTTAGCTAGTCGCTGTATCACATCGATTTCTTCTGGTGTCAGGCACGAAACCATCAGGCCATGTTCGACCGGTCTAAGTCTTTCGGTATCGATGCCGACGCCGCCGGGAGCCGATTTCCGCGTGCGACATAGGGCGACAGCGAAGCCATCGACATGCGCTATGGAAATATGCATCGGAGGAAGTTGTAGACCGTGATTGCCCTGGGCGAACGGCGCACCGTTTTCATCGTTTGAGATAACGACTTCCGCGGGATAGATATCGCGTTTTCCGCCCTTCCAGAGAAGATTGCGCACCGCGTCCTTTGCCGCGATACGACCAAGCAACCACTGCCGCTGCCTGTGTGTATTCAGCGTCACATAACGGTCGCGCTCCATTTTTGCCAGCTGATAGTGCGACAGAAGCTCTCGGCTTGCCGCGTCCGTCCAGCTTTCGGATACGTAGCTCCACCCGTGGTCGCTCACGGTGCCGACAGGATACCGCTCTGGAAAATACGTGCTGGATTGGAGCTTCGAATTGAGGCTGAAACGATGATCAGTCCACTGCTGTATCGTCAACCACGGCTTGGCGCCGACGCTGGCGTGGATATCGGCATGTACGGAACGTCTATCGGAGGTCAACGAGTGAACAAGGCATTCGATGAGTGTGCCCGAGGGAGGACCTTCGCTGTGTATATTGATTCTCGCGATGCTGTGAGGAAATGCCAACGACCTATCTTCCAGACGAAGCATGGAAAGAAAGCCAACTAACTGACCCATGTTGTCAAGCGTAGCGCCGGGCAATGGGAGCGCTCGAATCATGCCGAGCACATGATCGGGACCACAATGAACCAGTCGCTCTATACCTCTGAATGCCGGCCCATGAAACATCCAGCGCTCGTCGTATATGGCCGATGCGGCAATGTCGCATGGGTCATGCCTTGCCAGTTGAGGTTGCAATGGACCGACGGTATAGGAGGCGGCGAACACGAAGGTGGCTTGGCAATAGCCTCCCATCCTTACAGTGATCTTGTCGGCCGATGAGCTTTGGACTTCGACAGGAATATTTATGGATGGGATCGCCTCCACCCAACGCTTGAACTGAATATCTTCGATGGCAACAACTTTTCCGGTCTTGTGCGTTGCTGCCGCGTGTTGCCACATCCATTGAATAAGCATGGTTCCCGGAACGATCGGTCGCCGCTCCAACTCGTCGGTGCAGGCGGTGCTTTGCCGTACCAAAGAGTGGTCGCGTAGGAAGGGCATGGCGTCCAGTGAGACATGGATAATCGGTTGTGGCGCGATATCGCGATGAAGCATGCGCCGCTTGCTGGCCTCCACTACCTGGGCGAGGTCGCTCTTTGCACGATCGAGCATGTGCGCGAACGCTTTTGTCGAGGCAGGAAGTGCTGCGGGCTGCTTGTCATTGCCAGCACTCGCGTTCATGGTGAACTCGAGTGCGGGCTGGGCTTTTGATGTCGGGTTTATCAAACCCGATCCAAGATCCAGACAGATCGCATGGCGAGTGGTTTTGCCTTGGTCGCCGAGAACGGATGGATTCACCTGTGCGCCACTTGACCAGAGATCCAGAAGCAAACGCTGCAGCTGCTTCATGCCGCCGAAACGATGGCTTGCTGTCGATGTAGTTACGTGAGGTAGGCCGCGAAGCGTATCGTCGATGAGCGTTGTAAGTTGTCCCGTACCGATCTGCACGAAAGCTCTGAAGCCGCTTTCGTACATGGCGCGAATCATTTTTGAGAATCTTACTGGCTCGATCAGGTGCCGCCGCATCAGGCTGCGGATATCATCGGGTAGGGTCGGGTAAGGTGCAGCTGTTGTCGCGGACCAGACAGGGCAACGAGGTGTCTGTACCTGAGAGCCGCCAACCCCTTCGATGAATGAAGTGGCATAAGGCTCGAACATCGGCGTATGTAAGCCAGAAAGGAAGGGTAGCACCTGTGCAAAATGTCCTCGGCTTCTAACCTCCAGAACGAATCTTTCGACCATGTCCTTGGTGCCGCACACGATGGTCTGCTGCGAGGCGTTTTCGTGGGATATGACCATATTTCCCCAGGCCCCATCCTTGAGCATCCCGCGCACCACGTTGGCGCTCATGCTGACCACGACATAGGGAAAGGGAGGGAATGTGAAGCTATGGGTGCAGTAACGCAACCGCGCTTCGCCCAAGTCCGGTATCCCGCCTCCCGCAGAAAATGCAGCGAGCTCTCCGATGCTATGGCCGGCCATGGCATCCGCATGTACTCCCAGCCGATGAAGCGCCGAGTTGAACAGCAGGCCTGCATCCAGGACGACGCGCGCGTGAGCCAGGACATCGCTGCTCTCCACGTTCCGAATGTCGGGTGCATTCAGCCGAAAGTGTTCGGCCACCTCGCTCGCCGTGTCCGGCAAATGGGCATCCAGGCCCGGAAAGACAAATGCCGTTTTGAGCTGAACGCCTTCTTCGACTAGCGGCACCGGGGAATACCACACATTTTGTTGCCCGCGGCATGCGCGTTCTTCCGTGACCACAGTGAGTGCATGGCGAATACGCTCGGCCGTGGGACCTAGGACAGCCAGTCTCACGTGGCCCACGGCGACGTGAGACTGTGCGTCTCCCGCCAACCAATGCCGCAATGCGGACTCGAGATTCTCTTTGCTGGAAGTCTGAAATATCGCGATTTCCAGGTGGGTGGTCTCAGGGGTAACGCTTGCCGAAGGGGACTGGGCGCAGATGGAGCTGCACGATTGCATCACCAAGTGAGCATTTATTCCGCCGAAGCCAAAAGCGTTGACACCTGCTCGACGGTGTTGCCGATCTCCGTGCGCAATCCAGGGCTCGTGCTTTTCAAGAATTCGGAATCTTGTTTCCGAGAGCAGCTTGTTCGGTGTCCGACAGTTGAGGCTAGGAGGGAGTACGCCGTAATGCAGCGCCAGTGCTGTCTTGATAACAGACGCGATGCCTGCCGCGGGCATGGTGTGGCCAATCATGGATTTGACTGAGCCAAGTACGGCGCGTGAATTCTCCGGAGGACCGAAGATCGTTGCCAGCGTTTTCAATTCCGCTTCGTCGCCGGCCGGAGTGGCGGTGCCATGGGCTTCGATGAAATCCACGCTATCTTGGCTCGCTGGATCCCACCCCGCGTCAGCCCAGGCGGAACGTATGGCGCGGATCTGGCCGTTGGCTTGCGGGCTCATCAGGCTGGCTCCACGCCCGTCACTGGACACCCCACTGCCTTTGATGATCGCGTAGATTCGATCGCCGTCTCTCAGGGCATCGTCCACTCGCTTGAGCACAACTATTCCCGCGCCTTCGCCGATCAGCAATCCATCGGCGTGTGCGTCGAAGGGTCGAATGCATTGGCCTTCGGACAGCGCACCCAGTGCTTCAAATACTTTCCAGAAAGCGAGGTCGTGGCAATGATGAATACCTCCGGCGATGACGACATCGCAGCTGTTGTCGCGCAACAGTCGAATGGATTGGTCGATAGCGAGCAGGGACGATGCGCAGGCGGCATCTAACGTGTAAGCGGGGCCATGCAGATTCAGGCGATTGGCGATACGCGAGGCCGCCAGATTGGGGACCAAGCCAATCACGGAGCCCTTGGCCTCATATCCCAGGTCACTGACAAAGGCTTCCCCCATCCGCTTCACTGCGTCTATCGGTAGATTGGGGGCCCATGCCCGGATGGCATGCATCCATTGTTGCGAACCGCGAACCTTCTGTTCGTAACGTCCGATTCCAGGGGTGAAGTAGGCACCACGCCCGAGGATGATGCCGATACGATCGGAAGCCGTGCTCAGGTGTGGGAGCCCGGCGTCCGTCAATGCATCGGTAGCCAGCTTGAGCGCGATCAGTTGATCAGGTTCGATATACTCAAGATCGTTAGGCGCAATACCGAAAGCCAGGGGGTCGATGTGAACGGCGGAGACGAAGCCTCCCCGCTTGCATCGAGGGAGCTCAAGCAGGCTATCGTTCAAATCGGTCGCGCCGCGTAACCAGCGCTCAACAGGGACTGGGCCGGTCGCATCTACTCCATTGACGATATTGCGCCAGTACTCGGAGAGATTATTGGCGCCTGGAAATAGCGCAGCCATGCCGGTAATGGCAATATCGCGCTCCTGCAGCGGCCGATGCATCACCAGCCCCCCGCGCTGTAGACCACAGAGTATCTATTTTCCGTATAGGCATCGATCTCCGCCAGGAATGCATCTGCTCCCAATTCGGGGCGGATCATGGCAATACCTTGTGTAGCGAACTGGCGCGCCAACTCGGGAGATACCATACCTCCATGGCCGTCGCCGAGCGGCGCCCAGGGCCCCCAATGCATGGTAATCACTCGGGCGGCTGCGCGAGGGTTGCATGCTTTCCCCAGCGCATCCAGGGCACAATTGGCAGCTGCGTAATCGCATTGGCCACGGTTTCCGGCCATCCCCGCGATGCTGCCAAACATGACGAGAACATCAGGTATGTGTTTGAGCTTCTCGCTGGCGGATATCAGATGTTTCGCTCCGTCGACTTTGGCTGACCACACGCGTTCAAAAGAATGCGTATCCTTATCGGCGATCAGACGGTCCTCGATGACCCCGGCGGCGTGAACGATGCCGTAAATGGCGCCATGCAGACGTTCGACGCTGGCTAGCAGTTCAACCACTTGCACACCGTCAGTGACATCCAATGGGTGATAGCTGACGCCGCAACCCAAAGCCTCGATGGCCTCTACGGTGCGACGCACTTCTTTTTGGGCCAGGATTCCCTTGGCCATTCGCGTCGCCGCTGGCGGATCATCAGCCAACCCGCGTTCAAGAATGGCTCCGCGCAATGCATTGATGTCAGAGAACTCGATGAGACCTTCATCAATGCCGGAATAGAGATCGTCTGTTCTGCCGGCCAACACGATATGTCTGCTACGGGTTGCCAGACGCTTGGCTATCAAGCCGGTAATGCCACGAGCGCCCCCGATCAATACCCAGATAGGCTTTTCTGGTCTGGATATCTCGGATCGTCCGGGAAGGCTGGATTCGATCAGTGCTGGCGCGAACCGACTACCATCCCGATAGACAATGACAGGGGACATGGAATCGTCGTGAAGTTCCGCTACGGCAATACTGGCTGCATGTTGCTCTGAAACCTGTGTGCCAAGTTCGACGAAGCGAATGGTTTTTGAGGGATATTCCAGGGCCGCACAACGGAAAAATCCCCGAAGACCGGCACGCAGTACATCGTCGTCAGTGCGGCAGATTGCTAATAGTCGCCGGGAGCCGGTGGCGAGAAATTTTTTCCAGGTGCCGTATTGGGCAGGTAGCTCCCGCAGGGTCATTGCGTTTGTATCGACAATCAAGTCTGAGCCTTCGGCCGCTATGTGGGAGGGCGGAGCGGCTGTCGATGAGATGTCCGCATCCGTCGCCGTAAGCGAGATGGCGTGGAGGAACTCGGTAGATGTTGATACAACTTGAATGCTTCTCCCACTCAGGCTGCTATTCGAATTCAGCGTTGACGTAGGCTCCAGTTGTTCGATCAGTCGCGCCGGGGCAATGCCTGGCGTAGCTGAGGCCTCACTCCCACTTGCCGAGTTGTGAGGCGAGGTTCTGGCTTGCTCAAGTACGGAGACTATGGCCGACGGAGTACGTGCAGCGCTTAGCGCATCCACGTAGAGCTCTTTCTGTGTGAAAGAAAATACGCGTGCGAGATGACCGGCAATTTCAGTTCGCTTGATCGAATCGATACTGAGGTCGGATTCGAGATCGAGATCAGGGGTTACTGCTTGAGGCGGATAACCGGTTCTTTCGCAAATAGCTTGAATGACCAGCTTGAGTACGTCGGATGTCGCTCCATGGCTGATCACGGATTGCGCTGTTATGGCTGCGTTGTCATTCGGCGCAATAATTTCGCAGATCGAAGATATCGTTCTTGCCTGAGCAAGGGCATCGGCAATCCGCGGATCGTTTGCCTCCTCCACACCTTTGTCTTTGAGTGATTGCAGGATGTGGCCAACGATCTCGGATCGCTTGATTGAGTCGATGCTTAGATCACTTTCCAGATCGAGATCGTTGGCTAGCACGGTAACGGGATAGCCGGTGCGCTCCGCGATGATGCGTGTGATCATCACCGGCACTGAATCCGTGAACGTACCCGGTCCGGCAGGCGTGGCTGGCAAGGCATTCGATGTTTCTATGGCAGATGGTACGTGTGCGCGTTCTGTCCAAGCCGGCTCGCTACGCACAATGGATGCAGGGACCGTATCGCGCGCACTCAGATGTTGAAGCAGCACGTCGCGCTGCGACGCAATGGCCTCGCTCGTGCTTTGAATGAACTGCTCGATGAGCGCGAAATCGGTTGTTGATTCCGGTGTTCGCGAAGCCGCAGAAGCCTGCATGCTCGATATTGGTATCGCTGGCTTGATGCCGCCTGGTAATGGTGTGCCATCGGAGGTGCGAACGAAGTGTCCATCGATCAACCATGGGGTAGGGGGAGTAGTGCTCTTTGGGTTCTGAGGCAAAGCCCTGCCTTGGAGTAGCCAGCCCTCGCTGACGGCAACGCCCGCTATGGCAAGACCGGCGACGGTTTGCAGCAGCCCTGCCAGTGTCCCGTCGCCACGCGGATCAATGGACAAGGCACGATGGCTGCGCGACCCCAGGATGGACTGCGTAAGGCCGCAAAGTACGTTCCCGGGACCGACTTCCAGGAAAGTGCGGGCCCCCGCGTCGTACATGGCAAGTATTTGGTCAGAGAAACGGACAGGGCATGCGATTTGCGCAGCGAGCTCTGGCCCAGCTGTCGAGGCATCCATGGCATGAGGCGATGCAAGGCGATTCGACCAGACCTGGTGTCGCAGATGTGAAAAGTTCACCTTGCTAAGGAGGTCTCGAAATGGCTCGCTGGCACTTGCAACGAGGGGGCTGTGGAATGCGCAGGCTACGTTGAGAGATTTGACGCCGATGCCTTGTTCTTTTAGCAATGCGCAGGCTGCCGCGATTGCCTGTGTGGGACCCGATATCACGGTTTGATTCGGTGTGTTGTGATTGGCGCAGACGATATCCGAGGTAGCTTCGTTGGCTGCGAGAAGCGAGAGAATGCTTGACGGGGACGCGGCGACGGCAGCCATGGTTCCGGGATCGCTTGCGATCGCATCATGGATACATTGCGCCCGCTGTTTGCTGAGCTCGATCAGTATGTGTTCGTCGAAAGCCCCGGCGCACCAGAAGGCAACGAGTTCACCGTAGGAGTGCCCAGCGGACATGTCGGGCAAGATACCCAGCCCTCCGAGCGCAGCCGTGGCCATCATGGATGCGATTCCAAGCGCTGGCTGCGCCACGCGCGTATCCTTGAGTCTGTCTATCTGCCTCACTCGATCGGCCTGATCGAAAGGTTGGCTTGTAAACCATGCATCGGCAATATCGGGCTCGAGCGTCAAGAGCTTTTGCAGGCCAGGAATGAATGTCGGCAGTTCGCGCAGCATGTTGGGACGTTGGCTCCCCTGGCCGGGGAACAGGAACGCGAGCTTTCCTATGGGCGATTCGTTCTCACCACGGATATATAGTTCGTTGGCTACGGGAAGACCGTGCTTTGCCGACTGCAGCAAGGCAACGAGATGTTGGGTATCTCTCGCTACGAATGCGAGCTGCACGGGTTGGCTGCGGTCGGACTGAGCGCACACCTGTGTGGCTATCTGTTGAAGCACCGACCGCTGCGCCTTCGCGGCAAGCATTTCCAACAGCTGATCGACTAACTCGCTCGCGGCATCCCGAGAAGCACCGCGAATGAGTATGAGCTCGCAGGGCCTGTACGCGAGTCGTGGGTCGATGCACATCTCCCATTCATTCGACAACACGGCATGAAAATTCGTGCCACCGAAACCAAAGGCGCTGACGCCGGCGAGTCGCTGCCCACGACCGGTCAACCATGGCTGCGCCGCGTTCTGAAGGCGTAAGGCACTGTCGCGCGGCCAAGCGGTGCTCGGAGTGGTGATGTGCGTCATTGCCGGGCGTATGCCAGTATGCACTGACAGGGTAGCCTTGATAATGCCCGCGAGCCCCGCGGCGCATTTCGTGTGACCGATCAGCGCTTTGACTGAGCCGAGCGTACAGTGGCCAGGCGTTGCGGCGGCCTCGCTGAATACTTGCGACAGCGAGGTCAGTTCTGTCTGATCTCCCACGGATGTTCCGGTGCCATGCGCCTCGATGAGGCCAACCTCCGCAGGATCACGCCGAGCCTGGGCATAGGCACGACGCAGCGCTGTCTGCTGCCCTTCCGGGCGCGGTGCGGTCAGTCCCTTGGCTCGGCCGTCGCTAGCGGAGCCGATGGCTTCGATGACGCTGTATATGCGATCGCCGTCACGCAGCGCATCCTCTACGCGTTTGAGCACGAGGCAGGCAATGCCCTCGCCGAGTACGATGCCATCGCTGTGGGCATCGAAAGGAAGCGAGCGGCCACTAGGCGAAAGTGCTCCGGCAGAGTTGAACATCATGTAGTCGCTGATGCCATTGTGGAGATCCGCACCGCCGCATAGCACCATGTCGCTATGGCCCAGGCGAAGCTCTTTACAGGCCATATCGAGAGCGGCGAGCGAGGAGGCGCACGCGGCATCAACGGTGAAGTTGCTGCCACCTAGATCCAGTCGGCTGGCAATTCGCCCTGCAATGACGTTTGACAGTGTCCCGGGGAAAGTATCTTCGGTGAATCGGGGGAGTTGTTCCTGCAGGGACGATGGCACGCTGTCCGCATAGGTAGGAAGCACGGCTCGTAGCGTGAGCGCATCACGAAGTTCACTACCCGCCTCGGCACCAAATATCACAGCGGTGCGCGAACGATCGAAGCCTCCGTTGCCGTACCCCGCATGTGCGAGTGCGCGCTGCGCCATTTCCAGGCTCAGCAGCTGTATGGGCTCGATCGTCGCCATCGAGGACGGTGGGATGCCATAGCTCAGGGCATTAAATTCGATCGGGTCGATGAAGGCGCCGCGCGTCGATATGACGCGATCAGTCGATATGGCTTGATCACCGTGGTAACGCTCGGCGCTCCAGCGTGAGGTGGGTACGTCGGTGAACGATGGCGAGGCATCAAGTATCCGTCGCCAGAATGAGTTGACGTCCTCGGCGCCGGAGAATGCACATGCGATTCCGACGATGGCCACCCGATAAGGTTCAGGAGCAACTGTGCCTGAAGCCTCCGGTTCTCCCAGGCGGGCTACGTTCTGCGAAAACCATTCGGTCGCACGGACGGTAACTTCGTCGTGAAGCTCATGGAGCGTCGATGTCCGGTGTCGAAGCACCGATATATCTCCTGCCATGAACATACCGTCAGCGAGCTGCGCATCATCACTCACGCGTTCCAGAGAGTCGTTCTTGCGCAGCAATCCCTTGCTTGCCAAGCGTAGGCGCCCGAGATTGAGTTGCTCCAGTTCGCGCCAGATATCTCGATCGTCTCTGCCTTCGTGTAGCCACGCGTTCTTATGCCGTTGGAATTCGTCGACAAAGGGTGTTGAGAGACAACGCGTGGCATGTCCAGGCGCGGTTTCCAGCAGCTGCGTTTCCTTGGCCAGAACCAGTTGCTTCTGAAATAGCGGGCCAATGGCGCCGTGTCTTACGGCTTCTTCAGTAAACAGGTAAGCCGTTCCCATGAGAATGCCGCTGCGTATCAAATGACCCGGCATACCCGCGGTCATGGCCATCGCAGCTGCCGCGGAGGCTGCATCATGAATCCCCCCGGCAAATACCAGTTCGATCGGTTGAGGGGCCTTGCTCTGCTGTTGAGCGATGTGCGATTCGATGATATCGAGCTGGGATTCCCACAGCGGGAAGCTATTACGAGGCCCAATGTGACCACCACACTCGGCACCCTCGAAGATGAAGCGCTTTATCCCGGCATCGAGAAACTGTGCAAGAAGACCGGGCGAGGGAACATGGACGAAGCAGGTGATGCCAAGCTCTTCCAGCGTCAGGACTTGGGACGGCCTGCCACCGGCGACGATGGTATGTGTCGGGCGCACCTGGGAAATGGCGCCCAACTGGGCCTGGCGAATCGATTCATCGGCGAAGCCGAGTATGCCGACACCCCAAGGTCGATCTCCCAGCTGCTGTTGGCATTGGCGAAGCAAATCGAGTGATGCTTGCCCATCCAGAAGAGCCAGCGCGACGAACGGCAGTGCTCCTGCCGCAGCGATGGCGGCGGCGAATGCGGCCTGATCGCTGACGCGGGTCATGGGGCCCTGCAGGACGGGAATTGGTGTTCCGAGGGTTTCGCACAATGCGGAAGGTGCTTTGAGGTCGGCAAGCGACAGATGCTGCTTGATGTTCCTGAACGCGGCCAGGACTCGAGGAACGTTGCCGAAACGCCGCGCAAATATTTGTGCCAGATAGGCATCTTGCCCGGCAATCAGGGAGCTTCCCGCTTCGGATCGCCTTGGTTTGATCAGGCGATAGCCACCTTCCCGGGTGGTCTCTGCGCCATCGATACGATCAAGAATGTTACGGACATTGAGCGGAACGTGGCTTTCTTCAAGCAACGCGAGCTGGATGTCCAAGACAACGCCTGTTGCACCGATGACTAACGCAGCCGCAGCTGTGCGCAGCCCAATGCCACCGCACGCCCAGATCGGGAGGCGAATATCGGTGGAAGAGACAAGCGCTTGCAACAGGATGAAGGTTGAGAGTTGGCTGCTGCATCCGCCGGATTCGTCACCTCGGGCGATCAGGCCGATGGCGCCACTGCGCTGTGCTTCAAGCGCTTCTTTCTCGTTGCGTACTTCGCGCATGAATGGAAAATCTAGGCCACGAATGACCGCTTCATCCGCATCCGCCGATAGCACGACCAGCGTTTGTGCAGGAAGTGTATCGAACAGATTGTCGCCGACGGCCAGGGGACAGTGCTTGCCGATGCGTATGCCAAATAAGGATGTGGCGTTGTCGCGCAACTCGACCAAGGCCTTTCTTGCGGCGGCGTCGTCACGGCCGAGGTCCAGTACCCCTATCGCGCCGGTTTGGCAGACGGCCAATGCGAGGTGAGCGTCAGGTCGCTCGAGTGGGGTGAGCCCGATGGCGATGCCGTGTCGTCCCTGAAAGCGGTTTTCCGTGCTCATGATTTCCATTTCTCGATGCAACAGGTATGAGCACCATAGGCGACGATAGAAATGGGGTGTATCGGGGCAATGCGGAGATGCGCGTGAGACTCGGCGGACATGTTGGCGTGGGCTATTTCCGCCCTTTGCGTGCGAGGCGGCGGCAGGGCGAAGGTATGAAATATGCCGGTCAGTGGCTCGGACCGAGCCATCACATCACTGCCGCAAGGGAACGTATGTTTTTTGTGTGCGGCCTATTCACCCTATGCAGTTGAATGTCCGCTGGCTGCACTCGAATTCCGCCTGTTTGCCTTGGCCGGATTTCCTCCCACGGTTCAGCCTTTCCAGCGGATAATATCCGTGCATCCCCCTGCTTCCGGGGCGGATTGAACGATATACTTGGCGGTCAACTTAACCGGGGAAACACACTTTGGCGCTCAACGTATGATCGAACAAAATGCCACGCAGCATGAATTGGCCGCTTTGATCGTGCATGCTCTGAATCTGGAGTCGATCGCGCCCGAGCAGATCGAAGCCGATGCGCCGCTGTTCGGCGGCCATTTGGGACTCGACTCGATCGATGCCCTGGAAATAGCGCTTGCTGTGTCCAAGCGTTACGGATTTCAGTTGCGTTCGGACAATCCGGACAATGGGCGAATTTTCTCCAGCCTGCGTAATTTGTCGGATTACGTCGAGCAGCATCGTACCGCGTGATGGGGATGCCAAGGCGATGAATCCAGTCAGCCATAACGCGGCAATGCACATCCAGGCAGATCATCCGAGCTTGTCCGGACACTTTCCGGGTGATCCGATCGTACCTGGCGTGATCATGCTCGAACGTATCGCCGATGAGCTAAGAAGCTGGCGTGCTATGCGGCTGGCTCGAGTGATCGAAGCCAAGTTCATGGCGCCGCTGTTGCCGGGTCAACGAGCCGAGCTGGTGTTGAGCGAAAGTGGCCCGGATCGGTTTCGTTTCGTTATTGCCTTGGGCGAGCAGGCAATTGCACGCGGCATTATTGAAGGTAAGCCATGACGGAACATTGGCAAAGCCGGCCCGAAGGTGGAAACCGAGCCGCCTATAGGGTGATTCGTGCAACCGCACTTTATGGCGGGCGAACGCTCGTGCACATCCTGCTCTGGCCGATTACATTTTATTTTTTGCTGCGCCGGGGGCCCGAGCGTCGGGCATCGCGCGAATTTCTAATTCGGGTATTCCGGCGTCGAGTCACGTTTGGCGAAGTATTCAAACATATGCGTTGCTACGGCGCGACGCAGCTGGACCGGATCTTTTTTCTCGCCCATGGCGAACGCGATTTCGATATTCAAGTCGAAGGCGTTCCCATGCTGGAGCGCTATGTCGATCAGGGCAGGGGCGCACTGCTGGTTGGTTCCCATCAGGGTAGTTTCGAAGCATTGCGAGCATTGAGTTCTCGTCGTCCCGATTTATCTCTGCGTGTCATTCTCGACAAGCAGAAGACGCCGGAGATGACCTGCCTGCTCGAAGCGTTGGCACCGCATATCGGCGCCTGCGTTATTGACGCGTCACGTGGCGGCACATCGGTAACATTGGCTGCATCCGAGGCCTGTCGCGAAGGGGCATTGGTGGCGCTGCTGGCCGATCGAGGGCGCGAGAACGAAACATTGCGGCGTTTCCCCTTCCTGGGCGAGCCCGCTGGCTTTCCCGTTGGCCCCTGGTTGCTTGCGCATACATTGAAGGTGCCGGTGGTGCTTTGTTTCGGTATCTACCTCGGCGGTAACCGCTACAAGCTGATTTTCGAGCCGTTTGCCGATGTGGTCGATATCCCGCGCGACCGCCGCGGACCGGCGCTCGATGCGATCATGGCGCGTTATGTCGCACGGTTGGAGTACTACGCGCTGACCGAACCGTTTAACTGGTTTAATTTTCACGACTTCTGGCAAAGCGACTTCGCCGATGAATCGGTGGTTCCGGCCGCTCGCGCGGAACACGTTGATGCGTGACTTACCGAAGGGCGATTGGGCACACCTGATCCCGCACGACGGCAGCATGTGCCTGCTCGATGCGGTACGCCACTTCGATGACTGCACGATCCACGCCCTCAGTAGCAGCCACCTGCGTATGGATCACCCATTGCGTGGTGCGCATGGGCTACACGCGGTGCACCTGGCCGAATACGGCGCGCAGGCAACAGCGGTGCATGGCGCCTTGCTGGCACGCTCGCGCGGTATCGAAAGCGTCAGGCCGGGGCGCCTGGTGAGCCTGCGCGAGTTCGTGCTGAACATCGAAACCCTCGATGGGCTAGCCGACGTGCTTGATGTCAGCGCACAATGCCTCTACGCCGATGAAAGCGGTGCCCAATACAGTTTCCACATCGAGCATGCCGGCGCGCTGCTTGCTGGCGGTCGTGTCGCGGTTATCCACCCGCAGCTTTAGCGCTACCAAAGACCGCATTGGGCACATCGCCCACGATCACCGGGGTTTCGCGTGAGCGACGATAGGCGCGGCGAACGCCGCCGTAGTGAAGTATTTGCTTCACGGTGTACACCGTAATACGTGTCACGTCGCGCACCGGGCTGAAATGACTGAGTCGGAACTCGCCCTGGTAACGCGAGGCGATCGGCACGGAAACGACGCCGAGATGTTCCTGGCGTGAGGCGGCAATCAGGATCGCCGCTTCGAATACGAAGTTTTCCGCCGGCAGGTCGACCAGGTCGAGCGCGGCGCGCGGATACCAGCGTTGCCCGCTTTGTGTGTCGGCTACCGGTTGAGCGCAGGCCCACGAAATGCCCCAGTCGGCGAAAGCGTTGGCAAAGCGGCGCCCCTTCGGTTGCTGCTCACGGTCGATCATGCGCGCGCCGACCACGATGTGGTTCGGATAGCGTTGGGCTGCCCTCACAATGCGCGGGATATCGGCAGCAAGATGCTGGCCGTCGCCGTCCATTGTCACCACGGCCTCGAAGCCCAGGCGCACCGCCTCGCGAAAACCCGTGCGCAGCGCCTCGCCCTTGCCCATGCGTTGAGCATGGCGCAATAGCGTGACCGGCAACTGCTGCACGATCTCGATCGTGCGATCGGTCGAGCCGTCGTCGACGACGATCACCGGCAGGTTCAGGGCCAGCACGGAATTGATGACCCGACCGATCGCGGCTTCTTCATTCAAGCAAGGAATCAGCACGCACCAACGGGAAGCGGAAGCGTTCATTGGATGGTCTCCATACGGACGTCCAAATACATAGAAGGTGCCAACGCTAACGCGGCACGGCCACCGTCCCTGGCTAAAAGCGTCAAAAGTGGCAAGGCGCGAGCGCTTGCGTTATCGGTATACCATTCAGGCAGCGAGACCTCTGGAAGCGTCACGGCAGGCGTTTCACCGGCCGTCACACGCAATTGGAGGCTGGCGACGCTGCGCTCGCCCTTTTCCGGTGATAACACCAGTGCGCAACCGAACGTCTGTCGGCAACCGGTAAGTTCGTTCAACGCTCCGCTGCCGGCGATGTCACTGCAAACAAGCAATGCCGGATGCCGATCGGCCTCCACTTGCGCAGCTGCCTCCAGCAGGGCGGCACCGAAGCTGGTGTGTCCTGCACAGATTGCCGTGGAAGGCGCGTGACAACCGATCGCGATCGTCCAGTAGCCGACCGGCGCGTTGTGTACTGAATTATGGAAGCGTGTCGGTGAAAGTTCGGTCGGCGCATGCGCGAGGGTGGCGCACATATAGTCGGTGATGACGTGATCGCCATGCGCCGATGCAAAAACGCAGGGCAATTGCGTCTGGTCGGCACCGCTCATGTCGATGGCCTGTCCGGCGACTTCGATCGCCAGCAACACGCTTTCGGGTGCACGCCGCCGCTCATTGGCTGGCAGGCGTTCCGCCGGTGGCCGCGCACGCTCGGCAACCGGCATGGCGCGCCCCGCGAGCTGCTCGCGCAGGGCGTCGAAATGCGGCCAATGCGCCGACCAAAGCCCCACGCCATCGACATGAACGCGCAACGCATTCATGGCGAGCGCTCCGCCTGGGCAAATGCCAGGCAGATATTGTTGCCACCAAAGCCGAACGAATTGCTCAGCGCGACATCGACGCGCCGGCTTTCGTTGCGCAATGCCCACTGTGGGCCGCAATGCATGTCAGGTTCATCGCAGCCGGCATTTCCAGGAACGGTATCGTCGGCGATCGCCAACAAGGCGATCACCGCCTCGACGATGCCTGCCGCACCGAGGGTATGTCCGGTAAGTGCCTTGGTCGAACTGGCGCGTGTCGTTGACGGAAAGTTTCGTGTGATCAGCTGCGCCTCGACCTCGTCGTTCTTCATCGATGCGGTGCCGTGCAGATTGATGTAGTCGACGTGGGCTGCCTGCAAGCCAGCGCGCGCAAGGGCGTCACGCATCGCCAGCTCGGCGCCGAGCCCTTGCGGATGCGGTGTCGACATGTGGTGAGCATCGCTCGATTCGCCATAGCCGAGCAGGCGCGGTGCGTCCGGCGCACAATCGCTGCGCTCCAGCAGCGCGAAACCTGCCGCCTCGCCAATGGAGATGCCGCGCCGCGCGCGGTCGAAAGGCTTGCATGGCTCCGGTGAAATCAGTTCCAGCGCATTGAAGCCAAACAGTGTGCTGTCGCATAACGTATCCACGCCACCGACCACCGCCGCGTCGACAACGCCAAGGCGAATCATCCGTTCGGCGTGCGCAAAAGCCTTGGCACTGGACGAGCACGCCGTCGATACCGTCAACGTGGGGCCGTTCAATGCCAGGGCAGCGGCGACAAAGCCGGTCAACGAATGCGGCACGTGAATCTCCCGCCGGCGAAGGTCGGCCGGGATGCGCCCATCCGCATCGAGCCGGCGATAGGCCTCCTCCGTGGCGCCGATGCTGGCGGTCGAGGTGCCCAGCACCAGGGCGATCCGGTCGGCGCCATAACGTTCCCGGGCAACGCGGACCGCGCCGACGAAGTCATCCTGATTCAAGCCAAGCCAGGCGAGTCGGTTGTTACGGCAATCCCAGGTGGCCAGCGGTTCTGGCAGAGCGGCGGCCTCGATGCCTTCCACGCGACCGATCCAGCAAGCCAGCGGCTCGCTGCTGAAGTCGTTGGGCTTCAGGCCGCTGCGTCCCGCGCCAAGCGCGGCACGATGCGCGTCCAAGCCCTGTCCCAATGCCGAAGTGGCAGTAAAGGCGGTGACGGAGAGGGCAGGGATCGGGTTGGGCATAACGCAAGCCTGTGGGCTTTCAATGGCTATTGTGTCGGTTGTATGACATGGCTGAGCCTGCATGTATCCTCGCTCAGAAATCGTGAACGGCAGGCAGCATGCGACTTCATCTCAAGCCCTTGCGACGCCGCGCCGCATCGGCAGGCCACGCAAATAGCGTTAACTGGCCCTAAGCTTTGCTTTCCCAACCCCGCAACCCAGGCCAACCATGAGTCAGCAAGCCGACCTTGCCGAATCCTTTTTGCGCGAACTGCAGGACCGTATCTGCGCGGCCGTCGAGCAACTCGACGGTAGTGCGCGTTTTGTCGAAGATGCCTGGACACGAGCCGCCGGCGGTGGCGGGCGCACCCGCGTGCTGCGCGAAGGCGCCCTGTTCGAACAGGCTGGGGTCAATTTTTCGCGGGTTCACGGCGACAAGCTCCCGCCCAGCGCGACCGTGCATCGGCCCGAGCTGGCCGGCGGCAGCTTTGTCGCCACCGGGGTTTCGCTGGTGCTGCATCCGCGCAATCCCTACGTGCCGACCACGCATGCCAACGTGCGGTACTTCGAGGCGAGCAAGCCGGGTGTCGAGCCGGTGTGGTGGTTCGGTGGCGGCTTTGACCTGACACCGTTCTATCCCTTCGACGAAGACGTAGTGCATTGGCATACGGTGGCCCGGGACGTGTGCGCGCGTTACGGCGAGGACGTCTATCCACGTTACAAGGCCTGGTGCGACGAGTATTTCTACCTGAAGCACCGCAACGAGACGCGTGGCGTCGGTGGTCTGTTTTTCGACGATCTCAACGAAGGCGGTTTCGAGCGTTGCTTCGCTTTCATTCGCGACATCGGGCAGGGCTTTCTCGATGCGTATGGCCCGATCGCCGATCGCCGCCGTGATACGGCTTATGGCGAACGCGAACGCGAATTCCAGCTGTATCGCCGCGGCCGCTATGTCGAATTCAACCTGGTCTACGACCGCGGGACGCTATTTGGCCTGCAATCGGGCGGCCGCACCGAATCGATCCTGATGAGCCTGCCGCCGCGTGTGCGTTACGAGTACGCGTATCAGCCTGAGCCGGGCTCCGCCGAAGCACGGCTTGCCGAGTATTTGGTGCCCCGTGAATGGGTTTGATGCACTAAAGCCGTAGCTTTGCTGTTTGTAGAGGGTGGGGAGTAAAGAGGCAAGCTGCGACGAAGTGCTTACCTCTTTCTCCCTTTACCCTTTACAGGCACGCGTAGCATGCCGGCTTTGCTCTTTACGGAACTCTTTACGGATTGGCACCACTGAATTTTTGCGCCGTCGCACCCTTGACCGCGCCAATCTGCGCCGAGTCGCTCACATAGAGTTCGACTTCGCGGCGAAACTCCAGGGTGCCTTGGACCACGGCGTGCGGGCCGATCACGATATGCGGGCGACGGTTGCTGTTGGAATGCCAGCCGCTGGGCTTGTCCACCAGAATGCCGCCTTCCACGCGCGAGTCCGCGCCCACGGTGATATCGCCATTGACGGTCTGGATGCCGCCGGCGACATGCGCCTTGTCCAGCGAAATGGAGCCGTTGACGTTGGACGCGCCGCCGAGGACTTCGGCTCCCTTGCCCAGTTCGATGGCGCCGTTGGTCGCTTCGACCACGCCCGAGACCCTGGCGCCAGCGCCCATGGAAATGCTGCCGTTGACGGTATTGAGCTTGTTGGCGGTGGCGCGGTCGTCCAGTTCGATTTCGCCGTTGACCGTGCTGGCCTTTTCGACCGATGCGCCCGAGGCGATATTCACCCCGCCGTTGACGGTGCTGACATTGCCAGCGTGTTGACCCGACGAAACGTTGACCGAGCCGTTGACCTTATCGATGTCGTCGCTGCCATAGGCGGTGGCGACCAGGGACAGGGATAGGGCGAGGGCAAGCAGGGTGCGGCGCATGGTGAACTCCAGGGTCGTTGTGTAGCCATAGGATGCCGCTAACGGGCCTGGGGTTTAGCATGACCAATGACACGGGGAAATCCGGCGGCTGCCCCGCCTGTAAATGGTAAAGTCGCCAGCTTCGCTGCCTGGCCATGGGAAGGCATGCTCTTCCCATTTACAGCGAGCGCAAGCGAGCGACTTTCCTGATTACAGGCAGCGTAGCTGCCGACTTTACGGACTTTTGCCATGCACAAACTCGTACTCATCCGTCACGGCCAATCCCAGTGGAATCTCGACAACCGCTTCAGCGGTTGGGCCGATGTCGACCTTACTGTCCAGGGTATTGCCGAGGCGCAAGAGGCCGGCAAGTTGCTTAAAGAGGCCGGTTTCAGCTTCGATGTCGCCCATACCTCCGTGCTCAAGCGTGCCGTACGCACCCTGTGGCACGTGCAGGACGCGATGGAGCAGATGTGGATTCCGGTCGTGACCGATTGGCGCCTCAACGAGCGTCACTACGGCGGCCTGACCGGCTTGAACAAGGCCGAGACGGCGGAGAAGTACGGCGAGGACCAGGTCAAGATCTGGCGGCGCAGCTACGATATTCCGCCGCCGCCGCTTGAGCGCGCGAAGAACGAATCGGTGCATGACCCGCGTTACGCCACGCTCGATCCGAAAGACATTCCCGATACCGAATGCCTGAAGGACACGGTTGCCCGCGTGTTGCCGTACTGGCATGAGCTGCTGGCGCCGACTATTCGTGCCGGCAAGCGCGTCGTGGTGGCCGCGCACGGCAACTCACTGCGTGCCCTGGTGAAATACCTGGATAATATTTCCGATGACGACATCGTCGAACTGAACATTCCCAACGGTGTGCCGCTGGTCTATGAATTCGACGCCGACCTGAAGCCCATCAAGCACTATTACCTGGGTGACGCCGCGGCGATCGAGGCCAAGATGGCCGCCGTGGCTAATCAGGGCAAGGCGAAGGCCTAGAGACTAGGAGTGAGAGTGGTAGTAGGGGGTTAGAGGGGCTGACAGGCGTCATGATTGGGCTAGGCCTTACGTCAGTGGCGCGGGGCTGGGCTTGGTCCTAGGCTGTGCACATGAAGAAACCGAGCGTTCACGAGCTCGACTCTTACTCCTCACTCCTCTTCACTCACTCCTAAATCCCAAGCAGGATCCAAGATGGCCCCGCAACTGGTAATGCCGCTGATCATGGCCCCGATTCTGGTGTTTGCGGTGTGGCGTCGCGTGCGCCGTACCTTTGGGCCGCAGCCAATCCAGCGCAAGCAGATGATGTTTCGCATCGGCTTTTTTGCCCTCGCCGGTGTGTTGATCGCCGCAACCGGTGTGCTCAACCCACGCTTGCTCGAGGGCCTGCTTGGTGGCGTCGTGGCCGGTGCCGCGTTGGGGTTGCTGGGTCTCAAGCTGACGCGTTTCGAGCGCAATGCGGCCGGTGCCGACGTATATATCCCCAACCCCTGGATCGGCGGATTGCTTACCGTCTTGCTGGTGGGGCGTCTGATCTGGCGCTTTACGGTGCTGGGCACAGCGGCAGGCGCGGCAGCTGCGCCCACGGCGCCGCAGTTTGGCAACAGCCCGCTGACCCTGCTCGTGTTCGGTCTGATGATTGGCTATTACATCGCCTATTACGCCGGCCTGCTGGTTCATCACCGGCGCTTTGAGCAGGCGCAGGCCGCCTCCGCGCCAAGCATCGGCGGTAACTAAAGAGCGTCGTTATCCAGTTCGCCGGTACGGATGCGGATCACCTGTTCCAGCGCGCTGACAAAAATCTTGCCATCGCCGATCTTGCCGGTGCGCGCGGCGTTCTGGATCGCCTCCACCACCCGTTCGACCTGGTCGTCACTGACCGCGACCTCCAGCTTGATCTTGGGCAGGAAATCCACCACGTACTCGGCTCCACGGTAGAGCTCGGTGTGGCCCTTCTGACGGCCAAATCCTTTCACCTCCGTCACGGTGATGCCCTGCACGCCTACTTCGGCAAGCGCTTCGCGCACATCGTCCAGCTTGAAAGGTTTGATGACCGCCACGACCAGCTTCATAAGTATTTCCCGGATATCGACAACAACAGCGCATTTTGCCCTTCACGGGGCCGATTGTCGCCTTGGATAGTACTGTGTAGGAGAATTCCTACATTCTCTAGCGGAGCAGGCTGATGGCGGACCATTTTCACGATCACATACACTTTTCATCGACAAGCTCGAGGTGCCTACCATGATGGATAGGCGGGATATCGACCTACTTGCCCTGCGACTTGTTTCGTTGGTTCCGCCAGGACTGGCAGAGGCGCATAAGGATTTGCGCGCCAATTTTAGCGATGTCCTGGCACAAGGATTGCGCCGCCTCGATCTAGTCACACGCGAGGAGTTCGACGTTCAAAGCCAGGTATTGGCACGTACACGTGCCAAGGTGGAAGAACTCGAACGCCGCGTTGCAGCATTGGAGGCTAACGCCCAGGGGTGATCCATACATCGGGTCCTTCGAGCGGTGGCCCACTTTCCGGGAGCCGCCCCCGATCGTCACCCTCACCCCGAGAATGGTCGGGGGCGGCTGTTTTTATACAGGTTGCGCAGGAGCTACAGGGATGTCGCACGATCGCAGCCAAGTCCGTGCAGCGAAGTCATCCCCTGTGCCGTTCTGCCTTTCGGGGATTGCCCGCACATCATGAGCCTTGCCGTCACATTGAGCCGCGCCCAGGAAGGGGTCGCAGCGCCACAGGTGATGGTCGAAGTGCATCTTTCCGCTGGCCTGCCGGGTACGCACATCGTGGGTTTGCCCGAAGCTGCGGTGCGCGAGGCGCGAGATCGCGTGCGCGTGGCCATTCAGAGCGCGGCTTTTGAGTATCCCAACCGGCGGGTAACGGTAAATCTGGCGCCAGCGGAGCTGCCCAAGGATGGCGGGCGTTTTGACCTGGCGATAGCGCTGGGCATTCTCGCTGCTGGCGGGCAGGTACCGCGCGAGAAGCTGGACGATTGCGAATTTCTCGGTGAGCTGGCGCTTTCGGGCGACTTGCGCGCCGTATCGGGCGTATTGCCGGCCTTGCTACGTGCGCGAGCACGTGGCCGCCGTGTCGTGGTGCCACGCGCCAATGCCTCCGAGGCCGCCTTGATCTCCGAAGTCGACGTGCGCGTTGCCGATACGCTGGCCGAGGTCTGCGGCTGGCTGCACGGCGCACAGGACCTGCCGACGCCTGGCGCTGCGATGGAGTCGGGCAGCGACAATCTGGGTCCGGACCTGGCCGATGTACGCGGTCAGTTGCAGGCCCGCCGAGCACTGGAAATCACGGCGACAGGCGGACACCATCTATTGCTGGTCGGTCCGCCCGGAACGGGCAAGACCATGCTGGCCGAGCGCTTGCCCAGCATCCTGCCGCCCTTGACCGAGTCGGAGGCGCTGGAAACCTGCGCCGTACTTTCGGTAGCGGGGCAGCAGGTCGACCCGAAGCTCTGGCGCCGACGGCCATTTCGTTCGCCGCACCATACGGCTTCCGCTGTGGCCCTGGTCGGTGGTGGCTCGGACCCGCGTCCGGGGGAGATCTCGTTGGCTCACAACGGGGTATTGTTCCTGGACGAATTACCCGAATTCAGCCGGCATGTACTGGACGTCTTGCGCGAACCGCTGGAGTCCGGGCAGATCATTATTTCCAGGGCGTCGCGTCAATCGACGTTCCCGGCGCAGTTTCAGCTTATCGCCGCCATGAACCCCTGTCCTTGCGGCTATGCCGGCGATCCACGCCAGCGCTGCCGTTGTACGCCGGACCAGATCCAGCGCTATCGCAATCGCGTCTCCGGTCCCCTGCTCGATCGCATCGACCTGTCGTTGGAAGTGCCCCGCGTGCCGGTATCGGAGATTGGAGCGCCACGCGCTGCGCAAGACGAAGACTCGGCCACGGTCCGTGCTCGTGTCCTCAGGGCCCGGCATCAGGCGTTGATGCGGGCAGGGCGCCCCAATGCCGAGATAAGCACCCGTGAACTCGAGCGCGATTGCGCCCTGGGGCCCGCCGAAAGGCGCTGGTTCGATGCAGCCCTGGAGCGTCTGGGCCTATCGGCGCGTGCCTACCATCGCACCTTGCGAGTAGCCCGCACTATCGCCGACCTCGATGGCGGTGCGGCGGCGCTTGACCGCAGTCACCTCGCCGAGGCGCTGCAGTATCGGCGGTTCTGAGTTTGCCGTTGGCCACGTTCCGTAAAACGCTCCCTCTTTCCCAGCCTGACCCGCGGTGACGTCACGGCGTGTCGTAACTGAAGGCAATCTCGAAAGACTGGTAAGAACCAACCCCGGGTCAGGAAAGTCGGCCACTGCGTGGCCTGTAAAGAGGAAAGAGTAAAGGGGGAAAGCAAAAAGCCGAGAACCATCATATGGCTGGCTTTCCCCCTTTACCCTTTACAGCGCCAACGGCGCGACTTTACAGGCCACGCAGTGGCCGACTTTACTTTTTCAGCGGCTCCCTGAAGCCACTCACCCAGCAGAAGCTGATGGCGCTCCCACTTTTTATGCGGCAGCGGGCCTGTATCGCCCTCAGGTCGGTCATTTCTTAACCAATTTATGTACCGAGGAGTATTGACTTCCCCCGTCAGAGGTCTATTATCTGCACCGGCTAGTTCTCTAATGGACTATTGCCCCCGCCACCCCGGTATCGGAACCCCCTCCCCCGCCCGATACCGGGGATTGGCCTTCTCCCGGACAAATCCCCAAGAGACATGGTCTGCGGCTCGCGAAAAGCGCCGCATCGATGGGCCGTTCGCATAACTGCGTGCGTCTGTGATCCGATAGGCCCTGATTTCGATGTGGTGAAGGACCGCGAATGACACTCGAACTTGGCCTGATGCTGGCCGGCATGCTCGGTATCGGCTTCCTCGCGCAGTGGCTTGCATGGCGCGTAAAACTCCCGGCAATACTGTTTTTGTTGTTGGCGGGCATCGTTCTAGGCCCGTTGTTGGGCGTGTTGCAACCAGACAAATTACTGGGCGACCTGCTGTTTCCGATCGTGTCGTTGTCGGTGGCGCTGATTCTGTTCGAGGGCAGCCTGAGTCTGCGGTTCCACGAGTTGCCGGACATCGGTCACGTGGTGCGTGGCCTCGTTACCTACGGCGCGATCGTCGCCCTGCTGATGCTCGCGGCAGCCGCACATTACGTCGCCGGCTTGAGCTGGGAAATTTCGCTATTGTTCGGCGCGCTCACTTGCGTGACCGGGCCCACGGTGATTGCGCCGATGTTGCGCACGGTGCGTCCGAACTCGCGCATCGCCAATGTGCTGCGTTGGGAAGGCATCGTGATCGATCCGCTCGGCGCGCTGTTTGCCGTGCTGGCCTATGAGGCTATCGTTTCGCATCGCCAGGGCCATACGATCGGCGTCTTCCTAGGTACCGTCATCTGCGGTGCGGCAGTTGGTGCATTGGCTGCATGGGGTTTGGGTACGTTGTTGCGCCGGCAATTGATTCCCGAGTATCTGCAGAACTACGGCGCGCTCGCCGCGGTGCTCCTGGCTTTCAGCATCTCCAATGCGATCGCGCATGAATCGGGTTTGCTCGCGGTGACGATCATGGGTATCGCGCTGGGCAATATGCGTCATGTGCATATCGATGACATTCTCGATTTCAAGGAACACCTCACCACGCTGCTGGTATCGACCTTGTTCATTCTGCTGGCCGCGCGTCTGCAATGGCCTTCATTGGGCATGTTGTGGGCGGGCTTCGTCGTGTTCCTGATCGCGCAACTGGTCGTGCGCCCGGTCACCGTGTTTATTGCCAGCCTGGGCAGCTCGTTGACCTGGCGCGAACGTGCATTGATTGCCTGGGTCGCGCCGCGCGGCATCGTGGCGGCATCGGTGTCCGCGCTGTTTGCATTGCGCCTGAGCAAGCTCGACAACATGTCCGGCGCCGACGCGCTGGTGCCGCTGGTATTTATCCTGATCATCGGTACGGTGGTATTGCAGAGTGCGACGTCGCGCACGCTCGGCCTGTGGCTCAAGGTGGTCGAGCCCGAACCGCGCGGCGTACTGGTATTCGGCTCAGATCATGTGGCGCGAGTACTTGCCAACGCGTTGGCCGATGCGGGCTTTCGCGTGGTCATTGCGGACGATCAATGGCACGACGTGCGTATCGCGCGGATGGAAGGCCTGACCACCTTCTATGGCAATCCGGCATCGCATTATGCCGAACGCAATCTCGATCTCTCAGGTATCGGCCATCTGCTGGCGATGTCCACGCATAGCGAGCGCAACTCGCTGGTGTGCGTGCACTACCGGCAGGAGTTCGGGCATAGCAAGGTGTTCCTGCTGCGCAACTTGAGCAACGAAGAGTCGATCGGGCGTGCGGCTACTGCCGAAGGCACCGTCGCGACAGCTTTGATCTCGGACGAGATGACACACGGGAAACTCGACGAGCTGCTGCAGCTGGGGTGGCGGACCAAGTCGACCAAGATCACCGTGGCGTTCAGCTGGTCGCACTTTGTAGCGCAGTACGGCTGGCAGACGATGGCGCTGTTTGGTGTCGACGAGAAAGGTGACTTGCGCATCGCTTCCGCATCGCGGCCCGTGGAGCCCAAGGCGGGGTGGACGGTGATTGCATTGGTGCCGCCGGTAGAAGTTGTATCGGTTGATGCGGATGAGGTGCCGTAGCTTGGCGGTGTAAGGCGGGGTATCGCGAGCATCCAGCCCCTCATTCAACCCTCTCCCCCGGCGAAGCCAGGGGAGAGGGAGCACGCAGAGGTTGTGTCCGCCGTTTGGGCAGGTTTTCAGGCTGCCGATGCGCGGCGTTGTGCCTGGAATTGCGCTTCTTCGGTCGAACCCTTCAATGCCGTGGTCGACGACTGGCCTTGCTGGATCGCCTGCGTCACTGCATCAAAGTAGCCCGTGCCCACTTCGCGTTGATGCTTGACCGCAGTGAAGCCACGGTCGGCAGCGGCAAATTCCTTTTCCTGCAGCTCGACGAAAGCGCTCATCTGGCGGCGTGCATAACCGTGCGCAAGATCGAACATGCCGTAATTCAGGCTGTGGAAGCCGGCCAGGGTGATGAACTGGAACTTGTAGCCCATCGCGCCGAGCTCCTTCTGGAATTTGGCGATCGTGGCGTCGTCCAGATTCTTCTTCCAGTTGAAGCTCGGCGAGCAGTTATACGCCAGCATCTTGCCGGGATACTTTGCGTGAATCGCTTCGGCAAATTTCTTCGCATCCTCAAGGTTCGGCTTACTGGTTTCGCACCAGATCAGGTCGGCATAAGGTGCATAGGCGAGGCCGCGGCTGATCGCCTGGTCCAGGCCCGGCTTGACGCGGAAAAAGCCCTCGACCGTTCGCTCGCCGGTCAGGAATGCCTTGTCGTTATCGTCGACGTCGGAGGTCAACAGATCCGCCGCGTCCGCGTCGGTACGTGCAACCAGCAGCGTGGGCACGCCGCAGACGTCGGCAGCAAGCCGCGCTGCGTTCAACTTGTCGACCGCTTCGCGCGTCGGTACCAGCACCTTGCCGCCCATGTGCCCGCACTTCTTCACCGAGGCGAGCTGATCTTCAAAGTGCACGCCGGCGGCGCCTGCCTCGATCATCGCCTTCATCAACTCGAATGCGTTGAGCACGCCACCGAAACCGGCTTCGGCATCGGCCACGATCGGCACCAGCCAATCGGTGTCGTCCAGGCCTTCGGCGTGATGCAGCTGATCGGCGCGCAACAGCGTATTGTTGATGCGCTTGACCACCAGTGGCACGGAGTTGGCCGGATAGAGCGACTGGTCGGGATACATTTCCCCCGCGACATTCGCGTCGGCCGCAACCTGCCAGCCACTGAGGTAGATCGCTTGCAAGCCGGCCTTCACCTGCTGCATGGCCTGGTTACCGGTCAGCGCGCCAAGCGCGTTGACGAAATCTTCCGTATGCAATGACTTCCACAGGCGCTCGGCGCCGCGGCGGGCAAGCGAGTGCTCGACGGCGACCGTGCCGCGCAAGCGCACTACGTCCTCGGCGCTGTATTGACGCTGGACACCGGCCCAACGTGCATTGTTCTTCCATTCGAGCGAGATCTGGTCGGCGGTCGGCAGTTGCGTCTTCATGGTCGGCTCCTTGCTGAAAGGCAGGTAAGAGATGGGAAGAATGAGAAACGAGTCGTTGCTCGATCAGCCGTCGAGTCGTTCGTATGCGGGCAGGGTGAGGAAATCGCTCAGCACGGGTGCGTGCGTGAGTTCGCTGAGCAGCTTTGCCGCATCGTCGGCACGCCGCGCGCCGGGCAGGTCGCTGTCACGCAGCTTGTGCGTGTGAGCAGCGAGTGCCTGGTCGAACAGTGCCAAATTGATCGGTGCGTGATCGGTAAATTCGACGCCGCCGTGGTGCAGCCATTGCCATAGCTGCGAACGTGCGATTTCCGCGGTGGCGGCGTCTTCCATCAGGTGATGGATCGGCACGCAACCGAGGCCTTCCAGCCATGCCGCGGTGTAGCGCAAGGCCACTTCCACATTGTTGTCGAAGCCGGCGCGGCTGATCGAGCCGGCGCAGGGGGCGATGAGTTGGTCGCGCGTGACATTCACATCCGTCCGCTCGACGTTGAGCTGGTTGGGTGAGGGCATGTACTTGTCAAAAATTTCCTGTGCGACCGCAACGAGGGCAGGGTGCGCAACCCATGTGCCGTCGTGGCCCGCCTGCACTTCGCGCAATTTGTCGGCGCGAACTTTTTCCATGGCGGCGTTATTGGCCGCCTCATCGCCCTTGATCGGAATTTGTGCGGCCATGCCACCCATCGCGAATGCGCCGCGGCGATGACAGGTCTGGATCAACAGCTCCGAGTACGCTTTCAGGAAGGGCACTGTCATCAACACCTGCCCGCGTTCGGGCAACAGGCGATCGCGATGGGCCCGGAAGGTCTTCAGGTAGGAAAAGATGTAATCCCAGCGACCGCAGTTAAGGCCGACCACGCGCCCACGCAGCGCATGCAGGATCTCATGCATCTGGAACACGGCAGGCAAGGTTTCGATCAGCACGGTTGCCTTCATGGTGTCCGGCGGCAGGTCGAGTTCCTGCTCGGCCAGGGCCATGACGTCGTTCCATAGCGCGGCTTCTTCCATCGCTTCGAGCTTGGGCAGGTAGAAATACGGGCCGCGCTCGCGCTTGAGGAGTTCGTGGGCGTTGTGGAAAACAAACAGGCCGAAGTCCACCAGGGCACCCGACATCGGCGCTCCGTCGACGATCAGATGACGCTCGGGGAGGTGCCAGCCACGCGGGCGCACGACCAGCACGGCCGGGTTGTCGTTGAGGCGGTAGTGCTTGCCGTCCGGCGAGATGAACTCGATCGAGCCACGAACGGCATCGCGCAGGTTGATCTGGCCATCGATCTGGTTGGCCAGGCTCGGTGCGGACGAGTCCTCGAAGTCGGCCATGAACACCTTGGCGCCCGAATTGAGCGCGTTGATGATCATCTTGCGTTCGACCGGACCGGTGATTTCGACACGACGGTCGCGTAGCGCCGCCGGAATCGTGGCGACGCGCCAGTTCGATTCACGGATCGTGTGGGTATCGTCGCGAAAATCCGGCAGCTCGCCGGCATCGTAGCGGGCCTGGCGCTCCCTCCGCTGTGCCAGCAGATACTGGCGACGGGCGTCGAAGCGGCGGTGCAATTGCCCCAGAAACGCCAGGGCAGCCGGCGTCAGTATCGCGCCGTGTTCCGAGCCCACCCGGCCTACCACCTGGGCCGCCTCGATCACCATTCGCTCCTTCGGTACCGCCATGAGTTGTCTCCCGCATAGGTTGCTGTTGCAGCCCAAGCTAGGTCAGTCACTCATGCTTTGACAAAGCAAATGTTTCAATTTTTGGTATTGTTATACTTAATGTATATCGCAGATCATTGAATTTAATTATGAAAAATGCCGTTAAAAAGCTGAACAAGGCTACAAAACGGTTACCGGGATCGAAAAAAGCCGCGCCACACGAGAACGAAGACTCGGCCCGGTACTACTACAAGGGCAATCGACAGAAGCAGCTGCGAGCCTTTGTCTATACCGTGAAGCTAGGCACGCTGACCCGGGCAGCCGAAGCGCTGTATCTGTCTCAACCCACTGTGAGCCTCCAGCTTCAGGCCCTGGAGCGCGAACTGGGTGCCCATCTGCTGGAGCGAAGCCGTCGGCGTATCAACCTGACCGACGCGGGCGAAGCCCTCTATGAGCTGGCTCGCCCGCTGGTCGAAGGCTGGGAAAATCTGGATCGGGAATTTCAGGCCAAGGTCAAAGGACTGGGTGCCGGGCGCCTCACCATTGCTGCTGGCAGCTCGACCATCCAGTATCTGTTGCCTGAGCTGGTGCGCCGTTACCGCGAACAATTCCCTGCCGTGCAATTGCAGCTGGCCAACGTGACCGGCAAGGACGGCATGGCCCTGTTGCGTGCCGACGAGGCGGATTTCGCTGTCGGATCCATGCTCGATGTGCCGCACGATATCGCGTGGGCGCCGGTCTATCACTACGACCCCATGTTGATTACGCCACTCGATCATCCCCTGGCGCAAAAGTCGCGCGTCACGGTGGAAGACCTCTCGCCGTTCGGCCTGATCCTGCCGCCGCAGCGGCTTTCCACCTATCGGCTGGTCGACCTGGTGTTTCAGCAGCGCCAGGTGCCGTATCACGTCGCCATCGAAGTCGGTGGCTGGGATGTGATCAAGGAATACGTCGCGATGGGCCTGGGCATTTCCATCGTCACCGGCATCTGCATCACCGATGCGGATCGCAATCGCCTGGCAGTCCGAAACATGCGCGAATATTTCCCGCAGCGAAGCTACGGCGTGGTGATGCGCAAGGGCAAGTACCTGAGCGGCGAGGCACGTGCATTCATCGATCTGATCCGCCCCGGCCTGCTGACCCATCGCGACTACGATGAGTCAGGGCATTCCGAGCGATAGCCGGAACGGTCGCTGAGAAAAAGCGCTTATTTCACTAGCGCGGCGGTTCGATACTTGCCGCGATAAGGCTGGAACTGTGCCTGGATCGCGGCCATGTCGGCGTCGGCATCGCCTGTGGTGTAGAACGGCTTGCCTAGCGTGAAGCTCTTGCTCGGATAGTCGATGAACAACGGCAGGATCGGCACGTGGGCATCCTGGGCGATGCGCATGAAGCCGCTTTTCCAGCGCTTGACCGGCTTGCGCGTGCCCTCGGGTGTAATGCCCAGCCACATCTTTTCATGCGCGGCGAAGCGTTCGACCATCTGCCCGACCACGTCGGTGGCGGCGCCGCGGTTGATCGGGATCATGCCGATCGGACGCAGGATGACACCGAGCGGGCCTTCTACAACCTCGCGCTTGATCATGATGCCGATGTTCACGCCGGCAGCGATCTTCATCACCAGGCCCCAGAAGCCGTCCCAATACGACGAATGCGGCGCGCCGATCACGATCAGCTTGGGCAGGTCCGGCAGTTCGCCGTGCAGGCGCCAACCGGACAATCTCAGGATGCCGCGCGCCACGGCAGGCCAGAAACGGCTGTTGACGGGTGGCGCGCTCGGCGGCAACACAGGCAGGTTCAACGAACTCATTCGCGGCTCCAATCGCGCGAACGCGTTTGTTTGATCTTGCCGCGTTGCTGCTTGCCGACAAGGCGGCGTTCCTTGGCAGCGCGGCTGGGCTTGGTAGCTATACGCTTTTTCGGCGGCACCAGCACACCACGGATGATCTCCACCAAGCGTTCGCGTGCATCGTCGCGGTTGCGCGCCTGGTCGCGGAACCGGCGTGCCTGGATGACCAGCACACCCTCGGATGTCAGGCGGCGATCGCTGCGTGCGAGGAGGCGCGCGCGCACCTCATCGGGCAATGAAGGAGACGATTGCACGTCGAAGCGCAATTCCACCGCGCTCTCGGTGCGATTGACGTGTTGGCCGCCGGGGCCGTCGGCGCGAAGGAAGCGCTCGACCAGCTCCGTTTCGGGCAACACGATGGAATGGCTGACGGTAAGCATAGGGGCAGTTTAGCCCAAGGCGGGCAAGTCCCATCCGAAACGTGCCAGGAGGCCTTCGAAGGCCGCGTCCAGTGGTGCGTCGATCCGCATCGGTTCGCCGCTGGTCGGGTGGCGAAAACTCAATCGCCATGCATGCAACAGCATCCGGTGGCAGCTGAAATATTGCTTGTAAAGACGATTGTGGTCGCTGCGCCCGTGCTGGCAATCACCGATGACCGGATGGTGGATATGTGCCAGGTGCTTGCGGATCTGCCGAAATCGGCCGGTTTCGGGCTCGGCCAGCAATAGCGCGTAGCGTTGTTGCGGATAGCGACCAAGCGCGATGGACTGCTCGGTGGTTGCCAGTCGCCGATAGCGCGTGCTGGCGTCTTTGCGCGGGCCGGTCTCGCGCGAACCGGGCAACGGGTAGTCGATCACGCCTTCCTCGGGCTCAGGCCAGCCACGCACCACGGTGAGGTACTGCTTGTGCACATCGCGGCCCATGAACTGCTCGCCCAGGGCGGCGGCGATCTCGCTGCTGCGCGCAATCAAGAGCACGCCGCTGGTAGCCCGATCCAGGCGATGGGCGAGGTACACTGTGCCACCGACTTGTTCGCGCAGTTCGTCGATCAGGAAGATATCGGCATTGCCGACCATCTTCGAACGGTGCACGGCCATGCCAGCGGGCTTGTTCACCGCGATGATGGCGTCGTCCTGGTGGAGTATCTGAAGCATCGGCATAACGTCATTTTTTGGGATCGTCGTCCCGAGCTAGGTCGGGATGACGATCCAGGAAGCCCTATCGGTGCTTGCGTGGCCAACTTGCAATGAACGCCACGATGCCGGCGATGCCTGTGATGATCGCGGGCCATATGCCGTAGACGCCTACGCCCAGCGCGAGCAGCGATGCGACGATCAGCAAGCTCCCGCCGAGCAGGCTGCAGGCAAGAGTGCGGCGCTGCATGCGCGCTGCGTATTCCTGTTGCACCAGCATCAACGGATCAACGCGCTGCTGTTGCTCGCCGCGTGCCACCTGTCGCAGCGCATCGCGAATCAGCTCCGGGAATTGCGGCGCGGCGTGGAACCATTCGGGCAGGCGCTTGCGCACGTCGCGCAAGGTGCGCAAGGGGCTGTAGCGCTGGCGCAGGATGCGCTTAAGCACGGGATGGGCGACCGACCAGATATCGATGTCCGGATCGAGCGTACGGCCGACCCCTTCGATGTTGAGAAGGGTCTTTTGCAGCAGGATCAACTGCGGCTGCAGGGTAAGCTCGAAGCGACGTGCAGTCTGGAACAGCTTGACGACCAGCTCCGCCAGCGAGATCTGCGATAGCGGACGGGTGAAATAGGGCTCGCATACAGTGCGCACGGCCGCTTCCAGTTCGTCCAGGCGCACGCTGGAAGGCATCCAGCCGGCATCGACATGCAGCTGCGCGATGCGTGCGTAGTCGCGTTCGAACAACGCGATGAAGTTCTGTGCCAGCCAGTACTGGTCGGCCTCGGGCAGCGAGCCCATGATGCCGAAATCCAGCGCGATGAAGCGTGGCTCGTCGATACGTTGTACGTCGACCCAGATATTGCCCGGATGCGCATCGGCGTGGAAAAAATTGTCGCGGAATACCTGCTCGTAGAACACGCGCACGCCCTTGGCGGCCAGTGCCTTGCGGTCGATGCCAGCCGCCTCGATCGCGGCGATGTCGTCTGCGCTGACGCCGTAAACGCGCTCCAGCGTCAGTACGCCGGAGGTGGTCAGATCCCAGTGCACCTCGGGAACGTACAGGTCCACGCCACTGTGAAAATTCCGCCGCAGCAAGCTGGCGCTGGCGCCTTCGCGTTGCAGGTCCAGCTCGTTCTCGAGCATCTTTTCGACTTCGGCGACGACATCGAGCGGACGGATCTTGTCCGCATTGGGATGCCAGCGCTGCGCCAGCTCGCCCAGCGAACGCAGCAGCGAGATGTCGCGGGCGATCTTCTTTTCGATGCCGGGCCGCAGCACCTTGACCACCACCGCACGGCCGTCATGCAAGGTGGCGGCGTGCACTTGCGCGATCGATGCGGATGCAAGCGCGGTTTCATCGAAACTGCTGTACAGCGTTGTCACCGTGGCTTTCAGTTCGCGCTCGACGATGGCGCGTGCTTCGCTGCCGGGAAAAGGCGGGACCTGATCCTGCAATAACGCCAGTTCGTCGGCGATGTCGGCCGGAACGAGGTCGCGCCGCGTCGACAGTACCTGGCCGGCCTTGACGAAGATCGGGCCCAGTTCGGTCATGGCCAGGCGCAAGCGCTCGCCGCGCGGGAGCCTGGACACATCGACACGCGGACGCGCCGCGAAGGGCCGCAGCAGCTTCAGCGGGCGAAACAGATGTGCCGCGTCGACCAGTTCGTCCAGTCGGTAGGCCAATAGCACGGAGGCGACGCGCAGCAGCCCCGGAACGACTTTCAGAGGCGTCACGCGCGCGTTCCTTTCAGTTTCTGTTCGAGGCGTGCGAGGCGAGATTCCAGGCGTTCGCTGCGTTCGCGCACTACATCGACGCCGTCGAGAAAACCTTCTGCCTCGCCCGGTGCAACCGCCAGGCGCGCTTCGTCACGCAACCAGTCGGCGCCGTCTTCAGTCAGATGCTGGGCGCTGATGCGCGCATGACTCAGCCCTTTGCGTACGGCCTTTGCCAGCGGTACGCCAAGCACATCGCCGAAGCTGCGAGCGAAGGCTTCTTCGAAATCCGGTGCAAACTGGCTGGCGAGTTTCTCCAGGCGGCGCGCCAGGTCGGCATCGCCGGCGATTTCCACCTTGCCGGGCGCGATGCCGTCGTCGCCGCGGCGCAATGCCATCGCCAGCAGACTCCCGGGCGATGCGGCCACGCGCAGTTGGCTGTCTTCACGCGCCGGCCCGACCTTGAGGCGGTCGCCTTCGACAGTGACAGTCATTGCCAGCTCGGGGCCGCGCAGATGGATCTGCACGCTGCGGCCATCGAGCGCACCCAGTCGCTGCGTGGTGTCCGGGTCGAGTGACAGGCTGTGGTTGAGCGCCGTTTCGAGCGCGCGGCCGGCGAGTACGCGCAGCGGTCGCGGCAGCAGGGGGCGTGGGGCGGTATCGGTCATCTCGCCATTGTAGCGGCGAGGGCGAGGCTGCGTAGGCTTGTTCAGCGCGGCCTTTAGCCCGCGCCGGTAAAACCCAGCTGCCGCCATGCCTCGTACACCGCGACGGCGACCGTATTGGAGAGATTGAGGCTGCGGCTATCGGCGCGCATGGGCAGGCGCAGGCGCTGTTCGGGAGGGAGTGCGTCCAGTACGTCGGCCGGCAGGCCAGCGGTTTCGCAGCCGAACAGGAAGGCGTCGCCTTCGGCGTATCTGGCGTCGACGTGTGCGACCCGGCCACGTGTCGAAAAGGCGAACACCCGTGGCGAACCGATCGCCTGCAGGCAGCTGGCAAGGTCGTCATGTACCGCCAGCTGCGCGTATTCGTGATAGTCCAGGCCGGCGCGCTTCAGGCGGGCGTCGTCAAGCTCGAAGCCCAAGGGGCGAATCAGATGCAGCGCGGCGCCGGTGTTGGCGCACAGCCGGATCACGTTGCCGGTGTTGGGTGGAATCTCGGGGCGGAAAAGGATGACATGCAGCATGCGGCCATTATCGGTCATCGGCCGCGCGAACGGCTGAGTTTCTCAGCCGTTGCTGGCAAGCGGGCAAATCACGCCATCGTGCACTGCGCATACCGCCGGAGCGATCAGCTTGTTGCTGCCATTGGCGGCCAGGCGCACCGAGTCGGGCGAGGCGTTGACCATCGCGCCCATCACCAGGGCACATACCAGCATGCAAGCGACGAACAGGCTGCGCATCATCAAGGCTTCGAATTTCATGGCTTTGCTTCCTTCGCTGAAGTTATGGGGTCTTGCACGAGGTATATGGCAAGTGCCGTGCCAAGCCGAAATGCGAGCATAGACCATTGATTAAATAGATTATTTTAAAAAATCCTGACGGTGCCAAAGTTGTCCGCGGACAGCGCGCGGTCTTGCCCGGACAGCCGTGTGGACACTTAAAGCGTGCTCCGGACAACCATGCCATTGGTCATTTGCACGGCGTCAGGCCGGCCACTAGCCTCGGCGGAATCACTTCAGTGAAAAGGAGGTTCGTCATGGCAAGACCTTTAGCCCTGCTGGCTGCGGGAGCAATGATGGCGCTGGGCGTGGGCGCGATGCCGCCGCTGCAGGCTGCCCCGGCCGAACAGGCCATTCCCGATATCGCGTTTACCCGTTTCACCCTGCCCAATGGCTTGACGGTCGTGGTGCATGAAGACCACAAGGCGCCGGTCGTGGCGGTGAGCGTGTGGTACCACGTCGGTTCGGGCGACGAGCCCAAGGGCAAGACCGGTTTTGCCCATTTGTTCGAGCACCTGATGTTCTCGGGTTCGGAAAACCACAAGGGCACCTACTTCCAGCCGTTCGAGCTGGCCGGCGCTACCGACCAGAACGGCACCACCTGGTTCGACCGCACCAACTATTTCGAGACGGTACCGACCACGGCGCTGGATATGGCGTTGTGGATGGAGTCCGACCGCATGGGCCACCTGCTTGGCGCGATCGGCCAGAAAGAGCTCGATACGCAGCGCGGCGTGGTACAGAACGAAAAGCGCCAGGGCGAAAACCGCCCGTATGGGCGCGTCGACCAGAACATCCTCTACAACACCTATCCGGCCAACCATCCGTATCACCACGATACGATCGGCTCGATGGACGACCTCAATGCTGCGTCGCTCGGTGACGTGAAGCAGTGGTTCCATGATTACTATGGCGCGGCCAACACCACCCTGGTGCTGGCTGGCGACATCACCGTGGCGCAGGCGAAGGAAAAAGCCGAGAAGTACTTCGGCGATATCCCGGCCGGCCCGCCGGTGCCGCGTCAACAGGCGTGGATTACCCCGCTCGAAAAGACTACGCATGGCATCCAGCACGACCATGTCGCGCAGCCGCGTATCTATCGCACCTGGGTCGTGCCGCAGTTGGGTACGGACGATGCGATTCAGCTCGATCTTGCCGCGGCCGCATTGGGTAGCGGCAAGACCTCACGCCTGTATCAGCGCCTGGTCTACCAGGACAAGTTGGTCGATAGCGTCTCCGCTGATGTTTCGGCGTTTGCGCTCGGAAGCCAGTTCCAGATCCAGGCCGATGTAAAGCAAGGCGTGGATCCGGCCAAGGTCGAGGCGGTCATCGACGAAGTGCTCAAGCAGTTCCTTGCCGAAGGCCCTACGCAGGACGAGCTGGATCGTGCGAAGGTTGCCGGACGCGCGAGCTTCGTGCGTGGCCTGGAGAAGGTCGGCGGCTTCGGCGGCAAGGCGGTCATCCTGGCCGAAGGCCAGGTGTATCGCGGCGACCCGGGTGCCTATAAGAAGGATCTGCAACGTGTTGCCGATGCTACCGTCGCCAGCGTCAAGACTTCTGCCGATCGTTGGTTGAACAAGGGTAGCTACGACCTGACCGTGCTGCCCGCCGGCAAGGATTTCAATCCCGACCAGGAGGACGCCAAGGTCGCTGCCCTGGGAGCGGCTGAAGGTCGTCCGGAAGCAAAGCTGCCGACCAAGCACGAATACACCGTTGCGAAGGCTCAGCTTGATCGCAGCAAGGGCGTACCGCAGGTTGAACAGTTCCCCGACCTGAGCTTTCCCAAGCTGGAACGCGGCAAGCTCAAGAACGGCATCGAAGTGATCCTGGCACAGCGTCACACCATTCCGGTTACCCAGATCGAATTGTTGTTCGACGCCGGCTACGCAGCCGACCATGGCGGCAAACTCGGTACCGCGGCATTCACCACGGCCTTGATGGCCGAGAGCACCAAGGACCTCGACTCGGTTGAAATCTCCAAGCGCAAGCAACGCCTGGGTGCGTTGACCGGTGTCGGCTGCAGCCTCGACGCCTGCACGGCTACGCTCAATGCGTTGAACGACCAGCTCACGCCGTCGCTTTCGCTGTTCGCCGACATCGTGCGCAATCCTGCGTTCAAGGCCGAGGACATCGAGCGCATTCGCGGCCAGTGGCTGGCTCGCATCGCGCAGGAGAAGACCCAGCCCACTGGCTTGGCCCTGCGTAGCCTGCCGCCGCTGCTGTACGGTGCCGACAATGCGTACGGCGTGCCGTTCACCGGTTCGGGCACGGAGGCGTCGATCGGTGCCATGCAGGCTTCCGATCTGCAGGCATTCCATGGCAGCTGGCTGCGGCCGGATAACGTAAAGATCATCGTTGCCGGTGACACCACGCTCGACAAGATCATCCCGGCACTCGATGCCGCGTTCGGCGACTGGGCCCCGGCAACGACAGCCAAGCCGGTCAAGAAGCTCGCTCACGTCGCCGCACAGGCCAAGTCGCGCGTGTTCCTGATCGATCGCCCGGATGCGCCGCAGTCGCTCATCCTGGCGGGCCTGCTGGCACCATCGACCAAGGCGGCGAACAACCAGGCGATCGAAACCGCCAACGGTGCATTCGGTGGCAGCTTCACCTCGCGCCTGAATATGAACCTGCGCGAGGACAAGCGTTGGGCCTATGGCGCCTTCAGCTTCATGCAGGATGCCATCGGCCAACGTCCTTTCATGATGTATGCCCCGGTACAGACTGACAAGACTGCCGAGTCGGCCAACGAGGTCTACAAGGAGGCTGTCGCGGTTATCGGTGCCAAGCCGCTGACCGAGCAGGAAGTCGACAAGATCAAGTCGTCCGACATTCGCGGCCTACCGGGCAGCTTCGAAACCACCAGTGCGGTGCTGGGTGCGGTAGAGGATATCGTCCAGTACGACCGCCCGGACGACTACGTGCAGACGCTCAAGCAGCACATCGAAGCCGTGCACCAGCCGGCAGCGCAATCGGCGATCAAGGAGATCGTCCAGCCGCAGGCGATCACCTGGGTGATCGTGGGCGACCTGAAGAAGATCGAGCAGCCCGTGCGCGCCCTGAAGTTGGGCGATGTGCAGGTGATCGACGCCGACGGCAAGCCGGTGGCGGGCAAGTAAAGCAGCGTGCCGTTCAGCCGCGCTTGGGCTGAACGGACCGTCTCACGCTACGATAACGGCCGGGTAGGTGACTACCCGGCTTTTTTTCATGGCAGATACCGCGGAGCTATCCATGCGCAAGACCCTGTTGTTGCTCGTTCCCACCATCGCGCTCAGTGCATGCACCTGGGGCATCACGCTGACCGATGAGGCCAAGAACGTCCACACGGCCTGGCACGGCGATGTGTCTGCCTGCCGCGATCTGGGCAAGGTGACGGTATCGGTGCAGGACCACGTCGGCCCGGTCAACCGGAACGACATCAAGGTGCGTGACGAGTTGGAAGTGCTGGCGCGCAACGAGGCGGCCACCATGCACGCGGACACCATCAAGCCCCTGGCCGAGCCGGTGGATGGTTCGCAGGCATGGGGTGCGTACTCGTGTGGCGCGCGCCCGGTAGGCGAGGAGCGCCGCCGTGACGCCGGTACCAGTCAGCCGCAGCAGCCGGGTTCGGCCGGTGGGGCACAGACGTTTCCTGTCAAAGGTAGTTAAGTCGGCCGCGTCGCGGCCTGTAAAGACGGTCGCTACACGACCTGTAAAGGGTAAATGGGCAAGCCAGCGGCAACGGTGTGCGGGCTCTGGGCTCCTCATCGTTACCTTTCCCTTTTCAGGCTGCATAGCAGCCGACTTCACCCAACAAAAAAGGCGGCCAACAGGCCGCCTTTTTTGTTGCCACGCGCCAGGAAGCGGCGCGCGACGTAAGACTTAGACCGCCGCGTCCTTGAGCTTCTTCAGCGGACGGATCTTCACCTTCACGGTGGCCGGCTTGGCGGCGAACCACTGCTCTTCCTTGGTGAACGGGTTGATGCCCTTGCGCTTCGGCTTGGCCGGAACGCTGACAGCGGTGATCTTCAGCAGACCCGGCAGGGTGAAGGCGCCAGCGCCCTTCTTGTGCACGGAAGCGTGCACGGCACCTTCCAGCGCGGACAGGACCGAGCGCACGTCTTTGGCGACAACGCCGGTGGCTTCGGCCAGGTGGGCGACCAGGCCCGACTTGCTCAAGGCTTCTTTGATCGGCTTCGGAGCGGCCGGAGCTTTGGCCGCAGCCTTGGGGGCTGCTTTCTTGGTTGCTGCTTTCTTCGCCATGGATATCCCCGTGGTGGTTTGTGTAGTTACCAGTTTTGCCGGTTGGCAGTGCGAAATGTAGGGGAAGTTTG
>Ga0207695_10001150_pt1 | contig 45914 bp, 45 predicted proteins | sample KBSC54metaG_FD_184354 | JGI IMG/M metagenome (GOLD analysis project Ga0207695, IMG submission 184354) | Corn rhizosphere microbial communities from Kellogg Biological Station, Michigan, USA - KBS C5-4 metaG (SPAdes) (version 2) | ecosystem: Host-associated > Plants > Roots > Rhizosphere > Soil...
GCGCGTATTTAGTGAGGCGAGTGGCCCGCTTCGAGCGGAACGCGCCCGTCACAGGGGTGATTTGTTCACGCAGGATTCCCGCAGTTTTCGCGCAAACAGGGGTGCCAATGTCGTCGCGTCGAGGAGGTTGGAGTGAAGCGGTGCGCGTGGGCGCTGCCGTGATGCTGACGCTAGGCGCCGTGGCGTGCAGTGATCGCGTGGATGTGAGCGCACCGGATGTGCCGGTGGTGCCAGTGGCACAACCCAACGTGCTCGGGACGGTCGAAGGACAGGTGGACGCCAATGGGAAGGTGACATTCAGGCCGGTAGGCAGTGCGAGCGCGCGGCTGGGACCAGGGGTCAGTGCGAGCGTGTACGGCACACAGGGCGTGAATGTGTTGCTGTACGCGACGCCCACGGTCATCACTACGGTCGGCTTGAACACAACCTGGACGTTCAATGTCGGCATCCAGAACCTCCTGGCGTATCCCATCGGAGCCAGCCAGGCCGGGCCGGTTCCCAGTGATACACTGGGGCTGTACGTTGCGATCATCTCCGGACCAACAGCGACTACGGGGGATTGCATCGCGTGTGTCGTGTCCTTTCACCAGGCGGGAACCGGAACCTTTACCGCGGCACGCCAGCCGTATGTCTACTGGCATGACCGGCTGACGGCGCACGGCGGCGGCAAGGATACGACGACGGTTCGGCTACCGTTCACCTTCACGGCGTCCAAATCGCTGACCGGTTTCCGCTTCACCATGATCGTGGGTGCGGCGTGGCCACCCCCGCAACAAACGGTCTGGAGCGCCTATTACAACGCCGCCACGGACTCGCAACCGGACTTGCATGGCAAGCCGCCGTGGAAGCGGACATTCATGGCCTTCCCGGGTGGGACGGCCGGATCGGAAAGCTGGGGATCGGGTGCGTTGACGCTGAGTGGGAGCGGCGGTCAGAACATCTATTTCTATCGGGCCGATTCGCTCGCGGCTGCAACGCCGGCGGTAATCGAGGCGAACATGCAAGTGAGCGGCAACGGGATGAGACAGACCTTGCCGGAAGTGGTATTCGGGCTCGCGGACGATGCGCGCAAGCTGGCCATGGTGGGACTGTCCCAGAACCGAGTGGGGTTCGTCAGGTTCGCGCCGTCGTTTCTACCGACTTGGGGCTTCATCAGCACGAGTCTGAGTGCACCAGCCAGCCCCAGTTCTCCGCACACGTATCAGTTGCGGAAGTTCGGGGCGGACAGCGTGGTGCTCTACGTTGACGGCGTGCACACGCTGGCCACGACCTATGCATCACTGCCGCAGGCGCCGTTGCTACTGCCAATCACGTCCACGGCCATCTTCGGGACGGGGAGTATCAGTCAGAAGGCGCATTCCGACTGGTTCCACGTGACGTACACGATTGGCGCGCTCGCCGTGGGGCCAATGGCCCCCTAGCGAGCACACGCGTATTCGCTTTGTTTGTCTGAACGCGGGGATTTTTGGTTCACGGATGCCACGGGGATTCCAGAGCGCGAACAACGCCATGACCTCTGAACTTACCAAGCGCGCGTGGACCGCGCCGAGCCTGATCCGCCACGAATCGCTCACGGTTCTTACGCAGAGCTTTCTGGGGGGCGATCTGGGCTTGCAATTCGCGCTTCTTCAGATCCCGTGCAGCATCACGCCCAGCAACCCGAGCTGCTTGCCCGGTGGCCCGGGCGGTACTGTGCCAGGGAGTACTAGTGGTTCTTCGGGGATCGGTGGTGGTGTAATGCCCATGCTCGGTGGTGGAGCAGGGGGACACCGGCGCATCCTGTAGTCTGTGTCGCGCCCCGAAAACGCAGCAGTGCCGGGGCTGGTGCAGTCACCTGCGGCCATCGCGACCGGTGAGCCCGTTACGCAAGAGTGGCGTCACGGGCTTATTGATGTCAGGGCCAGCGGCGGCGACACCTTCCTGTTTCACACCGCGGCCCGTGCCGCGCTCCACGTTCGGCACGGCCGGCTCGCGCGCGGTGAGGGCTATTCCAGTGCGCCGGCCGCCGCGCGGCGCGAGCTGGCGCGCCTGGGTGCGCAGCTCGTGCTGCGTGCGCGCGGGCTCTACCACGTGCACGCGGCGGGAGTGGTGGCGCCTGATGGGCGTGCCTGGCTTCTCGCAGGAGAGAGCGGCTGCGGCAAATCCACCATTGCGTACGCATTGATGCGAGCGGGCTGGCGTGTGCTCGGAGAGGATGGCGTCCTGTTGCAGCGAGCAGGCGATACTCTGATCGCGCATGCCTGGCGCGATACGCTGCAGGTCAGCATTGAGCTGGCTGAGTACTTTCCGGAGCTGTGGTCGCATCGCGCCAAGGTGAACTGGTCAGATCCGCGGCACCGCGTTCCGATCGCGCCTTCCGGCATGCAGCACGCGCCAATAGCCGCGCTGGTCTTCCTGGATCGGGCTCGCCGGGACAGCATCACGCCGGTGCCAGAGACCGTCGCGCTGTCCAGACTGGTGCGGCAATCCTCGACCGTACTGCTGTCGGATACCCACGCGGGGGCGCATCTCGCCGCGCTCCGGGACCTGGTCATGAAGGTGCCGCGTTACCGGCTGGAGCACAGCGCGCACCAGTTGCACCACGCGCAGGAGACGCTCCTGGAGGCAGCGCGGTGATGCGCTATCGCGTCTCGGGCGACGCGCTCACCGCCACGCTCAGCGATGGGGCGGTGCTGCTCAACCTGCACAGCAAGCGGTACTTCTCCCTCAACGAGACGGGCACACGCGTGTGGGGATTGATCGAGCAGAACGCGGAGCTGGACGACATCGTGCGGACCTTGACGGCCGAGTATGATGTGCCGGAGTCAGATGCGCGGAGCGAGGTGATGGCGCTGGTATCCGAGTTGCTGGCGGAAGGGTTGGTGGTGGGAGCGAGCGGGTAGTCGCGATTGGCTGGCCGCCGGCACGCCATGGCGAATCACGAGCGCATCGCGACCGGCTACTATTCACCCCATGTCCTCTGAAACCGTGCTCGCCATTGAGCGTGCACACGTGCTGGGGCTCGCGCTCTGGGGCAGCGCGGGCGTGCTGTTCGGGGGAGGCATGGTCGCGTACCTCATGGCACGGCGACTACGCGCCGGGTTGTTGCGGCACTTTGCGGCGCAGATGACGGCATGGGGAGCGGCGGAGCTGATTGTCGCCGTGCTCCGGTGGCGCGGGCTGGCGCCGCGCGACTACGCCGCCACCACGAGACTGCTGGCGCTCGTGCGAGTCGCGCTGCTGGCTGAAGCGGGGTGCATCGTCATCGGCGCGACACTGGCGCTGGGCGGGTGGCGTGTCTCGCGCCGTTCGGGTGCGCTGGGCGCCGGCCTTGGCATCATTGTGCAAGGCGCGGCGCTGCTCCTGCTGGACAGCGTTCTCCTGCACCGACTCGCAGGCTGAGACTGGAAACCGGGAGAAACATGGCGGAAATCACGCTAGACCTGCGCGACCTGCCGAGAACGCGGGCGTATGCAGAGCTCGACGGGCACGTCAGTGCGATACTCGATGGCGTGCATGATGAGATCGCGGCGATGGCCACCATGAGTGCGTTGCTCCATCATGGATTCGGCCATCTGTGGACCGGATTCTACCGGGTAGTCGAACCGGGGCGACAACTGCTCGTTGGGCCGTACCAGGGCACACTGGGCTGTCTCGAGATCGCGTTCGGGCGAGGTGTGTGCGGACAGGCGGCCGCCACGCAGCATACGATCATCGTGCCGGATGTGAATGCCTTTCCCGATCACATCGTGTGTGACGCGCGAGCGCGCTCGGAGATCGTGGTGCCGGTGTTTGCCGCACGCGGCCGGCTGGTCGCGGTGCTGGACATTGACTCCGGGCAACCGGGGGCGTTCACCGACCAGGATCGCGCCGGGCTCGAACAACTTCTGCGCTGGTTCAATCACCTGGATTGAATCCCGGATTGAATCCGGTCGCGCGGACATTACGCTGCCAGTCTGCGCGCACTATCTTCGGTGCACTCCGGCCCATCCTCGCGTCCCGTTCTTCCGGTCATGCCCGGTTATTCCGATCCGATCAACCATGCGCTCGCGTTCGCGGCGAAGCACCACGATCAGCAGGTGCGACGGGGGACACGATTGCCCTATCTCACCCCCGCTCCGAATATCGCGATCATTCTCACCCGGTATGAGCGGGATGACGCCACGGTGGTAACGGGCATTCTGCACGATTCCGTGGAAGACTTCGTGCGCGACGGCTACTCCGCGGAGATGCTCGAGGCACGCATTGGCGAGAAATTCGGCCGTGATGTGCTCGAGGTGCTGCTCGACGTGGTGCCGCGCCGCATGGACGACGAGGGGACGGAACTGTCGCGCGACGAACGGCGCGACGATCTCCTGAAGCGGCTCGAGCACGCGGACGAGCGGGCGCTGTGGGTCATCGCGGCTGGTCTGGTGCACGACGCCGGGCGGTTACTGGCTGACCTGTCGCGGACCGAATTTCCCGAGACCGTCTGGGGACGACACCCCGCCGGCCGCGCGGAAACCGTCCAGTGGTTCCGGCGAGTGCACGACCAGCTGGCGCATGCGGGATTCCATGCGCCGATCATGCAGGAGCTGGGCGAAATGGTCACGGCGCTGGAGCAGCTTGCGCTATAGGGGCGCGTGGCCCGGCTCGCTCAATCCACGGCGGTGAGCTGGGAGGTGGCCGGATACGTCCGCGCCACATACCGCTCGAGCATCTCCAGGAATTCCGGCACGATGTGTTCCCCCTTGAGCGTGACCGCGAGCGTTCCGTCAACATACACGGGTGCCTTGGGCTCCTCGAAGGTGCCGGGGAGAGAGATGCCGATGTTCGCGTGCCTGGATTCCCCGGGTCCATTCACCACGCAGCCCATGACCGCCACGCGCATCTCCTCCACGCCGGGGTGTTGCTCGCGCCACGCCGGCATGCGGTCGCGCAGGTAGAGCTGAATGTCCTCGGCCATGTGCTGGAAGAAAGTCGACGTGGTACGCCCGCACCCCGGGCAGGCGGTGACCTGCGGCATGAAGCTGCGCAAGCCCAGTGATTGCAAGATCTGCTGTGACACGAGCACTTCTTCCGTTCGGTCTCCGTTGGGGCGTGGCGTGAGCGATACGCGAATGGTATCGCCAATTCCCTCCGCCAGAAGAATGGAGAGACCGGCCGTACTCGCGACGATGCCCTTCATGCCGAGTCCGGCCTCGGTCAGTCCCAAATGCAGCGGATAGTCGCACCGGGTGGCGAGGCGGCGGTAGACGTCCACCAGATCCTGGACACCGGAGACCTTGGCGGAGAGAATGATCCGGTCGTGCGCGAGCCCTGTGTCCTCGGCGAGCAGTGCCGAGCGCAGCGCGCTCTCGAGCATCGCCTCGATGTACACGTCGCGGGCGTCCAGGGGATTCGGACGGCTGGCGTTCTCATCCATGAGCGCCGTGAGCAAGTCCTGGTCGAGCGAGCCCCAGTTGACGCCAATGCGCACGGGCTTGTCGTTCCGCAGCGCGATCTGCACTATCGTTCGGAAGTTTTCGTCGCGCCGCTTGCCGCCCACGTTACCCGGATTGATGCGATACTTGGCCAGGAGGCGGGCGCAGTCGGGGTATCGGGCGAGCAGCAGGTGGCCGTTGTAATGGAAGTCGCCGATGATCGGGACCGTCACACCCTGGTCGGCCACGCGCTGCACAAGTTCCGGTACGGCGGCCGCGGCGGCTTCATTGTTGACCGTCACGCGCACGAGCTGCGAGCCGGCCCGGGCGAGCGCGATCACCTGGGCTGCCGTCGCGGCGGCGTCGCCCGTGTCCGTGTTGGTCATGGACTGCACCACCACGGGGTGTCCGGCGCCCACGGGGACGCCGCCCACGAGTGTGGTAACGGAGTGTCGGCGAGAAGAGAACGGCATGCGGGAAAGCTAAGAGGACGCGCGCCGCAAGGGGATGCGGGGCGACGCGCCTGACCGGCAGGAACCCCCGGAAGAATCACTCACTGGAGCGTCCATGTCCGACAACATCGAGCAACCGCCGCGGGGCTACACCACGGAGGATGTGGAGAGCATGAAGAAGGAGAAGCTGCCGCGAAAGCACTCCGTGTGGAAGCGGATACTGGCCATTGTCATCATCGTTCCGATCGTAGTGTTCGTGGTGTACACGTGGTCGGCGCTGCACGTGGCGTACGGGCACGGGGAGCGCGCCGGGTACCTGCAGAAGCTTTCGAAACAGGGATGGCTGTGCAAGACGTGGGAGGGGGAGCTGGCCATGGCGAATCTGCCGGGGACGATGCCCGAGGTCTTCCACTTCACCGTGCGCAACGACTCCATTGCGCAGCTCCTCACGCAGCAGATGGGACGGCGCGTGTCGCTCAGCTTCGACGAGCACCGGGGCGTGCCGTCGCGCTGTTTTGGCGAGACCGAGTATTACGTGACGCAGGTGCAGCCGGACAAGGTGCAGTAGCGCGGTCGCGGATGAATCGGCGCGTGAATCGCGAGGCGGTTACCCGCCTCGGCATCGCCCGGAAGGATGAGCTCCAGGTGCTCATCACCTTCGACTTCTGGCACTCGGACCTGGCCGCGTGCGATGGCCACCGGCGCGACCTTCTCGCCTCCATGCAGCTCTGCCAGTGGGTGGCCGATCCCGCACGCGGCCCGTTCATGTCCTGACGGAAGGCTTCGGGGGACCGACCCGGCACCCTTTGAGCCCGAGTTCGACCCGACGGGGCCCTATTGCTCCCCGGAACTGGCAACCCTATATTCGTGCCCGGCTTCACCCAATTGGTCTACCGAGCCCGGGCACAGCGCCCGGGCTTTCGCGTGGACGAGCGCGGTGGGCCGGGCGCCTACCGGGCACTGGGGCCCGAGCGCTTGATACGAATTGTCAGGGCACGGTACGTTCCGCTCCCTGGACAAGAGAAAACCATCAGGAGCTGGAAATGCGTGTCACTGGCAAGGTGAAGTGGTTCAATGATGCCAAGGGGTTTGGATTCATCACCCCTGACAACGGCACCAAGGATTGTTTTGTGCACTACAGCGCGATCTCGGGTAACGGCTTCAAGTCGCTGGCCGAGGGCGAGGCAGTGGAGTTCGACATCGTGGAGGGCCAGAAGGGTCCCGCGGCGGAGAACGTCACGAAGCGCTGAGCGCCGGCATTTCACCTGCAAAGCAGCAACGCCCTTTCGCGAGAGAGGGCGTTGGTGTTTCTGGGTACTGGATCGGACCTGCTCGAAGCGGATGGACGCGCACAAGCCGGATCGTTCAACCGCCAGCGTGGGCGACAGTCCTGGAGTGCGCCATGGCAATGGTGCGTGCAGCGTTCCGGGTTATCCCGCGGAAGTCGCCGGCGCGAATGGCGTCGCGGGGGGCGAGCCAGTTGCAGCCGCACGAGACAACGAAGTCCAGCGCGAGATAGGCGGGCAGTGACTCAATGGTGATTCCGCCCGATGGCAGGAAGGACACGCCGGAATATGGCGACGCCATGACCTTGAGGAATTCGGCACCGCCCAGGGGCTCGGCGGGAAAGAACTTCACGACGTGCAGTCCCTTGTACAGCGCCGCCTCGAGCTCGGTGGGTGTACAGATGCCGGGAAAGATCGGAATCGCGTACTCGAGGCAGTAGTCCACGACCGCGGGACTGAAGCCGGGCGTGACGAAGAAGCGTGCCCCCGCGGCGCGTGCCTCGGCGGCCTGCGCCGGAGTGAGGACGGTTCCAGCGCCCACGAGCACATCGGGACATTCTGTGGCAATCGCGCGAATGGCATCGGCCGCGCAGGGCGTGCGCATCGTGATCTCCGCCACAGGAACACCTCCCTCACTCAGTGCCTGGGCCACGGGCACCGCGTGCGAGAGATCGTCCATGATGATCACAGGGTGCACGCGCACCCTGTTCATTACGCGAACGATATCGCTGGTTGATTCGGTTGCCATTGGAGTCTGCATCATGCCGGATGTTGACTCATTCGGCGCCGCCACGCCAGGGGTGGCGCAACTCTCCAAGACATGCTCGCGCCGCCGCAAGCTGCGCGCGCACGGCGGACGGACCCGTGGCTCCATCCACATCGCGGTGTGCAACCGAGGCTGCCGGGGACAATTCGTTGAATACGTCGCTGGTGAAGAGCGCGTGCGCGCGCTGGAATGACGCGAACGGAAGTGCGGCGAGGTCTGCCCCTGTCTGTTCGCTCTCGCGCACCAGACGGCCCACGCTCGCGTGCGCCTCGCGGAACGTCGCGCCCTTGCGTACGAGATAGTCGGCGAGATCGGTAGCCATCATTGTGCTCGAGAGCGCGCTCGCCATGCGATCCGTCCGGAAGGTGATCTCGGCGAGTGCGCCCGCCACGGCGGGAAGCACGAGGTGCATGGTGTCCACCGCGTCGAACAGTGCCCGCTTGTCGTCCTGCAGATCCTTGTTGTAGCCCGTGGGAAGGCCCTTGAGCGTCGCGAGCAGCGACGTGAGATCGCCGAGCAGGCGGGCGCCGGAGCCGCGTGCGAGCTCGAACGCATCGGGGTTGCGCTTCTGCGGCATCATGCTGGAGCCCGTGCTGTAGGCATCGCCGAACTGCACGAAGCCGAATTCGCTGGTGCCGAACAGAATGAGATCCTCGGCGAGCCGCGAGAGATGCGCGCCCAGCAGTGTGAGCGCGAAGAGCAGCTCGGCGACGAAGTCACGATCGCTCACGGCGTCCATGCTGTTGGCGGACAGTCGCTCGAAGCCGAGGGTGCCCTGGAGCAGGACACGCGAGATGGGATACGCGCATCCGGCCACCGCGCCGGCGCCGAGTGGCAGCACGGAGGCCGAATGTGCCACGGCGCCGATACGTGCGCGGTCGCGGTCGAGCGGCCAGAAGTGCGAGAGCATCCAGTGCGCGGCCGACACGGGCTGCGCGCGCTGAAGGTGCGTGTAGGACGGCATGAGCACGCCGTCCGTCGCGAGCGCCGTGGCGTGGTCGACCATGACCTGCTGCAGCGCGCATACAGCCGCATCGAGGGCAGCGGTGGCGTCCATGGCCCAGAGGCGCGTGGCGGTGGCAACCTGGTCATTGCGGCTGCGGCCCGTGTGCAGGCGTGACGCGAGATCGCCGATCTCCTCGTGCAGCATGCGGTCGATCATGGTGTGCACGTCCTCGTCGCCCGGCGCGGGCTGGGCGCCGTTCCGGAGACGGGTGGCGACGGCATCGAGCCCATCCTCGATGCGCGTGCTGTCATCAACCGAGAGAATGCCTGCGCTCCAGAGCGCGACGGCCCATGCCTTGGAGAGGCGGACGTCGAACGGCCAGAGACGGAAGTCGGTGCCGATGGAGCGATTGAGCGCGTCGAGTGCCGGGGCAGTGTCGCCCGAAAAGCGGCCACCCCAGAGCTTGTGCGCGGGCTCTGCGCTGCTCACGAGCTTGAGCGACGTCACGCGATGGCGAGCGTCTTCCGGGGCGCTCCCTCCGTGGCGGCCGCCTCCGAGGCGGCGAGCTGCTGGTCCTTGAGCGCGCGGACGCGCTGCGAGAGGCCGTAGAGCCGGATGAAGCCCGCGGCATCGCTCTGCTGGTAGACGTCGTCCTCGCCGAAGGTGACGAAGCGCTCATCGTAGAGCGCCTGCTCGCTCGTGCGGCCGGCGATGGTGACGGTGCCCTTGTAGAGGCGCAGCGTAATGGAGCCCGTGACGCGCTGCTGCGTGACGTTCACGAAGGCATCGTAGCCCTCGCGCTCGGTGGTCCACCAGCGGCCCTCGTACACGAGATCGGCGTAGCGCGGCGCGATCATGTCCTTGGCGGCGAGCGTGCGGCGGTCGAGCACGAGCTGTTCGAGCTCACTGTGTGCGGTGTAGAGGAGCGTACCGCCCGGCGTTTCGTACACGCCGCGCGACTTCATGCCCACCAGGCGGTCCTCGACGAGATCAATGCGGCCGACGCCGTGACGGCCACCGATGGTGTTGAGGGCCGTAAGCAGCGCGACGGGGCCCATGCGTTCGCCGTTGACGGACACCGGCGTGCCGCTGGCGAAGCCGATGGTCACATCCTCGGGCTCGGCGGGCGCGGCGGCCGGTGACGTCGTGAGCATGAAGAGATCATCCGGCGGCACCGAGGCCGGGTCTTCGAGCACGCCGCCTTCATGCGAGATGTGCCAGATGTTGCGGTCGCGCGAATAGATCTTCGCCTTGGTGGCCGCGACGGGGACGTTGTGGCGCGCGGCGTAGTCGAGCGCGTCCTCGCGGCTCCGGATATCCCATTCGCGCCAGGGCGCGATGACCGGGAGGTCGGGCGCGAAGGCGGCGTAGGTGAGCTCGAAGCGTACCTGGTCGTTGCCCTTGCCGGTGCAGCCGTGGGCGAGCGCATCGGCGCCGACGGCGCGCGCGACCTCGACCTGGCGCCTGGCGATGAGAGGGCGCGCCATGGAGGTGCCGAGGAGGTACTTGCGTCCGTAGATGGCACCGGCGCGGAGGGTGGGCCAGATTTGGCCGGCGACGAACTCTTCGCGCAGATCCTCCACGTGGCATTCGGCGGCGCCCGAGGCGAGCGCCTTCTGGCGCACGCCGTCGAGCTCGTCGCCCTGTCCGATGTCCGCGGCGACGCAGACGACGCGGGCGCCGTAGTGCTCGCGCAGCCAGGGGACGATGATGGAGGTGTCGAGCCCGCCGGAGTAGGCGAGGGCGATGGTGCGGATCATGGGCGCTCCCCCAATAGAATAAATATGCTAGTACGCTGCATATTTAACCCGTTGGGAAACAGGCGTCAAGCGCGGGGCGGGCGGGGCGACGCGGTGGAGTGCGGGGCCGGGGGGCGGCTGGGGGGCGGCCGGCGGCGGGCGCCGGGTGATCACGCTCGCGCGAGGGCCCTGAGCTTGCGGGTGGCCTTGTCACGCGCGGCGCGGGAGCGGCAGATGATGAGCACGGTGTCGTCGCCGGCGATGGTCCCGATGATCTCGGGCCACTCTTCCCAGTCGAGGACGACCCCGATGGGCTGGGCGCCGCCGGGGAGCGTGTGCAGGACGATGAACTCGCCGACGCCATCGATGTGCGTGTAGAGATGGGGGAGCAGGGCGTCGAGTGGCGGCCGGGTGTCCTCGGACTGGGTGGTGACGGCATACCGCGCGGAGCCGTCCGGCGCGGGGATGCGCGCGACGCGCATCTCGCGCAGGTCGCGCGAGAGCGTGGATTGAGTGACGTCCCAGCCGCGCTGCCGGAGCAGCTTGCGGAGTTCCTCCTGGCTTTCGACCGCGCGCTCCTCGATGAGCTCGCGGATCGTTGCCTGCCGGTCGCGCTTCGTGGCCATGTGGTTCCTCCGATGCGCCGGAGGATAGCGCGCCCGGGGGCGGAAAGGCCAGAGGCCGGCGCCGCCAGCCGCCATTGACATGCGCGGCCTGGCTGTTTATGCATGATCCGTGCATAAAATCCCTATCGGCATCCTGGGCGCTTCCGGCTACGCCGGTCGCGAGCTGTGCGCGCTCGTCGCCCGCCATCCGGCACTGGACCTCGCATTCGCCTCCGCCAACGAGCGGCGGGGCGAGCGTGCCGTCCTGGGCGGGCGCGAGGTGACCTTCGTCGCGCCGGATGATGTGACGCTCGATCGCGCGGCGCTGGTGTTCAGCGCGTTGCCGCACGGAACATCGGCGCGCTGGGTGCCGCTGGCGCGCGGGGCGGGCGCGAAGGTCGTGGATCTCTCGGCGGACCTGCGGCCCGGGAGCGGCGCGGAGCCGGTGCCGTACGGGCTCACGGAGTTCGCGCGCAACGACGTTCGGGGCGCCGCGGTCGTGGCGAATCCGGGGTGCTATCCCACGGCGATTCTCCTGGCGCTGCTGCCGCTGTTCACGCGGCAACTCGTGGCGCCGGGCGGCACGATTGCCGTGACGGCGGCGAGCGGCGTCACGGGCGCGGGTTTCACGCCGCGCGCCGACCTGATGTTCGCCGAGGTCACGGAGGACTTTCGCCCCTATGCCGTCGGAAATTCGCACCGGCATCTGGCGGAGATGACGGCAGTGATGCGGGCACTCGCCTGCGACGCCGATCTGATTTTCACTCCGCACCTCCTGCCTGTGGCGCGGGGCATCCTGGCGACGATCACCGTGCCGCTGGCCGAGCCGGTGGCGGACGTGCTCGCCATCTGGCGCGAGCACTACGCGGGCGAACCGTTCGTCGAGATCACCGAGCATGCGCCGTCACTGCGCGACGTGGTGCGGCGGAACGTCGTGCGCATCACCGCGCACCTGGCCGCCGGCGTCCGCCGACCGACGCTCACGGTGATTGCGGCGCTGGACAATCTGGTCAAGGGCGCGGCGGGGCAGGCGGTGCAGAACGCGAACCTGCTGCTGGGCCTCGAGGAAACGGCGGGGTTGCCGGCGTGACGCGGGTCATCAAGATCGGTGGCCGGGCGCAGGCCGACGCGCGCCTGCCGGAGATCGTCGCATTGGCGTGGCGCGCGGACCCCGCGGCGCTCTGCGTGGTGCACGGTGGCGGGGACGAGATCTCCACGCTGCAGCGTGCGCTGGGGCTGGAGCCCGCATTCTCGCGAGGCCGGCGCATCACGAGCGAGCGTGACCTGGATGTGATCCGAATGGCGCTCTCGGGATCGGCCAACAAGCGGCTCGTCGCGCGGCTCAATGCGGCGGGCGTCGCCGCCGTTGGCGTCTCGGGCGAAGACGCATCACTCATTGCCGCGCATGTGGCGGAGGACACGGCGCTCGGCCGTGTGGGGACGCCGGCGCGCGTGACCGTGCGCGTGCTGCATCACCTGCTCGGGGGCGGCTACCTGCCGGTCGTCTCGCCGCTCGCGCGCGATGCGGACTCGCCGGCGGGCGCGGCGCTCAACGTGAATGGCGACGATGCGGCCGCGGCGATCGCCGCAGCGCTCGAGGCGAGCGAGCTGCTCTTCGTGGCTGACGTGCCTGGCGTGCTCGTGGCGGGCGTGCCCGTGCGAGCGCTCGACGTGGATGGCGCGATGCAGACGATCGCGCAGGGGGTGGCCGGCGGCGGCATGGCGGCCAAGCTGCAGGCGGGGATCGCCGCGCTCCACCAGGGCGTGGAGCGGGTCCGCATCGGAGATCTCGACGCGATTCTCGATCCGGATCGCGGCACCATTCTCACTCCCTCGCGGAGTTTCGTATGACGGCTCTTCCCGTACAGACCATTACGCCGCTGGACGCACCTGCGGTGCCCGATACCGAGCCACGCGCGCGGCTGACGCTCGAGCATCTCACAGTGCCTGCGCCTTCATCCGCGCTGCTCGGCGTCTATCGTCAGCCGCCCATGGAGCTGGTGCGCGGTGCGGGTGTGCAGGTATTCGACAGTGAAGGTCGCGCGTATCTGGACTTCACGAGCGGCATCGGCGTGATGGCGCTGGGGCACGGTGACGCCGGTGTGGCGGCGTGCATTCAGGACGCCGTGGCGACCGGCCTGGTGCATACGTCGAACCTGTTTCGCACGACACCGGCCGTGCAGCTGGCGGAGGCATTGGCGGAGCGGTCATCGCTCTCGAGCGTGTTCTTCTGCAACTCGGGCGCCGAGGCGAATGAGGGGGCATTCAAGTTCGCGCGGCGCTGGGCGCGGGAGATTGGCGGCGCGGAGAAGCACGAGATCATCGCGCTGCGCGGCGGCTTTCACGGCCGATTGTTCGCGACGCTGGCCGCCACGGACCGGCCGAACTATCGCGCGCCATTCCGACCGCTCACGCCAGGCGTGCACGTGGTGGAGCGCGACCTCCGCACGCTCGAGCGAGTACTCGATGCGAATACCACCGCGGCGCTCATCGTGGAGCCGGTGCAGGGCGAAGGCGGCGTGCGTGTGCTCGAGCCCGAGTACCTGCGTGCGCTGCGCGCGCTCACGCGTGATCGAGGGGTGGCGCTGATTCTGGATGAGATCCAGTGCGGGCTGGGCCGGACGGGGTGGTTGTTCGCGCACGAGCGCTCGGAAATCGTTCCGGACATGCTCACGCTGGCAAAGCCGATCGCGGGCGGGCTGCCCATGGGTGCGGTGCTCATGTCGAGCGCTATCGCGGACACGCTCCGTCCGGGCGATCATGGGACGACATTCGGCGGCGGCCCGCTGGTGTGCAGCGTGGCACTGCACGTACTGGAGCGTCTGTCGGATCCGGTGCTACTGGCGAATGTCCGGGCGAATGGCGCATGGCTGGGAGAGGCGCTGCGGGACGTGGCGCAGCGGACGCGGCGCGTGCGCGCAGTGCGTGGCATTGGCTACATGTGGGGAATTGACGTGATGCAACCGGCGAGCGAGGTGGTTGCAGCGGCGCGCGAGGCGGGACTGCTGGTATGTTCGGCCGGCGAGTTCACGGTGCGCCTCCTGCCGCCGCTGGTGGCGACGCGGGAGGAGCTGAGCGAGGGAATGATGCAGCTGGAGTCCGTGCTGAGCTGAACAGGCCGCGGACGGGAAGCGAAGGGCCAGGTGCCAACGGTGCCTGGCCCTTTTGCGCATTGCCGAAGCGGTCGCTGTCGTCAAGGTCACTGTAGTAAGGCGTCAGTATCCCAACAGTAGCCGGTCAGTCGTGCGATCGGATCCAGGCTGAAAGCCTCCGCAGGTGTGCGTTGTGCCGTGCCTTGCAGCGGTATCCGTCGTCCATTCTGGAGCCGAGGTGCGCTTCGGCTGCACCGGCGCTCGCTACCGGGCACGCCGGGTCGCGGGCGCAATTCGCACTGGGATGTACAGACCATGCTACTGGAGAATGTGATCATGCTGATGCGTTCGATGATTGGTGTCGCCATGGGCCTCGCGCTGGTTGCAGTGACGGCGCCGGCACAGTCCACGCAGGGGACCGGAGCAAAGGTCAACAGCTTCGGGCTCTCGGCCGGACTGACCGCACCCACTGGTGATTTCGGCAATGGGTTCAAGTCCGGCTATAACATCTCGGCGTTGTACGAATACCACAAAGCTGCGACGCCGGTGGCATTCCGCATCGAGGGACAGTTCCAGGATTTCGATGCCAAGGGCGGAAGCAGCGAGACCTACAAGACCTTTGGCGGACTCGCCAACGCGCTGTTCTACCTGCCGACGCACAGTACGGTGAAGCCGTACCTGACCGGTGGCATTGGATTCTTCAACAACAAGTTCGATCTCGGGAGCGATTGCACGGGCGTGCTCGAGAGCTGCTCCAGCAGCGAGAACAAGTTCGGGTTCGATCTGGGCGGCGGACTCGAGTTCGAACTGTCGGGCATGAGCACCTTCCTCGAAGCCGACTGGCAACTCATCAGCGTGACCGGCGGCTCGGCGAAGATGATTCCAATCCGCTTTGGCGTGCGCTTCTAGCTCCGAGGTGGTGTACGCCGCTCGAACGAACTGCCCCGCGACAACGCGGGGCAGTTCACGTTTGCGGCGTGCACGCAGCGCGCATCAGGTGGTGCGACCCGCTTCGCTCTCGTTATACTCAGCCACGTCAATCCGATTCCCCGGGAGGTGGTTCATGCGGTTCATTGCGTCCATGACCGTCATCGCGGCCGCGGCCGCGCTGTGCAGCGCTCCGGTTCTTGCGCAGGAGATGATCAGCAGCCCCGTTCGCTACGGCATCACGGGGGGCGCCACCATTCCCGTAGGGGACTACAAGGATATGTCATCGGCCGGCTGGAACGCGGGCGCACTGGTCGAGCTCGGATTCCCCATCGTGCCGCTCAGCTTCCGCTTCGATGCCGCGTGGCATCAGTTGGGCGACAAGCATGACGACTTCGGCGATACCTTCAAGAGCCGGGTCATCTCGGGCGATCTGAACGCGGTCTACACCTTCGCGCCGGCGAATCCCACGAAGTTCTATCTCATTGGCGGGCTGGGGCTCTACAATTTTCGCAACCAGCTCACAGCGCCGGCGAATAATCCGGCACCCAATGTCCTGAGTGCCGGCAATGGGGTGTTCGAACAGGTGGCCACCGCGACGACGGAAACCTTCAGCGCCTCGTCCACCAAGTTCGGCGTCAATGCCGGTGCAGGCGTGCGCTTCCAGTTCAACAGGTTCTCCATGTTCGTCGAGAGTCGCTTTCACAACATCTTCGGCGTACACAGTACCTCCGGATCGAGTGGCAACATCCAGATGATCCCGATCACGGTTGGAGTCGTGTTCTGAAGAAGCCGACCGCCGTCAGCCAGTCACCAACGGCTGCTGGCGGCCAGCGGTGCACGGTCCTCCACCAGCTACCGTTCAATGCCCTCTTCCTTCAGAGCGCTCAATCGCGCATTCGACGAAGCCCGGTTCGGTGATTCGCGAACGCTGAACCTGCGCGCCTCGCTCCCGACCGGCGAGCAGGCGGCGGAGCGCGCGGAGCGGTGGCTGCGGGAAAAGCAGGCCAGTCGCACGCGGGAGGTGCTGATCATCACGGGACGGGGCAATCAGAGTGCCGACGGCATGTCCGTCGTGCGCGAAGCCGTGCGGAAGCGCCTCGCGCTACTGCGACGCCGAGGCGTGGTCAGCATGGTGCAGGAGCATACCCCCGGCTCGGTGGTGGTGACGCTGGCCGCGTTTTCTGCACTTCGCGATGCGCCGCGCCGGCGCCGTGATCCCGCGCCGCCACCCGCCGCGACGCCAGCGGCGCTCGCGGCGCTCTTGCCACGCGCTCTGGCGCTGTTGCGCCGCGTGGCGGAACAGGCGCTGCAGGATGTCGGTGTGCGCGACACCGCGCCGTTTCTCGAGCGCGAGATGCTGGTGCAGTTCTCGCACGTCGTGGCAGCCGTGCCCGACGGCCCCGACCGTGAGGCGCGCCTGTGCGATGCGCTGACGGCGCTGCTGAACGACCAGAACGAGCGCTGACGCGTGCTCGACTTCATGCAGTTCGCGCTCATCACGTTCACGTCCATCCTGTTCATCGTGGACCCGGTCGCGCTCATTCCGACCTATCTGGCGATCACGCAGGATGAGACGCCGGAACAGCGGCGACGCACCGCCATGCGCGCGTGCATTGCCGCCATGATCCTGCTCGTCGTGTTCGGCATCGCGGGTCGGCTCATCTTCCGGGTGTTCGGTATCACGCTCCCGGCGTTCCGTATCGCGGGCGGGCTCATTCTCTGGTTCGTGGCGCTCGACATGCTGCGCGGCAACCGCACGACGCAGGAGAGCAGCGAGGAGATCGCAGAGGGGCAGGAGAAAGACGATGTCGCCATCACGCCGCTGGCCATGCCGATGCTTGCGGGACCCGGCGCCATTTCCACCGTGATGGTGCTCGCCGGACAGGCGCGGACGGTCGGTCAGCACATTGTGGTATACCTGTCAGTGGTGCTCACGGCATTTCTGTCCTGGCTTTCCCTGCGTGCCGGCGAGCGACTGGTCGTGGTCCTGGGGCAGACCGGCATCCGCGTGATGACGCGGATCATGGGGCTGCTGCTTGCGGCAGTCGCTACGCAGTTCATCATCACCGGGGTGCGCGATGCCATTCACATGTGAGTAAGACGTACGCTCGCCCGTTCCATTCGCTCGAGTTCACCGGCCGGACCGCTCTCCTCTCCTCCTCCCATCGCACCGCAGATGATCTTCCGATTCGTGATTCCCGCACTTCTGTGTTCCGGTGCCATCCTGTCCGCGCAGGAACCGCAGGCTGCGCTTCCCGGCTACTCCCCGCAGGCCGCGCAACAGGAGCGCGCGCTCGAGCAGGCCACGATTCAGCGTCCTGATAGCGGCCGGGCCCGTGCGCTCTCGCGTACGCTCTCGAGCGACGTCCATATCGCTGGTACGCCCGCGCAGGCCCGCACACGTGACATCGTCGTCAACGACATGAAACAGTGGGGGCTGCCCACGGAAGTCCGGACGTACGATGTCTGGATGCCGCACACCACCACGCTGCAGGCGTGGCGCGTCGCACCCGATACGCTCGCGCTCAACCTCGCCGAAGGCGCCGTGCCGGAGGACACCACGTCATGGACGGCGCGTGAAGCGGTGATCGCGAACGGCTACAGCGGCACGGGCGACGTGACTGCCCCGGTGGTGTACGTCAACTACGGGCTCATCGAGGACTATGCGCAGCTCGACTCCATGCACGTATCGGTGCAGGGGAAGATCGCCATCGCGCGCTACGGCCGATCGTACCGGGGCATCAAGGCACGCGAGGCGGAGAAGCATGGAGCAGTGGGGCTCATCATCTACAGCGACCCGCAGGATGATGGCTACGTGCGCGGCGATGTGTATCCGGATGGGCCGATGCGGCCTTCACAGGGTGTGCAGCGCGGCAGCATCCTGAACCCCGACGGCGATCCCTCGACACCGGGTTACGCCAGCGTTCCCGGGGTGAAGCGACTGCCTGTGGATTCTCTGCCGGTATCACACATTCCTGTGCTGCCCATGTCATACGGGAATGCGGCCCGCCTGCTCGAGGGGCTACGGGGGAGTAACGTGCCGGCGTCCTGGCAGGGCGGACTGCCGTTTCACTATCACGCCGGTCCGGGCCCTGTCGCGGCGCATCTCATCGTGCACTCGGACACCGCGACGGCGGCGATCAAGCAGATCTGGGACACGTTCGGCATTGTGCGCGGGAGCGAATTCCCCGATGAGCTGGTGATCATTGGCGGGCATCGCGACGCGTGGGGTCCCGGCGCCGCCGACAATGTGAGCGGCACGGTCAGTGTGATGGAGGCGGCGCGTGCGGTGGCCGAAGAGCTCAAGGCAGGGCATCGGCCGCGGCGCACGATCATCTTCGCCACGTGGGACGCCGAAGAGTGGGGGCTGCTGGGCTCCACCGAGTACGTGGAGGACGACACGCTGCGCCTCATGCGTGGTGCCGTGGCGTATCTCAATCAGGACGTGGCGGCGCAGGGGCCGAACTTCGGCGGCGGCGGTTCGCCGTCGCTGCGCGGAACGCTCCGCGACGTGGCGAAGCTCGTGCCCGATCCGAGCGGCAAGGGGTCCGTGTACGACGTCTGGCGCGCGCGCGGATCGCTGCCCGATACGGCGGAGCCGCGCATGGGGAATCCGGGTGGTGGCAGCGATTTCGCGCCTTTCTACAACCATCTGGGAATTCCGATCGCCGAGTGGGGCTTTGGCGGCCCCGCGGGCGTGTATCACTCGTTCTACGATTCGTATCACTGGATGGCGAAGTTCGGCGATCCCACCTATGCCTATCACGCCGCCGCGGCGCGTGTCGGCGCGGCGATGGTCCTGCGGCTCGCCAACGCCGACATTCTGCCCTATGACTACGTGGAGTTCGCGCGCACGATGCGAGGCTATCTGCCGGACGTGCGGAAGGCGCTGGTCAAGGCAGGGTGGAGCGATACGAGCATGACCACGTCGCTGGCGTCGGCAATCGATCGCATGGAGCAGGCCGCCACGGCCTTCGACACGGCGCGTGATGCTTTGCTCGCGAAGGGCGCTCCGCCGCGCGCGACGCTGGCCCGTGTGAACGGTGCGCTACTCAAGGTGGAGCGCTCGCTCACGCGCACGCAGGGACTGCGGACCCGGCCCTGGTACCGGAACCTCATTTATGCATCGGACGAGAACAACGGCTACGCCGACATGATCTTTCCATCGGTGGGAGAGGCCATCCGGACGGGTGATCGTGCGCAGACCGAGCGTGAGATCACGGACCTGGCTTCGCGCTTCGACGCCGCGACGCAGGCCATCAAGGAGGCGACGGGGGCAATCCGGTGAGCCGACCAGGAGGGTCAGATCATCGACCGAAACGACTGACCCTCCGTTCCCGGTACTCTGGTTACACTTCGGCCATGCGCGTCTTTCGAGCGATCGCTGCCATCGTGGCGCCGGCTGCACTCCTGACACTGATCTCCGCGTGTCGCGCGTCAGGCGACGCGCGACGGCCGGGCACGGCCGACACATCAGCACGGCAACGCGCGGACACGCTCAAGATCAAGCCGCCTGAGCGCCGGCCCGTCTATCCGCGTACCGGTCCCCTGCTCAAACCTCGAGACAGCAGCACGCGCGATACGCTGGAGCGCACCGAACCCGGGAACTGACTGGCGATCGTTGGCGCAGTCAGCTCACGCCGCTGAATTCGGGAAGGACGTCGAAGGGGGGATTCACTGGTGGTGGTGGGACAGGTTCCGCGGGCTCTCTGCGTGAGTCGGTGCGCGATGCCGGGCGCTGTCGGAACCGGGCATACGCGCGCGGAATGGCGCGCTCCCCGCCGAGGCGCAGGATGGGTGCCGGCTGCGGGCGCAAGGGCCGCGGCTGCGCTTCTGGCGGCTCGACCGGCTCGGCTGGCTTCGCCGGCTCAGCAGTCGATGTTGTCGTTGCGTCCAATGGGACGGGAGGCGTGGCTTCCGGGCTCCTGATGGACATCGGTTCGGCCATCTGGAGCAGCGCATGCTCCACGACCGGGCCGTTGGCGCGGGGTGGCTCGAGCGCGGCAAACGCCGTCCGGGCGCCATGCGCGGTACCCGCCGCGAGCACGCCGCTGCACACACATCCCAGATGCGGCGCCGGATCAATGAGCACGTCCTGCTGCGACAGCAGCTGCTGGGCCAGCTCGATGAGCAGATCCCCGCGATCCAGCTCGACCAGTGCACGCGGCGGCTGCAACTCAGCCAGTCGCTCCGGCGCGGGTGCACCGCCGGGGAGCGAGTAGTACCGGCGGCGGTCGGGTGGCAGAAATGCCTCGAAGAATGTCGGCTGCGCGGCGGGCGCGATGTCGCGTTCGGTAAATGATGCGAACAGTTCAGCGGGCGAAATTCGTGCGTCGATGGATGTATCCGTGCCGGCGGGACAGGCGCCGATGTACGTGATATGAACGGGCCGGTTCCCATACGCTGCCCGGATATAGCGGGCGACGGCTACCGGGGGTGCGGCCAGCTCGAGGAGCCACGGACACAGGTCGGTACCGGACTTCGTGAGCCGTTGGACGGCGTGCGGGCACGCCGCGAGAATGGCGGGCCTGCCGCCATGCTGGCCAAGTCGTTCCAGACATTGGCGGGCAACAATCTCATCGCCCCAGCTTCCCGGAAAGACCATGTCATAGCCCAGCGCACCGCACGCGTGCGCCAGCTGCACGGCGCTTACGGGAAGCGCCGCGAGGATCGCGTCGGTGCCGAGAATGGCAACCGAGGAAGGCCGTTGTTCCGACTGAGATGGGGCCGTCATGCAGTACGTTGTGCGTGAATCTCTGGCAGTAAAGCTGACCCCGCGGTCAGGGGCCTGTCCAGCACGGCCCATTCATTGCGGGAATGGGACCCAGTCACCATCCCACGGCGCGTCTCGCCGTGGCGAGGGACTTTCACGCCGCATCGCAGGGACGCACCGTGTCGTCTGTTCACTTGAAGGAAATCCCGCGCCTGCCGCGAGAGCAACGAGAAGCGCTGGCCGCCTTCGGCGCGCGCACGTCCTGGCCAGTCGGTTTCACGATCTACGAGCAGGATGCCGAGGCGGACGGCGTGTTCGTCATGCTGCGAGGCAATGTAGTACTGCGCTCGCGCGTGAGCACGGGGCGCACCGTGGTGCCCTGGGTCGCGACGACGGGTGAGACCTTCGGCGCGGAGGGATTGCAGCCGGGCGGCCATTACGCGAGTCATGCGCGCGCCGATGAAGAGAGCGAGACGCTGCACATCAGTGGATCGAGTTTCAGCGCCATGATGCGCGAACAGCCATCGCTGGCCCTGATGCTGGTGCGACAGCTCATGGCCGAGCGCACGGAACTGATCGAGAAATTCGGCCAGCACATCTCACTGACGGTGGAACAGCGACTCATCGTCACGCTGCTGCGCATGACGCAGCGCGGCAGCGACAGCAAGTCGAGCGGAGACGCACCGCAGACGGTCGTCCCGCGCCGCTTGCTGGGCGAGCTGGTCGGCGCAACGCGCGAATCCATCTCGCTCGTGCTCGGACGACTGTCTGCGGAGGATCTCATTCGGCGTGAGGCGAGCGGGCTTGTGGTGATGGATGCGGAGCGTCTCGCGCTGCGGCTGGAGCAGAGTGGACACGGCGGTATCGTGCTGTACGACGAGCGGAGCCCGGCCGGGGGAACGAAGCCGGAGAGCCCGGGTGAGCAGGGCGCGAGCGGCGGCAATGCGATCAGCGGGAACAGCGGGCATTGATTGCGTGAACGGGTGGCGATGTGATAGCGTGAGCCCTCTGCCCGCTCGTCCTCCCGACTCGACTTTGTGCCTCTGCTGATCGCCGTCCTGGCATGCATCGCCGCCATCGTCGCGTACGCCATCGTACGCCGGCGCGTGGAGCGGCGCATCGCCGCCCGTCTCCCCGTGGGAGCGGGCGGCATCATTCGCGGCGCTGAACCCATTGAGCTCGGCGATGACGCGACGACGGCGGGCGTGCTGCTGCTGCATGGGTTCGGCGATTCCCCGTACACGATGGTGCATGTGGCGAGCGAACTGCACGCGCGCGGCTACGCCGTCCACGCGCCGCTGCTCCCGGGACACGGGCGAAGCTTGCGCGAGTTCCGGGCGTCCGACGCCGAGCAGTGGATCGACGCGGGGCGCACCGCGCTGGCGAGCATGCGCGAGCGGTACGAACGCGTGGGGATCGCGGGACTTTCCATGGGGGGCGCCATCGCGGCGATCCTGGCCTCGGAGCAGCGCGATGTGAGTGCACTCGTGCTGCTCGCGCCGTATCTCATTCCGCACCGCACGGTTCACGCGGCGGCGCGTGTCGCCCCCCTGCTCCAGGTCGTCATCCCCTGCCTGTTCGGGCAGAATCCCTATTCGATTCATGATCCTGCGGCGCGCGCGCAGAACATCAGCTATGAAGCGTCCACCATGCGATTGATCGCCGAACTGGTGCGCGTGGCGGAGCGAGGAACGGCTGCGTTGCCCGCGATCACGGCGCCCACGCTGTACCTGCAGTCGCGCGAAGACAATCGCGTGACGATCCGGGCGGCCGAACGGTGCTTCGCGATGCTGGGCGCGCGCGAGAAACGGCTCGACTGGCTGAGCGGCAGTGGCCATGTCATTACGGTGGACTTCGGATGGGAACGCGTGGTCGCGCTCACGGGCGAGTGGATGGAGGCCCACCTGAAGGCGACCATCACGGCGCCACTCGAAGACGGGTAGGGGAGGTGCGCGCCCTGTTCCGGCGTCCCGCATTGCTCCATATTTTCCGGGTTGCGATCAATCACTTACTGGACAAGCGAGGTCACTGGTGCGTTCGACAACCCTGACGCTGGCGGCGCTGGTACTGGGCGTTTCCGCTTGCGCGAAAGGACAGAGTGCGGCGGGCGCTGCTGCGGACACGACCAAGGCCGTGGCCGGCATGGCCGCAGACAGCATGAAGGGAATGGCCGGCATGGCCATGGATACGGACAAGGCCATGGGTGGGATCGGCGTCCCGACGGGCTTCACGGCGGAAACGGACAAGCCCGACGCGAAGATCACCGACGCGAAGTACACGGTGAACGGTGACAAGTGGGAAGTGCAGACTGGCCCTGCCCACATCGTCTATGCCGCGAAGGACAGCGCCAGCGGCGTGTATGCGGTGAGCGCCACGATCGAGCAGCTCGAGAAGCCGAAGCATCCCGAGGCATACGGCATTTTCTTTGGCGGCCAGCATCTCGATGATCGGGCGACCGAGAACTATGGCTACTTTCTCGTGCGCGGCACCGGCGAATACCTGATCAAGGTGCGTAACGGCGACAAGACGAGCACGGTCGTGAACTGGAAGGCGAGCCCCGATGTGCCCAAGGAGGACGCGTCCGGCAAGGCGACGTACAACCTCAAGGTGCACTTTGCGCCGACCGAAGCGCATTTCTACGTGAACGGCAAGCTGGTGGCGACGGAACCGCGGAAGGATGTACCCAGCAGCGGCATCGCCGGATTGCGCATCAACCACAATCTGCACGTGAGCGTGCAGCCGGTGGCGATCACGAAGTAGCGGCCCGCCGGGTTTCGCCGTGCTGCAGAATCCAGAGATTCTGCGCCGGTAGTCCGGCGGCATTCCAGGCGGCACGCGTGCGCGCCGGGGGTTCATCCCACGGTTCGTCCGCGAGCAGGAAGGTACCCCAGTGCAGACCGAGCATGATGCCCTGGTCCTCGCGACCAGCAGGGGTGTTCGCGTCGAGAAAGGCCTGCACGGACTCTTCGGGGTTCATGTGCACCGGACGCATGAACCAGCGCGGCTCGTAGGCGCCGATCGGGATGAGCGAGAGGTCGAACGGACCGAATCGCTCCCCGATTGCGCCGAACTCGGGATGATACGCGGTGTCACCGGCGAACCACAGCGCGTGGCCGGCGACGCGAACACTCCAGCCGCACCAGAGCGTGCGCCGTGCATCGGCAAGGTGTCGCGCGCTGAAGTGCTGCGCCGGCGTACTGGCGATGCGCGCGTCGCCGACGGCGCGCTCCTGCCACCAGTCACTCTCCGCGACGCGCTGCACACCGAAGCGGTGCAACAGCGGCTGCAGGCCGAGCGGCGCCATCCACAGAGCATCCGGCTGCCGCGAGGCGAGCGCACGCACGGTGCCCGCATCCAGGTGGTCGTAGTGGTTGTGCGAGAGGAGCACGAAGTCGAGCGGCGGCAGCGACGCGAGCGGCATGGCCGGCGGTACGATCCGTCGCGGTCCGACGGCCTGCAGCGGCGATGCCCGATTGCTCCAGATCGGATCAGTCAGAATATTGAGCCCGCCCATCTGGACGAGCACGGTGGAGTGTCCGACCCACGTGGCGGTGAGGACGCCGGTATCTGCACGCGGTGACGCAAAGTTCGGCGTTGCGCTGGGCAGCGCACCGGCCGGTGGCGGCGGAGGTGGCGGATTCAGGAAACGCTGCCGGCGCCAACGGAGAAAGTCGCCGAACCGGTGGCGGGAGGCTGCGGGCCAGGGGTTCCGGAAGCGGCCGTTGGGTGCACGATGATCCATGCGGTAAGGTACACCGTGCATGCCTGTCCTGTGACGCCGGTGTCGCTACGCCTTCCTGCGACTGCCGCGCGCGGCTTTTCCCGCTCCCAGATTTTCGTTGAGATGCTTCGCGCTTCGCATGCCGACGAGTGCGGTGCTGACGACCGGCAGCGACCGCACAAAGGCGATGGCGCGTTGCGCATCGCTGCTATGGCCCGGAATCGCCTGATGGAGTTCTTGCGGAAGGTGTGCGGCAAGCCGGGATTGGAGAAGCGAGGCACTCGCGACGACCGAGACGCCCAGTGCCGCGGCGGCTTCGAGCAGGGGAACGCGTTTGCCGTTGAGCTCTTGCGTGGGCGCGCGGACCGCTTCCGCGAACGCCAGGTTGACCGGCAGCTGCACGACGCGGAAGTGGTGTGCGTCGCCCCCGACCTCGCGTGCGAGCGCGACGAGGTCGGCGAGCTCGAGATGATCGCGTGCGTCCGGCGCCACCCGGAACCCATTCCACGTGGCGCAGCCGAAGATGCCGATCTCACCCTGGTTGCACCGCTCCTCGAGAAACTCGAAGGCGCCGCGCAGGCGTTCCATCACCACCGGGCCGGGGAGGGCCTCGAGTTGTTGCTCGGGGTTGTGGACGTAGTACACGTCTATGGTGTCCAGCCCGAGATTCGCGCGGCTCCGCTCGAGCTCCGCCGCGAGGTAGGATGGCGCGAGGCAGTGCGCGCCGGCCACCACGTCCTCGGGCGTCATGATGGCGCGGTCGTAATACTCGCGCGTCAGATACGCGCGGTACGCGTCGCGCGATGCCGGCGGCGTGCCGTCGAGCGGGATGTATCCTCCCTTGGTGCACACCACGACCTCGTCGCGCGACACGGTGCCGCCGCGCACAGCCCGCAGCAGCGCGCGGCCGAGTGCGCGCTCCGAGCGCTGACAGCGATAATTGATGGCCGTGTCGAACAGATTGAGGCCGCTGCCCAGCGCGAGATGCGCCACCTCGGCGTATCGCGCATCGTCCCCGTCATCGCACTGTCCGAGATACGTGCCGTGGCCAATTGACGAGACGCAGGCGCCGTCCGGGCCGAGCGGGCGGAAAAAGTCATCGTCGAAGCGCGCGGCGAAACGCGAGGCAAATCGCGCCGTTCCCGCGGCCGTGGCACAACCGATGATTGGTGCCGGGGGAGCAGTGCGCGGGTGATGTCGAGCGGGACACACATCGTGACGGTACGACGGCGCGGCGACCCGGGCAAGGGGATCGCACGGCGCGCGGCTTCCACGATGGCGCGCGGGGGAGCACTTTTCATCATTCGCGACTCCGGCGGCTGCCTGGCGGCTGCATGAGTGCGTCCTCTTTCCATCCCGAACGCATGAGACCGTGACGTCACGCTGCCTTGTCCTGATGCTTTCCGCGCTCGGCGCCGCGTGCGCGCCGCGGAGCGGACCGTCCGCGCCGGCGCCTGTCGCGGCGCCCGTCCGCGTGGAGTCACTGCCACCAGTCACGCTCGAGTATCCGGCATCGGGCGTCGGTGCGGCACCGAGCGCGACGTCCAACCTGGGGGAGTACGCGCGGTTGGATCGGATGGACTGGCCCGGCCCCAGCCGCTATCGCGGCGCGGATGGCGCGCCAGGTCCGGCGTACTGGCAGCAGCGCGCGGACTACGACATTCGTGCGACGCTCGACACCGCGGCGCGCCGCGTCAGGGGCCGTGTGACGATCACGTACACCAACAATTCCCCCGACACGCTGCGCTACGTGTGGCTGCAGCTCGATCAGAACCTCTATCGTACGGGCAGCCGGGGATCGGCCCTGTATCCGCAGGATTCACGCTGGGGCGTGCGCGGATTTGAAGGCGGCTACGAGATCACCGATCTGCGCGTGAATGGGAAGCCGGCCGCCTCGCGCGTGAACGACACGATGATGCAGGTCATGCTCGACGCCCCGCTTGCGCCGAGCGGCGCCACGACGACACTCGCCATGAATTTCGCCTTCCGCGTTCCCGATCATGGTTCCGATCGCATGGGGCGCGACGGGACGCTGTACGAGATCGCGCAGTGGTACCCGCGGATGGTGGTCTATGACGATGTGCGCGGCTGGAACACGGACCCGTATCTGGGGCAGGGCGAGTTCTATCTGGAGTACGGCGACATTGATTACGCCGTGACGGTACCGGCGGGCTATACGGTGGCGGGAAGCGGCGTGCTCGAGAATCCGGGCGACGTGCTCACGAGCATGGAGCGCTCACGACTTGCGCGCGCGGCGACATCCGCCACGGTGGTGCCGGTCATCGGCGAGGGCGATGCAACGGCCGCTCCGGTGGCGGGCACGAAGACCTGGCGCTTCCGCGCACACAACGTACGCGACGTGGCCTGGGCGGGCGCGCCGGACTTCCGCTGGGATGCCACGAGCTGGAACGGCGTCCTGATCCAGGCCTTCTATCAGTGGCCGAAGGCGGGCGCGGGGTGGGAGAATGCCGCGGAGAATACGCAGTGGACCATTCGCACGTACTCGACCCTGTTCTTCCCGTATCCGTATCCGCAGGCGAGCACGGTGGCTGGTCCGGTGGCGGGCATGGAGTATCCGATGTTCGTGATGGTGGGCTACGCGGCCCAGCCACAGGGTGCCTTCGACACGATTGACCACGAGCAGGGACATGAGTGGTTCCCCATGATGGTGGGTTCGAACGAGCGCCGCTACGCGTGGATGGACGAGGGAATCAACACCTACATCAACACGTTCTCCAACGAACTGCGCAAGCCGGGAACAAGCCGGTGGTCAGGGTACCTGGAGGAATGGCGTGCGGTGGTGGAGAACGGGACGCAGGCACCGCTCATGACTATGCCCGATCTGATCAACCCCGGGGCACTGGGCGCAATCGGGTATCGCAAGCCGGCGGCCGTGCTGCTCACGCTGCGCGACCATGTCGTGGGACGCGAGGCGTTCGACCGCGCGTTCCGTGAATACATTCGCCGGTGGGCGTTCCGGCATCCGACCCCCGCGGATTTCTTTCGCACGATCGAGAACTACACCGGGGAGGATCTCTCCTGGTTCTGGCGCGGCTTCTTTTATGGAACGGGTGTGCTCGACATTGGCATTGACTCGGTGCGCTCCGCCGCGGTGAACGGTGACTATCGCGCGATGGTCACGCTCAGCAAGCACAGCGACATCCCGTTTCCGGTGGAACTGCGTCTCAAGCTCGCTGATGGATCGACGCAGGACGCCCGGCTTCCCGCGCTCATCTGGAAGGATGGCGACCGTTACGTCGCCGCCATTCCCGTGCGCGGCGCGGTGGTTGGTGCGCGTCTCTGGCCGGACCCCACCGTGCCCGACTGGAACGATGCGAACGATGCGTGGGGTGATGCACCGCCAGCCGAGCCGGCCGGTCCCGTGACCAGTGGGGGATTGACGAGTCTGGTGAACGGCGGCCGGTAGGGCGCTCGCGCGGGCGTTGGCGGATAGGGTGCTGTCTCAGTACATTGCGTCATAATTATCCAGTCCGTCCCGGTCCGACGCACTCTGCAGTCCGGGCCGAGTTCTTTCGTCGGTTGCAACCCCGGCAGCCGCTGGAAACCCTCGAGCAGGAGCACGGGAAAGCATGCCAGGTTTCGCGGTTCTCGCATCGCACTGGTGGAAGCCGGTCCTTTTCATCGTGATCGCTGGCCACCTGACGAACGTGTGTGTGACGCTGTTTCTGCACCGCGCGCAGACGCATCGCGGCGTCACCTTCAGCAAGCTTGCGGAGATCCCCATGCGTATCTGGCTCTGGCTCTCCACCTCCATTGTCACGAAGGAGTGGGTCGCCTGCCACCGCAAGCACCATGCGTTCGCCGATCGCGAGGGTGATCCGCACAGCCCGCTGCTGGAAGGCCTGCGCAACATCATCATCAAGGGCGCGTTCTATTACCGGCGCACGGTGAAGCAGCCGGGCATTCTGGAGAAGTACGGGAAGGGAACGCCGAATGACTGGCTGGAACGATACGTCCTGGCCCGCCTGCCCTGGCTCGGCATCACCATCATGTTCGCCATCGATGTCTATCTGTTCGGCTTCTTCGTGGGACCGCTGGTGTGGGGCGTGCAGATGCTGTGGATTCCCTTCTGGGCGGCGGGAATCGTGAACGGTGTGGGTCACGCGCTGGGGTATCGCAACTTCAATGTGAAGGATGAAAGCCGGAACATCTCGCCCATCGCCATCTGGCTTGGGGGCGAGGAACTGCACAACAACCACCATGCCGATCCGCACTCCGCCAAGTTCAAGGCCAAGTGGTACGAATTCGACATCGGCTGGCTCTACATTCGCCTGCTCTCGCTGTTCGGGCTGGCGAAGGTGAAGTACGCGCGGTAATGGCCGAGATCATCTGCACCCGGTGCGGACGGACGGCGGCCGGGCTGGATCGGGCTCCTTTTCCGGGAGCGATCGGGGCGCGGGCGCTGGCCGAGATCTGTGCCGACTGCTGGGGGTTGTGGTTGAAGCAGCAGACCATGCTCATCAACCATTACGGACTCAATCTCATGGATCCGCAGGCGCGCCAGTTCCTCACGCGGAACATGGAGGCGTTCCTGTTCAAGTCGGGGAATCAGGAATCCGTGGATACGAGCAAGCAGGGGACGATCAACTGGTAAGGGTGGGGACCGGCGGGCGACAGCGCACGCATCTTCCAAGGGCAATGAGATCAGGCACAGTAATGGGGTCGGCCACCTGCGGGGGCTGACCCCATTTCTTACTATTCGTGGTTCCTGTTTTCGGGTCCCGCGTTGCATTCCCACTCAAGTGTCTCCCCCTGTTTCCCCTGTCTCCCAGTCTTCCATGTCGATTCCCCGTTCTGTCGCAGTGATCACAGTCGCCACACTTGGTGTTGTCGCCGGGTGCGCAACCGGCGGCCGGCCTGCCGCGCGGTCCGCGCTCACGCCGGCACAGGCGTGTGCCGCACGAAGCGGCACCGACCAGTGGGTGGACTGCGTGCTCTCGCACATGACGCTGCGTGAGCAGGCCGAGCAGATGGTGTGGCCCTGGCTCCTGGGCGATTACGTGGCCGCGGACGCACCAACGTGGAAGAAGCTCGAGGCAGACGTGCAACAGGAGCATGTGGGCGGCGTGATCATGTCCGTGGGCTCGCCGCTGGAGATCGCCGCGAAGCTGAACGCGCTGCAGGCGATGAGCGATCTGCCGCTGCTGGTGAGCGCCGATCTGGAAACGGGCGCGGGCTTTCGGGTGCGGGGCGGCTACTTCCTGCCGAACGGCATCTACCTGGGCGGGGCCACCGTCTTTCCGCCGCAGATGGCACTGGGCGCCACAGGGGATACCGCGCTCGCCGCCGAGCAGGGCACGATCACGGCCATCGAAGGCCGCGCGCTCGGCATCCAGGTGAGCTTCGCGCCGGTGCTCGATGTCAACAACAATCCGGCGAACCCGGTGATCAACACGCGGTCGTTCGGCGAGGACCCCGCGGCGGTGGCGCGAATGGGGACCGCGTTCATTCACGCCGTGCAGTCGCACGGCATGATTGCCACGGGGAAGCACTTCCCCGGGCACGGGGACACGGATGTCAACTCGCACCTCGCGCTGCCGGTGGTGAACGTGTCACGCGCGCGACTGGACAGCGTGGAGCTCGTGCCGTTCCGGGCGGCGATCGGCGCCGGCGTGGATGCGATCATGACGTTCCATGGCGACATGCCGGCGCTGGATTCGTCGGGCGTGCCGGGAACGCTGTCGCCGAAGGTGCTGACCGGACTCCTGCGCGATGATCTCGGATTCCGGGGACTGGTGGTGACGGATGCCATGGATATGCGCGGCGTGCTGGATCTGTTTGGCGCGCCCGAGGCCATGAAGCGCGCGGTAGCGGCGGGCGCGGATGTGCTGCTCATGCCGGCCAGCATTCCGGGCGCGGTCGATGCGATCGTGGCGGGCGTGCAGGAAGGACGCTATGACGCAGCGCGCATCGAACGATCCGCGCGGCACATCCTGGAACTGAAGCACCGGCTCGGCCTGGACCGGCGGCGCGTGGTGGATCTCGACAGCGCGCGCGCGGTCGTGGGGAGCGCGGCGCACGAAGCGGTGGCGCAGCGCATCGCGGAGCGATCCATCACGCTGGTCACGGATTCGCTCGGGCAGATCCCGCTGGGCCGTCTCGCGACGGGCGCCCGTGTCCTGTCGGTGACGTACGCACGGCGGCAGGATCTGGGCGCGGGCGTGACCTTCGACAGCGTGCTGCGGGGGGCGTTTCCCGGCCTGCGTTCGGCGTTCGTGAATGCAAGCGATTCCGCGCCGGATTTCTGGCGGCTGTTGCAGGTCGCCGATTCGGCGAGCGTCGTGCTGGTGAGCTCGTACGAGGGCGCGGGTTCGACCATCTCGAGCATCGCCGCGCCGACGGGCTTCGTGGCATTCCTCGCGGAGCTGACGCGACGCGGCGCGCATCCCATCGTGATGGCGTTCGGCAATCCGTACCTGCTGCAGCAGATCCCGGAGGTCCCGGCCTACGTCGTGGCGTGGGGCGGGTTCCCGGTGTCGCAGCGGGCGGCGGCGCGCGCGGTGCTGGGACAGGCGCCGATCACGGGGCGGCTGCCGATCAGCATTCCGCCCGTGGCGCGGCTGGGGGCGGGCCAGATGCGCCCGCTGCTCACGAGCGGGGCGGCGCAGTCGGGTTCTCCGTAGCGGCCGGGCTGTCAGCCGGGGCGGGGTTGACTTTAGTCACATATTGTGACTAATTGAGCGCCCATGGCTGCCCGGTCCTCCGCGTCCCCGCCGCGTGCTGCGGCGCGCCGCGCCCTGCTCTCGGTGGACGTGATCGTCCTGACGCCGCGTGGCGGCCGGCTGGCGGTCCTCCTCGTGCGCCCCGCCGCGCCGCATGGACGGGAGCGGCGCGCACTGCCCTGGGATGGGGTGCGTGGCGCCGAGACGCTGGAGCAGACGGCCGCGCGGGTGGCACGTGCGGCGCTCGGTCGCGCGCCGGGTGTGCTCGAGCAGGTCGCGGCCTTCGGCGACCGACGGGGTCATCCGTCCGGAGCGGACGTCTCGGTTGCCTATGTCGCGCTGGTTGCGCCGCGCGTGGAGCACCGGCTGGCCGCGTCGCACGGTGAGCCCGGCTGGTTCGCGCTGGATGCGTTGCCGCCGGTCGCGGCGCGACAGCGCGCCATGATCGACAGAGCGGTGCGCGCCCTGCGTACGCGGCTCGATCACGAGCCGGTTGCCTTTCAGCTGCTGCCGTCCACCTTCACGCTGAGCGAGCTCCAGCAGACGTACGAGCTGCTGCTCGAGCGGCGCCTGCACAAGGCGAGCTTCCGGCGCGCGCTGCAGGCGGCGCGGCTGGTGGAGCCCACGGAGGAATGGCGCAGTGAAGGGCGCGGCCGACCGGCGCAACTCTTCCGTTACGCACCCCGCAAGCGACGGGGCGGCCGGCATGGCGCGCGCTTCGACCGCATGGGTGGTTGATCCCGGGACGGCTGCGTAGGCCGGCGCGGACAGGGAGAATGTCCCGCTGCTCCGCCTGCGTGGTCAGGATATCGCGAACTCGCGCAACAGCTCCGAACTCACACTCCCGGAGCGCAACGTGAATCCCATCCTGTCGCGCTGGCACCTGCAGCGCGGAGTGAAATGCGGATTCCGAATCACGAGAAGCAGGAATGGGGAATGGGAAACCAGCGTGACGCCGTCACGCTGGTTTCCCATTCCCCATTCCCATTGCCCGCCGTCCTCAGACCTTCTCGACCTCGGCTGCCTGTGGCCCTTTCTGGCCTTGCACGATCTCGAACTCGACGTGATCGCCTTCCGCCAGGGACTTGAAGCCATTACCCCGGATCGCACTGAAGTGGACGAAGACGTCCGGGCCGCCCTCACGCGAAATGAAGCCGTATCCTTTCGCGTCGTTGAACCACTTCACAGTGCCCGCAATGCGAGACATGGTGCCGTACCTCCCCCCGCTGGGGGATCAAACCGTGATGCGGGATCCCGCTCGCGCGATGCCAGGCGCGCGTCCGGCACGTTTGAAACGAGACCATGGAACATTCGCAATGTATATGTTGCGGCGCGGACAAAGCCAAGATGCCGCGCGCGGCGCGTGCATTAAGGCGAAAAGGAGCAGACCCTGGTGAGACGAACCGTCTCACCAGGGTCTGCTGACCTTCCCACGTCAGGGGCAGCCCATGGGGCAGCCCCATGGGCTGCCCCTGACGGACCACTAGGCCGCGCCGGCGATGTAGCGTGCCACTCGGCCGCACGTCGAGCACTTCAACGTTACATGCGACTGCGGCGGAGGCGGAACCGCCGCAGGATCGCGGAGAATTTCGCCCGAGCAGGACGGACAACTGAGTGGCCTACCAGTCCGGTCGTGCGAGATGAGTTGCAGCGCTTGCGCCGGGTTATAGGTGGCCGGTCGTGGCTTACGCATGGAGCCCTCCAGAAAAAACCAGGCGCCCTAAGGCCGGATAGGGCGCGGACATCTGACAGGCGAGGAGACCGCCTGCGCAAAAACATACTTTCATTAAACGTCTTTCACAGGTGAAAGGTTCCATCTGCGAGAGCGGATGCAACCACGGCATCGTTCCGCCGCAGCCAGATTATACCGCGCTCAGGGGCTGGAAGTTCCGGGTCCATGCGGTAGCTGGTCGCTACCAACCACCGTCCCGTCGCCACAAAGGCCTGCCTTCCGCCAGCCAGAGGCGACTTGTGTCGCCGAAAGTCGCGCCGTCGCGAAACGCTTCATCGTCGGCCAATCCGTCCTGCACGGCCGTCGTCCGGGCGCTCGCCTGATCCGCCTGGTACAGAATCTCCGCTTCCGCCGTGAGTGGTCGGACGGGACTCCCGTACTCGAGCCGTCCATGATGTGACAGAATCAGATGCTGCAGCTCCAGCTGCTGCGCAAAAGTACAGAGATCCTGTCCGGCTTCGGCCAGCCGACGCTGGAGCATCAGGCTGCCCAGGACGACGTGTTCCACGAGAAAACCGGCTGGGGTTCGAACGAAGCCGTCCCAGGTGACGTCGTACGCCTCCACCTTCCCGATGTCGTGCAACAGGGCACCTGCCACGACCAGATCCACGTGCGCGCGCATGGCGCGCGCAATGGTCCTGCCGATGTAGGCGACCTCTCCCACATGCAGGAGCAGTCCGCCCCGCATGCTGTGGTGGCCCCCAATGGATGCCGGCATGCGTTCGAAGCGGAGCCGGAAGGGCTCGTCGTCAAAGAAGAGCGCGAGCACGGCGCGCAGCGGGTCCGAGCGGATTTCATGCCGGACCTTGTCCAGCCGGTCCCAGAGCTGCTCCGAACTCTCGTTCACGTGCGGAATGAAGTCATCGAGCGGCTGGCTATCACGCGGCAGCGCGCGCAGCGGCGCGCTGAGCTTGAGCTGGCGTCGCGAGAAGCCGCGTGCGGTGTAGCGCGTCAGATCGCCAATGACCTGGACCAGCGCGCCCCGTATCGCACCGTCGGCCCATCCGGAGTCGAGCAGGTTCGACCAGATCGGTTCGGTGTCGATCTGGCCCGTGGCGTTGCCGAGCGTGAGAACGACGTACGGCTCACCGCCCGACCTGGTGCGTTCCGCGCGCTCGACCACCCGCAACGTCTCCTGCACGCGCTCGCCAACGGTGGCCGTGGCCAGGTTCAACATGTGTCAGCCGACGTAGATGATCTCGCCTTCCGCGTCGATGCCCATCTCCTGAATCATCCCGCACACGCCGCACGTCTTCACCGCGTGCCACACCTCGTTGAAGTCTTCCTTCTGCGTGGCAGTCGCGGGCTTCACGGCGAGCTTCTTGTAGCTGTATTCGCCACAATTCTCGCACGCGTGCGCCCTCGCAATGCGCTCGGCGCGCTCCTGGGTGATCTTCGCGCCGGCCAAGCTCAACGCTCCTCCGGCTTGGGCGGAACGGGAGGGATGCCGGTAATGGCCGCGAGCTGCCTGGCGGCGGGCGACTGCGAACTCACGGAGGCCTGTGTGGCCGCTTCGCTCGTGCGTGTGAGCAGCTCCTTCAAGCCGCCGAACGCTCCCATTACACCAGCCGCTTCGGCCGGGAGAAAGATGGTCGTTCCCTTGCCCTGCGTAATGCCCGGCAGCGCCTCGAGATACTTGAGGCCCAGCAGGTACATGGACACCTGGCCCGCCGGCAGCACGCCGGCGATCTTCTGAATGGCCTGCGCCTCGGCGTCCGCCATGGCCAGTCGCGCCTCCGCCAGTCCCTTCGCGCGGAGCACCGCGGCCTCCATCTCGCCCTGCGCGCGGTTGATCTGCGACTGCTGGACGCCTTCGGCCTCGAGCACAGCGGCGCGCTTGGATGCTTCCGCGTTCGTCACCGCGGCGCGCCGCTCACGCTCGGCACGCATCTGCAGCTCCATGGACTGCTGGATGTCGCGCGGCGGCTCAATGGCCTGCAGCTCCACGCGCGTCACATCCACGCCCCAGCCGATCGAGGCTTCCTCTATAATCTCACGCATGCGCTTGTTGATCTGGTCACGGCTTGCCAACGTCGAGTCGAGCTCCATCTCGCCCACGATGTTGCGCAGCGTGGTGCGAGTGAGCGTCTCCAAGGCAAACGGCAGATTCTGTACCGCGTATGTCGCCTTCTGCGGATCGGCAATGCGGTAGTAGAGCACCGCGTCGATGTCAATGGTGACGTTGTCCTTGGTGATTACCGGCTGGCTGGGGAAGTTGAGCACCTGCTCGCGCAGATCAATGCGCGTGGTGGAGCCCGCGATGAGCCGCTTGGCGCCGCCCACGTCGCTCTCGGCGTAGCGCACGTCAATGGAGCGTGGCCGCTCGACGAACGGAATGAGGATGTTGAAGCCCGAGCGCGCGATCCGGTTGAACCGCCCCAGCCGTTCGACGACCATCACTTCGGCCTGGCCGATGATCTTGAACGAATTGGTGGCAACGAACAGGGCGAACAGGATGATGATGCCCAGGACAATGAGCGCACTCATCGCGACGACTCCGGTTGAGGCTGTACGGAAAAGTACCGACCGTGCGAGCGGAGGGACATGGGTGCGGCCGTCTAGTTCTTCCAGTCCGCGATGAAAATATTGGTTTCGTAATAGTCGGTGGAACCGCGGTTCGACGCCCAGACGAGCTCCTTGCCGTCGGGGCTGAACTGCGGGAAGCCGTCGAATTCACCGCTGTGCGTCACGCGTTCGAGCCCGCTTCCATCGACGTTCACCAGGTAGAGATCGAAATTGCCGCTGTGCGGTTTCTCGAAGTTCGACGCGAAGATGATCCGCTTCCCGTCCGGCGTGAAGTACGGCGCGAAGTTGGCGCCGCCCAGATGGGTGATCTGGTGCTGGCCGGTGCCGTCGGCATTCATCACCCAGATTTCCATCTTGATGGGACGCACGATGTGCTGGGTCAGCAGCGCGCGATAATCCGCGAGCTCGGCGGAATCCGTGGGGTGGTAGGCACGGTAGACGATCTGCCGGCCGTCCGGCGAGTAGAATGCGCCACCATCGTAGCCCGGCGTATGAGTGAGGCGACGTACGCTGGTGCCATCCACGTTCATGGTGTACAGCTCGAGGTCGCCATCCTTGATCGACGTGAACACGATGGTCTTTCCATCAGGCGAGAGCGTCCCTTCTGCCGTGTACACGCCGTAGTGCGTGAGTCGCTGGAGGTCACTGCCATCCGGATTGGCGGTGTAGATGTCGAAGGGGTCGAGCCCCCACACGTAGCCTTTGGACGGATCCGGTTTGGGCGGGCAGGCCGTGTCGGCCGCGTGCGTGGACGCGAAGAAGATCTTCTTGTCGTACGCGAAGAAGTAACCGCAGGTGGTCTTGCCGGTGCCGTTGGATACGCGGTGCAGGTGAGAGCCGTCGGTGTCCATGATGAACTGCTGATCGCAGCTCCGGCCGTTCCGCGTGGACTGGAAGATCAGCTTGGTACCGGCGGCGTTGAAGTATGCTTCCGCGTTCTGGCCGCCGTGCGTGAGCTGGCGAATGTTGGTGAGATGGTTCTCTCCCGACTCGGGAGCGAGGTGCGTTTCCGGAGCCACACTCGTTTCGGGCGCATGCGAGCCGGCACATGCGAGCGCGGCCACCAGAGTGGCCGCGCTGATGATTCCATGGGGACGCATGCCCCAATTCTAATGGCTTCCCGAGCGCGTCGCTTGAGCCAGGGAGAAGAGCTCCTTCTGTGTGGTTCCGCGCTTGAGCAGGTCAATGGCCCTGACCAGTTGCGGGTCCTCAGGGATGTCGCGACGGAAGGCCGTGGAATCGCCGAACGCCAGGCGCGCGACCTGCGTGGAGATCCAGCGATCCACGAGCGGCGCGGCGGCATCGTACTCCTTCCGATCCACCCTGATGCCGGCGGAGTCGAGGCGCGTGTACAGCACCTGGCGCCAGTCCGGCTTCGGCGTGAAGTTGGGGGCGACGGAGCCCTTGAGCTGCAGCGCGTAGGTGTACAACACGCTCCGGAACGTCGGGTACTTCGGGGCAATGGCCTTGGTGAACTGCTGCTCCACCGTCGTAATGGTGTCCGGCGACACGATGAGATCGGGCGTGATCCCGCCGCCGCCATAGACGGCGCGACCGGCATCGCTCTTGTAGGCGGGACGGTTCTTCTTCACGGAGTCCTGCTCGATGGAGTCCCGTGCCGCACTGTCGGGAGGTTCGGGCAGACCGAGCTCCATGGCCTGCAGCTCTGCCGCCGAACGGTTCTTCTGAATGGAGCGACCGCTCGGCGTGTACCACTTGCCGGTGGTGAGCTTGAGCGCCCAGCCGTCGTCGAGCGGGAAGACCGTCTGCACGAGTCCCTTGCCAAAGGACGTGGTCCCGACGACGAGGGCCCGGTCGTGGTCCTGCAGCGCACCGGTGACAATTTCGGACGCCGACGCCGACGATCCATTCACGAGCACCACCAGCGGGATATCCGGGAGGTGTTCGCCGCTCCGTGCGTTGAACACCTGCGGCGCTCCCTGCCGGGTGCGTACGCTCGCGATTTCCTGTCCCTGCTTGAGGAACAGATCGCCGATGGCGAGCCCCTGATCGAGAATGCCGCCCGGGTTGTCCCGCAGATCGAGAATGATGCTCTTCGCGCCCTGCTTCGTGAGCCGGTTGACGGCGCTGGTGAGTTCGTCCGCGGAGTTCTCGTTGAAGACCTGCAGCGGGATGTACGCAATGTGATCGGCCAGCAGGAGCGCGTACGGTACGGCCGGCACGTGAATCTCGGCGCGCGTGAACGTGTGCACGAGCGGCTGGGCGACGCCTGGCCGCGCGAAGCGCACGGTGACCCTGGTGCCGATCGTGCCGATGAGCGCGTCGGAGACCTGCTGCGAGCTCCAGCCGTGGATGGCGAGTGTGTCAATGCCGATGATCTGGTCGCCATCCATGATGCCCGCGTTTTCCGCCGGCGTGTCGGGGAAGACGTGGACGACCACAATGCTCCCCTGCTGATTCTCGATCTGCATGCCGATGCCGCCGTAATGGCCGCTGGACTGAGTGGAGAACCGCTGCAGTTCCTTGGGAGAAAAGAGCTCGGAGTACGGATCGTTCAGTTGCTGAACAAGTCCGCGTGCCGCTTTCTGATACAGTGCGCTCGTGTCGATACTGTCCACGAAACGATCGGTCACGAGCGACAGCACCTGATCGAAGACCCGTGCGCCGTCGCGCGTAGCATGCTCCTGAACTATGAAGCCGCCAATTGCGACCGGAAGCAGCAGGGCGGCAATCGTGGCTGTTGTGCGAAGGCGAGGCATGACGACGCTCGGGAAAAGGAAGCGGACGACTGGGTGACGACTGCTCAGTAAGTACGGTCGGGCTCAGGCGAAGGTTCCCCCGGTTCAGCGGTGGCAAGAATCTGCTTCCACGTGAGTTCGGGACCCTTGCGAAATCCCTTCTGCGTGAGTTTCACCCCTTCGGGAGACAGGGAGACCATGTATGCCTGCCCATCGATCTCGATTTCACGCTTGAGCGTCTTATCCAGCTTGGTTGCCATTGATACGCTCCGTAGGAAGGAACGGTTGAACGGGGCCGATGATCCACGATTGAGCGAAAATCAGGCCACACGGGCCGCGAGGACGTAGTCTACGAACCATTCGCGCTGATACTGGCGGACGGTGGCATCCCGCACGAGCCCGGCAGCGATGAGCATCTCATGTGCCGGCCGCAGAACGCGTTGCAGATGCGAGGGGTAGCGTTGAGACAGCGGCAACTGCTCGGCGAGTTGCGGTAGTGCAACGCGCCAGCTCACGCGCCCTTCCTGACGGGCCACTTCGAGCAGGCGATAGAGGCGACGCGCCACTGGCGAGGAGAGCGCCTGGTAGCGCGGCGCGGAAAGAGCGGCGATGTGTCCTGCCGCGATGTTGGCGCGCAGTACGGATCCGAGTGTGAGACGCGCCTCACCTGGCTCCGAGCTCGCGAGTGATGTAAAGAGTGAGAGCTGCTCGCGGTCCTCGGCGCGGCGGCGTGCGATTGTCATGCTGGTGATGATTGTGAACTGGCCATCGAGCGGCGCGTCCAGCGTGGCATCGTAGTACGCGTGCTGGGATTCCAGTGTCGTCCGCTGCAACCGGGCAAGCGCTGCGCGAAGCTGCTCGTACGTGCGACCGTCAGCGCGACGGCCAATCGAGCGCAGGAAGGCGTGCAACGTGAAACCCACGATGCCGTCGGCGGGTGCGCCGGCTTCGTGGTATCGTCGAAAAAGCTCGACGTAGACATCCTGATCGAACGTACCCGGCAGCCGATCACCCGCCGACGGCAGGACGCGCCATCGTCCTCCGGGCGGGGGCGTGTACGTCAGAGCGGAATCGTCGGCCGAGTCGCTGAGGCGAAAGAGAGGCAGGGCTTCGAGCGACCGGTCGAGGAGAATCATCCGCGTGGCGGTTCGGCGTCGCGCGGCCAGACTCATGGACTGCAAGGTACAGGTAATGGGGAAGGGGGAATAGGGCCCGACCCATCGCCCCGCCACCCCCCCGTGGGAATGGGGAATCGGGAATGGGGAATCGTGGGAATGGGGAATGGGGAGGCCGATTCCCCATTCCCCATGAAATCGGGGTGGGGTGGCAGGGGGCGGATTGCCTTAGCCATTCCCCATTCCCGATTCCCCATTCCCAAGGGCGGGGTGGCGGGGAGAGGACGCTAGCCAATCCGGATCACCTGCCCTGTAATGCCTTTCGCGTCGTCCGAACAGAGCCAGGACACGGTGGCGGCGACGTCTTCGCGCTCGACCCAGGGTCCGGCGTCACCCATGGCCTGCACGTTGGACGCCGTGCGGATGGACGTTGGGGCGACGGCGTTGGCGCGAACACCATTGGTGCGTTCCTCCTCCGCCACCGCACGCATGAGTGCGACCACGCCACTCTTGGCGGCAGCGTAGGCGGAGATGTTCGCGACGCGCGCCGAGGGCAGTGCCGCGGCCGATGCGAAGTACACGATGGCGCCATGCGCGGCGCGCAACGCCGGCAGGAAGGCTCGGGTGCTGAGATAGGCAGTGGTGAGATTGATCGCGAACTGCGTGAACCAGCTCGACGTCGTGCTGTCCGCCACCGGACCGGTCATACTGAAGCCACCGGCGACGTTGATCAGCGCATCCACGCGCTGCCCGACGGTGCTCGCGACATCACGCGCGAGTCGCGCAACCTGTGTCTCGTCCGTCAGGTCGCAGCCGAAGCCCTGCGCGTTCATGCCGATTGCGCGAAACTCAGTGGCGCGACTGCTCGCGTCGGCCGGCGTGCGAGCCACCACGGCAAGCTGGAATCCGCGAGCGGCAAGGACGCGTGCGATGATCTCTCCCGTCTGCCCCGCCTTCCCGATTCCCGTGAGCACTGCAACTCGAGGTGCATCTGGCATGCGTGCGCTTCCTCCCCATGCGTGACGGTTGGATGTGTGAAGGTTGGCGAATGAATTGATCAGGCGGCATGCAACATGGCGGTCAGCTGCGCGCCGCGCTGCCTCTACTGTGGCTGTGTCTGCCTCGCGACACTGGCGAAAGGGGTCCAGATGAAATATTCTGATGCATTCGCAAGGTCCCAGACTTCATCGTGACCAGTCGGCAGTGTTGCTCGTATCGTGTTGTAGGAGTGCTGGTTAGCAGTCCGCCGTACGCAGATGGTGGAGTGCCGCATTTCCTGGCATACTGTGTTGGCGCGCAAGCCGAAGTGCTGGGTGCCCAATGGGTCGCGGCGTCTGCAACGGTTGCCAGTGATGGTTCCGTATAGATACAACCCCTCATTGGGAGAATCCCTTTATGAAGAGTCTTGTTCGTGCTGGTGCAATCATGGCCGCGCTGTCGGTCGCCGTTCCGGCGGCGGCGCAACAAACGGGGACCATCGAGCTTGGTGGTTTCTACAAGCGCACGTTCTTCGACAGTAATCTTGGTACTAATAATCTTGGTATTCCCGACTGGAACGGCGTGGGCGCGCGCGCTGGAATTTTCGTACTGCCGCGGTGGGAAATCGAAGGCGACTACTCGTGGACGACGCCCACGAGCAACCCGGGCGCGCTGCGATATCAGTATGAGCCGCTTCATGTACGCCTCGTCTACAATCAGCCCATCGGTAGCCAGTTTCACGCGCTGATCGGCGCGGGCTATACGCGCAACAAGTATGGAAAGGCGTGGGGCGTGCAGGACAATCCCGCCGATTTCAACGTCGACAACTGGACTCCGCAGCATGATAACGGCGTGGGCGCGCTGCTGGGTGCCCGCTTCACGGCAAATGACTGGCTGGCGCTGCGTGTGGGCGGGACCGCCGATTACATGTCCAGTCCCTTCAACAAGAGCACGAGCGTCAAGCATGACCTGAACTACGGATTTCAGGCTGGCGTGAGCATTCTGCTCTTCCACCACTTGGCGCAAGCCGAGCCCGTGCAGGCTGCGCCGCCGCCGCCGGCGCCGACTCCTGCTCCGGCACCGGTCGAGCAGCCGGCTGCTGCCCCAGCGCCACCGCCGCCGCCACCCGATGCGGACAACGACGGTGTGCCTGACACGGCGGACAAGTGCCCGAACACGCCACCCAACGTGAAGGTGGATGCGAATGGTTGTCCGCAGGACAGCGACCAGGATGGCGTTCCTGACGACGCGGACAAGTGCCCGAACACCGCTGCCGGCACCAAGGTGGATACCAACGGCTGCCCGGTGCTCTTTGAAGAGAAGAAGACGGCGGTTGTCCTCAAGGGTGTGAACTTCGAATTCGGCAAGGCCGTTCTCCTCCCCGAGGCGCAGAACGCACTGGACCAGGTGGCTGGAAGCCTGGTCGCCAACCCTGATATTCGTGTCGAGGTGGCCGGATACACGGATAACGTTGGCGCGGCGACGTTCAACCAGAAGCTGTCGCAGTCGCGCGCCGATGCGGTAAAGGCCTATCTGGTTCAGAAGGGAGTGGACGCGGGGCGTCTCGAGTCCAAGGGATATGGTGAAGCCAACCCCGTGGCGTCGAACAAGACGAAAGCCGGCCAGGCCGAGAACCGGCGGGTGGAGCTGCACAAACTGAGCTGACAGCTCTCCACCTCCTGGGGTGGAACATGATCAGGGAAGGAACGGGGCCAGGCGCCTGCAGGCGCCTGGCCCCACTTGCACTTCGCGCTTTTGTGATCGCCGCTCGCCGCCTTTAGCGAATGTCCTCGCGGCCCAACGCCGCACGGACGGCTTCGCGAATGGCGAGAATCGCCTGACTGCGTGCCGCGGGAGAGTCGTCGCGAACGTGCACCTCAATGCCATTCGCGATGGCGATGCGGTGCCACACGGCCTGGCCATCCAGATCCGGGTCCGGTGTCGCGTCAGCTCCCGCGCCAAGTGCGGGTGCCAGTGACGATGCCACCCGGCGCTCGAGGGCATCGCCGGCCAGCTCCTTCAACTCCTCCTTGATCCGGTCGAGCGTCTGACCTTCACGCTGGCGAATCTTGACGAAGGTCAGTTGCAGCAGATGCCGGTAGTTATAGGTGGCGGCGGTGCCAGTTCCGTCGGGATGATCGAGCAACCCGCTTGCCACGTAGAAGCGGACGGCGCGCGCACTCGGCTCTGCCCGTGCTGCGGCATTGGTGGGTCGCATCCCTGCGCCATTGACCAGTGACGTCACATGCGCGGCAAGCCCGCGTGCGTTCCAGGGCGCGTGGCGCGCGTGCGCGCGCAGCAGAGGGATGGGCGAGTCCGGCATGGGAGTCAAGAATAACGCGCGAGAGAGGGAGACGACAGGAGAAACAGGAAGACGGCGAGAGTTATGTGAAACTCTCGCCGTCTGGAACCATCGGGGACTGCGTTGCAGGACTGATCGGATCAGCGCCGCCGCCCTCTGGCAGATCGCCTGGTGGCTGCCTTCTTCCTGGTCGGCGCTTTCTTGCGCGCGGCAGGCCGGGATGCCTTTTTCGCGGTCTTTTTCATGGCCCGCTTTGGAGCTTTTCGGGCGGCTTTCTTCGCGGCGGCCTTCTTCGGCGCCTTGCGAACGGTCTTTTTCGCCGCTGGTTTCCTGGCTGCTGGTTTCTTCGCTGCCGGTTTTCTGGCCGCCGGTTTCTTCGCTGCCGGTTTCTTCGCCGGCGCGGCTGCCGCCTTCCCGGGCGGTTTCGCGGCCGGTGCGGGTGCCCTGGCCGGGGCCTTTACCGGTTGAGCGGAGGGTGCCGTGACGCGCACGATGGGAGGACGGACGAAGACATCTTCCTCCACGTCTTCCGTCGTCTCCTCTTCGACCGCCGGCTCCTCCTCCTCAGACTCCTCTTCGTCGGTCTTATCGAAGAGATCGTCCCCATGATGCTTCATTCCCCATCCTGCGCCCCCTTCCTCATCGTCGTCGTCATCATATGATGAACCGCCGCCGCCGAACCCGAGATCTTCCTCGTCGTCGTCGTGTTCAGAGAGGTGGAGCCGGTCGTTGTACTGATCACCGCGCGGCATGATTGCCTCCTTTCGAGTTTGTCGCGAAGCTCACCGAGCTGCGGCGCGCGCACTGCTTGGCGATTGTCGGCTTCCCAATACAACAGATCGGGCGGAAGGTCAAGGGGCCAAGGGGTCAGGGGGCCAGGGGATAAGGAATGGGAAGCCGGATGAGAGGGGAAAGACCTCCCATTCCCTGCCGCGACGTCAGTCGCCGGCAACCGGCGCCGGTTGCGGAACTTCCGCGGCACTCGTTTTGAACAGTTTGATCCGTTGCTGCACCGAGTCCAGATAGGTGTAGATCACGGGTGTCACGTAGAGCGTGATGAGCTGTGAGAACGCCAGGCCGCCCACGACGGCGATGCCCAGGGGGCGCCGCGATTCTGCGCCGGAGCCTGTGCCGAGGGCAATCGGCAGCGTGCCCATCAGTGCGGCCATCGTTGTCATCATGATGGGACGGAAGCGGACCGCGCAGGCCTCCATGATCGCATCTCGCGCGGACTTGTGGTGATTGCGCTCCGCCTCGATGGCGAAATCGATCATCATGATTGCGTTCTTCTTCACCAGACCGATCAGCATGATGATGCCGACGAAGGCATAGAGACTGAGCTCCGTACGGAACACGACCAGCGTGAGGAGCGCGCCAAAGCCCGCGAACGGCAGTCCCGAGAGAATCGTGAGCGGATGGATGAAACTCTCGTAGAGAATGCCGAGCACAATGTAGATCACCACCACGGCGAGCACGAGCAGCATGAGCAGACCGCTCTGTGCCTCCTGGAATGCCTGCGCAGTGCCGCTGAACTCCGTGCTGATGGTGGACGGCAGCGACTGACGTGCGGCGCTCTCCACCTGTGAGACGGCCGAACCCAGCGAGACGCCGGGCGCGAGATCGAAGGAGAGCGTGACGGACGGCAATTGTCCCGAGTGATTCACCGTGAGCGGTCCAATGTCCGACGTGATGTGTGCCAGGGAACCCAGCGGCACCAGGTCGCCCGTACTCGAGTGGATGTACAGCATGTTGAGCGCCGACAGGTCGCGCTGATACTGGGGCAGCAGCTCCATGACCACCCAGTACTGGTTCGTGGGCGTGTAGATCGTGGAGACCTGGCGGGCGCCGTACGCATTGTACAGCGCCTGCTCCACCTGCCCCGCGCTGATGCCGAGCGACGAGGCCCGGTCGCGGTCTATCTGCACGTCGATCTGCGGACTCGCGATCTGCAGATCGCTCGTCACGTTCTGCAGCCCCGTGATCTGCTTCATGCGTGTTTCGAGCACGTGGGATGCCTGATACAGCGTCTGCAGGTCCGGACTCTGCAATGTGAACTGGTACTGGCTCTTGGTGTGGTGGCCGCCAATGCTGATCGGCGGCGGATTCTGCATGAAGACCTGGATGCCGGCGACCGTCGAAAACTTCCGGCTCATCTCCTGCATCACTTCATCCGCGCTGAGCTTGCGCTCGGGGTGATCCTTGAGGTGAATGAAGAGGCGTCCCTGGTTGGTCGTACTGCCATAGCCGCTGCCCACGGACGACATGAAGCCTTCGACGTTCGGGTCGGCCTGGACGATGTCTGCCACGGCCTGCTGGTGCTGGACCATGGACTGATACGATGTGCCTTCGGCGGCCTCGGTCGTCGCATTGAGGCGTCCCTGATCCTCGCTGGGAAGGAATCCCTTGGGGACCACCACGGCGAGCAGCCCCGTTCCCACGAGGATACCCGCCGAGAACAGCAGCATGAGTGGCCGGTGATCCATGGCCCAGCCGAGGGTCCGGATGTAGAAGTCAACGCTCTTCTGGTAGGCCCGCTCGGTGGCGTTGTAGAGACGCCCGTGCTCCTGACCGTGCTGCGACCGGAGAAAGCGGCTGCAGAGCATGGGCGTGAGCGTGAGCGACACGAACCCCGAGACGAGAATCGCGACACCAATCGTGACGGCGAACTCGTGGAACAAGCGACCGACCAGTCCTCCCATGAAGAGCACGGGAATGAAGACGGCCACGAGCGAGAACGTCATGGAGAGAATGGTGAAGCCGATCTCGCGCGACCCATTGAGTGCGGCCTGGAACACCGGTTCTCCCATCTCGATGTGGCGCACGATGTTCTCGAGCATGACAATGGCATCGTCCACCACGAATCCCACGCATAACGTGAGGGCCATCAACGACAGATTATCGAGACTGTACCCCAGCAGGTACATCACCACGAAGGTGCCGATGAGCGACATCGGCAGGGCGAGACTGGGGATGATGGTCGCCGACACATTGCGCAGGAACAGGAAGATCACCATCACCACGAGACAGAGCGTGATGAACAGGGTGACCTTCACGTCCGACACGGACTGCTGGATGGAAACCGAGCGATCGTAGAGCGTCTGGACTTCCACGGACGGGGGAAAGTCGGTTTCCATCTGCTTGAGGGCGAGCTTCACTCCGTCGGCGACCTTGACGGTGTTGGTGCCCGGCTGGCGCTGGACGGCGAGCACGATGGACCGCGCGCCGTTGAACCAGCTCGCCGTCTTGTC
>Ga0207695_10001151_pt1 | contig 45829 bp, 39 predicted proteins | sample KBSC54metaG_FD_184354 | JGI IMG/M metagenome (GOLD analysis project Ga0207695, IMG submission 184354) | Corn rhizosphere microbial communities from Kellogg Biological Station, Michigan, USA - KBS C5-4 metaG (SPAdes) (version 2) | ecosystem: Host-associated > Plants > Roots > Rhizosphere > Soil...
ATGGGATCGGGCGTTCCGGTGACCAAAAAAAGCGATGATGTATCGTCCGCCGACGAAACGATCTGCGCCGGCGCCTGCACGACAGGTGCAGCGGAGACCGGCGAAGATGGCGCGTCTCTGTTTTGCGGCGGCGGTTCCGGCGCAGCGGGGGGCGCGATAGTCTGCGTGGCCGCCTTGGCGACGACGCGAGGTTTTTGCGGCTCGGTGGCGGTCTGGTTTGGATTCTCTTTCGTGCCGGAGGCGGCATCGATATCCGGCGTGCCGGGTTGGGTTTGCACGACCGTGTCGGGTGGCGTGAGCGCCGGGGTTGGCGGGGCGGGGGCCGGCGCCTTCGGTGCGAGCGGCAGAGGCGCAGGCACCATAGCCAACTTTAATTTCTCCGCATCGTCCCTCTGCCACCAGCCATAGGCCAGCGACACAGCCACCAGTGCCGAGGATAGGAGCAGCTTGCCGGCCAGATTCTCGCGTTTCGTGTCGAACTTTAACATGACAGGTAATGCTTCAATCCGCTGGTCATGCGCGCGGTGCCGGCGGCGTCGATCTCATAGCCTTCGAGACCCGGCGTGCATTCGATGAAATGAATACCCTGCCGCCCCATGGCGAATGCGGCCGTCGCATAACGGTCGGCCTCCAGCACATCTGGTCCGATGACAGTCAGACTGACAATATCATCCGATCCGTACCGGCCTGTATGCGGATTATAGACATGGTCGCCGCGGATATAATTGCCGGATGTGGCGACGCCGTGCCCTCTGGGCTGGATCACTTTGACAATCTCGTCGCGTGCGAAGGGGTTGCGGATTCCCACCGTCCATTCCTCTCCTTTGCCGTTGACGCCACGGCATTGGATGTCGCCGCCGGCCTCCACGCAGTAGTTGGAGAAGCCCATATCGTCGAGCTGCCGGGCTGCGTTCCGGATCGCCCAGCCCTTGACCATGCCGCAGGGGTCAATCGTTCCATCGGGACGATGGATGTCGAAATAACCGGCGGTTTCCTGCCGGGCTTTCTCGCATAGCGCGACGATCTCGCGCATCCGCGGCGTGAAATTCCTTTCGGAGATGTCGCGGCGATTAAAGCGGGAAACCTCGCTGTCGTACTTGAAAGGGCTGAACTGCGCGTCGATGGCGGCGAATTCCGCGAATACTGCTTCCAGGTCTTGCGCGCGGACGCTTTGGTCCGATACGGCCAGACTTATGGGCATGCCCATGATGATGCGCGTCTCATGCATTGACCGAATGCTTCCCAAGCCGCCCCGGCCAAATGCTTCGCGCGGCCGCCATTTTCGGCAGTCTTAATGGGCGGACAGCCGCGGTCAATGGCCTGTCATTGCGCCGCCGACTGCTTTTCCGCGATGCCCATCACTTCGAAATGTGCCCCACCCAGCAAGCTGCCGGCCCCGATGAAGGCACGGGCGGGCAACGGGCCTTTGAAATAGGTGCGGTACACGGTGTTGAAGGCGGCATAATCCTTCAGATCGGACGCGAATATCTGCACCCACACCAGGTCGTCCATGGTATAGCCCGCCGCTTCCAGCGTCTTTTTGACATTGTTCAGCACAACCTTGGCTCCGGTCGCGGCGTCCACCGGCAGCTTGCCGGTGTCCGGATCGGTCCCGTCCGTGGTGCCCGACACGTAAAGTGTGTTGCCTGTCTGTACGGCGGCGGAAAAAGCTGGCGAGACGCCGCCCGGCGTGTTGCTCCCGGCCGGGAAATGCTTGGCCGGCGCGGCCCACCCGAACGCCGGCAGGGCGCAAAGACCAACGGCGGCGGCGAGGATGGATTTGGCGAAGACAGCGCTCATGTCATTCTCCCGGGAAAGGTGGCGGGTGCGAATGCAGCCCGGGGAATCATTACTCGACAGGTAACCGGCTGCCAAGCAGCGAGGGTCGCCCTCCCGGCGCGCCAATTCAGCGTCCCTCAGTCAAGCATGGCGGTGAGATCGCAAAGCCCTTCGGGTGATCAAAACTGGAGCAGATTTTTGAGGATGGTCCCGATCTGAGCAAAAATCGACGACCCCGCACCGGCCGACGAATTGTCCAGATACAATCCCAGGACCAAGCCAATAAGAACGCCAACTATAAGTTTTGCCATGGGATGCTCCTTCATAGTCCCAAGGAACCAGTGCCTCCGTCCGTTTCCCGCTCACCCTGCCCGGCTCGCTTCAACCGGTCCATGCGAGGTCAGGCCAAATTCTGCACAGCCGGAGCGAGCACAAGCATTGCGCCAGCAACGGCGATGGCAACGCCGTATGGTACACCTCTCTCGAGAAAACCGCGCCCGCGCATTTGTATCGCGACGAAGATTCTTGCCGGATCGGCCGCCAGCATGCAGAGGACGATCACCCCTCCAGTCAGGCTCATATAAAGAATGAATTCCGGTAAGTGGGGAAAACCAGCAAACAAAGCCACCGCCGTTGCCAGCTTCGAATCCCCCGCCCCGACAATACCGAAGGAATACAAGACAAAGCTACACACAAAGACCAGGAGTGCCGCCCCCAGAGAAGACAGGAGCGGTATGGACGATCCCACAAAGAACCAGGCGCCGAAAAGCAGCGCGACCGCCAGCACGGTCCAATTCGGTATTTGGCGGAAGCGGACGTCGCACACGCCCGCGGTCGCCAGCGTCAGGCAGACCAGGACTATCGTCGCCCAGTGCGCGATCTCAATGAGCGGCGGCATTGGGCACCGTACCGGATGCGCCGAACTCAAGGCCATGAACGGTTTCAAGATTGGCCGCGGCCACCGAATAATATTCACCCTTAGCCTGTATCGCCTGACCCAGCAGGTTTTTGGCCGTCGAATAGTCCCCCCTTGCCATGGCGGCAAAGCCCGCATTGTTGAGAATCGACGGGCGGTCCGCCGCACTGGCGCCTTCGGTCGCGCGCGCGTAATCGCCCTTCATGGCGATGGTCAGGCGCAGATTGTTACGCGCCGAGGAAAAATCCGGCTTTTTCTGAAGGGCGGCGACAAAATCCGCCGCGGCATCATCCAGCCTGTTCTGCGAAAGGCGTGAGAAACCGCGATTGTTCAACACCAGCGGCGATGCATTGGATGCCGTCATGGCATGATCATAAGCGCCATCTGCCTTGGACCAATCCTGGCGCCGGTCATAGATGACCCCAAGCGTATTCCATGCACGCCAGGCATTCGGATTGAGCGCAACCGCGGCCTCCAGAACCGGCAACGCCTCCTCGATGCGGCCGAGCAGGGACATGCCAACGCCTTCCCCTTCCAGCGCCCGGGCACGCAGAGCAGGTTGCGCATCGATCTGCTTGAAGCTGGCCAGGGCAACATCGTACCGCCCCCTGGAGAGGTTGAGCTCGCCGGCCAAAAGCGCCAGCCTGGGATCGGAGCTGCCCGAAATGAGTGCCCGATCCAGCAACGATCCGGCATCGACGAAGCGCTGATCGTCAAGCGCTTGCTGAATTTGATTGACGATCCCGTCATTGACAGTCGGCACGGGTGCTGCGGCTCCCCCGAATAGACCCGCCTGAGCCGGCCCGGCCGACAGGAGTGCGACATTCGCCGCCAGAACGAAAACAATCGCAGCCGTTTTGCACCGCATTTTACCTACTCCCGTGTCTTTGGCTTTGAATTCGCCAGCGCCAACCGACGCTGCCGCGTTTGCTGCGATTTTGCCGCGAGATTATCCGCGGAAACATCATTGCCCAGGACGAGCTGAAGACCTTGAACGCTATCGCTGGCTGAAAGATGCATTGGAAGCGAGAGCGTGCGCGCCAACGCTTTGGCGGCCGTCACCATCGTCTCCTGATAGAGGATCGTGGTTTGCGGCCTGGCCGGCAATTTGGCGCCTTCGTCCTTGGCAAGGGACCAACCCAGACCGGACAAATAGGTCCTCACGGACTTGCCCATATCGTTTCGGCCTGATGCATCGACAATCGCCAGAGGATGACCGGTCAGGAAAACCGATTTAGCCGAGAGCGGCACGGAAATGGCCGCACCTTTCGAAAGATCCGCCCTTTGCGTCACCTGCGTCGATCCGTGATCGGGTTCGGCCGTTGCAATGAACGGATTTGCCGCTTTCGACACCATCGCGGCAGTTTGCGACCCAGCCTCCTGATCATGGTTCGGTTCTGCGGTCGCCGCAACCATGGTCGGACCGGATCCCGAAATGCCTTGCAGCTTCCTGGAATAATCCATATCCGCCGCGATGATCCGGGATTTCGGCTCCAGCGCGGCCGCCTGACCATAATAGCGGGCACTCAGATCGAAACGCCCCAACTTGTCGTAAATAACGCCAAACGCGGTCAGCACGCGGACGTCGTCCGGTTTCTGGTTCCGGGCGGCCTGCAGATACTCCAGGGCAAGCGCATAGCGGCGATCATTGATCGCCGTCACGGCACGCTCGTAATAGCCAATGGAGGGGCGCAGATCCGCCTGAACGGCGCGCGTGCCAGCCGGCGGTTGGGACTGCCAGAAATCGCCATCCAGGAAAGGCATGCAGCCGGTCACGCTCACGCCCGCCAGGGGAAAGACGCAGATGCAAAGAAAGCGCGATATGCCTTTCATGTTCCGCCTCAATGATGGGCTGTGAGCGCCGGAGTGAGATAGCGCATCACATCAATAACAGCCGGCAGCATGAGCGCCCCGACAATGACGGGAAGAATGCAAGCAACCAAAGGTATGGTCATCAGAACGGGAATCCGCATGGCGCGCTCTTCCGCTTTCATAAGACGCGTGTGACGCATTTCGTTGGAATAAGTGCGCAAGGTCTGCGCGATGCTGGCGCCAAGCGCATCTGTCTGAATCGCAAGCGCCACAAATGAACGAATGCCCGCCACATTGCAGCGTTCTGCCATGGCGCGCAGGGCTTCGGTGCGGCTCCGGCCAGCGCGCAATTCTTCCGCCAGCCGGCCGAACTCCCGCGCGATCCGCGGGTGCGATTCCTGTATCTCGTCGCCAACGCGGATGAAGGCCGCATCCATCCCCAGTCCGGCCTCAACACAGACCACCATCAGGTCCAGGGCATCGGGAAACTCGATCTCCAGATCCAATCGCCGGGCACGCGCGCGTTGCCTTATAAAAAAAGACGGCGCCAGAAAGCCGATCCCGCAAAAAGCCGCGATCCCGAAAATGAAGCTGGATCCGCCGAGCGTTTTCGCCAGAATGATGCGCGACAGCAGAAAAAGCAGAGGCAATCCGATCGCCAGAAGAAAGCGAGTGATTACATACCAGACCGGCGCGGACGGGCTTTCAAATCCGGCCAGCAACAGTTCGCTGCGCAATCTGTCCTGCTCCACCGGTTCACTGATCGACGTCGAAGTCCGAACCCATTGGAAAAAGCGGCTGTCATTGCCCCGCTCCTGCAACAACGGCGCCGCGGCGGTGGACGCGGTCCCTCCCTGTGTGCCCAATCGCCGACGCTGCGCGACGACGCGCTCTATCTCCCGACCGAAGACCCAGGTGACCCCCATAATGGTGAAGAAAATTACCGCTTCTATGATCAGATCCAGATGCGCCGGCATGGCCACCTCCTAATATCTGAAATTGATGATCCGGTGGATCATCACCCACCCGACCAGGTACAGGACGCCGATGCCGACGACCGTGGGCCAGAAAATCGGATCCGAGAATTTGGACGTATAGAATTCGGGATGAATCAGCATCAAGCTCGAGATCAAAAGAATCGGCAGCACGCTCAACAGCAGTGCGGATGCCCGCCCTTCGCTGGAAAGGGCCTTGACTCGCTTGGCGAGCGTCGCACGCCCCCGGATCACGGCGGCAAGCCCTTCCAATATCTCCGCGAGATTGCCGCCAGTATCGGCCTGAATGCCGACGCTGACGGCGAAGAAATGTGCATCCTGAGAGCCGGTGCGTCGGGCGAAGTTCGTCAAAGCTTCACGGAATTCTGATCCGTAAGTTGTTTCGTCCACGATCAGGCCGAACTCGGACCCGATCGGATCGCCCATTTCGTTACCCGCGAGCTGAACTGCGGAGATGACCGGATGCCCTGCTCTGAGCGCCCGGTTCACCACGTCCAATGCCAGCGGCATCTGCTCTTCCAGCAATCGCATCCGGTTTGCGCGCCTGCGGCTGATCCAGAGCCAGGCCATCGTGACGGAAATGATCAGGCTGGCGACGAGGGTCGCGACCCCATCTGCGATGCCGCCCGAGAAAGAAGCGGCACGGGACACGGAAAGAGACAAGAACCAGAGCAACCCCGCCAGTCCCAGCACCCCAAGAATGATGCTGCGGGGCGCCACCTCAATCCCGGCCTGCTGACATTCGATGCAGAAGCGATCGTAGTAGCGCAGCAATCCGCGGCCGTTCTGCGACATCGCCGTCCGGAGCACCAGTCTGCTATAGACGTCCCGATGATCCATGCCCGACGCCAACATCGATAATCGCCGGTTGATTCTGTCCTTGCGGTCACCCGAAGAAAAAAAGAGCTGGGCGATCGCGTGGACGGCCATTATCACTGCCAGGAAAGCGACCAGGTAAATCGAGACTGCCAACAGGGCCTGCATCTCAGACCGACTTTCTGCCCGGGGCGAAGTTTATCGGAGGTATCTCGATGCCGCGTGACGCGATCAGGTCCATGACCTTGGGCCGGATACCGGTCGTCTCGAAATCGCCCTGTATCATGCCGTCGCTGCCGATCTGACGGCGCCGGAATCGGAAGATCTCCTGGATCGAAATGACGTCCTGCTCCATGCCGACGATTTCGGAGATCGAAACCACGCGCCGGCCGCCATCTTCCATGCGCTCGACCTGCACCACGACGTTGATGGCAGACGCGATCTGCTGGCGTATCGAACGCGGAGAGAGGTCCAATCCCGCCATGCCGATCATCTGTTCCACGCGTGCCAGCGCATCGCGGGGATTATTGGCATGAACGGTGGTCATGGAGCCGTCATGGCCGGTATTCATGGACTGCAGCATGTCGAACGCCTCGCCGGCGCGAACTTCGCCCACAATGATCCGGTCCGGCCGCATACGCAGGGCGTTGCGCACCAGATCGCGCTGCGTAATCTCACCGCGGCCCTCAATGTTTGAAGGGCGGGTTTCGAGGCGGCACACATGCGGCTGCTGCAACTGCAATTCCGCCGAATCCTCAATGGTCACCACGCGCTCGCGATGATCGATGAACGCGGAAAGCGCATTGAGAAAGGTGGTTTTGCCGGAGCCGGTGCCGCCGGAAATCAGGACATTGCGGCGGCTTTTGACGACCGCCTGCATCAACTTGGCCATCTCTTCGCTGATGCTGCGATAATCGATCAGTTTCGCCATGTGTATGGGCGTTGTGGCGAATTTGCGGATCGACACCAGCGGGCCATCCACGGCCAGGGGCGGAATGATCGCATTGACGCGACTTCCATCCGCGAGGCGGGCATCGACCATCGGTTGCGACTCATCGATCCGGCGTCCCACTGCCGACACGATCTTGTTTATGATGCGCAGCAAATGCCTGGTGTCCTGGAAGTGGATGTTCGTCAATTCCAGCCTGCCGCGGCGCTCGACAAATACCATCTTGTGCGTGTTGATCAGAATATCATTGATGGTGTCGTCTTTCAGCAGCGGCTCCAGCGGCCCCAGGCCCAGCAATTCGTCCAACACGTCTTCGACTAGCTGATCTATCTGGCTGACCGTAAGCAGGCGCTTTTCCTGCAAAAGCAACTGCCCCACAACGCCGCGTATTTCGACGCGCAAGGCCTCGCGAGGCGTTTTGTCCAGAAGGCTGAGATTGAGGAGGTCGAGCAGGCGTTCATGGATCCTGAGGCGCAGCGCGGTCCCGTCTTCCACGGTGGCCAGCCCGCGCGTACCCGCTTCAGCCAAATGTCCTTCGCGAGAAATGTCTTCTTTGAACAGCATGCGTCACCGCACCTTTGAAACAGACTGGGCCGTAACCGCTTCCGTAACCATCACGTCAGTGAGCATGGCGATCGCCTTTTCGAGCTTCGTGCCCCGCTTTACTGCCGCGATGTCTACTCCCTGATTGCAGGCCGCTTCCATCACACGGGTATCTTCGGGAATCACGATGTCGAAGGGACGGCCGATTGCCCGCTCCGCCGCGCGGATCGAGAGCATATTTTGGCGGTCGCCATTGACGGCATTGCAGACCAAAGTGAGCGGAATCGCGTCTAGCTTTTGTAAAGTGAGCAGACTCAGCTGACGTCGCACCAGATGCACATGCGGAACCGACAGACCGGTCACCAGAACGATGCGGACCGCACTCTGCAGGGCGCGATAGGTCCAGGCCGTCCACACTGGCGGTAGATCGACGATCGTCAACGCAAAATCCCGCCGCAAAGCGGTCAGAAGGCTGTCCGTCGATTGCGGCGTGAGCGCATCAAGAGCCGTCACTTCGCGCGGCGCGGCAAGCAACCGCATCCCGCTTCCATGCGCCGCCAGGGCCGTGGCGAATTGCGTGTCGCCCAGAAATTCCCCCACCGCGAGGCAGTCGGAGACCGTGAGGGCTTCAGCCATGTCCAGATAAAGGGCCGCGCTGCCGAATTGCAGATCCAGATCCGCAAAACAAACGCCGCCGGCCCCGATCCGACCCGCCGCCATGATGCCGGCGTGTGCTGCCAATGACGTCGCGCCGACCCCGCCACCGGCTTTCAGCACGGCGACCAATTGACCGATAGGTTGCGACGCTTCGCGCATTGGCTTGCCGCGCGCAATAATGCGCTCCAGGCAAAGCGCCAGCGCCGTTTCACTCATGGGCGCAGGCAGAACGTCGACAGCACCGCTTTGCAACAGCGCGCGGGTGTTGGAAAGATCGGCATTGCGCAGCACGAAAACCGTCTGCGGTGCAGCCGGGTTCAATCTACACCGGCGTACAGCCTGCTCGATCTCTTCCGGCGCAGCGCCATCCACGGCCATGAACAGAAAATCCAGGTCCTGGGGGGCATTGTCGGGCCGCCCACCCAGAAACTGAAAATCGATCGCCGGGAACAAGCCTGCCATGCGGGCGGCTTGGGCTTCGGTCAAAGCACCTGTCGCGATCCCCAAGGTCAGGACATGGCCTCGGGGATTTTCCCCGGCGACAAATCCCTTCAATCCACCTCTGAGGTCCATCAACACAGTTGCTCCAAAATTGCGTGCTGCAAGAAATTCCTATTGGGGCGAAGACCCCGCCATACCGACGCCGCTTCCGCTGCCATTGTCGGAACCGCCAAGTGTGCGGCTGGATGCGGTTGTGGTGGCCGGTCGAATGACTTGATTCTTTTGATAGCGGGTCTGCGCCAGATCGATCCGGGTGCCGTCGGACGCCCCGGGCGCCAGGGTGCCCGCGTAATGAGGATCGGGGTCAGCAATCTGAGCCGCGAGGTTCTCTCGCAAAGCATCGCCGAAATCGGGCGACAGGCGCGTCTCGCTCTGCATGGGATTCTGGGCGCAAGCGCCAAGTCCGAGCATAGCGGCAATGACAAGAAAGGCCTTTGGGCGCGTGATTTTCATATCCGTTGCCTCCTCAATAAAGGACATGGCCATAGGGGCCATCCATGCCGCCCTTACCGGGGTCTGCCGACATCAGCGCACGGTCCTCCGGCTTCAGGTTCGCTGCCTTTCCGCGCTGCGCCCCGAACAGGAAAAGCTCGAAATCCGACGGCGGCACGAAATGATCGGCGGGTGACGCCGCGGCGACGCGGCGCGGCACCACCAGATGCGGCGTCACCACGATGACGAGTTCGGTCTGGTCATGCTGAAAGCCGGTGGACCGGAACAGGCTGCCGATGATGGGCAGATCGCCCACGAATGGATATTGCCGGATGCTGTTCTGGTAATTGTCCGACAGAAGGCCAGCAACAGTGAAGCTTTCACCGTCCCGCAGCTCAACCGTGGTATGCGCCCGGCGGACCTTGATGCCCGGCACCTGGATAGTGCCCAGTTTCACTGTGGTGGTGGGATCGATGCTGGAAACTTCCGGATTGACCACCATGTTGATCAAGCCGTCCTGCAATAGGGTAGGTGTGAAAGCCAGGGAGATGCCGAACTGCTTGAACTCCACCGTGATGGTGGGAACCCCGCCGCTGCTACCGTTCTGAGACACCGGAATCGGGAATTCACCGCCCGCCAGGAAGTTGGCGGTGTCGCCCGACATGGTGACAAGGGTGGGTTCGGCCAGGGTTTTGACCAACCCCTTATTCTCCAGAGCGTCGAACAGGAAGGACAAATCCCCGCCGCCCACGCTCCAGCTGAGAGCGGCCGCACCGAAAGAATCCAGCGCCGACTGCGCGCCGTTCACGAGCGTGTCGCCGGTGACTATGTTGACCGTCGTTCCCGTTGCGACGTTTTGTGCTGAAGTATTGATCCGCAAATTCTTGGCTGCAGTACGCTGCATCTCCACAAAGCGGACCGACAGCATGATCTGCTGGGTGCCTTGCACCGACATCATGTTCACGACTTTGCCGGGCGCATAGGTTTCTGCGAGTGACGTCACCTGGTGCAGCGCCGCGGGGCTGGAAACCGTACCGGACACGATGACGGATTGATTGGCCGCGCTGATCGCCACGCCATTCTCGTTGGGTAAGATGGCGTGAAGACGGCTCTTCAAGCCGTCAAGATCGGCCGAAACCACCACATCGGCGGTATAGATGACCTTCTTGCCAGCGCCATAGACCGTCAGCGCAGTCGAGCCCATGCCGCGACCCACCACATAGACCGAATGATTGTTGATCGGCACGATATCAGCAATCTTGGGGTCGCCGATCATCACATCGGAATAGGTCGATGGCAGCTCGATCAACCGGGACTTTCCGGTGGCCAAGATGAAGGAATCGGACGACGCGCCACTGACGTTGGCGGGCGCATCGGCGGCGAGGCTGGCGCCGCCGCCTAGCGCCACGATCGCGGCGGAAATAAAGACGGCCCGAAGAAGTCCGGAACGGATCTTGGTTGTGCTCATGGCGCTTTCACCGCTGTTGGCATCTCGGCGGCGGCTTTTTGCAACGCACCCCCGACGCCGAGAGAGAAACGGGAGGATTCAACCCCGCGAATGACACGCACGGTGGGAGCCGGCGCAGCTGCGGTTTTTTTGGGCGCAGGCCCCAGATCGGCCACGCTCATTGCTTTGGAAGTAAGGGGAGCGTCATCCGCCACCCGGCGCAGAGTGAGGGACACACTGCCCACCTGCTGGCCGAGTGAAATGCTCGCGGCTTGTTCGGGCGTTACCTCGACCGTGACCGCTTTTGCCACCACCGGCTTGTCGGCTTCGGCATTGTCGGACTGGTCCACACCCAGCACGCGGACGTTCTCGGCCAGGGTTTGTGTAAGGGTGTCGGATTTATCACCGCCGCCGGTGGCGCGGGTGAGAAGAATATCGACCCGGTCGCCAGGAAGAACGAAGCCGCCGACACCGGACACGTCGTTGGAACGCAGGCTCACCGCCCGCATGCCGGGCGACACGGAACCGGAAAGATTGAGCTTGCCGCCTGGTCCGGAAACATTGGCAGGCAGAAACGGCTCATTGACGACCATGTTGCGCAGGGCCAAGCGCTGCTGTCCTGCGCCGCCGGTCAGCTCAGCGATGGAATGGAAGGCACCCGCCGGCGCAGCGTCCATCGGATAAGCCGCCACTTTCAGCATCGGGACCTGTAACACCGCGCCCCGCGTGACATTGGCGGCGGCGACCACCACAGGTATCGCCGGACCATTGCTGGTCGCGACCGTAGGATTTGAACGCACCGCATTGTCGAGATAGGAACGCGTCAGCACAACCGCAACCAGGCCGAGAAAAACAGCGGCCACCAAGGTCGATATCGTGCGCAGGGAAATAGAAGACATAGCCACCCACCCTGCCAAATCGCCGCGCGACAGCGTGCGGCTCTTGGCCGTTGATTCAATTCAACGCATTCAGAAATGAATGAGCGGTGTCAGTTGCGACACCGCTCGCTTCACCGCCTCAGCTAGCAGGCGGAACGATAATATTCGCGGCGCTCGTGATTGCCGTCGAAATATTGGAACCGAGCAAAGTCACGGCGCCAGCTATGCCAGCCCCTACAATGGCCAGGATGAGAGCATATTCGGCCGCCGCAGCGCCCGACTCGTCGGAGACATAAGACTTGATGATGTTACGCATGAAGCACCCCATTGTTGCGATTTGCGTCATGTGAAAGCCCCTTCGAAAAGCATTCGCATGACCAGACGTCGTCTAAACATCCGGTAAAAACAGTCTCAAATGCATCACAAGTTGTAAAGGACAATCGGGCGTTAAAGCATTGATGTACCGTCTGTTCTTGCTTTGCTGGTTAATATTCGGCCCGCGCCGCAAAGCTTCGATATTCGCCTTAGCTGGCGGGCAAAAACATGGTTAACAAGACCCGCGAACCGCGCAAATTTTCGCTATTGTTGCGAGTATTCGCATTCGCATCTTCTCGGTCTCGTGAAACCGAAATGCGGTCACCTGTTAAGAGCCACGCACCGCATAGCGAACATGAAAAGAAAAGAAGCGACGCCAACTCTGGCTGTCGACAGCGAATCTAAAATGCCTTCGCACCGAAAAAAGTTACGCCGCTTTCCCGCAGACCGAAACGGCGAGAAGCAAAACGCGCGATCAGAAGCGAGGTCGCGCTTATCGAAATGAGAAGACCCAATTGCGTTGTCCATGAAATGGCGCCGGCTGGATGGAGCAACAACAGAAAGGGCGTGAACACCGGCACATAGAGCAGCCATGAAAACACCGACAGTGTGCCGCCCATGGACGATGCCAGCGCGAGGAAGAAAGCTATCACCAGAAGAGCAAACATGGGACGCGCGAGATTCTGGGCAGAGGCGCTGTCCCGAGCCATCGCGCCCAGCGCCACCGTTATCGATCCATAAAAGGCATATGCCGAGCAATAGACGATAGCAGCGCGGAACAGCAATTCGGGCCGGGCAAGTTCTGCGACAATCGCGGGCGCCAGTCCGCTTTCAGGTACTGCAAGTGAAAGCGCCACCGAAGATCCCAACCACGCAAAGAGGATCAGCAGCGAAACACCGCCCACACCCAAAAGCTTTCCCGTCATGATCTGCCAGGGAGCTGCGGCCGAAAGTAGACTTTCCAAGGCTCGCGTCGCCCTTTCCCGCACCACCGTCTGCAGCAGCATGCCAAGCGAGCCGGTGAGGGTCAGCCACAGGATCAGCACCGACAGGAAACGCGCAACTGCGGCCGCATCAGGCTGATGGGATGCATGCGATATCGTTTGATGAACCGTCAAAGACGCTGCGCGCGATGTGCGGCGCGCGGAATCCCGTTCCAGCGTGCGAGCCATCAGCATGCGGCCGGTGGCGGAAAGCGGGAAGTTTTGCACAAAATCGAGCTCAACCACGGGGGGCGGAACTGCGCGCACGGTCAGACGAAAGCCGGATTCGCCGAATGTCAGATGACGCTCTTCGAGCGCAGCCGCCTCCTGCAGCGCAGCTTTCGCTGCATCGATCAGGCCCGCATCTTGGCTTACAATCTGGACAACCACCGGCCGGACCGGGCGCTGGGCATTTTGCGCCAACATCAATCCGCCACCTGCGGCCAGCGGTCCCACTGCGAGCGCCACCCAGAAGCTCAAGGTAGCGACATAGGTGCGAAATTCACGCTCGGCGATCAACCAAACAGGCGAGATCAAGTGAGCGTCTCCCCGTTCGGCATTTCAAAAAACCCCCGGCACAAGCCGGTGCCGGACATGAGTTCGATAATCCGCGTATTTCGGATCCTGCGTCAGGACCCGTTCTTCGGCCATGATCCGGACGATCTGGAACGCAATGCCCGCCCCATAGATGGCTGCATTCCAGAGAAGGGGGTTGTTCAAGGAGAAACCCACATAAACCAGGATATAGCCGGCATACATGGGATGTCGAACGCCACGATAAGGTCCTTCGCTGATGGCCCCCCGGTTCGCTGCCGCTATTCCAAAACTGTGCCGCAAACTCGCTTTCGCCCATATGGCAAGCATCAAACCCGTGAACATGATCGTTGTGCCGATTGCCGCTGGCATCAAAGGTTGCCCACCAGCCTGAGCGAACATGGGCAGTGTAGTACCCATCAAGGCCGCGAACCAATCCAGTGGGCGCAACGTCACTGCAGAAGCGCCGCGGCGCACCATAATGAAATAGACGCCCATGCCTTCGGAGATAATCGCAAGGATATTGTAAGGCCGCAGGAAAATTGTATGGGACAGCCGCACCACGAAAGCCAAAAACAGCAAAGCCAAAAAAACCCGCTCACCGATGTCGATCATGCGCTGCAGGCGGCGCTCTGTCTTCGGGTCCATCGCGCTTGTCATGCGGCGCGGCTTTCAGGCAGACAGGGCTGCGCCAGGTGCCAGAACGCGCCTTCCAAGTCCGGCTTGATGGGCTCGAACGCGAAAATAGGAACGCTCCGCTCGGACAGGGCGCGGATCAGGACCGGATGGGTGATATGGCGGGGCAATACCACGCGCCAGCGCGCCGCCTCGCCCATCGCGCCCGCCATGGGCAGGATGTGACCGCCCAGCATGGCGACAGCGGCACCAAGCCCTTCGGCATCGGCCGTCACCACAACGGCGCCATGCGGGGCCAGGGCCGAAGCATCCGGTACCGCGCCTTCGAAGATCGTGCGCCCTGCCGATAGCATCACCACCCGGTCGCAAACAGTTTCGGCCGCCGCCAGGGAATGAGTGGAAAACAGAATTCCACCGCCACGTGCCCGAAACTCCGCCAATAGCGAAAGCAGTTCGGATTGTGCGATCAGATCGAGGCCGGACAGCGGCTCGTCCAGCAGCAGCAGATCCGGGTCATGCACCATCGCCGCCAGAACCTGTACCCGCTGGGCGTTGCCCTTGGACAGGGACGCAATGCGGTCATTCTTGCGCGCGCTAAGTCCGATCCGCTCGAGCAACCGGTCGGCGGCAGCCAAGGCCGCGTTCCGCCCCATTCCTTTGAGACGGCCATGAAAGGCAATGGCGTCGCGCGCGCGCTCGTGCGGAAAGAGTCCGCGCTCCTCCGGTAAAAATCCGACACGGCGGCGGGCCATAAGATCGAAAGGAGAACCGAACAAGAAAATCTGACCAGCATCCGGCTTTAGAAGTCCCAGCGCACACCGCAGCGTCGTGCTCTTTCCCGCGCCATTGACGCCGATGAAACCGGTGACGGCGCCGGCCGGGACGGAAAAGGAAACATCGCCCACGCCGCCGCCACCGCGAAAGCGTTTGGCAAGGCCGGTGATCTTGAGCAGATCGACGGGAGTGGACGGCATGCCCGCATTAAAACAGCGCGGGGTTTACGCCCTGTTAATGGCGTTTGAGCCGTGAGACTCAGGGATAACAAGCATGGGATTGTAGGGTAAGGGTCCTGCTGAAGAGTCCCACATTCAGCGGAAAATTTGCCGTACCGGTCACTTGGTAGCCGCAACTGCCCGTGGCAGCAACGAAAGTCGGCGAAATGCCCGGGCCGGTGTAAACGGTTTGCGCATAAGTTGTGACCGCGCCCGTCGTGGGATTGCTGCCATTGGCCGTTTGAACGGAATAGTAGCGGGCAGCCGATTGCGTCGCATACTGCAGTGTCTGGTTGGCATAAAGCAGCATCGAAAGGCCGATGATGCCAAAGACCAGGCCGATAAAGGGAAACAGCACCAGCGTGAACTCGGCGGCACCGGAGCCTGCCTCGCTTCGCAAATAGAGGGCAAGGTTATTTCGCATGCTCAACCTAACCTTACCCAAGCCGTACGAGTAATGGGCGTTGTCAGAAGGCTGGTGACCGTCACCCCTGGAAAGAACGGCGCATAGGCATAAGAAACCGTGATCGATATATAATCGCCGGGCTTGTCGGCCGCCGATCCGACGGAGCTGCAGTCACTTGGCTTGCTATCCGGAAATGTACCAACGGCCACCAACGCTGAAGTCGTGGTATTGACGCAATAATAGCCTTCGTTCGTCGCGGTCACCGTTGCGCCGCTGCTCAGGGGCGTACTTTGCACCGCGGTGGCGATCGCCGCCGGCAGCGTTGAACAGTTTGCGTAGCTGTTCGGAGTCGCCGGCCAATTTGCGGATGTCGTGCAGGTCGCCCACGCGGTTTGCGCCGCGACTTGCGCGGCATTATCCAGTTCCATTCTCTGGAAAACATAAATGCCAAGATCGACAACATTCAGAATAGGAATTGTCAGCAGCGAAAGCACCAACGCAAATTCCGCTGCGGCAGCGCCGGAGCTATTCATTCCGTAATTCTGAAAGCTGCGACGCATCATTGCACCAGGGAAACCCGCGTCTGCGTGCCCGGTACGCCGGGAAGCGAAAGACCGGCTCGATCGCATCGTTGTGTGGGATTCGCAAAAATGCTGTTGGTACCGCTGATGACAATCTGCTGAGCGATTATACCAAAGCACGCGTATCCATTCTGCTGATGATTGATCGCGCCCGTGACGGTGACCTGTGCATTGGGCATATAGATAAGGCCGGTAATGTAAAGACTGGGCGATGATCCCGCCGAGCAATAATCGAGATCGCTCGCGTTGCCGCCATTGCATTGTCCCAAATTAGAATTGGGCAAGGCAGGATCCTGATATAGCGCTATACCCTTCCAATCTCCTGACTCTGGTGCGGAGTAGTTCAAGGTCCCGCTGCCGGTCGGAAATTTGGCGTGCGTGTCGCTTGTGGTGCCGGAAAAGACGATAGTCAATCCCGAAGCGGCAAGCGTGGCGCCCGACGGAACGTTCAGCTGGCCATTCTCGATGACCAAAACCGTTCCGCCAGGGGCGGTTGTGATTGTGGTAGACCCAGTAATCTTCAGATCACCGCACACTGGGACGACAGACTGCGATGACCAATTGACGCTGCCTGTCAGATTATTCCCCGTTTTGGTGTTGAATTTGTTGTCACCAAGGTAATTGTAGCTGCTGCAGGTATTTTTATAGGGCGGCGAATTCAATTTGCTGGCGTTGGTCGTATAATTATACCCCGTCAAGTCCACGATCGGCTGGCCGCTGCGCGGATGAGTCCCGCAATTGGAACTGCCGACAGCATCGCCATATTGCACGCCATGGTCCGAATTAATGCCGTTGCACTTCAGCCCGCTGTTTGAGGCCATGTCGCAACCCGTCAAGTCCGTCCCGTTACCGCCGCTCAGGGTGATCGCGTTGCCCGACTTGCCCAAGCCGACCATGCAATAACCGATGGGCGGTCCCGGCGGGCTTGCAACGGAAACCGCTGATATTGTTTGACCACGCCCAGAGTTGAGCGCGACGGATCCGTTATATCCTACCAAGCGGATCAAATAGATCGGAACATTCCGGCTGATGGTCACCTTGTAGCAGTTGGTGCCAGCCATTGGAGAGGGACAAGGCTGCCCTCTCTGCGGAATGATTGTGGTATTGTTGGTTCCGTTCGTGAATCCATAATTCCCCGCGACTGAATAAGCTTCGCTATAATCGGTGCCTAGATTGGCGACATTATTGTTTGTTGCTGCCGCGACGGCGGCGGAATCCGCCGCATTCTGCGCCGCGCGCTGAATCAAAAACCAGCTGCCGCTTTCCGTGGCCATGCCCATCAGTGCCGCGAGTGGGATAATCAGCAATGCTGTCAACGCGGCAATATTGCCGCGCCGGCTGCGCAGAAAACGGCGCATGCTCTGCGCGAGCGTGCAGCGGAGTTTGAAACGGATCGGCATGAGGCGCTCCCTTCGAAAAAACGCCGCGATGCGAAAATGTTAATGTCTCCAGGCGCGTTTCACAATTGATGCCCAGGATTTAGCTTCAAACATGGTTAACGCAGCTAAGCCCTTGCTGCGTCCGGCGAAAGGCGCAACGCCTGCGAAACCTGCGGAAGAATCGCGAGCGCCAAGATGGCCATCGCCCGAATTTATTGCTGGCGAGATCAATGCCGCTGGCGAAGGCGATGGCGTCCATGCGGATGGCGCAGGAGGATATATATGACCCAAACCAGACCAGGGCGCTTGCCGCATCGCCGCGGGTCCCACCGCAAGAAGCATAGTTGCATTCGATGCATCCCATCCAGCAAAGCCGGTTAATGACGGGATCGTCGCGAAAGGCGTTAGCTGCCGCTTTGGGAAGCAACGGGGAATACGTAATGCTGTAAACTGTGCGGCAATGTACAACGCATCTTTGTCATATAAACCAGCCCTCAAAAAAACACGCGCAGCTTCTCAAGCGTTGCTTGATCTGCCTTTGCTGCGCCTTTTATAAGAGCGCCGCGTCGGGCCCCTTCGAAAGCCTACGGCCCGGCCCCATTGTTGCCCCGTCAGCTCCGGCTGACGGGGCGCTATCCCCCATGAATTGTTCTTCGCAGCGGCGGGAAGCGGCGATTTCCGGCACACCGATGCAATATCGAAAAGAAATTCGCGTGCCGAAATCAGAACTTCATGCTGACGACGGCGCCTCCGCCATCCGCTTGCGCAATCGCGACCGACCCGCCATGCACCGACGCGATCTGGCGCACCAATGTCAGGCCCACCCCGCTACCCATCCGCTTGGTGGTGAAGAACGGCACAAACACTTTCTCGCGCTGATCGGCCGGAATGCCGGGACCATTATCGGCAACGGCAAGAACCGCTTTGCCTTCACTGTCCGAATAAGCGGATAGCGAAATTGCGCCGCCGCTTTTCTCTCCCAGCGCCTCGATGCTGTTGCGGACAAGATTGATGAGGGCCTGGTCGATCAATTCGATATCGGCCTGGATTTCCAGACTCTGCGGCTTGACGGAGGTGGTCAATCGGACCCCGCGCGTCTCCAATTCTCCTGCCAGAAGGCGTTCCAGGCGTGCAAAGAGGCGCCGCACCGGCACGGTCTCGCGCTTGGCCACGATCCGCTTGGTCAGCCGCCGGTGGCTCTGAACAAAATGGAGCAGCCCCTCGCTGCGGCGTTTCATGGTTTCCAAGGCATCGTCGGCGTCGGCGAGTACCGCTTTGTGGGGATCATCATCCGGCAGCTGCAAAAGCACGCCATTCACAAGCTCATGCGCCGTTCCCGCCAGCGACGTCACCGGCGCCAGTGAGTTCATGACCTCATGGGCCATGACGCGGATCACCGTCTGCCAGGCAACCAGTTCGTGTGCCGTAAGCTCGCTTTCGATATTCTGCAGGGAAATCAGGCGCCGCCGCCTGCCGCCCAGAAACAGATCCGTCGCGGCTGCCTTCAATTGCAAAGGCCCGTTTCTGCGCTCCATCCGCAGGATGAGCCCTTCGCCCGGAGCGAGATGTTCTAGTCCGGCCGCGAATTCGGGCCCGTAGCGGGAGAATTCCTCGAATTTCGTGCATGCCGTTTCGAACAGCCTGCGCGCCGCGAAATTCATCAGCTGCACCGTCACATTGTCTTCGATGGCGATCAGCGCCACCGGAATGTGGTTTATCAGGGCTTGGAGGTATTGCGCTTGCTCTTCGCGTTCGGCCCGACTGGTTCGTAGCCGCTCCATCACCTGATTCATGGCGAAACCCAGATCGCCGAAGCTGCGATCACGTGCCAGGGCTGAAAAATTCGCCGAATTGTCGCCGAAGGATACGGCTTCCAGGAAGCGCGCCGCTTCCCGCGACCAACGGGTGGTGAATTGCACCAGGAGCAGCGTCTGGCCCAATGCCATGACGCAGAGGAGCGTGGCGCTCAAATACCAGCTGGTTCGCGCCAGCGTCCAGGCCAACGCGACAATCGTGATCAGCAGAAATACGACCCGAAGACCTACGCCGAGCTGGAAGCGGTCAAAGCCCATATTTGTCCATTCGCCGGTACAAGGACGTGCGCGTCAAACCCAAATCCCGCGCCGCCCGGGTCACATTTCCATCGTGCCGCTTCAAAGCCTGGTCGATAGCGGCTTTTTCCACGGCATCCAGGCGCGTGGTTTCCCCTGGCGCCTGAGACATGGAGCGGTCGTCCGCCAAGGGGAAGTCCGCCTCGTGCAACAGCGGGCCTTCGCCCAGGATCATGGCCCGTTCCACCGCATGCCGCAAAGCGCGAACATTGCCGGGCCAGCTGTAATTGCGGAGACGCTCGAGCAATGGACTGCTGAAGCGCCGGGGCTGCATATTGTATTTCTGCGCATAGAGGCGGGCGTAATGTTCCAGCAGAAGCGGAATATCCTCGCGCCGTTCGCGCAAGGGCGGCAGAACAATTTCGACGGTGTTGATGCGATAAAGAAGATCCTGCCGGAATATATTCTCGTCGCCGAGCCTTTCGCGCGGCAGATTTGTGGCGCAAATCAGCCGCACATCGATGGGCTCGGCTTTGTCCGAGCCGACCGGTGTGACTTCGCGGCGCTCCAGGGCGGTCAGAAGTTTGCTCTGCTGGTGCAGCGGCGCATTGCCGATTTCGTCCAGGAATAAAGTACCGCGCGTCGCAGTCCGCAGGAATCCCACCCTGCTCTGCTTGGCATCGGTGAAAGCGCCCCGCCGGTGACCGAACAATTCGCTTTCGAACAATTGCGACGAAAGAGAACCGAGATCGACATTGATGAACACCTCGCCACCGCGGCGCGACCGCCGGTGGATTTCCCGGGCCACCAACTCCTTTCCGGTACCGTTCTCGCCCAGGATCAGCACATTGGCATCGGTGGGAGCCGCGCGGGCAATGGCGCTGAAAACCTTCAACATGGCGGGCGAAGTGCCGATCATTTCCGGACCGCCATGCGTGGCCGCAACCAGGCCGCGATTGAGTTGGCGCAGCTCGGCAGTCTCCTGACGGCTTCGCCTCAGATTGAGGGCGGACCGCAATGTCGCCAGCAGCCGCTCATTCTCCCAGGGCTTGGTGATGAAATCGGCAGCGCCCCGCTTCATCGCTTCGACCGCCAAGTCCAGATCGCTATGCGCCGTCAGGGGAATGATCGTGGCTTGAGGATCGATCTTCAGGATTTTGGAAAGCCAACCCAGCCCCTCGGCGCCATCATCCGCGCCCGGCATGAAATTCATGTCCAGCAGGAGAATGTCGAAGACCGACCGCTCCGCCAGATCCGGAAGCCGACCGGGATCGCTGATGGTTTCGACCGAGGAGAAATGCCGCTTCAGCAGAAGGCGCGCCGCGCGCAACACATCTTCATTGTCATCCACCACCAGAATGCGTGCGGGCTGAACCGGTTCTGTCATGTACGTTTTCGGACAGGTGTCCGCTAAACCGTACGTGAACGGACAGGGCTGCGCGAGGCCCGGCATAACGCCTTGAAATAACAACCACATTTTCTGGCATCGCTTTTGCTCTGGTTAAGAAGCATGAATGTCCACCTTCCCTTCTTCGGGTCGAAAGCCCGGTTTCAAAATCCGGCTACCGGCGAACCAGCCGCTGACGGAATGGACCGTGCAATCGCGCGGCGCCCGCCCTGGAAGCGCTTCCTCCTGCCTGCCCTGTTTGCGACGCTTACGGCTGGCGCCGGTGCGTGGCTCCTCGCCGCTCCGCGCGGCAGCGTTTATCGCGTGCCGATCAACCAGCTGACCATCGCCACGGTGATACGCGGACCGTTCGAAGATTTCATCGCCGTGCGCGGATCGATCGCCCCTCTCATCACCAGCTTCCTCACCACCGAGCAAGGTGGAACGGTGAAGCAGGTCCTGGTCGAAGACGGCACGATGGTGCGCAAGGGGCAGCCCCTCATCCTGCTGTCGAATCCCGCGCTCCAGCTTCAGGTCGCGGCCCAGCAGCTTGCCTTCGAGCAGACCCGCTTCAAATATGAGCATGATCTTCTAGACATCGATCACGAACTCAGCCGGATCAAAAACAATCTGGAGCGGGACAAGCGCCTGCTGGACGGCCAGGCGATTGCGCCATCCGTCTATCATCAGGAAGAAAATGATTACGCATACAATACTAAGCTGCGGGCGGCTCTGGTCACCTCGCGCGATGTCGAACAGAAAGTCCGCACCACCCAGCTTCTGGGCGGGAATGGTGAAAGCGGCGGCGCGATCGCAAGCGCCGGCGTGGATGCGCTGACCATTCGCGCGCCCATGGACGGCCAACTCGGCGCGTTGGATGCCGAGGTCGGCCAGGCCAAGCCGCAAGGGGCGGTCATGGGTCAGGTCAATTCCGCGGACCGCTTCAAACTGACGGCGCAGGTGGATGAATTCTATCTCGGTCGCATCAATGCGGGGCAGCAGACCTTGTATGAATTTGGCGGCGCCTCGCGCGAAGCCCGCGTGGCGAAAGTCTATCCACAGGTCAGTAACGGCACCTTTAAGGCCGATTTCTATTTCAATGGCTCCGCGCCCACAGGCATCCGCGTCGGTCAGGCCATGGACCTAAAAATCGAATTGGGTGGTGCAAGCAATGTTCTAATGCTTCCCAACGGTCCCTTCTATCAAGACAGCGGCGGCAATTGGGTCTTCGTTCTGGCGCCCGACGGACATTCCGCCATTAAGCGCACTGTCCACTTGGGCCGGCGCAATCCACAATTTGTGGAGATCGTCGATGGCCTCAGCCCGGGCGAGAAAGTGATCGTCTCCGGCTACGAGGCCTTTCAAAAGATGGACCGCGTTGCATTCGAGAAGCCCAGCGCAGGCAATTAAACAGGTGACCGCATGATCAAATTAAAAGACCTAGCAAAGACTTATCGCACCGATGAAGTAGAAACCACCGCCATCCGCAACATGAATCTGGAAGTTCACCAGGGAGAATTCCTGGCCATCATGGGGCCTTCCGGATGCGGCAAGTCCACGTTACTCAATGTGGTGGGAATGTTGGACGCCCCCACCAGCGGCGAATATTGGTTCGGCGACGCGCAAATCGCGGGCTATTCTGAAGGTCAGCTTTCCACTCTCCGCAAGCAAGCCATCGGATTCGTCTTCCAAAGCTTTAACCTGATCGATGAACTGAATGTGTCGGAGAATGTGGAGCTGGCGCTGCTCTACCATGACGGCGTTACGGCCGGCGAACGCAAGCGGCGCGTCAGCGAAGCGCTGGAGCGCATGAAAATCTCCCACCGCGCCCGGCACATGCCGTCGCAACTGTCCGGCGGGCAGCAGCAGCGCGTCGCCATCGCCAGGGCCGTGGTCAAGCGGCCGAAGCTGATCCTGGCGGACGAACCCACCGGCAATCTCGACACCGCCAACGGCGAAGAAGTGATGCAGCTTCTGACGGAGCTGAATGACGAAGGCACCACCATCGTGATGGTGACTCACTCACACTCCCACGCCGAATACGCCCACCGCGTCGTCAATCTGCTGGACGGCGCCATCGTGACGGAAAACATCCGCCAAATCCTCTGAGGTCCGCCATGTTCCGTAATTATCTGGTCACGGCTCTGCGCAATTTCACGCGGCACAAGCTTTACAGCTTCATCAATATCGTTGGTCTTACCGTGGGCTTGACCTGCGCGATCTTCATCATTCTGTTCGTGCGCGATCAGCTTTCCTACGACCGCTGGATTCCAGGGACGGAAAATCTCTATCGCGTCCAACATACTTATAATTTGCCAGGCCAGCGCCCGGAGCCAGGATCGAGGACTCCCTTGCTGGTTCCGCAGGCGATGCTGGATCATATTCCAGAAGTCAAGGCCCGGACCCGTCTTATTGCCAACACCATCACGGTCCTGATCGGAAACCGCCAATTTTCTGAGACCGTAGATGTGGTGGATCCCAATTTCCTGGAAATCATCCGCCTCCCCCTGGTCGCGGGCGATCCTGCTGCCGTCCTGGCACAACCGGAATCGGTCGTTCTATCGGAGGCGCGGGCGCGAAAATTCTTCGGCAATATTCCTGCGCTGGGAAAGACCATCACGATCAGCGCCCTCTATTGCGATGAACTCGAGCGAAACTGCCACGCCGCCCAGCACGCCCTTGTGGTGGCCGGAATTTTGCGAGATTTGCCGCACAATACGCAGTTGGCAGCCGATATGCTGATGTCCAATAAATCGGTTGCCGATCCAACCGGGTCAGACGCGAAGACCAATTGGTACCACCAGGAAGGATGGGGCTATGTGCAGCTCGCGCCCGGCTCCGATCCCCGTGCGGTCGAAAGTAAGCTCACGGCTCTGTTGGACCGACTTATCGATTCAAGAAAACTGTCAGATCTCGTCGCTCATAATAGTGACATCCAGACTCCGCGCCTTACGCGCTTTGTTGACGATCATCTTTCGACGGATCAATACGGCGGCATGACGCCCGCCGGAAGCTGGGCCATCGTCTATGGCTTTGCCACTATCGGTGTCCTCATCCTTCTCGTTGCCTGCTTTAATTACACCAATCTAGCCACCGCGCGGGCAACCCTGCGGGCCCGGGAAATTTCTCTGAGAAAGGTGATGGGTGCCACACGCAGGCAACTCGTCCTTCAGTTCCTGGGCGAGTCGTTACTGGTGGCAATGATTTCCCTGATTTTTGCACTATCGCTTAGCGAAATGTTCCTACCTTTATTCGACCGCTTTCTGAACGCCCCTATCGAATTTCATTATTTTAGAGATTGGAGAATTTTGGGTCTTGTGGCCGCCATCGCCACAATCGCAGGCCTGCTGAGCGGAATCTATCCCGCACTCATCCTTTCCGGTTTCCGGCCCGCGAGCGCTCTGCGTTCAACTAGCTCTAAAACTTCCGGGTCCGGATATCTCAGAACGGCGCTCGTTGTTCTGCAATTTTCTGTCTCGATCGGCCTCGGCATTGCCGCCCTCGTCGTATTCGCACAAATCTCATTTGCTCGTAATATCGATTTGGGCTTTCAAAAGGACGGCATCCTGCTTGTCAACACTGCCGACTTGTCATTGGAGACACGGCAAACCTTCATACGCACTCTTGCGGCGAGCTCTGACATTGCGGCCATCGCCTATTCGACTTCGGCGCCCATCCCCTTTGCGAACAATATCAACAACATCGACGTTCAAATCCCGGGCCGATCCTCGGGGCTGGCTTTCCGCAATGGATTGATTAGCCCGGACTTTCCTAAGGTCTACAACGTTCCGCTACTGGCCGGGAGATTTCTGTCGGAAAAACGTGGAGGCGATATCGTTTCGCTCGCTCAAATCGGCGTACCTGGGGCGGGTGTCGATCATACGCCTTTCAATATCATGATAAACGCCACGGCGGCCCGGCAGTTAGGATACACGCCCGAACGAGCGGTTGGAGCCAAACTAATCGTGCACGGCACGTTGGCCGTGATAGTCGGTGTGCTTGGCGACACCCGGATCGACGGCGCCGACCGCGTCGTGGCCGCCACGATGTACTCCTACCTTCCTTCATTGCCTGGAGGGAGGGTTTCGATCCGAATCCGTGGAAATTCTCTCCCAGACGCACTCGCCCTCATTGATCGCACATGGCACGCCCTCGCGCCGTCGTTCGTCATCCGGCGGCATTTCATCAATGATGATTTCGAGAAGCAGTTTCGCGCGGTCGATAGGCAAGGCACCATGTTCGCCCTGTTCGTGGGCATCGCGATCTTCATCGCCTGCCTGGGCCTGTTCGGGCTTGCCTCCTTCGCGGCGGAGCGGCGCACCCGGGAGATCGGCCTTCGCAAAGTGTTCGGTGCGCGCAGCCGCGACATCGTCTGGCTGCTGCTTTGGCAATTCTCGATACCCGTGCTGATCGCCAACCTGATTGCTTGGCCGTTGGCTTATTATTATCTGCGGAGTTGGCTCGACAGCTATGCCTACCGGATCGGCCTCAGTCCTGCTTATTTCCTGGTGGCGGGCGCCGCCGCCCTGGTGATTGCCTGGGTCACCGTCTTCGCCCATGCCAGCCGTGTCGCCCGCGCCAACCCGATCCATGCACTGCGTTACGAATAAAAAGCCCTTGGTCCGCCCGCACCGCCGACGGACCAAGGATGAGAAGGCTCAGTCTACGGATTTGCACCCGCGCCGGCCGACGCATTGCCGCCCGCGCTGACATTGGCACCGGAGGCTGCGCTGTTGGCGGTATTGAGAGCGTTATCGCCCGCCGCTTCCGCACGGCCGGCTGCGTTATTCACCGCACCGGTTGAGCGCGAATAGGCATTCGAAACCGTACCGGTGGCCGCTGAGCTGTCAAAGCTGCCGCCGGCAGAACCACCCGCCGCCATGCCCAAGGCTCTGGCATTTCCGCCGGCATTGCCCGAAGCAGAGGCCGAGGGCGCCCGGTTGATGGCATTCTGCCCAGCCGTCTCACCGGACATGATCGCGCCGTTCGCCCGGCTTTGCGCCGCACCCGCCGCGCCCGTGGCATTGGGCAGGCTCGGCGTCGCGGCACCAAAGCCACCCCCGCCATGCGCCATGCCGCCAACGGCACCGCCGCCGAATCCGCCCATGCCGCCCAATCCGCCGCCGGCTCCGACCGGACCGGCCATGCCGCGTCCGCCAAAGCCGCCGCCCAGCAACTGGGCCGATGCGGATGATGCGAATGTCAGCGTCCCCAACAACAGGACAGCCAAAGCCGTGAGACGGAGATTGTTGGTTTTCATGAGAAAGTCCTCCTAGGGTTCCATCAGGCCCGGCTTCCCGGTCCTTTCAACCCACCAACGACAGGGATCGAAGTTTCTTCCCGACGCCGGATGATTTTTTTGCCGCTACTGCCAGCCCTGATCGCGGGCGGATTTTTCCGCTTTCATATCAAAGGGTTCGCCCTGAATGCGGGCCGCGATCGCCGCGCGCATAACGTCCGGCATCTCCGAACCGGCCATGCGGTATGGACCTGCGGCCTCTGTATCGGGCCGCGCCGCCAGCATCGCGATTTCCCATCCTTTATTTCCGTGACAGGCGAACCCGTTCTGCCCGTCGGCGTCGAAGCTTCGGCAATAGCGCCCAGCACGATCCCGGAAGGTAATGCCGATGCGCGGACCGGATCCTGCGTCCGACGCCAGCTTGCTGTTCAACGCCGAAGCCAGCGCGCCTTGCGCAACCACCTGTCCGCCCTTGCTCGCAATGTCACCCGGCGGCACCAGCCCGATGCCTATCAGAAGACCCAACGCCAAAGTGGCGCCGGCCGGAATCCAAGTCCGCAGCATCGTTCCTTGCCAAGCCTGCCGCAGACGCCAGCGCCAGGAGAAGGGCGCGGTTTGGGCGATCCGCACCAGCCTTTCGGGAGGCGGCGCAGCAGCCAGACCGGAGAAGGCCGTCTTGATGCCGGCCCGCAAGGATTCCTGTTGTCGGACCCAGGCATCCAGATCGGGCCGCGCGGCCAAAAGCGCGGCGATCCGCTCCATCTCTTTGGGCGGCAATTCTCCGTCGATGAAAGCGCTCAACGTTTCGCGTGTCGGGTCCATTTCCATTCAACCCTCCGGCGCCCAAAGCGCCAAAGCTCCGCGCGCCCGCGCAATCCGGCTGGTCAATGTTCCCATCGGAATTTCCAGAATATCGGCGGCATCCCGATAGGAAAGGCCTTCCACCGCAACCAGCAGCAATGCTTCGCGTTGCTCCGGCGGCAGACCGTCCAGCGCTTGTGCGGCGCCGCTCAACATCATATGCGCTTCCGCCCCGCGCGCGCCGTCGCTCACAATGGCGGGCGCATCTTCCGGAACTTCCACGGCTACGACACCGCTGCGCTTTTGGCTGCGGCGGATATCGAGGAAACGGTTTTTGGCGATGCGAAACATCCAGCTATCCAGGCGCGTACCGGGCTCCCATTGATGCAAATTCTTCAAGGCCCGCTCCACTGTATCCTGCACCAGATCATCTCCATCGGTGACCGAACCGGTGAGCCCGGCCGCAAAGCGGCGCAACCTGGGCAGAAGCTGCACCATCTGGTCTCGAATATCGTCGGCAACTTTGGCCATATTTCTTACGAAACGACGGACAGACCGGTTTCTTCCATGGGAGAGGACAAAATTTCGTCAGACTTGCAAATCAGGCTTCGGCATCGAAGCATGCTACTATAGGCGTCCTTGCGAGACGAATATGGCACCGGCGGTTAAATCCATTCTGATAGGCGCGATGCTCCTTGCCACGGGAGCGCAAGCACACGCCCAGCTGCTGGGAGGCCGAGGTCTTGGCGGATTGGGGCCGGGCGGTGGCCTTCCCAATGTACCGATCGTGACCGCGCCGCGAACGATCCCCGTCACGCCCCTTTCCACGGCCGTACCCAGCGCCACCGCTCCCATCAACACGGCCATACCCAACGCCACGGCCCCCATCAACAATGCCGCGAACGGACTGGGACAGAGTGTGCAGGGGATTACAACGGGCGTGGCCCGAGATCTGGTCGGGCGCCCGTTGAACCAGGCTTCGCTCAGCCGGGACGATCAGGGCCATCCCATCGTCCAGAATGAAATCCTGGCGGTGTCGCCCACGCCGGAAAGCTTAGCCACTGCCCGCAGACTCAATTTCGGCATTGTCCGGCAAGATCAGCTGAGTGCTTTGAATCTCGCCGTCACGATTTTGCGCGCGCCCGAAGGCCTGACCGAAAGCCAGGCGTTGGCCGCCATCCGGCAGGCCGACCCTGGCGGCAGCTATGACTATGCCAATATCTATAATCCCAGCGGCGGCCAGACCGTTGGCGAAAACGCCACATCATACCCCGCCTCTCCTCAACCCGCCCAGACGGCTATTCGCATCGGGATGATCGATGGCGGTGTCGAATCCCATCACGCCGCCTTTTCGAACACGAAGATTGTGAGCCGTAATTTTGCGGGCCCCGGCGAACCGTTGGCAACCGCGCACGGAACGGCCGTCGCTTCTCTCCTCGCCGGTTCCGACAAGGATTTCTCCGGTTATCTTTCCGGCGCCACCATCTACGCCGCTGATGTTTTCGGCGGCCAGGCCAGCGGCGGCAGCGCAGCCGAACTGGCACAGGCACTCAACTGGTTCGCCGAAAACGGCATCCCCGTCGTGAACATCAGCCTTGCCGGACCGGCCAATGCCTTGCTTGCGGCAGCGGTAAAAGCCTTTGTCGGCAGCGGTCATGTGCTTGTGGCCGCGACAGGCAATGATGGTCCGGCCGCGCCGCCCAACTATCCGGCCGCTTATACAGGTGTCATCGGCGTCACGGCCTCGGATGCCGGTCATCACTTCGCGTTGGATGCCAACCGCGGCGGCGCGCGCTTCTCCGCCATTGGCGTCGGCATCAAGGCCGCCGCCCTGCCCAGCGGTTATGGCCAGGTCAGCGGCACCTCTTATGCCAGTCCCCTCGTTGCCGCGCGGTTTGCACTTCTTGTCCAGGCACCGGGGAGCGACAATTGCCGGACCGCGCTCAACACGCTGACACACGCCACCAGCCTGATGCCGAACAGCACTATCGGTTATTTATCGCCGCCTTCCGGCCAGCTGGCGCAACGCTGAGTTTCCGCCGCATCTGCTTTCGCGGCGATTTGAGCAGGCCGCGTATCTTGGCGGCATCCGCTTCTGTCGCGGGATTATAAATAACCATCGTCAGGTCGGGCCGCCCATCGACGGCGAATCCGGAAAATTCCAGCGAAAGCTTTCCGGCGGCCGGATGGTGCAGAATCTTCACGCCGTCACCATGACCCTGGACATTGTTGTCGCGCCACATGGCCGCGAATTCGGGGCTGGTCGCGCAAAGTTCATCAACGAGCGATTGAACATTGCGTGCCGCGCCGGCGCGCGCCACATCGGCGCGGAACGAAGCCACCACATATCGCGCGACGCTTTGCCAATCGGACTGTGCCGCGCGCACCCGCGTGTCGCGGAACATCATGCGCAAAACATTGCGCTGACCTTCCGGCAAAGCACCATAATCCGTCAGAACGGCCGCGGCGGCCCGATTCCAGGCAATCACATCCCAGGTCGCGGTCCGGATGAAGGCGGGGCTATGGTCAAGCGTGTCGAGCAAACGCTGCAACCTGGGTGTCACGCCTTCGGGCGCCTGGTAACGGGCTTCGGGTGGGCGGCCCAGGCCGAGCAAAAACAGATGCTCGCGCTCCACATCGGTCAGCATCATCGCGCGCGCGATGCGGTCCAGCACGTCGGCGGACGGCGCGCCGCCGCGGCCTTGCTCCAGCCATGTATACCAGGTGGCGCTGACACTGGCACGCTGCGCCACTTCCTCCCGCCGAAGGCCCGGCGTCCTGCGCCGCGTCAGCGGAAAGCCGAACGCTGTGGGGTCGAGCTTGGCGCGACGATCTTTCAGGTAATTGCCCAATGCGTTCACGGCTGCCATCCTGTTAGCGATTATACCTGTATAATCTCACTACTTTACCCGCATACACAGCCTACCATATCTCGCCTGTCTGAACAGGAGAGCTTCACATGCGCATATTCATCACCGGCGCGGCCGGATTTATCGGCACGGCCGTCACCAAAGAACTGATCGCAGCCGGCAACGCGGTCTTGGGCCTGGCCCGCTCCGACGCCAATGCCGAAATCCTGGAGAGACTGGGCGCCAAAGTTCACCGCGGTTCGCTGGAGGATTTGGATAGCCTGCGCAGCGGCGCCAAAGGAACCGACGGCACCATCCATCTCGCCTTCAATCATGATTTCTCGAAGTTCGCCGAAAATGGGCAGCTCGACAGACGCGCCATCGATGCCATGGGCGAAGCATTGGAGGGATCCGGCAAGCCGTTCATCGTCACTTCTGGAACGCTGCTGGTGACTCCAGGACAGATCGCCACGGAAAAGGATCCCGTGATGCCCGGCCTGCCGCGTGTGTCCGAAACGGCCGGCTTGGTCTTTGCCGGACGCGGCGTCCGGGCGATGGCGGTGCGGCTGCCCCAGGTCCATGGCGGCGACGGCAAATGCGGCCTGGTCAATTGGCTGCTCGAAATCGCACGGGAGAAAGGCATCTCGGGTTATGTCGGTGACGGAAGCAACCGCTGGTCCGGGGCGCATCGCCTGGATGTCGCGCGTCTCTACCGGCTGGCGGTGGAAAAAGGCACGGCCGGCGCCAGCTATCATGCCGTGGCGGATGAAGGCGTGACCGCCCGCGACATCGCCGAGATTGTCGGCCGCCATCTGAATCTGCCGGTGGCATCCATCCCAGCGGATCAGGTATCCGCGCATTTCGGCACGATGGCGATGTTCGCCGGACGGGATGGCGCGGCTTCCAGTGCATTGACGCAGCAATGGCTGGGATGGAAACCCGTGCAGATCGGAATGATCGCCGATATCAGCCGGCCGGGATATTTCGGCATTTAGCTGCGGCCGGCGAACGCGCCGCTATGGCAGCAACGGGTTTTCCGGCCAATTGTGCCTGGGATAGCGGCCGCGCATGTCCCGCCGCGCATCGGCCCAGGCGCCGCGCCAGAAACCCGCAATGTCGGCGGTCAATGCGATCGGCCGCCCCGCCGGTGAGAGAAGTGCAAGCCTGAGCGGCACGCGCCCGCCCGCAAGCTTTGGCGTTTCAGCCAAGCCATAGAAATGCTGGGCGCGCGCGGCCGCGATGGGCACGGGCTCGGTGTAATCCACCGACGCCCGCCCACCGGGAAGTGGCAGATGCGTGGGCAATTCCCGGTCGAGCCGGCTCCGCAGCGACCACTCCAGCCGGTCGAGCAGAATGACGCTGAGATCGAGGCTCGCAAGATCGGAAAGCCGCCTCAGCCCATGCAGATGTGGTGCCAGCCAATCCTCAAGGCTTGCGATCAGGCTTTCATCATCCGCCGCCGGCCAGACATCCGCTTCCAGCCCATGCATCAGCCTGAGGCGCGCCTGAAGATTGCGCGCGCCTTCCGTCCAGGGCAGAAGTGACGGATCGCTTCGTACCGCCACCAGCAGAGCCGCCGCCGCATCTGCTGCATCCGGAGGCGCGGAGCTCTCTTCCAGCACAAGTGCGCCGAGGCACTTCTTGCGCCGCGCCAGGATACTGCCGGAGACGGGATCGAGGCTCGTTTCCACGGTTTCCTTTATCCGCGCGGCAAGCGTGGCCGGCAGATCCGCAACATCAAGCGGCGCCGCCATGCGGATCAGCGGCGATGTTTTCATCTCCAGCGCCGCTACCGCGAGCAGCCCCGCTTTGGCGAGCGGGTCGGTCACTGCAAGTCTGGCGCCGCCACCGCCCGCAAGACGGAAACTGCCTACTTCACTGCGGCGCTGTGCCAGCCGGTCGGGAAAAGCGGCGGCAATCAGAGGTGCCGGATCGCCCACGGCCATGCGCTCTGCGCCGATGCCGAGCCGTGTCCGATATTGCCGGGCTGCCTGACGGATACCGTGAATTGCGTTCCGGTCGACGCCATATGCCGCGGATGGATCCGCAATCGCTTCCAGCCGGGTCATGATGTCAGCTGGCGTCTCCAAGCCGGCCCGCAGAGGATCGCGCCCTTCCAGCAACGCCGCGATGTCGCAGGCGCGCGCGGCTTCATCATTTTCCTTCGCAGCAAGCATCATCGCGGCCAGGCGCGGATGCGCGCCGAGTGTACTCATCCGTTTCCCAAGCGGCGTGATGCCGCCGGCTTCATCCATGGCGCCCAGATCGGTGAGCAACGCGCGGGCAGCGGACAATGCGCCTTCGGGGGGTGCATCCGGAAAAGTCAGTTCACCCGGCGGCGTGCCCCAGGCCGCGCAGTCCAGCACCAGGCCGGACAGTTCGGCATCCAGAATTTCCGGCCGGTCATAGGGGCGAAGGCCCCGCTGGGCCGCTTCCGTCCAAAGCCGGATGGCAAGACCAGGCGCTTCGCGTCCCGCGCGACCGGCACGTTGATCGGCCGCCGCGCGGCTCACTCGTTCTGTCGCCAGCCGGGTCAGGCCGCTGGCCGGATCGAAACGCGGCGCGCGGCGGAAGCCGCCATCGATGACGATGCGCACGCCCGGCACCGTGAGCGAGGTTTCCGCGATCGCGGTGGCCAGCACCACGCGCCGACCCTCCGCGGGCCTGAGCGCCAGGTCCTGCGCCGATGGCGGCAAATCGCCATGCAGCGGCAGCACCGCGGCATCCAATCCGTCAAGCGCCGCTTCAGTGCGGCGGATCTCGCCCATGCCGGGCAGGAAAGCCAGGATATCGCCCGGCGCATCGCCAAGCGCTGCGCGGATGGCGCGCGCCATTGTACCGGGCAGATCCCGTACATCGATGTCGCGCGCGGCATGACGAATCTCCACCGGATGCGCGCGCCCGGCGCTTTCCACAATGGGAGCGGACATGATCGCGGACAGCCGCGCGCCATCGAGAGTCGCGGACATGGCAAGCAGCCGCAAATCCGGCCGCAGCATCGCCTGCGCGTCCAGACAGAGCGCGAGCGCCAGATCTGCCTCCAGCGAACGCTCATGGATCTCATCGAGGATGACGGCGGAAACGCCATCCAATCCCGGATCGCCCAGCAGGCGGCGGACAAGCAGGCCGGTTGTCACCACTTCGATCCGAGTGGCCGAGGACACCGCGCTTTCAAGCCGGGTGCGAAAGCCCACGGTTCGGCCTACCTTCTCGCCGATCAAGCTCGCCATGCGGCCAGCCGCGGCGCGCGCCGCCAGCCGGCGCGGTTCGAGCATCAGGATGCGCCCCCGATCCATGGGCGCTGCACCCAGAAGCGCGAGCGGCACGGAGGTTGTCTTGCCCGCGCCAGGCGGCGCGACAAGGACGGCATTGGGCTCTGTGCCAAGCACGGTCAGCAGGCGGGGAAGACATTCCGCCACTGGCAGGTCCGGCATGGAAAAATGAGGCAACGGCATGATCCGAGTGCGGGCGCAAATTAACTCCAGGCCGTGTAGTGCAAATTGCCGGATTTGTCTCGAGCCGCCACGCACAACCGGCGATGGGCGAGGCCCGGTTATTTCGCCGCTGCCAGAATGGCCGCGACTTCGTTGACGGCGCGCCAACCCTGATCGATCGCCGCATTGGTATAGGCGCGACCATCGGAGTCGGAATTGGCGATGGCGATGCGCCCGAACGGCCGGCGTCCGATCACGCAAGGCCGCTCCGAGGCCGGACGGTCCAGCGGCTCGAACAGGGGATTGTATTCATAAGCATATCCGTGCGGCCAGCGATTGACGGTGATGGCCTGGATATCCTTCGCCGGATCGAAGTCGCCGCCCTTCAGCATCCGGCCAAGCTGATCATGGACATTTTGCTCAAAGGTGGCGAAGGGCGTGGCGTAAAGCTCCCACCGCCCCGCGCGGTATTGCTCCTTGGCGGTCAAGCCGGGCTTGCAAGGCGTCCGCAGCATGTGGATCACGCAAGGCTCCTGCGGCGACGCGGGAAATTGATAGCGCCCCAGCGAGACCGGAAAATCCAGAGTGATGTCGGAAAAATAGCTGCCGGGGGCATAAATGGCGTTGGTGCCGAGCTTCCGGAACGCCTCCCAATTGCGGAGTTGGACATTGGTATAGACCAAGGGCTCCTTCACCGCATAAGCCAGGGCTTCTTTCTGTGTATCGGACATTTCCGGGCAGAGGTAAGGCACCATGCAATTGTAGCAGGCCATGATGCAGGCCGCGCCGCGCACCTTGTATGGTTTTCCGGAGAGAACATAGGTGACGTCCACCGCGCGCGCGGTGCCGGGATCACCGGCATGGCGCGCCGATATCACCGTGCTGTTCAGGCGGATGCGCGCGCCATTGCCGGTGTGATCCAGCCGCGTGTAATCGGCTTTCGCCGTCACCACATCTTCCATCGAAGAACCCGGCATCGCTTCGGGCAGAAGCGCGCGAACCAGAAGCCGTGCCACCGAGGCATTGCCGTCGGGAAAATGGAATATGTAAGGCTCTTCTTCCTCGGCCTGCACACCGGCACCGCTTCTGCGTTCCTGGATATGCATTCCCTTGAAGCCGGGAAAGCCTTCCTGGCGGCAGGTATTGGCCGAGACCGCATCGATACCGACACAGAAGAGATCGTGCGGCATCTTCTGGAAAATCTTCACCACATCGGGATGAACCTTGACGTGGTTCAGGAGGAAGTCCCGGTAGCTGGTCTTGGTCAGCCGGGCCCGCTTCTCCTCCGCGGAAAGCCCCGGCATATAGTCCACCGCTTCGTCGCGCATGCGGAAAAGATCGGCGCGCGCCGCGTCCGCGATCGGCATCGCCGCAATCAGCTTGGCGTCCATGAAGGATTCGAGATTGGCCAGCGGAATCTCGCCCTCCCGGCCCACCAGCAGGCGATCGCGCCCGAATGTTTCACGGTCGAAGAAGATCGCGGGCGTCAGCTTATGCGCGCGATAGAAATTCTGATCGTAATATTTGTAGAAGCGCTGCACATCGACGCCGATGTCCCGAAGCAGGCCCTTGGCCACATCGCTGTAACGTCCGGGCGCTTCGATCGATTGCGTGCCGCCATAGCCCAGCAGCAAACGGTCGCCGGCATGAAACTCATTGCGCTTGGCATGGCCGCCGAAATCATCGTGATTGTCCAGGATCAGCACGCGCGCATTGGGATTCTGCTTGCGAAAGAAATAAGCCGCCGACAGGCCGCTGATGCCGCCGCCCACGACGACCAGATCATAGCTTTCGCCCGTATCCTCCACGGCATCGGGCGGCCAACCGCGTCCATCCCGCGCGCGATGGGCATTTTCGAACGAGCCCGGATGGCTGCCGCGCATGCCGCCCAGCGCGGGCGGATAATATCGGGCGTCACCCTGGGTGATCCCATCCGCCAGCAACGGGTCGAGTGCCGAGGCATCGGGACCAGCATCCTGGGCGAAGGCTTCGTGGAAGGGGCAGAGCGATGCCCCGATTGCGATCGCCGCGCCGTTCAGGAAATCCCGCCGGTCTATCCCGCCGTATTTGGACCCCATCGCACAGTGCCCTCCCGTCCGCGGCGCTATCTAATACTGTGATCATAGAATTGTCCACGCCCTGAATTGTCGCTGCTAGATAATATAGGCCTCAAACCTGCCTTCCCGTATACTGACATCACAGATTGACGCCTTGCTGGATTCGGTGATTGAATGACCGGCCAGCCAGGGGGGAGGGACGCCATGAGCAGACCGGAAGACAAAGAGCTTGGCATGGACCGGCCGATCGCCCGCCGCGACTTCCTGCAAGGCGCGGCCATCGGCACAGTGGCGCTGGCCGGCGGATTGGCGCCGGAACTGGCCGCGGCCGCGGAAGCCGAAAAGCTGGCTCAGAACGAACCCGGCTATTATCCCCCCACGCGCCTGGGCATGCGCGGCAGCCATCAGGGCTCTTTCGAGGCCGCGCACGAGTTGCGTGACGGCGATTTCTGGAGCCATGTCCATGATCTGCAGAATGCCGATGAAAATTACGACCTGATTATCGTGGGCGCCGGCATCAGCGGACTGGCGACTGCCCATTTCTGGCGCCAGGCCAAGCCCCGGGCAAAGATCCTGATCATCGACAATCACGACGATTTCGGCGGCCATGCCAAGCGCAACGAATTCCATGTCGGCGGCCATGAACTGATCCTCAATGGCGGCACCATGGGGATCGAGAGCCCCTACCCTTACAGCGCCGTGGCCGATGGGTTGATGAAAACCTTGGGCATCCATCCCGAGCAGCTGGAAAAGGAATGTGTGGATCCCAGCGTTTACAATTCGCTGAAGCTGGAAGGCGCAACCTTCTTCGACAAGGAGACCTTCGGCACCGACAAGCTGGTGGTCGGCGGCGGGCGCGGCCGTCGCGGTGCCGGGCGCGACCCTGACGCGCTGGCGGCTTTTTTGGTCAAGACGCCGCTGTCGGCGGCGGTTCAGCGCGACGTGCTGCGGATCGAGACGGGGCATGAAGACTTCCTGCCGGGTCTCAGCGCGGAACAGAAAAAGGACCGCCTTTCACGCCTGTCCTACAAGGATTACCTGCTCAACCTTGCGAAAGCGGACCCTGGCGTCATCACTTATTATCTGCACCGCACCGATGGACTTTGGGGGTGCGGCATCGATGCGGTTTCGGCGATCGATTGTTGGGGTAGCGGGCTGCCCGGTTTCCAGGGTCTGAACCTGCCGCGCGGCTCGACTTCGCGCATGGGATACACGCCGGCGGGCGCGGTGGATTCCGAAGGCTCCTATTCCTTCCACTATCCCGACGGCAACGCTTCAATCGCGCGCCTTCTGGTGCGCGACCTGATACCGGCCGCCATGCCCGGACACGATGCCCGCGATATCGTCACCACGCGTTGCGATTACAGCCAGCTCGACAAGCCCGGAAATCTCATCCGCATCCGGCTGGGCCATATGGTGGTGCGGGCGCGGAACAACGGGCCAGTAAATTCGGCGACCGGTGTCGAGATTGCCTACACGCTTTCGGCCGGAGGCGGCAAAGTCTATCGCGCGCGGGCCGGGCAATGCGTGCTCGCCAGCTGGAATATGATGATCCCCTATCTCTGTCCGGAGCTTCCGGCGGAACAGAAGACGGCCCTGCACAAGCTGGTCAAGACGCCGCTTGTCTATACCAGCGTGGCCTTGCGCAACTGGACCGCGTTCCAGAAGCTGGGTATCCGCGGCGTCTCCGCGCCCGGGGGCTATCACACCAGCCTCAGCCTCAACGAGACGGTCAATATCGGCAGCTTCACCAGCCCGCGCTCACCGGATGAACCGATCCTGGTCCACATGACCCGCACTCCCGCCAAGGCCAATTCCGGCCTCAACGAGCGCGAACAGCACAAGGCCGGGCGTGCCGAATTGCTGGCGACGCCGTTCGAGACTTTCGAGCGCAATATCCGCGACCAGATGGCCCGCTGTCTCGGCGCTGGCGGCTTCGATCCGGCGCGGGATATTGCCGGCATTGCCGTCAATCGCTGGCCGCATGGTTATGCCCCCGAATATAACGCCCTATGCGACGGCGACACCCCGCGCGACCGCATGCCCAACCTGATCGGGCGCAAGCGCTTCGGCCGCATCGCCATTGCCAATTCCGATTCCGGCATGGCGGCCTATACGGATGTGGCAGTGGATCAGGGCTATCGCGCCGTGCACGAGCTTCTGGGAAGTTGACGTTCAGAAATAGTCGAGCAGTTTGAACCAGGCCAGGCCCGCCGTGACCAGCGGCTTGCGCAGCCATGCATTGCCCGGAAAAGGCTTGGCCGGAACACGGGCGAAAACATCGAACCGTTCCGGCGCGCCAAGCGCGGCCTCCGCCAGAAGCTTGCCACCAAGATTGGCCAACGCAACACCTTGGCCGGAATAGCCATGCGCGAAAAGAATCCGGCTGCCGATGCGCCCGAAATGCGGCATGCGCGTAACAGTAATGCCGACCGTGCCGCTCCAGGCGAATTCGATGCGCGCGCCTTTCAGGATCGGATAGACGCTCTCCATGCGTGGCCGCACCATCGCGGCGATATCGGCCGGCGGCGTCCAATAACTCTCCCGCCCCCCGAACAGCAGCCGCCGGTCCTCGCTTTTGCGATAATAATCCAGGACATGACGCGTATCCGCGACCGCGGCATCCAGGGGCAGGACCGCGTCATAAAGCGGACCGGCCAAAGGCTCGGTCGCCACGATGAAGCTTTCGACATGCGCGATAAAGGGCGCCAGTTGCGGCGCCACATCGCCCGACAGTGCATCGCAGGCCAGGATCACCTGGCCGGCATCGATGGCACCGCTCTCGCACTGCACCCGTGCGCCGCGCTCATTCTGTTCGATCCGCACAGCCCTTGTATGTTCATGAAAGCGCACACCGGCGGCTTCGCCGGCACGCGCCATCCCGCGTGCGAAAGCCAGGGGATGCAGATGTCCGCCGCCTTTGTCCAGCCGCCCGCCCGGATAGATGGAGGTTCCCAGCGCTCGCGCCGTCTGCGCCGCATTCATCATCTCCGCTTGGGTGTAATTGTAATGCCGCTGCAAATGCTCGGTGTCTTCGGCCAGCGGGCGCAGCGCGCGGCGATGATGGGCGGCGATCACCAGCCCGTTCTTAAGCGCGCAGTCTATCGCGTGCCGGGCCGCAAGATCGCGCAACAGGACTTTGGATTCCTGGGCGAGGTCCCACAGCGCGCGCGCATGTTCCTTTCCCAGCCATCGCTCCAGCGCTTTCTGGCGCTGGCGCAGACCAGTATGAATCTGGCCGCCATTGCGTCCCGATGCGCCTGAGCCCACCGTCCCCGCTTCTATCAGCGCGACTTTGACGCCTTTTTCCGCCAGATGCAGAGCCGCCGACAGGCCCGTGAATCCACCGCCCACGACGCAGATATCGGCGCGGGCGCTGCCCAAGAGCGCGATATGCGCATGGGACGACGGCGCGCTGGCGCGATACCAGCTCTGCGTTCCGCTAGCGGCCTGCACCCGCCGCCACCGCATCGCCGAAAGCTTGGAACAACGCGCGCGAGACCGGATTTTCCGACCAGCGCCATTCCGGATGCCATTGCACGCCCAGCAGAAACCCTTTCGCGCCGGGCAGCGAAACCGCTTCGACCGTGCCGTCGTCGGCCACGGCTTCCGCGGCCAAGGCCGGCGCCAATCGGTCGATCCCCTGCTCATGCAGCGAATTGACTGTGATCCTGTCGCGGCCCAGCAGCGCGGCAAGAACGCCCCCTCGAGTCAGGCGGACGTCATGCGCTGGACCATATTGCACGTCCAAAGTCGCGTTTTTATCTTCCAGATGATTGGCGCGCCCTGGCACTTCTCCCAGATGCTGATGCAGGCTGCCGCCCAGCACCACATTCAATTCCTGGAATCCCCGGCAGATGCAGAAGCTGGGCAGCCCGGCGTCGATCGCTGCCCGCATCAGGGGCAAGGTGGTGGCGTCGCGATGCTCGTCCTGCAACACCCCTGCCCGCGGTGCCGGCCCGCCGTAAAGCTCGGGCGCCACATTGGAATAGGACCCGGTGAACAAAAGCCCGTCCACGCTGGCCAGAATCTCTGCCGCCGCGATGGGAGCATTGAGAACGGGGATCAGCAGCGGCAGCGCGCCGGTCGCTTCGCGGATGGCGGCGATGTATTTCTCCCCCACCATATGGAAGGGATGCAGGCCCACCACGCGATAATCGCATGGGATGCCGATGATGAGAGGCCGGCTCATTCTGCGACAGACGGCGCGGCCGCCGGCGCCATATAAGAACGCGGCCGGTAGAAGAAGATTCCCAGCGCGAACCCGCCGAGACCGACAATCTTGGTCACCAGATTGAATGTGGTGATGGCGTAGATCCCCAAACCCAGAAGCGACAGGCCGCTGAGCGCCGGAAAAAGACAGAGCGTGATCCAGCGGCCGGGCGCACGTGTGTCGCGGAAAGCCCATCCGGCGACCAGCCCGGCCAGGCCGTAATAATAGCAGACCTGGATCGCGACCGCGTTGACCGAGGCGGCGATGACCGCGCTGACGGTGGACATCAGGCTGGACGACCAGATCAAAAGGAGCCCGATCGCGATCAGCACATACATGGCTTTGACGGGGGTCTGACTCTTGGGCGCGATTTCACCAAACACCCGCGGCAGCGCGCCGTCCCGACCCATGGCAAACAGGGTGCGGGAGAATTGCAGCATGGTGGTCTCCAGGGTAGCGATGCTGGAGAGAATAACCGCCATCGAAGCGCATAAGCCGCCAAAGCGGCCGAGACCGGACGCGACGGCTATATTGTAGATGATGTTGTCGGTCAGATTGCGCGCATCGCGCAGGGAAAACAGGAACAGGGCGGCGGCCGTGAAGCCGATATAAAAAGCGATGGTGATGAATATGCTGGAAAAGCCGCCATTGCCGGCGTTTTCGCCGCCATTGACCGTCTCCTCGCTCAGATTGGAGGTGACATCCCAGCCCCAATAGAAGAACACCACCATCAGGGCGCTGGCGGAAAATGCCGCCGGCGTATAGCCGAACCCGAACCAGGACCAGCTGAAGGGATTGGCCATCCCTGACACGCCGGTGTGAATGAAGGCGGCGACCAGAACGATGGTCAGAATCAGAAGTTCTATCGTGGTCATGACCACCTGCACCTTGCTGGTGATCTCGATGCCGGTGATCAGAACCAAGGCGATCAGCAGAAACCAGGCACTGGCGACCGCGGCAGTCGCGAAGACATTGCCGGTCAGATCGGGGGCGATGAAGTTCAACGTCGAAGTGGCGACTGGCACGCTGCCGGCCACCATGAAGACCAGTGAAGCGATCAAAAGCGCCCAGCCGGAGAAGAAGCCGAGAAATTTCCCGAATGCCACGCTGGTCCATTGATAGGCGGCGCCTGCGCTGGCGTCCCGCTTGTTGAGCGCTTTATAGGCAACCGCGATACCCAGCATCGGCACCGCGAAAATCACCAGTGCGCCGGGCGATAAAGGCCCCGCCACCGAAAGCAGGACCGCCGTGGTGACGGCAATGGTATAGCCGGGCGCACTTCCCGCCACGCCCATGACAAGGGATTCAAAAAAGGAAAGCGAATTCGCTTTCAGTTGATTGCTCATCCTACCCCGCGCTTGATGGCGCCCCAATTCCCCGCGCCATAGCCGGCCGCGCGATGGAGGTCGCTACTGGTCGACATTACCTTTGGGCGCGTAGATCGCATAGAATTTGGTATAGCCCTTGGTGTCCCAGGTTCCCTGCCAGTCATGGGGAATTGTAACTGCTTCGCCCGCATGGGCGGTGACGACGGTACCATCCAGTGAAGTCAGGGTCACACTGCCTTCGATGAAATACATGAACTCGTCCACGCCATAGGTCTTGTCGCCTTTGCGCTCGAAATGGCTGGGGCCGGACTTGTACATGCCGGTCTCATATTTCTTGTCCGCCGTCATCAAGGTGACGGTGTCCTGGACCTTGTTCCCGCCCTTTTCATGGGTGACGGCGTTGGGACGCTTGAAAATCGCGCCCGCGACATCTGCTTTGTCGATCAGGGCGGGGTGGACTGCATCGGCGGCCAAAGCGGGAAGCGACCATGACAACAAGGCCGCGGCGACGGCAGCGCAAAATACCGGCTTCATGCCTTTTCTCCTGTTGGTGCGGTCAGTAGCGGAAAGTCGCCGTGACGCCCATGGTGCGGGGACGGAATGTGCTGGCCTGGAACAATTCGCCCCTGGCCTCGTGCGAATAGGTGAGCTGCGGATGCGCGTTCAGGACATTGTCCATGAACAGCGCCACATTATAGGCCCCGAGATTCACGCTGGCCCGCGCCGAAAGGAAGTTGGTGGCGGGGACGGGAAGCAGAGCGGGATCGAAGGACGCATTTACCGGATCGAGCGCCTGCGTCGGACGGTTCGGCCCGCTGCTATATTCGTCATCGAGCCTGAAGAACGCATCATGGTCGAGCAGGGTCCAATTATATTGGATCGCGCCCGCCACCCGCCAGGGCGTCGAGCCCAGTGAATCGCCCTTGTTGATGACGATCCGCGAACTGGGTGACACACTGGAATGGGTGGCGGTGGTGTAATAGGCGTCGTTGTATCCCAGGCTCAATTCGAAGCCGAGCGCTTCATTGAACTGAAACGCCATCTGGGCGTCAAAGCCGTTGCTGGCCGCCTTGCCGAGATTGGTGGTATAGCGGATGCCGCAAATCGGCAGATTGACGGTCTGCTGGATATTGTTCCACTCCAGGTGATAGACGCTGCTGTCGAGCGACATGCGCCCGCCCAGCAGTTTGTTCTTGGCGCCGACTTCGTAGTTGGAGACGGTATCGGAAGAAAAAGTATCGGGCGACTTGGTGATGCCGAGCGCGACCAGATCGTTGTGGCAGGCCCCCACCGGAATGGGCGGATTGGCGCCGCCGACGCGATAACCGCGCGAATAAGTGGCATAGAACATGTCGTCGTCCGTCGCCTGCCAGGATAGACCCAGCATCGGCGTAAACGGCGTTTCGTCCTGTTTGCCATCGCCGCTGCTGAAGCCGAAATTCTGCGCCCCATCGGCATAATTGCGGAAATCGAAATGCGTGCGCGCGATACGCGCGCCGCCGATCACCTTCACGCCATCGAAAATCTCGTAGGTTGCATTGAGGAACCCGGCAATCTGGCGGTCATGGCCGATCGTGTCGTTGATATAATCGTCGCCATTGGGCAGAAGGCCGGCGCCCCAGGCGGTGAGAATATCCTCTCCAAACAGATATTGGCTGATCTGGTCGAGCTGGGGATCGTTGATCTCTTCGCGGCTTTCCTGGGTATTGAAGGAATAGAAAACGCCCGCAACCCATCGCAAGCGAGCGGTAGGATCGGTGGACTGGACCCGGAATTCCTGCGTGAAATTATCCTGCCAGTTCGAGGTGGTGGCGGGCGCTGTATAATAAGGCATGCCGGGCAGATTGATCCGGTTGGCGCGCAGCAAGGGATAGATCGCAGTATTGCATTGCGGGCATGGATTGCCCTGCGGATCCTCCGCCCCGCCATCCTGGTTCGGATCGATGGTCTGCTGGAAATAGCCCAGATTGTACATCGTGCCGCTATAACCGTTCACCGGCTCGTAGCGCTTGAAATAAGAAGTGTTCGAGAACAACTCGACACCGCCCAGATCATATTCACCCCTCAGAGATGCCAGCCAGAAATGATCGGGATCGCCCAATCGGTCCGGCGTCCCGCTGAAATACCGGCCCTTGCCGGGATTGGACAGCCCAACCCAATAACTGTCGTCGTCATGGACGTTGCGGCTTTCATATTCGAATGTCGGGGTCAGCAGCAGGCCGGCGGTGGGTTGCCAAGTCAGAGCGCCGCGCACGACATAGGTTTCGGTGCTGTTGGCATCACGATCGGTCACGCGGCCGGTATTGGTGTCGACCTTGCTGACCCAGCCCCCGTCGCGGCGGCCCCAAAGGCTAACACGGAAGCCCAATACATTGTCGATGATGGGACCGCCGATCGCGGCACCGGCCTCATAGCTGGGGGCGCCGTCCTGGGTGTAGGAGAATTCGGTGCGCGCATAGGCGGTGTAATCGGTAAGGCTGGGTTGCGGCGTGATATAGCGGATGGTGCCGCCTTCCGAACCGGCGCCGAACAGGGTGCCTTGCGGGCCGCGCAGAACTTCAACGCGCTGAAGATCGAACACGGTGGGCAGGGCATTGACGGTGCCGAAACCAAGTCCGCGCATCTGAACCGGCGTGTCGTCGATATAGATGCCGGTCGTGCCCGCGCCCGATGTCGAGCTGATGCCGCGAATGGAAACCGCGTTGCTGCCGGAGTTGAAATTCACGCCAGGCGTGAAACGCGCGATGTCGCCGAAATTCTTCACACCCAGAACGTCCATCTTTTCCGGCGTGAAGGCGCTGACGCTGGCGGGCACCCGGCTGAGCAATTCTTCCTGCCGCGTGGCCGTGACGGTGACCGTTTCGATGACGGAATTTCTGGCCGAAGTGTTGGTCGCATCCTGGGCCAAGGCGGGATAGCTGAGCGGTACGAGTGCCGCCGATGCCAGGATCATGGTTTTGAACGACGGTTTGCTAGCCACCGAAATCTCCCCCTGCTGCATGATCTGTCGCTTGCGCGGCCTTGAAACGCTATGGTCCTGTCATCGGCCTGTCAAGACACTGTGATCACAAAAAACCGCACGAAAATCAGGCTGAAGAGCCTCCGAAAGGCCATTTGTGCTCATTTCCTGCCCCGACCCCGGTCTCTGAGATAGCAAGATTTGGCCTTATCCCAGAATTTCGTCGATCGCACGGCGGCCCTGGTCGATGGCAGCACTGGTATAGGCCGCGGCGCCGGAATCGGAATTGGCGATGAAGATGCGCCCGAAATGTTTGCGGCCCACAATGTGTGGCAACTGGTCGGGCGGCACATCGAAATCATCGAACAGCGGATTGTATTCATAGGCGTAACCGTGCGGCCAGCGGTTGACCATGATGCCGCGAATATCCTTGGCCGGATCGAAGCCGCCGCCGCCCAGCACCCGCCCCATCAGATCGCGGATATTGCGTTCGAAGGTTTCGAACGGCGTGGCGAGAAGCTCATAGCGGCCGGCGCGATGCTGGTCGCGCTCGGGTAGGCCGGGTTTGCAGGGCGTGCGCGTCAGGTGAACCAGGATCGGTTCGTCTGGCGAACGCACGCTTCGATAGCTCCCGATATCCACCGTCGCATTGAGCTGGATCCCGGTGAAGTATCCGCCGGGACAGCTGGCGCCCTCGATGCCGAGTTTTTGAAACGCGCGCCAATTATCGATCGCGACCGTCGTATAGACCAGCGGTACCTTCACCAGCTGATGCAAGGCCGCTTTCTGCGCCGCGGGCAATTCCGGGCAGATGTAGGGGATCATCATGTTCCAGCTTGCCAGCACGCAATTGACGCCGTGCACCCGCAAGACATGACCATCGCGGACATAGGCGACTTCGACGCCGCGCGAACTGGCCGGCTCGCCGATATTGCGAACCCCGACCACAATGCTGGACAGCCGAATGCGGACCGGCGCGCCTTTGCGGTCCAACGCGGCATAATCCGCTTTCGCGGTCACGACATCTTCGACGCTGGAGCCCGGCATCGCTGCCGGGATCAGATTACGGACTAGGAGCCGCGCGATGGTGGCGTTGCCATCGGGAAAATGGAATCGGTAGGAGCCGCCATCGGCATAGCCCGCCGCGGTGTAGCCCATGCGCGGCGCCGAGCCCGGATCCAGCTTCATGCCTTGAAAACCCGGCAGCCCCAGTCCCCAGCAATCCAGGGCAGGTTCCGCATCGATGCCGATGCCCCATTCGCCATGGGTCCGGGTCTGATAGAAAGGAATGACGCCCGGATCGACTTTGGCGATGTTGAGCAGAAAATCACGATAGCTGACGCGCGACAGGCGATCTTTCTTTTCGGCCGAAGACAGGCCGGGCATGTAATCGTCATTGCCCTCCTCGATGCGCAGAATGTCCGCCTTGACCTTGTCGGTCAGGGGCACCTGATCGAGAAAAGATTTCAAGCCATACCCTTCGCCGCCACGGCGGCGTCCTGGACCATCGACCACCAGCTTGTCGGTGCCGAAGGTTTCCCGGTCAAAAAACGTGGCGCTCTGCAATCCCAGCGAACGATAGACCTCCGGCTTGTTGCATTGCTTGGCCAGCGCCACAGGATCGATGCCCAGGCTTTTCACCAACCCGTCGGCCACGGCGCTATATGGCCGGGGACTGTCGATCAGCATGGTCCCGCCATTCATCAATTCCATCCGCCCGCCGGCGAAATGAAATTCGTTGCGCTTGGCATGCCCGCCGAAATCATCGTGATTGTCCAGGATCAGGATTTTCGCGTCGGGTTTGGCGGCGCGATAAAAATGCGCCGCGGAGAGGCCGGATATGCCGCCGCCGACCACGATCAAATCGTAAACCGTGTCGACATCTTCAAGCTTGCGGGCCGTCTGCCAGAATTTTCCGTCGCGCAATTCATGGGCGACTTCGAAGGATCCGGGATGGCTG
>Ga0207695_10001152_pt1 | contig 45814 bp, 30 predicted proteins | sample KBSC54metaG_FD_184354 | JGI IMG/M metagenome (GOLD analysis project Ga0207695, IMG submission 184354) | Corn rhizosphere microbial communities from Kellogg Biological Station, Michigan, USA - KBS C5-4 metaG (SPAdes) (version 2) | ecosystem: Host-associated > Plants > Roots > Rhizosphere > Soil...
GTGTTGGGCGACAGGAGGCTGAAGCCCTTTACCCTGATCTGGTGCATCGACTCCTGTTCGCCTTCAGACCGGGTAAACTGTTCCGGGTGGAATATTTCGAAGCCCATGCTGATGTCGCCTTCGCCGGAGACGATGCAGTTATTGGCGATCTCGATAGGGGAGGGGATATCCTTCGCCCTGATATACTCCGGCAGGCGCCGCGTGGCGAGTAGTTGTGTGAGGCCGTTCGGGCCGTATTTCCGGCTGATCCGGTGGATGATCAATATAGCGGCAAAACCCAATCCTGACGTCAGGAAGATATCCGGCGCAGCGAGTAGGCCCTCAAAGTAAAGGGTGATGAACAGAAGAAAGTCGACGATGAGGGCGATGGCTGCAATAATTAGGTATTGGGCGGCGAACCCTTTGATAGTGACTGGCCGGCCAAGAGACCGGTAGATGGGATAGACACTTGTTGCCATATCTCAAAATTTTTAATGGTTTAAATTCCAAAGAATGATTTGATCACGGTCGCAACGATTACGAGGAAGATGCAGGCGCCGAACCAGGAGGCGGCACGGCGTTTCGCCTCGTCGCCGTGGCCCTCATGAAAGGCATGGTAAACCCTTACGGCGCCTATGAGTCCGAAGAGTGCGCCGATGCCATACATCAGTTGGACGGCGGGGTCGAAATACCCGCGGATCATCTGGTTGGCCTGGTTGATACCTTGTGTACCGTCCTGGGCGTGAACTGCACTTGCGATGCAGCCGGATGAAGCAATTAGTAATGACGGAAATATCCTGGCACGTATAATTTCCCAGATATGCTTGCGGTAAAGGAGAATTAGCAGGACGAAATAATAGATAGAGCAGGAAATAAGGAGCACCCCAATAAAGGTGCTCCATGATACCGAGTGTAGCATGATCGCAATCTTTTTTATGGTTAATAATTCGTCTTTTCGACGGTCTTACCGGTTAAAGATGGCGATCATGACAGGTGAAAAAAGTAGAAAAGTTCTATCTTCTATTTCACTATTTTTTCTTACGGTTTTGTTTTTTCCCGTCTCTTAGGTCCGATAGTTTTTTAACGGACATGAGTAAATAGGAGCTTAGTGATTTTTTCGGAGCTCGTGTTGAAAGGTCCGGAGAGTTAGCCATTAACCAGTTATAGTTTTGCTCCGGCTTACTGCCACTTAACACGCTGAAACGATCATGAAGGATCTCATAGTAATTGAGCAGAATATTAAACTTGACTGCTCCAAATTCCGGAAATTTCTCTATCGTGTCATTTAGCTGGTCGAGAGTTATACTATATGTGGATGTTGTCTCGAGGGCCTGAAGAAATTCGAGCGATGGTATTTGCTTAAAATAGCTTTTAACTGAGGTGGCGATATCGTTTTCCTTCAGTATCCAGGTCGTATTCTCTTTGTTGCCATCGCTCGTATAGTGCTGGACCAGGCCTGACACGATAAAAAATACGCGTCGACATATCTGACCTTCCCGGCACAAGAATTCCCCTTTTTTATAAACCCGGTATTCCAGCAATTTTTCAAGATGGTCTCTAAGTTGGGGGTTAATTTTCGAATTTGAACCGAAAATAATTTTAAATAGTTCTTCCATAATAAATAAGGTTTTAATGAATTAAAAAATATGCGATAGCGTTATCGTGTCGAATATGAGGATTTTCAACAAATAAAAAAATGCGAAAAAGCAAGAATTGAGATTTTGTGATTTTTATCATTTTAGGGAATGGCAATCCGGGGTGTTCACGATGGTTTGGTGCCGGTTTTGTTAACAGATTGTTTATAAAGGGATTAAATATCGTCTTAACGGGGCTATTTTATAAATAACCCTTATCTCGCCTGGTTATTTCTGTACTTCCCAGTTGTATAAGCAGGTAGTTTCTAAATGCTGCCGGTATTGAATCATGCGAACTTTTCTTCTTTTTCTCTGCTGCGCCGTCTGCGGGACGGTCTTTGCCCAAGAGTCGGAAGGACCAATTACGGATGGACCTTATGTCTTTTATCAAAACGGGGTTTGTTATGTCAAGTCGGTCAGGTCGGATGGGGGGGTATATAAGGCTTTTGTCGATAGCTTTCCGGAAGACCATAAAGAGGAGGCTGCGATCGATGTTCATCTGGACAAGCATCCAGAATGGGATTTTAGTGTGCAGTTGAAAAAGAAAATAGAGATACCTGAGGCGGTCTCGGAAAGGTCTGGTCGGAAAAAATATCGGACGCTGATCCTTTCCGATATTGAGGGTGAGTTTGCGCATTTCAGGGATCTTTTACTTGCTGCCCATGTAATCAATAAACATTACAAATGGCGGTTTGGTAAAGGGAAGCTGATCATCGCCGGCGATCATTTCGACCGTGGGAAACAGGTTGCGCAATACCTTTGGCTTCTATACAAGTTGGAGGATGAAGCGGTGCGGAGCGGTGGGGAAGTGCATGTGGTTCTCGGCAATCATGATATCATGAACCTGGACGGGGACTTTCAGTATGTGCGGCCGGAATACATGGCGAATGCCGAGTTGATGCTGGAAGCGTATTCCTCGTTCTATGGGCCCGATACAGAGCTGGGGCGTTGGTTGAGGAGTAAGAATATCATTGAAAGGATCGATGGGTTGCTGGTCATGCATGGCGGGGTTTCTTCCGAGGTGCTTGCGAAGAAGAAGTCGATCGAGGATATCAATAGGGAGTGTCGTTCATGGTATGCGACGCCGCCGAAAGAGGTGCCTGATAGTTTGAAGGATTTCTTTAATGAGAATGCACTGTTTTGGTACCGGGGATATTTCTATTCGCCGAAGGCTAAGATGGGGTTAGTGGATAGTACGCTGGATTTTTATCATGCCGATAAGATTGTTGTAGGGCATGATATTATTCATCATGTTGGGTCCTTTTATGAGGGGAAAGTTATCGGGGTGGATGTGGATGAACATGGGGGGACGCATGAGGGGTTGGTGTTGGATAAGGGGAAGTATTATAGGATTAATAGTTTGGGGAAGAGGAGGGATATTGGGGTTTCTGGGAATTGAATTTTCTTCATGCTTTAAAGGCAAATGCGTAAGTATGGCAAAATTTCTAATCGACGACGAGGACTATCTGGATAAAGTGACCAATGAAAAGGAGCAAATAATTATAGTTAAGAAGGACAAATTTGATAGTTTCAGCGAGGACGTTTTGGGTTTAGGCGACATTAAAGAAAAGGCGAATCAGGTAGATGCTTTAAGTGTTATTTTTGATCTCGAGGGTTTTACGAATTTTTGCAGGCAAATAGATCCACAACTGGCTGTTCCTGAATATTTGAGCGAATTTTTAGGATGGCTTTTTTTACAAATTAGGATAGAGTTGATTGAGGAAGCTTTTAAGGAAGGTTACCGAACGTATTCGGATTTGCCGTTTTTGGCGAAATATTTGGGCGATGGTGTTTTGTTTTTATGGGATGTTTCGCAATTGTCGAATACTCAGATATTGAATATCGTGGTGTCAATGAAAGAAATATGCAAGAATTATGTTCTAAAGTTTTTGCCGGCAATATCAAACCAAGTTGTATCGCCGCCCTCTAAGTTGAGATGTGGCATCGCAAGAGGAACTATATACAGTGTTGGTAACGGCAATGATTTTATTGGACCTTGTATTAATGTTTCAGCCCGACTTCAAAAAATGCACTCCTTAGGTTTTTGCTTTTCTAGAAGAGGGATAAACCCTGAGTACATAGATGAAAGTACTAGAAATGAATACCTGACAAAAAAAGTGGACATAAGAGGAATTGGGAATGAGGAATTGGTGTGTGTGCTTAAGAGAGAATTCGAAGCTCTTGCAAAGGAAGATAAGGCGAAATTTAAAGATGCGTAGAAGACTGCCCCAAGGTGCAAGTGATGTATTGCATTTGAAGTTGATTTTCTGCCCAGCCTTTCCTGGAGAAGGTAGCTCGATATAGCTTTGTTCATTAATTTTTGCTGTTCATGATTCATGAACGGCAGTTAAAAATGAACAAATTGGCAAGGCTCGGGACATCTTGCCGTTCACGGGCGGGAGGGCATGGTGCCGCTAAAAATCATTCAATGTTGGTCTGTTTCTGATGGCTGTGGTTAAATTTTGACCATTCCATGGGTAAATTTTAACCATTACGTGGGTGATTTTCGAACCCATGGCGAAGAAAATTGGCTGGCCTGAATGTCGTCCCTGCTATTTGTTCCGATTCGGGTTTGCTGCTTCGCCACAAACAAATTTCCCTGGCTTTTGCCGGTGTAAAACGGATAATTCCCACAGGTGAGCAATTTATACGCCTGCGAAGGGCTCGTATGGCTAGCCGGTACTGGCCAGCCCTTCAGATGGCAGAGCTACTAGTGCAGCACTACCGCCCGGCCAATCTGGCCGGGGAGGACCATGTACTGGCGATTCTCTTCGACATGAATATGCTTTGGCAGGATTACATCTTCCATCGATTACTGGAAGCTGGCGGGGAAAACGTAGAGGTTACGAAACATAACAACAGGCCATTCTGGAAGTCACCGGACGGCGGCCGGCCTGCTAAGATTAAACCAGACATCGTCCTGAAATGGGGTGATCGGACTGTTGTCATCGATACCACATGGAAGCTACTAAAACACCTGAGACCGACTTAAAGCAAATTTTCGTCTACAATCTCTACTGGGAAGCTGTTCACGGTATTCTCCTGTTCCCCGCCCGTGCCGCCAATCAGGCAATTGGGGCATATCATGACTATGGACAAATGCCTAATTCCATCCATTGTGGCATCTTGAGCTGTAGCATCCTGGATCGGAACCAATTACTGGATGCCAATCTGGGCGTACGTGTACTCAGGCAATTGACTGTTTTACTGGATCAATTTTCGCCGCCCAATGCTCCGTAACCCGATCGCGAAACGGGTAATTCAGATGATGGGGAAAACTAAGATTCGGGGAGTGGATTTTTATGACTATAATTGTCATAAATTGACAAGTCAACTTTTGGAAAGTGTCTAACAGGTTCGGAGACAAAATAAAAGATTTGCGAGTGGCTAATAAGTGGCTACAGAGGGAAATTGCCAACCAATTGAGCCTGGATACGCCCATGCTGAGTAAGATCGAAAGGGGCGATAGAAAGGCGAAAAAAGAGCAAATCCCACTTTTGGCAAAAATTTTCCACGTCGCTGAAGCAGAGCTAATGACGCTATGGTTGGCAGATCAGGTAATAGAGCTTATTGGATATGAGGAGAATGCTTTGAAGGCAATGGAAGTGGCCGAGGAGGAAATAAAATACATTCAGAAAAAGACACGCTAGGCTGTCCATGGTATATCAAGTCGCAACATCAAAGCAAGCCGGCCTTTCCCAGGTGACTGAGCTGGTCGCTAAATTCGATCTGGATAAATCGGTTTATAAATCTTCAGCGTATAATGAGACCCAATTTAGAAACGATTTTTTAAATCCGCTACTCAAATCTCTTGGTTGGGATGTAGATAATGAAAGAGGAATGCCGCAACATCGCCGAGATGTCATAATGGAGGAGCCGGTTGCAATTCCGGACGAGGCTACTAAGAAGAACCCGGATTGTACGTTGCGCGTCGGGGGAGCAAGAAAAATCTTTGTTGAAGCAAAAAAGCCCTTAGTCGATATCTCAACTTCTCCCACGGCTGCTTTTCAGCTGAGGCGCTATGGATGGAGTGCCAGCCTGGGTATTTCAGTGCTGACGAATTTTGACAAATTGGTTGTTTATGATTGTCGATTCAAGCCCGATGCATCCGACAACGAACAGATTGCAAGGGTTCATGTCTGGGATTTTACAGAATATTCGACAGCTTTTGAAGAGATATATGATCTTCTTTCTTTCGAATCAGTTGCTTCAGGCAATTTGGATCAATTGTTTTCTTTACAAAAGAATGTGGGCCAACCTTTTGATTATTACTTTCTTTTTCAGATCGAGGGTTGGCGTCAAAGATTGGCGGAATCTGTCATCCGGAAAAACGCAGCTCTTAATGAGCAGGACGTTAATTTTCTTATCCAGCGATTGCTGAACAGGATCATTTTTTTGCGCATTTGTGAAGACAGAACTATTGAGCAGGCATCGACTTTGCAGAAGATCCAGGACTATAACGAACTGAAGACTCTTTTTCAGCAATCAGATAAAAAATACAATTCCGGACTGTTTGACTTTATTGAAGACGGTCTGTCGTTGTCAATAGATATAGAAGAGACGGTACTGGTTGATATCTTTAATGAACTTTACTATCCACAAAGCCCATATAGTTTTGCGGTCATTGATTCCGCTATTCTAAGTCAGATATATGAGAGATTCCTTGGGAGCCATATAGAATTTGGATCTCAAAGCCAGGTCAAGATGGTAAAGGAGCCAGAGATTGTCGCTTCCAACGGCGTTGTTCCGACTCCTAAATTGATAGTGGAGCAGATCGTACAGGCTACGTTGGGGCCGCTGACCGCTGGTAAAAGTATCGATGAGCTTCAGGGATTAAAAATTGCTGATATCTGTTGCGGATCCGGCTCTTTTCTAATTTCGGCTTTTGAATTTTTGGTAAACGCAAGAATCGAACTATATCGAAATGAAAGCGTAAGAGATCCTGAACTCATTTATCAAGGGCAGAATGGCGAGTGGCTCTTATCGTTGAAGAGTAAGAGGGATATTCTGGTCGAGAATATTTATGGCATCGATATCAACCCCTATGCAATTGAAGTAGTAGGTTTTAGCCTTTTGTTAAAACTATTGGATGGAGAAACGAGTCAGTCTATTGACCATTTCGTTCGGCGATATAAGATGAAGGCGCTGCCCAGTCTCTCAGGCAACATTAAATGCGGGAATTCTTTGGTCGATAATAAGTTTTACAAATTTATGCCCGCCGCTTTATCCGATCACCAACTTTCCTATAAAGTGAAACCTTTCGAATGGATTCGCGAATATTCCTTTCTCAAAGTATCCGGCGGTTTCGATGCCATTATTGGAAACCCCCCATATGTTAGAATACAAAATCTGGTAAAATATACGCCTGAAGAGATAAAATATTATCAGAGTGGTTTATCTGGATATCTCGTGGCTTCTAAAGAAACGGTCGACAAATATTTTATTTTTATTCAGAAGGCACTTACTTTGTTGGCACCCGGCGGATTACTGGGATATATAGTTCCACATAAGTTTTTCATAAATAAAAGTGGAAAATCCCTTAGGGAATTTATAACAAATAATAGCAGCTTTTCAACGATTGTACATTTCGGGACTACCCAGGTTTTTGAGGAGCGTTCGACGTATACCGCCATCATAATATTGCAAAAGGAACATCGGCAAACGTTCGGATTTAAAAGGGTTAGATCGCTATCCCCGGATTTTTTATCTGGCAGTAAAGGGTTTATAGAATATTCTCAGGATAATTTCAAAGGCGATCCATGGATATTTCTTTCAACGGCAACTTCAGCAGTATTTTCAAAATTAACTTCCCGCCCTACAGCGCCGCTAGGAAAATTGACCAAAATCTCTGTTGGATTGCAAACAAGTAAAGATTCTGTTTATATATTCGAGCCAATAGGCGAAACCGATCATACTTTTCTCTTTGAGCTTGATCAGCAGGAGTGGGAAATAGAAAAGGACATTTGCAAACCTTGCATTCTGGATCTTTCATTTGATCTCTTCGAGACTATTTCACCCAATGCACAAATGATTTTTCCTTATAAAATCATTGATGGAGAAGCCTTAGTCATTGAGGAGCAAAACCTTCAAAATAATTATCCTTTGTGCTGGCAATACCTTGAGCACAACAAAACTGTCTTAGCCAAACGGGACATAGCGGGCAAGGACCCTAAATGGTACCAATTTGGACGTGCACAAAGCATCGCCAAATTGCATAATGTTGAAAAGTTGATTTGGCCGGTATTGGCTACCAAACCGTGCTATGTACTGGATCAACAGAATATTCAATTCACAGGCGGTGGCAATGGCCCATATTATTCATTGCTTAATGATTCGCAGTACAGTTTATTATACTTTATGGCAGTTTTGAGACACCCCGTAATTGAATATTTGATAAAAGCAGGGGCGAGTGAATTTAGGGGAGATTATTATTCTCATGGAAAGCAGTTTATGGAGAACTTGCCGGTTCCCGAGATTGATTTAAGTGACGATGAAGAAAAGGAAATATATGAGAACATTGTGGTTAAGGTGAAATTACAAATCGAGATAAAACAACAAATGGAGTCGGCTTATGGTAGCAAGTTGACCGAATGCCAACGAAGAATCGAATATATAAATTCAGAATTGACTTCTCTTGTCAACAGACTCTATGATATCACTGAAGAAGATATTGAAGCTGTGGCAAAGGACGAACAGTTTACAACCGGTTTAATTATTGACGAGGAATAAATATGGGACTTATTAAAGCGCAGTTAGATAAACAAAAGCTTAGAGGAGGGTATTATACTCCTGCAAAAATCGCCGAATTTCTTTGCCGATGGGCTATTACTGGTGATGAACGCGAAGTGTTGGAGCCCAGTAGCGGAGATGGGAATTTTGTAGAAGCCATTGCGCGGCGTTTTCAGCAATTAGGTGTTGAGGGAAAAGATATCAATAAGAGATTACATGCAGTTGAATTGATAGAGGAGGAGGTGCAGAAAGTAAAATCAAGGGTTGGAAAACTTGGCGTTCCAGGGGACAATATTGTAAACGAGGACTTTTTTCAATACATTAATGACAGACCAGAAAAGCAATTCGACGTTGTATTGGGCAACCCCCCCTTTATCCGCTATCAGAGTTTTCCGGAGGAGCATAGAGCTATTGCCATAGAATTGATGGAGCAACTGGGGTTACATCCGAATAAGCTCACTAATATATGGGTCCCTTTTCTGGTAATTTCTGCGTCTCGATTAAGAGAGAATGGGAGACTGGGTATGGTTATCCCTGCCGAACTATTTCAGGTAAAATACGCCGCCGAAACGCGGGTGTTTTTATCTGAGTTTTTTCAACGCGTTACCATTGTCACCTTCAGGCGACTTGTTTTTGAAGATATACAACAGGAGGTGGTATTATTATTGTGTGAGAAAAATGTAGAAAATAATAGCGGGATCCGGGTTGTTGAACTGGAATCGTCGGAAGATCTAGCAAAAATGGATATGGAGGTCATCATGCAGACTCCAGTGAAAGAGTTAGACCATGATTCAGAAAAATGGACGAAATATTTCTTAACTGAGGAGGAGATCCGATTATTGCGTAGGATTAAAAATGACCCTCGGATTAGGCCCGCGGGCATATATCTGGATGTGAATGTCGGATTGGTGACGGGGCGGAATGACTTCTTTATGTTAAATGATGAGGTGGCCCGGAAATGGAACGTACTACCCTTTACCCGTAAGGTCGTCAGCCGGTCAAATCATTTCAAGGGAATTATTTTCAGTGATGCGGACTTTCAGGCGAATATCGAGGCTGGTGTCGATGGATATTTGTTCTTGCCTCCCGATGAAGATTTTTCACTATTGCCGCAGGCCTGCCAGGCATATATCAAGCACGGACAGGAGGAAGAATATCATACCGGTTATAAATGTAGAATCAGAAAGCGATGGTATATTACACCTTCATTATACGATCCCGGTGGGTTTGCATTGAGGCAAGTAGCCGATTATCCCAAACTTATAGTTAACGCGTCGGATACTTCTTCGACGGACACTATTCATCGGGTGAGATTGCGGGACGGTGGGGGTGTTCCATTTCCTGTTCTTGCTCTTTCCTTTTTGAATTCCCTGAGCTTTGCTTTTTCCGAAATCACCGGGCGCAGCTATGGAGGTGGAGTCTTAACCTTTGAACCCACTGAAATTGAGGAGATTCCACTGCCTGTTTTAGAAGACTTGGCCCTGGATTTTTCAATGATCGACAGGTTAGTCCGGGAAAAAAGAATAGAAGAAGTGCTGGACCTGGTGGACCAGGAATTACTGATCGATCAATTGCATTTTACCAGGGAAGAAGTTGAAAAGTTAAGAGGAATCTGGCGAAAATTATCTGACAGAAGACAAAACCGCCGATAGGGCTAGACAAAACCTTCCTGATCAAAGAATATTTAAACATCATTTGCAGAGGTAATTACAGAAAAATCTGTGCCTATCGCCTCAAAGTGCTTTCGTCCGCAGCGGATTTTTTCCGCTTCAGAATTTCTTAGCTTTTCAAAGTCCTTGGTGCCCTTCGTCTCTCTTACTAAATATAATGTCTGGTCCTCGTGTTTAACTAACGCCCAGTCGGGATTGTATTCACCGATGGGAGTTTCCACTTTGAACCAACTCGGTAGTTTTACAAAGAGCTTAATATCATCCCTCTTGTCTAGTTCTTCCGCGAACCGTCGCTCGACTTCGCTGTCATATATCACCCTGTCAAAAACGGACTTGTTAACGGCTACACATTGTTCAAAGTAATCTTTAAGTTCATCGTCCTTGAATAGCTGCATACTCCATTCCGTCTGCCCAGCCGTCAGTTTCTCATATTTGATACCATCTATCATTAACTTATGCAACTCACGGTTAATGATGGTCAACACCTCATCCATGAATTTTTGTGGATTGACACCGAATTCCTCGAATCTATCGCATCCCAGAAGAATGTCTGACAGGGTCCTCCTGGTTAATTCGGTCTGTTTTTGGAGATAGGATATAATATCTGGAGTACCTCCTCTGTATTGCAGGTTGATCTCGTTTCCCCGAATATGGACGGTACTAATGCCTTTTAGTTCGACGTTCACAATATCTTCCCTGTATGACACCTTCACAGGCTGAATTTTTTCCATCCTTTGGATTGACTTAATACAGTTCGTTATCAATTTCTCGGTGGAATAAATCACCTGATAAGTGGTTCGTTGTTTAATCTTATTCCACAGATATTCAAATTCGGGGTCTAAGAATACCTGTTTGTTTATCTTAAGTCTTTTGGGTTGTTCATCCTTTCTGATATGTCTTTCAAGCTGATATGATTGCAATATGCTAATAATGTCTGCTTCCACTTCTCGAAAATCCTCAGGAAGCCCTAATTGAAAGCCTTCCTTGGTGGGGTTGAATGTCGGTTGTATATTACCTACATTGTCAATAAATCCGTCTTGAGTGAGCTTGTTCCATATTCGTTCTGATGCATCCTTTCCAAGCTCAACCTGTTCATCGTTAACAATTCTTGCAATTTTTGCAAAGCCGAATTTAGGGACTTTTCCGAAAGTAACTCCGCAATCCTCCTCGTATTCAGTCTGTAACTTCGATGCAAACTCGTCATAGCTTTCGTTAGCTATAATAGTGAGCTTATTGATATTCTCGTCAAAAACCCTTTCGCCGTTCTGATTTACGGGCAATCGTAATCCCCGGCCGATTTCCTGCCTTTTCTTTAAGGCGGATCGGCTTTCATTTAGGGTGCATATCTGGAATACATTTGGGTTATCCCAGCCTTCTCTTAGTGCAGAGTGGGAAAATATAAATTTCAATGGCTCTTCAATCGATAAAAGTTGCTCTTTGTTCCGCATTATCTTTGCATACGTATCGTCATCCGCCTGAGTGATTCCGGTTGTATCCTTATATACGCCTTTGTTATCCTGTGAAAAATATCCGTCGTGTATAATTTCGACCGGAAATTTGTCCAGTTCTTTATACTGTGGTTGTTTTATTAGGTCGCTATAGTGTTGTTCAAATAGCTGGGCAAATTTCCCGGCCTGAGGTTTGTTGTCGTCTCCATAAATTCTATAGTTCGCCACTTTGTCAATAAAGAATAGACTCAATACCTTGATTCCCGTTCCTTTTAATTGGAGCTCCTTGTCGAGGTGCTTTTTTATCGTATTCCGTATTTGTATTTCGGTGAGATCATCTTTGATACCTCCTCTTTCCTGTCCGAGGTTTACTCTACCGATTGTGAAGTCGATGAACTCATTCCCTGGCTCGGCGCTTATATCGATAATTTCAAACCCATTTTTATACGGATATCGCTCATTGGAAAGTTGGAAAAGGTCAGCATTTTGTTTGACCCAGATATCTTTGTCTTTTACCTTTCCGCTTGTAGATTCTACCTGTATTCGAACCTTTGCACGGATGGCCTTTGTGTTGTCAACTTCGAGCAGCTTAACGTACGCATCATTCTGGGCATTTGCTCCGATTACGGAAGCGACCACTATTTGCTTTACCAGCCTTAGCTCGTATGCTTTAACAGGATCCAGTTTATACAAAAGATTGTATAGATTCCTGTGGGTCGCCGAAAATCTGAAAATGCACAAGGCATTTAAGGAGGTTATGGCCTCCTGTGATTTAGGAGTATTATCTACGCTTTGTGGTTCATCTATGATTACAAACGGGCGAATTGCATTGATGAAATCTTTCGGACTATAACCGTTAAATTGATTTCTTTCCTGATTAAAAATATTGGTATCCTTATTGAACGCATCAATGTTGATTATCATAATCTGCAACTGATTGCTTGTTGCAAACTGCCGTAAGCGGCTAGCTCTTTTGCTGTCGTAAACAAAGTGAGAGAATTCAATATTGTTGTATAATGCTTTGAAATGGTCACTTGTAATATCGATGTTCTTTAAGGTGCCCTCTCGGATAGCTACACTTGGTACGACGATAATGAATTTTTTAAAGCCATATTTTTGACTTAGTTCGAATATTGTCCGAAGATACACATAGGTTTTGCCGGTTCCAGTTTCCATCTCAACGGAAAAGTTCAGCCCATTCTTCTCAAATTGCTCTTTGCTGGTTTTTTCGAGGTCATTTCTGTCCTGTATGGCCACAACGTTTTTATATATTGCATCGTCATTGAGCAATAGGTTATTCCCTATCCCTAATTCAGTCTGGAATATGCTTGATTGCCCTTCTTCAATATTCGTGTTGATTGCTATCGAGTAGTCTCCATTGCTTAGTGGCTGCCCGTCAAATAGCGCGACGAAACTAGCGATGGCTTGCAACTGATAGGGTTGTGTACTATCAAATTTTATCTTCATTCTAAACGGTTCTAAAGTTCAACACACCATTACTCTTCATTATTTGTACCGCATTTGTTTTGAGTGCATCTGCTTCCTTTCCACTAAAGCCTTCATCAAGGCATATCACGCGGGATGATTTTAGTTCAGCTATTGCTCGGATTATCTCGTCATTAAGTTCCTTTTCGAGGCAGATTAATAGCCCTCCATCTTCCACGCTGTAAACCGTCTTTCCAGCTACATTTAGGGTGGTGATTTGGGTGGTGAGCTGAAACCCAGATTTTAACAACAACTCGTAAAGAATGGATTCTTGCATTGCCTCCCCAGATACATGGCTCACATGATCGAAAATTGCTTGCTGTATTATCTCCGGCTTCTTTTCAATAGAAGTGTTCCAAACTTTAAAATTAGATGATCCGAGCTTAAATACCTTGAAGCCAAAATTTCTCATTGGACTGCGAGTTTCCATATTATTAAATAATTCTTTTCTTCTTTCTTCTTCCGTCGCCTGATATTCCGCATTTATGTTCCGTATGGATCTCCGTATCCTTTCTTTTCCTATTTCTGCAATAGTGTGAAAACCTTCCTTGTAAGCTTCATTCTGTCGATCTATAAGCTCCGGTAGTTGAACGACTATAAATTTACGATTACTATCGATTTCCTGGTGATTCAGCTCTATAATCGCTTGGGCAGTAGTTCCCGATCCAGAAAAAAAATCAAGAACAATATCATTCTGTTTGGTACCAACCTGTATAAATCTCTTGATCAATTCCACCGATTTCGGAAAAGAAAATACTTTTTTATTGAATAGCTTCTCTATATCCAAAGTACCCCGCCTGCTGGAAATTTCATTGTCCAATTGTAACGAGCGTATCACTTTGGTGGTATGCCTGCTCTTTTGAACAACCCGATATTCATCATCCTCCGTTTTGTACCCGATGATCTCTTTATTCAGTCCATGTCTCGATTTGTCTTTTCCCCATCTCCATACGCGTTGAATACCCTCCTTTCTTGAGACAACCGGATATACTTCAATCCAACCTTCCTTCTTATCTAATGAGATTTCGTAAAAATCGGAGTCAATTTTCCTTTGCGGGTTGAGATAAAATGGATAATATAAATTGGGGCGGGTTTTAGGATTAAAAGCGACATTTCCGTTGTAGAGCGGGTATATATTGAAAGGCCCGTCCTCGTCCTGGTATTTGAATTCTTTGTCTTTTTCCGGAAGCTGGCTCGTTTCGGTTTCGTCGATGTTCTTCGCATAAAGAACTGCATAATCATGTTGTTTTGCAAGGTGACCATAATCTATTGCGCTCGGGGACGAATTAATCACAAAAATCCCGATAAAATTCTCTTCGCCAAAGATCTCATTACATATGATCAGGATATTATGTATCTCAGCGTCATCGATGGAAATAAATATCACTCCATCCTCAGTTAAAAGATTTTTAGCAAGAAATAGCCGCGGATACATCATATTCATCCACTTGCTGTGAAACCGACCATCAGTCTCCGTATTTGTCGAAAACTTTCTCCCTTCGCTATCCACTTGGCCCGTGTACTCCAGGTATGTAGAGAGATTCTCCGCGTAGTTATCAGGGTAAATAAAGTCGTTACCTGTATTGTAGGGCGGATCAATATAGATCATCTTAATTTTACCCAGATAGCTCTTTTGCAGCAGCTTTAGTACCTCAAGGTTATCTCCCTCAATAAACAGATTTTTGGTATTATCAAAATCTATGCTTTCATTTCTATCGGGAACCAGTGTTGCAATGCTGGGCTGTTGAATAGTCTTAAAACAGTCTGCTCGACCCGGCCAACTCATGCCATAGCGTTCCTTTCCAGTGTCGATGTTCTCGCCGAGAGTCATTCGGAGGCTGTCCCAATCTATTTTATTGCCTTCTGTAAATACCTCTGGAAAGAGTTCCTTCAGTTTTTCTAACTGATATTTTTTTACGTCCAAAGAAGTAAGAGATACTTTTTCTGTATATGCCATATGAATGATTCTATTTAGCTAGGTTCCTTCAAAGGGTGAAGTCTGATGGAGCCTGTTTTTGTTTCCCAATGCGATCCAGACTTATCCTTATCCGGGAATTGTCCGCTGTCTGGACAAGTTAACAATTCTGCAAATTCCAATGTCAATTTGCCAAATTCTTCAACATCTTTATCACTCACTAAAGAGCCGTCATAATTATAGTGCGCACCTACCCAATTGCGCACGATGGCAAGACCTTTTATTTTATCCAGGATGTCTTTCAGATTTGTTTCGTGTGATAAGGAATCCGGGGCATATTTCTTAGCTGCAGGGTCCTTATTGAAATGTTGTACTTTCAGTGCATTCATCAACTTTTTGGATATTGAATCTAACAATTCTCTTAATTGATAGTCATTCCTGGGCTTCCGTGGTACTTTGCAGCCATACTGAGTTGACAAGAAGTCTAATAGGTTTTCAAGGATGATGCCGGCAGAACTTGTTATCTTCTGGCGGTCAAAGTATTTGGTATCTGTTAAAGCTGTTCTCAATTCATCACAGGCTATCCGTCCATTTTGAACCCTAATTCCTCCGTCCAGAGTCCAATTCCGCAACTCCAAAAAATGTACCTTTTGGCTTGGAGCCCTATTATATCTGTATCGGTCCCTCCAGGGGCGATAGTGAGTTGTAATAAGTATATGCGAGAAGTCGCTGCAATCATCGTGCAATAATTCAATAAACCTATCCAGATGATTCTCGTCCACGGACATTACTACATCATCCAAAATCAATATCGAATTCTTTGATCCGTACCGTTTTGCCAATGCGATGAATACACATATTCCTAATGTGTCGAGGTGCGATTCACTATATACCGACTGCGGCGTAATTGCTTTCTTACCGTGAAAGTCCGCGTTAAGTTCGAGGGAGTTCTTGGTGGTTTTCTTAAGTGTCAGGGAAATCCCGCCTAGAAACTCATTTGGATGAATTTTTTGATATAATCGATTAACATCTGAAGAAATTGCGAGCAATTCATTTTGGACAAACTCTTTACGCAGGTTTTCCACTATTTCTATTGCCGCATCCATTGCTTTGCACACCTTATCTGTCTTTTCGGCCTTTATTTTCGACTCACCGATGGATTGATATTGACCTTTTATAAGATTGTTTTGGACAATTGCCGTCTTTATTTTTTCAACAACTTGTCTTTGGGCGATTATCATCTCACCCATTTTATCATAAATGGCCAGAAATTCATTTATTTTTTCCGCTTCTGCATTTTCGCTTTTTATCAAGGATAAGTCATTCATTAATGCCGTATACGGTGGTTCTTTTATGACTGCTATTGTCTTTTCAATTGATGTGAGTTTCTGATGAAAGGAGCCTACAGTAGATAGGCAAACACTTCTTCTTGTATCAGTCTCTTGTCTGGCTTTTCTTACCTGTAGTGAGAGGGTCTTGATTGCCTCCATTCCGTTGATCTTCTCGGTCAGCGAATTTACAATAGTTGTCTTTTCAATTACATTGTTGCATACGGGACAAGATGTTATAGGATCTTTTCCCGTTATATAATTTTTGGCGCTTTGGAGTAAATTTAAAAGGTCCTCGTTGGCGTTTTGATCCTTTTTTATCGCTTCTTTTAATTTATCTTCCGTGTCTTTTTGGGAAGCATTTGCACTGCTTAATGCTTTCCTTTCGTTTTCAAGTTTGGTTTTCAACTCGCTAATAGAAGCCCAGTTCTTTTGAACCTCCTCTAACAATGCATGTCTTTTAGCCTCTGCAGTAATATCTTTTTCCGACTCAGTCCTGGCCCAGTCCTCCCACGATTTCATCGGGCTACCTTCGTTTTTCCAGGCCTTTTCCAATGTGGACATTGCGTTGTTTAATGTGGACACTGCGACTTTAAGGTCATAATCCGCATCTTTTTTTGCTTTTCGTAATGCATCCTCTGATTTTGCTATATTGCTGACATCGATGTACGACCCTAGCTTTTCATACCTTTTTGCTGGCTGGTCTTCTATTAATTGGGTTATCTGACTTCTTCTAAGGTGCCTTACGATTGGATGGCCGGTTGTCGGGTTCTTTATGAAGGTTCCGTTCTTGGGCGATTTTGCCGAGAATACTCCGGCGTCCGTGTTAAGTTTTATTAAGACATTTTCAGGCTTGCTTGATGTTGAAATATAAAAGTCTCTATCGATGGAAGACTTGTCGTCTAATGAACCATGTTCATCTGTACACAGGCAAACTAAACTGTCGGAGATCGTAGATTTACCGTTGCCATTTTCGCCGAAGATCATCGTAATGTTCTTGGATGGGTCAAATTCCAAAGTCAATGGCTTGGTGGCTCCTCTGAAACCAACTAGTTGTAGGCTATTTATTTTCATTGGATTCATTTTTCGGTGTATTGATTATTTCTTCAAGGAAAACCTTCCAATCTGATTCTCTCATCGTTCCCTGGTTGAGGGCCTGGGCAATCTTTTTTTCGGAAGACTTGCTGACCAACCCTTTTTCTATCAATTTTTTAGTTATCTGTTCGGAAAGCGTTTGGTTAGGATTGGGAAAACTCATTATTGATTATTTTAGAGACCATTTTATAATAAACAGTTCTTCCTCTTTTACCAGCCTATTCATTCTTTCCGCAGTTTGATCTAGCAACGCATCTTTATTTTTTTCAATTTCTTTTGCTGCATTTTCAAATTCGCGCCAAGCCTTGTCTCGATCTGAGTCGAGCTCTTTTAGCTGCCTTTCTAGCTTCAGCTTTTCAGGTAGGTTAGGTGCAAATCTCGCCTGCTTTTTAATATCCTTTATCTGATCCTCAAGGTCCTTCAATGTAAATTTCAAAGAATTACGTTTGTCTTCTCCCCAACTGTTCAATTTTTCAATTTCAGTATTAAAGTATTCGAGGTTCCTGATTTCAATGTTATTAAAAAGATTCTTTTTTTTCTCTACGATAAGAGCATCTAGCTGTTCATTAGTGGATATCTCTACTTCAATGTTTCTTGAAATTTCCTCGGCATAAAGTGAGAATAGCCTGTTGCATTGCTCGTCATCCAACTCTTGTCCCTCATCGGTCATTCCGGTAAGCAACAGGTCGTCTTCTGTTTCAAAGGTGGTAATCGATAGGGAAGTGACCTTGAGCCAGCCGGATTTCCCAATAAGAGATTCCAGTATGGAGATCTGTCTTCGCGACTTGGAATAGTCAAAGCAAAGTTCGGCGGTAGGCAAGGAAGCCATTTTGCACTTTTCGATTATCGCCTGAGCTAAGGGGTGGCTTATCCGGTAAATATTAGCCTCTTCGACATTCTTGCCTATTCTATACGGCCCTGGGTGTATTTCGATTCCTTCGAAGGGATTCTTTTTTAGGCTGAATGAATGTTCATCGGCTGCGTACTCTGCAAGATTTCCCAAATAATACTTTGTCACATTCCATAACCAGCTTTCATACTTTGTCAAGTATTCCTTACTTTCTTGCAAATTTATTCTTAATTTTTCATGAACCTCTTCATCGAAATTATCAAGTAGATTTTGTCGTGTCTTACTGAGAGAATCATTGATGCTCGATTCCAGATCTGCCTGGAGACGATTGAAGGCTTCGGCTATTTGTTCAGTTGTTCTGCATTCTTGGTATATTAATGCTATCCTCTTTTCAAAGTCTACTCCGCTTTCAATGCTACCCAAAACTTCGTCGCTGGCTCCGAATACACCGCTGAACAGACTGAATTTCTGTTCGAGCAGTTGGTAAACCCTAACATCCGCCGCATTCGCCTTGTTCAGGAAATTGACCACCACGACGTCGAACTTTTGTCCATATCTGTGGCATCGGCCTATTCTTTGTTCAATTCTTTGTGGGTTCCAAGGTAGGTCGTAGTTAATTACGAGGGAGCAAAACTGGAGATTGATTCCTTCGGCTGCTGCCTCGGTGGCGATCATTATGGTCGCCATATCTCGAAAGAAATCCACGAGTGCCGCTCGCATATCTGCTGTTCTAGAACCAGTGAGTCTATCCGTTCCTTTGTGTTTTTCTATCCAATCCTGATAAATTTTCCTGGAGGCTTTATCGGTATTCGTGCCATTAAATAGAACTACCTGACCTTGGTAACCCCTGTTTTCAAGGTTAGCTCTCAAATATTCCTGTGTTCTGGTGCTTTCCGTGAAAATGATCGCCTTTTTGTCTGCTCCAAGTCTTTCCAATTCCTTGAACCCCTTATCGAGAGCTGTGAACAACTTCTCTCCTTTGGAGTTTACTTCTATTGATTTCGCTAATGCCTCAAATTCTGTTAAGGAGCCAATTTCGCTTTTAATGTTCCTAATATCGTTTTCGTTCAATCCCTCAGCTTTTACATTATCTTGGTCCTCTTCCTGCCATTCGTCTTTAAGCTCATCGAATGTCTCAAAATTATCCGCTAGTTCTTCATCGATATTTGCTTGAACGTGATTTTCTATAATATTAGTTAGCTTTGTTATGAGTGCGCCCAAAGTTCCTGAAATAGCATAAGTGGATGATGCCAGCAGCCGCCTTAAAATCAGTGTCATTAACTTCCTTTGGCTTGCAGGCAAAGCGTAGAGGACGTCGCGTTGGAGATAGTCTGTGACAAGATCATAAAGTTTTTGCTCGTCTTCTGTTGGATAAAATTCTTCGACCATCGCTATCCTATTCGTGTATCTTATATATTCGAGGACCTGCCTTCGCAAAGTTCTTTTGCAAACAGGTTTTAGGCGTTCTTTTAATTCATTAAATGCTTCTTCGTCTGGGTTGCCATTTAGCCTGTTGTACTGCGCTCTAAAGCTTTTTTGATCGCCGAATACGTAATCGTCTATTATGCTAACCAATCCATATAACTCCAAAAGGCTATTCTGTAGTGGTGTGGCGGTCAGTAATATCTTAGGCGCTTTTTCAAGTGCTTCCTTTATCGAACGGGCTATTTTGTTTCCCGCCTTATATACATTTCTTAATCTATGGGCTTCGTCAATGACCACCAAGTCCCAATCTATTTCTTTTATGTATGCTTCTTTTGCCCTAGCGAATTGGTATGAGGATAATACTATTTCGGTGCGCCGAAAAGGGTTGTTATAACCCTTTTTTACTTGCTCATTAAAAGACTTTGCTTCAAGAATGAAGGACGAAAGGAAAAATTTGTCCATTAACTCCTGGCTCCATTGCTTTCTTAAGTTGGCGGGAGTGATTACCAATATTTTACGTTTTCTTTCCGCCCACTTTTGCGAGATAATCAGCCCAGCTTCAATGGTTTTTCCCAAGCCGACTTCGTCTGCCAGTATTGCTCCTTTTGACAGAGGAGAATGAAATGCGAATAATGCAGCTTCTACTTGGTGAGGATTTAAATCTACTTGTGCGTCAACCAATGTCGAAGCCAATTTTTGCATTTTACTCGAAGAACTTCGCTTGGTAAGCTCATAGGCGATATATTTTGTGTGATAGGGGGTTAAAGTCATCTTCCTCTGTCTTGATTATTTATCAAATATAAAAAAAATCGTGTGACAGAGTTGAATTTCAATTAGTTTGAAGGATATGGCATTTTTGGAGGAATAAACAACCGTTTTTTTCAGGTTTTTGAGACATCAGAATAAGAATTTTGATTGATGTAGATTTCGAGTATGTTCCCGGTAAGCTTCTTGCCGGTTTCGATAAAGATGCAGACTTTTTGGAGATTCGATGCGAGGTTGCTTCTAAGTTGGCCGGAGAAATAGAATACAATATTCGCGGAGACGCAGTGGAATGCTGACCCAGTGATGACTACCCCCCCCAAAAAAAAAGCCGCTAATCGGCTGCGGTTGCTTTTGGGGTGAGCTTTCACAGGAAACGTCATTCAAGGGACAGCCGTACGATTATTTATTCTATAAAGGACAGGGCGATTTTTGCAAGGCTATTCCATTGAAGGTTAGCGGCAAATGGCCGGGCTGGCTAAAGGGGCCAAAACCTCCCAGACTTCATAGTGCAGACCAGGAAGGAACAAAAAAGGCTTCCTGATCGCCCCCTGATACCAGTAATCGCGTGGGGATCGATCGGAAACCTTTCGATACGTGATGCTAATTAAAAAGCAAGAACACAGTGAAAATAAGGTGCGGCTCAATTGAGCCACAACAAAGATAAGGAACTTTTTGAAATCTCCAAATTATGCCAAACTTTCTTCCAATAATTCTTCTTTATACCTGGCGATAAAGGAGATCCGGAACCGGCCTTCTTCTCTATAGAAGTAAGTCCTGCGGTCGCGGGAGAACTTGATCGGAGCCCCCATCTCCTTGAGGATCTTGAGGTAATCGTAGAGGCTGCGTTCGGAAATGCCGATCTTGTTGGCGCAGTCGGCAGGCGTGCCGGTGGCTTTTAGCGCGATCAAATGGTCGAGACGAATGAGGCGATGGAGTAAGGACTTCATAGCAATAAGGTTTTTGCCCTTTGCGGCGGTTAAAAAATAGGTTTGTTTTTAGTAATGCGACTAATAGTAGAGCTATGACCTGGTAAGGGTTGTGCGGGGGAAAAACCGGCGGTGGGACCTGCCCAACAGGATGTCTGCAAATCCCAGCCGTCGGCTATATATATGGGATTCTACAAACCAGTGCCTTTGATGTATAGGATATTCCTGTTGTAATACGGTAGCAAGATACGCAGAGCAGTGTGTTATTGACAAATTTTATTGGTCTACCGGAGGCAGCTTTTTTGGCTCAAAAAGTTGCTTAATTAATTTTCGATTACCTTTCTCAAGTCTGCAGATTTGGTCTCGCCAATGAACGCCTGTTTGAGTCGTTTCTTAACGTCGAAAACCGTTGTGTAGGGAATATTCCTCACTTCGTAGTATTTAAAGTAGCTACTCTTGTGGTCCCACCCCATCGTAATATTGGCATATTTATCCAATCCAAAATACTTATAGAACAATTTCATATCTTGGAAAGGAGACCCTGTAACGAAGTAGATGCGCGTTCCCTTCCATTGCGAGATATTATTAACGATATCTTGCGTTTCGGCTCGGCAATGAGCGCAGGTTGGAGAAAACCCAATAACGACGATGGGGCTGCCGCCTGGAATTTCAGCCGTATTCAGTCTCGTCGAACTGTCTGAAAGCAATAGCTCGAAAGAAGGTAAAGGCCTTCCCTCCTTTCCCGTCTTCGGTGAAGGGCTTGCCGTAAAAGCGGTAATAAGTAACCAACCCAATAGGAGGAAGGACACGACGCTGAATGAACCCGTCAGCCACCTGAACTTAATGGTCGGCGTCTGCCGGCGGTAAATAAGGATGGCCAGCCCGGCCAGCAACACGCAAATAGCATTGAAGATGATATGCCGGTCCGGCGGCAGGTTCTCTATAATGCCACCACAGCTGCAGGACAGCTGGTTGTCTATTAGTAAGATGGCGAAAACATAGGCCGTAAACAATACCATGAGGATAAATGTCGCATAGAGGCCGTAAAGCTTCCATGTCGGCACGAACAGGGTAATGGCAAGAACGATCTCGAGGACTGGGACCAACCAAACCAAAACTCCCGCGAAATTGCCTACGAGAGGGGAGGACTGTAGTTCTTCGCGGAACGTGTGCCAGTCAAAGAGTTTGGACGTCGCTGTATACAGGAACAGCAGGATAAAGAAAAAGGCGATACTATCAACTAAGAGGGTGCGTTTCATTGCGGGTCGGATTTGACAGCCTCAACAACTATTAGATTGGAATTTTCGAGACTATTGTCGATCTGGTTATCTTTTGCAAGCCCATACCGAAGTATACAATACAAGGCCCTAAAACCATCCTTCCAGTTGATCTTCTTCCCTTCGCTGAATGTCCTTCCATAATAAGAGATACCCACCTCATAGATGCGGATATTCGGAACCCGGGCGACCCTTGCGGTGACTTCCGGCTCGAAGCCGAACCGTTTTTCCCTCAGGGGCAGACTTTTCAGGATATCCGCCCTGAACAGCTTGTAGCATGTTTCCATATCGGTCAGGTTGAGGCCACTGAACATATTAGAGAAGAAGGTCAGCCATTTATTTCCGATAGAATGCCAGAAGAAGAGGATCCGGTGGGGCTTGCCGCCAAAAAAACGCGTCCCAAAAACGGCGTCCGCATGGCCCTCCACAACGGGTTTCAGGAGATTGTTGTATTCTCTGGGGTCATATTCGAGGTCGGCGTCCTGGATGATGATATAGTCTCCGGTGGCTTGGCGGATACCGGAGTGGAGGGCGGCGCCCTTGCCCCTGTTGACCTTGTGGATGCAGTACTTAATATTAAGATCTGTGTTCTCTTCCATATACTGCCGGATACGAGCGTCCGTGGCGTCCTTCGAGGCGTCGTTGACGATGACAACCTGCTTGTTCATATTGTTGATCAGGTGTACCTGCTTGATTCTCTCGAGGATAGACATGATTGTCGCTTGCTCGTTGTAGGCCGGGATAACGATCGAGAGTGTTTGGTTGGACGAGTTGGCGCCTGAATCGCGGTCGGGGATAAAGAGAAGGTGCTCTCTGTGTTCTGGACGGACGACTATGTCTTGCATGCGATAAGGTTTTGAATAAGAAAGTTACAAAGGGATCGATCGGCAAAAAAAAATACACGGTGCACCGAAAGCAGAAAGATGTTTCCAAAAAGTATAAGTGAGAACAAATTGCAGCGAGCTATAACTCAATCAATTATATGCACAGGGTCGCCGCAGGAATTTATCACTATAAATAAATTGTTATTTTTATTATCTTGCTCCTGAGATCCACCATGTCCCATCCAATACTGCACGAAATCAGTCCAAAAATCAGCATTTAAACCTTCTTTCCTAGCGAAGAACACCATGATTGCAGCCACATGTGGCGATGAATATTTTTTGCATAAAGCATTGAAACAGGCTCTGAAAATGAAGGAAAAGACTCAAATCGATCAATCTGTCTATGAAGCATTTCTCCGGGGAGATCAGGCGGCTTTTACGCGGATCTACCACAAGCTAAAGGGCGAGATATATATGTTTGCCCTGAAGATCACCAAGTCCAGGGAAGATGCGGAGGACATCACGGTTAAGGTTTTCATGAAGCTCTGGGAATTCAAAGAAAGGATTGACTCCGTGGTCCACCTCCGGCGGTGGGTATTTTTTACAGCGAGAAATTTGTGTATCAACGTGTTGCGGGAGAGGAGATACCCGCAGGAGTTCACAGACGAACTCCATTCCGAGACGGAGGACACATGTACTTCAGCTCAGATGACTGTCCGCGAGCATGAAATGGTTTGGGCTTCGTTGATGGAGGAACTGTGGACGATTGTCAACGCGCTGCCAATAATGCGCCGGAAAGTGATGCTGATGCGCTTCCAGGAGAACAAAAGCATGGAAGAGATCGCCTCTTCTCTCAACCTAAGCGTCCAGACGGTGTACAACCATATGGCAAGAGCCAAGGCCCAGATCCGGAAATTGCTGGATAAAGGTCATTTTGGGGGCGAAGAAGCCTTCGTAGTTCTACTATTACTAAGCCTGCCCGACCTAACCTGCTGCCAATTTTAAAAAATTATTATCAATTTAATGGTAGACGATGGTAGTTTTTGCGTACTAGGTAAGAGGTTCTCTCTAGAGGGCTCTAAAAAGTCGCAATATTGGTTATAAAAGTCTGCAAAAACTGAAGAAAGGCTAAATACTACTATGGCAGATTCCTATAGAATAGCAACGCTTCTACTAAAGAGGCTCGAAGTCGATGATCTCCGGCCCTCGGAAGAACTCGAACTGGAGGCTTGGCTCGATCAGGGAGACAATCGTGACTTCTACGAGAAGTCTATCACCCGCGAGGCATTGTATCGCTGGCTGAAAGAAAGAATGGAGATGGACGAGAAGAGAATGGACAAGCGTTTCTTTGAATTGTTTGGTACTCCGGCGCCGGTGAAGCCGATGTTCGTCGCATGGAAATGGATTGCAGCTGCGGCTTCTGTGTTGGTTGCTATCGCTGGTGGATATTTGATTTTTCATCGGCCGGCTAAGCCCGCTCCTGAAGTATCTCAGCCAGTCGCGCAGGTTCCAGTTATACATCCTGGTAAGGACCGGGCTCATCTGCAACTTGCCAATGGGTCAATTATAGAACTCGATTCGGTCCGGGACGGGTCGATCGCCTCACAAGGTTCCTCTGAAATTGTAAAGAACGGTTCGACCATCAGTTATTCTTCTTCTAAGGCTCCCGTCCTTGCCGACGCATTCAATATTCTTCAAACCCCCCGCGCCGGACAATATTCTATGGTATTACCCGATGGCACGAAGGTCTGGCTCAACAATTCCTCGGGCTTAAAATACCCCGTCGCATTTTCGGGTAACCAGCGCCGTGTGGAATTGCTAAATGGGGAAGCATTTTTTGAAGTCGCTCCTTCGGTGCGCGAGCCTTTTACAGTCGTCCTGCCGGGTGGCAACAATATCGAAGTGCTGGGTACGAGCTTCAATGTATCCTGCTATAGCGACGAACCGAATCAAAAGACTACGCTGGTGGAGGGCAGGGTTCGTGTGACTGCCGGCGGTGGCCACCTGATACTCGCTCCGGGCCAGCAGGCAGAAGAGATGGAGGGACATCTGGCGGTGCGTCGTCCAGACGTCTACAGCGTCACCGCCTGGAGGCGTGGGTTCTTTAATTTCTCGGATGCGGACATGCGAATGGTGATGCGGCAGATAGCCCGCTGGTACGACGTCGACGTCATGTTCGAAGGCGAGCCCTCGATCGAAAAGCTGGAGGGATCGATCTCGCGGAACCAGAACCTGGCCGAGACTTTGGCCTCGCTCGAAGCGTTGCATATCCATACGACTGTGAAAGATAGAACTGTGGTCGTCCACCAATAACTTGAGCAGATAGCTGAACCGTGATTTTCCGGCAGCTTCTCCATAGCCATTCAAACCTCCCTAACGGGCGTCTAACGCCTTACTTGCCAACCGAACTCCTATTACAATGGTACATTGTCGCCTTTGATGGCCAGCAATGCTGGCTGTCGGAGACGTAGAAATAAGTGGAATGCCGCCCGATATCGATCGGCTGGAATTCCGAGGCTTTGATTATCCCTAAACCTGAACCGAAAATGAAACAGACCATTACTAACTGGCGGCATTCCCTCTCATTCCCGCTAGTCATTTAGGCCAATCAGTGGCCCAAACAAAAACCGGAATGTGCTCGCGACACATCCCGGCCGATGCTCTTTTTTACAGAGCCTTGTTGGGTCACTCAATCCCGAGTGAATCAAGATGCTTAACCCAACTACTAACAAAATTATGAAAAAATGCATGAGAATGGCTCTTGCTGCCCGCAAGAGAAGCTCTGACTATTATCAAAAAGATGGTACCGGCCTTGTAGCGGTCCGGGTAAAGGCTACCACCGAGTCAATTTCGCTCGCCATGAGACTTACGGCTGCAATACTGCTCATCGGGGCGCTCAACGTCAACGCCAGGGGAATAGCTCAAAAAGTTAGCATCACCGGAACGAATTTGCCGTTGTCGGCTGTGTTCCATGCCATAGAGGACCAAACGGGATATGGGGTGCTCATGGAGAAGTCGACGTTGGAAGCGGCTAAGCCGGTTTCGATTAGTTTGACGAATGGGAGTATCGATGAGGTAATGAAGGTATGTTTTTCATTTCAGCCGTGGAAGTTAAAGTATTCGATTTCTGGGAAGACGATTAGTGTTGCGAAAGTAGTGGAAACTGCAGTTATGCAACATGCGTCAGAGGAGTCTCCGCAAATTATCAACGGCGTTGTAAGAAACGAAAACGGAAGTCCACTGGCGGGCGCAACGATTGAGATAAAGACTTTAAACAAAACCGGGCTTACTAACGAGAAAGGTGAATTTTCTTTTAAGGGTGTCCCTAATGGAACCTACAGGGTAGAGGTATCATATGTTGGGTATGATAAGTATAGCGTGGAAGTGAATGTTCAGAATCATCTGTTTCAAATGATCGTTGACTTAAAACAGGCGTCGAACAAACTCGATAGGGTAGAAGTAATCGCCTATGGAACCACAACGCAAAGACTTAGCACTGGCAATATTTCATCCGTAAAGGCAGCTGATATTGAAAAACAGCCGGTGAACAATCCGTTGTTGGCCTTAGAAGGCAGGGTGCCAGGATTATTTATCGCTCAGACCAGTGGCTTGCCGGGCGCTGGCGTCACTGTAAATATACAAGGACAGAATAGCATCGGTAGTGGCAATGAACCATTATATGTCATTGACGGGGTGCCATATACTTCTCAATCGTTAGTTACAAATTACGCGCCTCAGTTAGGCGGTGCCGGTCAACAAGCATCTCCATTCTTTTATATTAATCCTAGCGATATAGAGAGTATCAGCATATTAAAAGATGCGGATGCGACAGCAATATACGGATCCCGTGCAGCCAATGGTGCTGTTTTAATTACTACCAGAAAAGGAAAAGCAGGCCAAACAAAATTTGATCTCAATCTACAGAACGGATGGGGACAAGTAACGCGAAAATTGGATGTTCTTAATACGCAACAATATTTGCAAATGCGACATGAGGCGTTAAAGAATGATAGGATTACGTCTCCGTCAGCTTCAGATTATGACATTAATGGATTCTGGGACACGACTCGCTACACGGATTGGCAGAAAACTTTAATTGGAGGGACTTCCCAGTATAACAATATCAATGGAACTGTTTCGGGCGGAAATGCAAATACACAATTCTTGATTGGAGCCACATACCATCGAGAAACCACTGTATTTCCGGGAACTTCTTCTAATAGGAAAGTGTCTATGCATTTTAATATAAATAATAGCTCGGCCAATCAAAAATTTCATATTCAATTATCCGGAAATTATCTGGTTGATAATGACCAAATGCCTGGCACAGACTATACTTACCTTGCTATCACAACGGCGCCAGACGCCCCACCTATATACAGTCCTGATGGAACTTTAAACTGGGCGCCTAATGCATCTGGCTCATCCACCTGGACCAATCCTCTTTCTGCTCTATATCAAACCTATCAAAATAAGACGAATAATATTATAGGCAACTGTATATTGGGCTACCAGATTTTTCCGGGGTTGGAACTAAAAAGTAGTTTTGGCTATACAAATTTACAAACAAATGAACTGCTTACTTCTCCATCTATCTTACAGCGTCCTGAAGACCGACCTTTTGTTTCAAGAAGTGCGCTTTATACGAATAATTCGGTTAATTCCTGGATTATTGAGCCACAGATTAATTACAACAGAGTTGACGGAAAGGGCAAGGTAGGAGTTACTGTAGGAACTACTATTCAACAAAAGAATACCAACGGACAAAAATTTGACGCTTCTGGCTATAGTAACGACCAGGTGTTAGCAGATATTAGCTCTGCCGGTTCAATTGATAGTCGATCAACTGTTATTTTAACATACAAATACAATGGATTATATGGGCGCATTAATTACAGTTGGCTAGATAAATATATCGTTAATTTAACCGCGCGTCGGGATGGAAGCAGTCGATTTGGATCGCAAAGCCAGTTTCACAATTTTGGATCGACCGGAGTGGCGTGGATATTTACACAAGAAAATTTCATCCGAAATAATTTACCAATTCTAAGTTTTGGCAAATTAAGGGCCAGTTTTGGCACTACAGGGAATGACCAAATCGGCGATTACCGATATTTGAATTTATATGGACCCTACACTGTTGGCACTCCATATCAAAATACGGCCGGCCTTATTGTCAACAATCTCCCTAATCCCTATCTGCAATGGGAGGAGACCCAAAAATTACAATCGGGCATCGATCTTGGCCTTTTTAAGGACAGGATATTAATTAATGCAAATTATGTCCATAATCGTTCGTCCAATCAATTACTGTCTTACGCCTTGCCATCCATTACAGGTTTTAATGGGATTGTTGAAAATTTTCCTGCCACAGTTCAAAATACTGCATGGGAATTTGCTTTAAATACAACAAATCTCAAAACTAAGGATTTTAGCTGGAGTAGCAGTTTGAATTTGACAATTCCAAAGAACAAACTAGTTGCCTTCCCGAATCTCGCCAAATCAAGTTATGCGACATCACTTTTCATCGGACAACCGGTGTCAATTTTAAAAGCATTTCATTTTTTGGGCGTAAATGATACAACCGGGATATATCAGTTTGCTGATTTTCATGGTAATACTACTACTGCCCCTGATCAGACTACTGACATGACCTCATTGGTCAATACATTGCCGAAGTTTTATGGCGGTATTGAAAATAGCTTTAGTTATAAAGGGTTTCAATTGGATATTTTATTCCAGTTTGTGAAACAGATGGGTCCAAATTATCTCTTTGGATTATACCCCGGTGCTAGAAAATATAATGAACCTGTTTCCGTCCTTGGACGCTGGCAAAAGCCAGGAGATCAAGCTAGCATTCAGCGATTTAATTCGGACTATACTTACTCTAATAGCTGGTTCAACGCTACTCAAAGCGATGCAGCGTATTCCGACGCTTCTTATATAAGATTAAAAAACCTATCCCTATCCTATCAGATGCCGGAGAAATGGAGGCAAAAAGCACATTTGCCAAATTGCAGGATTTATGCTCAAGGTCAGAATCTGCTAACTTTTACTAATTATAAAGGGATGGATCCGGAAAACCAAAGTGCTTCCGCGCACATGTTACCGCCTTTACGGGTAATAACCATTGGTTTACAGGCGGGCTTATAAGGTGTAAACTCATCTTGGAAATAACAAAAAATTTTGAAATCATGCAGCAATATATATTGTTAATGTTTAATGGAAATAGAGAAGGAAGGCGATCCTTTCTTTTACCCTTACTATTCATGCTTGCTATGCAAACAAGCTGCAAGAAACTTGTTAATGTAAGACCACCAGTATTTGCGACTACCAGTGCCAGCGTATATAATTCCGATGCCACTGCTGCGGCAGTTTTAACCGGGGTATATGCTAAACTCAGTTCGACCAGTAATTATGCTGGTGCTCGTGGGTTTACTACTATTTCTTTATTCGCTGGATTGTCAGCAGATGAATTTACGCTCTTCGATCTGACTAACTCTAATTATCGGGCATATTATACCAATAATTTGTCAATTAATTCCGGAGGATATGAGTACTGGAGTCCGATCTACTCTTATATCTTTACTTGCAATTCGGCAATTGAGGGAATCAGCAATTCGTCCAGCCTTACTCCAGCAGTCAAGCAGCAACTTTTTGGCGAGGCTAAGTTTTTAAGGGCTTTTTTTTATTTCTATTTAATAAACATGTATGGCGATGCGCCGTTGGTGTTAAGCAGTGACTTTAAGGTTAATGCAAGTTTACCCCGTATACCCAAAGCGCAGATTTTTCAGCAGATAATAGCCGATCTGAAAGATGCACAAAATCTACTTACTAGTGGCTATGTAGATGGTACCCTTTTGATAAAAACAGGAGAAAGGACACGACCAAATAAGTGGTCAGCTACAGCACTACTCGCCAGGGTATACTTGTACGTCGGAGATTGGACTAACGCTGAGACGCTCGCTTCCTTAGTGATAAATAATTCGGCTTTGTATAGTTTGGCTACTTTGAATAATGTGTTTTTAATGAATAGCAATGAAGCTATTTGGCAATTACAACCAGTTAATACAAATATTACGAACACACAAGATGCTCGCCAATTTATTATTCCGGCAACGGGGCCAGGAAGCGGGTGGCCTGTTTATTTGAGCAATAATCTGCTGAATAGCTTTGAGGCAGGTGATCTGCGAAGAACGAACTGGGTAGATAGCATTTCAATTACAGGTACTACATACTATTATCCATATAAATATAAAGTTAATATTCCTCGTGCTCAACTAAAAGAATACCTGATGATATTGAGATTGGGCGAACAATATTTGATTAGAGCAGAGGCCAGAGCTCAACAAGGCAATATTGCTGCAGGGGCTGCTGATTTGGATAGCATCCGTACAAGAGCCGGTCTGACTTATACTACGGCTGCGACAAAACAGGATCTTTTGTCTGCCATACTACATGAACGCCAGGTCGAGCTTTTTACTGAATTAGGACAACGTTGGTTCGATCTTAAAAGGACACAGGCAATAGATGCGGTGATGAGTCTTGTAACACCCCAAAAAGGCGGCGGAACCTGGAACAGTTACCAACAATTATACCCCATTTACGCGGCAGACCTTCAAAAAGATATTAACCTCACACAAAACCCCGGTTATCAGAAATAAGATTATCATATTATTAAAAAATAGAGCCAAAAGAATGCGACAATTTAGATTTTTCCTTAGGATGTGGTTCATATTTCCTTTGCTTACCCAAGCTCAGGTTATCCAAGTCAGAAATTGGAATATCGAGGGGGGGAAAGGAATTCATTTTGAAACTGAATTAAGCTGGCAACAGATAAAAGATAAGGCAAAAAATGAAAATAAATACATTTTTGTCGACTGCTTCGCATCCTGGTGCGAACCGTGTAGGTTTATGGATAAAAATGTCTACTCTAAGGAAATTGTAGGGTCTTACTTGGACGCACATTTTATCGCTGTCAAAGTACAAATGGATACTACTAAGCTGGACAAACAAGAAATTCAAGACTGGTACCCTGATGCTCATAATATACAACAGAATTATAATGTAACATCCTTCCCAACTTATCTTTTCTTTTCGCCTGAAGGCAGGATTGTTCACAGAGGTTCAGGCGCTCAAGGCGCAGATGACTTTATTATGTTAGCAAATAATGCCTATAACCCAGACAGACAATATTATACTTTGTTGGAAAAATATAGGTCCGGCAATATTGGCATTAAATCTTTGCCTTATCTGGCAAGAACTGCAAGAAGTATGAAGGAAAAAAAACTTGCCAACAGCGTTGCGAGATTTTATTTTGAAAACTATTTATTTAAGTTGAGCGAAGAGGAATTATGTTCAAAGAAAAATATTGAATTTATTTCTGAATTTGAGGAAGTTTTAGGGTCTAGAGATAAGTGTTTTGACCTGTTTTATCGTTATGGTGATAGAACCGATAGTATAGTGAATTCTAAGGGCTTATCCCAGTCTGTTGCAGACTTTATTATTACCAGCGAAGAAATTACCCCAATCCTTGAAAAAGCGTTTTCGGATAATTCGGATCCTGAATGGAGTAAAATGCGTCGGGGTATAAAGGACAAGTATGGATTGAATTATGCGGATCGTAATGTGCTGAGTGCAAAGGTGAGTTTTTTCGAGCATCAAGGGAATTGGAGAAAACACATAGCCAATTTTGTCAAGCAGGTGGATGAATATGGAGTCGGTAATTCGCTTGCAGATTTTTACTTGAATAACGACGCATGGTATATTTTTGAGCATAGTGCCAGAAGAAATGAATTAAACAGGGCTTTGGCCTGGAGTGAACGGGCTATACAAATCAGCGACAAACCTAACGCAGGTTATTTGGACACCAAAGCGAATCTGCTATACAAATTGGGCAAAAGGAAGAAGGCAATAGTTATAGAGGAAGTGGCGGTAAAACTTAGCCCACAGGAGCTAGAGTCAGCCATAAAGGAAAATTTTGAAAAGATGAAAAAGGGCATTCCAACGTGGCCGTCTAAGTAGACGCGTTCTGGCAATATGGTGCTTAGGTGAATTTTTCCTGACCAATAATAAAAACAGGCAGGCAAGAGCGAAATGCTGCTTGACACTGCCTGTATAGTGATTTGTTTCTTACAACCACTTAATAAACACCCGACTAATTATCGGCGGTGGTTAACGTGAAAGTCGTGCAAACGCCGCCATTAGCAGTTGATGCTGAAATTGTACCTGAGCTAGCATGTCCAGGAGAGGTAGTTTGTAATACCTGAGAAGTAGTGCATTTGTTATTTTCATCAGGTATGGTGAAGAGTGTTGTCGAGATATTCTTTGCCCTGAAAGCCAGTGCTCCACCGACGACAGCTAATACCATAATTGCTGATAACATAATTTTTGCTTTTTTCATAACATAAGTGCTTTTTAATTCAAAAAGCTAAACTTTATTGGTGTTGCCCACGCTTTTTGGTTAACTTCAACAAGGAGGTGGCAGGCATTGCCCTCCAGGGAAGTATCCGGCCAGATTAGTTTATCTTATTGTTAAAAGTTGTGATCATTTTGTTTTGGTTCCCCCTTTTTTCTTGGGAAAAATCTTTCGTATTTTTAGATTTGGTTTCCTCGATGATGTAACTTAAAAATAGTCCACCGAATGTACATGAGATAATCATTGGGAATACTTGGTGTCGGAGCACAATTGGAGCCGCAAATATGCTGAAGCAGAAATTGCTTGCCCAAAAAAGGAGTACTACTCTGAAGACAGCATTTGCATAATTCCCTATGTTTGAAAAACCGCCTAGTATATATGTGCCAATAAGGCTAAAAATAAATATTAAGTTAATAAGCGCCATTGCGACTTGGAAAGAATTTGCCATTCCTATCTGCAAGTCCTTATTTATGGCCATTAATTTATTTTGTTTTAACTCGAACCAATACACTGCGGCGCCCATAATTGTGTCCTTGTCCATATTATATGTTTCCAAAAACTCTCTTCTGGGTGTATAGAAAAATCTCAAATTCTGTAATAAATAGAATTTAAGAAAGTACTGCGGGCGTTGTTTAATGAGATGTAGGCCATAGTGTCCATACAAATCTGCTACGCCAGCCCACTGTTTTACAAATGTGGTCGTGCTGTCCTTCGGTAGATGCGCATTCATATAAGTATACAATGGGGAGGATCGTTCAAATAGATAGGAATAGTCTAAATTCCTATGAAAATATTTCAATATGGGACCTGTCGTGTCAAGGTGTCGTGTTATTGACAATTGCAATTCTGTATATCTGTCCGCCGAGGTTTCTTTGGGATAGCCTTCTGGGAACTGTTCATAAGCAGCAAGTGCATTTCCGGCAATCTGCCAACCCACAGCAGGTAAAAGCATTGTCTTGCCTGTTAATTTTTTGTATTCGAGAGACGTAATTGCGAAATAAACGCCTAGTAAGAGGACGATGCAGGTGATACTTATTACTTTTGACCCTTTTGAAGATTGTGCAATTAGGATCACTGCCAAACTAATAATGGGATAATAAAGGGCGTCATATCGCACGATTAATGCCAATAGCAAGGTAAGCGAATGAATCAATAGTAGCTTTAAGGAAGGGCGAAATAATATCCACAACAATTGCGTAAACCATACTATGCTTAATGCTGTAAATAACGCATCCGCGGAAACAAGATTACTAATATAGAATAAAAGAGGGTTAAGGACGATGAATGTAATCAGCAAGCGATATAACCGCTTATTTAGATTCAATAGAAATCCAACTGACAGAAGGAAATGCAAGATGGCTGCTTCCATTAAAACGTACTGAAGGAATATTAAAACTACGTGTGAGCTTGTAAACCCACTGATTAGACGCAGAAATTTGGAATATCCTATTGGGAATCTACTGATTGATTGGTTATTAATTGCCGCCAATATATAGGTCTGTGAATCTGAAATAAAATTGGGGTATGGGTATAATAATTTGAAAGTAGCGAACTGAATAATTACGGCTACTCCCCAGAAAAAAATAAGTATCCTATTTTTATTTTCTTTCCAAATCCATACTTGGAATTGCCTGGACTTAATTTGATTATGAAGCATCAGTTAAGAAAATTTATTTTATGTTTAATGGCCGAAAGACGAATTCAAACTAAGCGAGGATGACTGACTCGATGAAGTTGCCCTGTAAACATAGTCCAATAATAGGGTTGCGAAGGTGCACATTAATAGTATCGGAAAAGCCTGAAATCGCAAAGCCGGCGAAGAGACAAATATGGTAAACCCCGCATTGATAACCCATATACTTCCTATTAATAGAAGTCCTTTTCGAAATAGAGACGGCTGTTTAAATCCCTTTAACAACACAAAGCTTATAAAGCCCGCTAGAAAAACGACATTCATGATGCCAGAGAGAATCGGATAGAAATCAAGCATTTTTATTTTACGATCTTTTAGTCTGGAAGTTACTTTACCGGCTTTGTAACCAAACCAAATTTGGGTTGTTTTGGATACCGAGTCCATACCCGAATTATACAATGACAAGTACTCTATTGGAGGAGAATAATATTTAATAGTATTGGGCCATAAAAAATATGTTGCAAATTTCCAGGGATATTGCCTAATGATATATATGCCGTAATCTGCATAAAATGGTGCAATAATAGCCCAATTTCTTATTTCGAAAGCTGAAGTTGTGTCCGCACCAAACTGTCGATCTCTGAATTTATACAGCGGTGAATGATAATAATCCCACATATAGATAGTACTTGCCTGTATTTTCTCTTCCGGATGTTTTTTATGATCTCGCGTAGTGTCAAAATACTTGCGTACTGCGTTGTCTAATTGATAGAATTTGGCGGGGACAGGTTTCCGGTCGGCGCTGTCTACATACCTGTAGGCGTATAACGCATTGTTTATTATTTGCCATCCGCTAAAAGGAGAGTATTGCCAAGTGCCTGTAAGTTCTTTAAATTTATTGCCGTTATATACTATAAATAATCCAATCAATAATATGCTTGCCGCCAAACCAGTTAACTTTAGTCGCAATGATTGCCTGGACATATAAAATGCAATCGCCGATATAAAAGGATAGATAAGAGCATTATTACGAACGGTAAAGGCGACGAATATGACAAGCGCATGCCAGATTATATGCCAGATGCCCGGCCGGTGAACGATCCATAGTAATAGGGTAAGCCAGATGAAACTTAAGGTCAGAAATAGAACATCACTTGAAATAAGATTGGCCATGTAGATGAAAAGTGGATTAAATATCATAAAACACAATAGGATGTTTTGGACTGCTTTGCCAGGATTGTAAAAATAAAATATTGTAAACAAGAAATACAGCGCGCTAGTGTTTAAGAGCAGATATTGAAATGCTACTAAGACGGTGTCAGATTGTGAAAAAACGCTAAATATTCGTAGAAACCGGCCATATCCCACTAGGTAGGCATGAATATCCATATTCTGGTAGGCTATCCGGATATAAACAAAAGAGTCGGCATGTATGAAACTGGCAAAAGGATAGAAATATTTAAATATGGTGAACTGTATTACCAGGACTACTGCCGCGAATAAGAGAATTATTCTATTTCTTTTATCTTTGGACACGTAGTCTTTGAAGGATGGCAGCGATGCAAGTATAGCCTGTTCTTCCTGGATGAAGGTATTTTTCATTATGAACGGACTTTAATATTGGTTAATATCCGATTATGCTTTAAAAGAGCTCTAACCATTTCCTTGGAAGCTAAATGTATGTTTCAAGCTTTTCATTTGTTAAGGCAAATATCTACCAGGAAAGTTGTCCATTCGGGATAATCGATTGTCCATTCGGGAGTAATCCAGCGGACTCTCCGCTGCTGCCACTTCACAGCGAGTTGAAATAATTTGGCCGGGCTAATTCTTCGACCTGTGCATAAAATTATACCTTGCTTTCTTATTACTCTAAGTTGCTTGTCTGGCTACAATACGCATGCCCAAGGTAAAATAGTTCAGAAAAATACACCCGATACTGTGCCCGCGCATGTCGACAGCCTGAAGGCCGCAATCGTGACTGCTGCGATGCGACCGAAAATGAAAGGTGATACTTTGGAATATAATACAGAACATGTCGACTTGCATAGGAGCGCGGCGGTGGAAGAACTCCTGAAGCGATTACCGGGTCTGCACATCGATCCTGATGGAACTATCATTTATAACGGGGAAAAAATCCAGCATTTGTTAGTGGATGGAGAGGATATTTTTGGTAGCGATCCTGCGATGGTTACCAGGAGTTTCAATGCCAGCAAAATTGCCCGGGTCCAGATACTTGACCGAAGGAGTGAGCAGGCGAGTTTTACTGGAATTGACGATGGAGCGCGCACCAAGACCCTGAATCTCGTGCTAAAGGAAAGCGCCAAAGACGGGTATTTCGGAAAGGTAGAAGGGGGGGGAAATTCAGATGGATGCTATAATGCGAACGCTGCTCTGGCAGCATTCCGTAACAGGGAACAATTTACGGCTCTTGGAATCGCGGCGAACAATGGGGACGTCGGTTTCAGCAACAGCAAGAGTGGTGCTGCGGTTAGCCTTATGAATGCGATTGTGAGCGCGGATGCTCTAGGGGCCTCAGCCGGATTGGGAATCCCTCGTTTCGATGCTGCTGCGTTGCACTATGCCAATACCTGGCCGGGAGCAATAAACCATTTGGTAGCTAACTATCAATTTAGCCATTATTATTCACAACCTATTACCTCCACTCAAATGTTGCAGGCGCAGCCGGGCAATGTTTACGGACAGCACCAGCTAAGCCAATCTATTAACCAGCAGTACCAACACTGGTTTTATGGGATTTATGACTGGGCGCCGAATACAACCTCGGCATTTAAAATAAACTTTCACTATAGTAATTCAGATGGAGTGAACCGATTCGGTGCTGCCGGCAGCAGTAGTTTTAACGACACCCTTGTCAACACCAGTCTGCGGACTATCCGGGATATGGTGAATCGCATAAATATTGGTGGCGGAGCGTCGTGGCGGATACAAGTGGGTAAGAGTACCAACAGTGTCTTTTCCGCGAGTGCCGATGTTACCAAAATCGACGCTTCGACTAGTGGATATATCTATTCGCTTAATCAGTTTTATCAATCTAACAGGCCGATTCAACCTCGTGATACTGTAGACCAGCGGAAGGAAATTAATAGCCATAACCTCAACGTAAGCAGCTCTGTCGGCTACACCAAACCACTATGGAAAGGAACTGCTCTGGGGTTGGCCTATACTATTTCTTATATTGTTGATGATCCGCTGCAAGCCACCTATAATCGTGGTGAGGGGAAATATCTGGAAATTGTGGACTCTCTCAGCAGTCATATCAAAACTCAAGACGTGAGACATCAGACTACTGCGAATCTCCGGGGGAAAGTGGGGTGCTTCAGTTATACGATCGGCGGTGATTGGCTTGGATACAGCTATTCGCAGTGGGACTTGAACTCCACGGCCTCCACGCTTCACCTCAATTATTCCAAATTGGCGCCGAGAATCCTGTTATATTTCACGCCGAATAAGACAACGAATTTTGGTTTTAGTTATGCCGCTAGCTCCGGTCAACTTTTCCCAACGCAGCTGACGCCAATTAAGAACAACATCGATCCATTGCACGTTACTCTGGGTAATCCTGATTTGAAGCCGGAGTTTAGCCAAAACTTCAAGTTCGAGTTTCGGCGTATTAAGACCTGGCTGACGTATTTTTCGGTAAAGATCGGCGGCACAAGCAATAGCATTGGCAGCAAAACAATTACTGATAGCCTGGGCCGGCAGATCAGTCAGTCGGTAAACATTAATGGGGCCCGTTCCGACGAGATCAACCTCTCTCTCAGCCGTAAGCTTTTAAATTTTAATGTCTGGTTTCATACCAGCGGTACTTATACACGTACGATGAATTTTCTTAACACTGCCTTAAACGTTAATAACGCTTATATGGCTGGAGGAGGGCTCGACATCGGTAAATATCTGGCAGATGGATATTCGTTTCAGTTGGGTACCAATTTTGCCTATTTTGACCAGATTAATAGTGTCAATGTTGCTGCGCCTATCCGCTATTGGAGCCAGACCTATTCGGGGAATGTATCTGTGTTTTTGATAAAAGGTTTCGAGGTTAATACCAACTTTTCCTATACATGGCAGCAAAAGAGCAGTGCGTTTGCGACCAGCACTTCCGTACTCCTCTGGAATACCTACGTGAGCCGGAACCTCTTCCATGACAAGTTGGTTGGCAAGTTCCAGTTCAACAATGTTCTTAATGCCAGCGCCGGCATCAGTCGTAGCAATATGGGTAATGTCAATACGCAATCTTCGACTAATATTCGCGGTCGCTATTGGATGTTTTCCATGAGCTATATTTTCGATAAGAAGTTCAGAAGGAAATAGTGGTAAAATTGGACAACTGTTGTGTATAAGTAGAAGAAATCAATCAAAATATCGTCAAAATGCGCTATCGGGTAAGTTTTCTAACGATCAGTACACTAATCCTCTTAACCACCACCTGTCTCTGCCAGGAGCTCCCCATTAAACCTGCCAGGACGATCTCCTTCACTACCGACGAAGGCACTTCGATGGACGTCGATGTCTCTCCCGACGGAAAGACCCTGGTCTTCGATTTGCTCGGTGATCTTTATACCGTTCCTGCAGCAGGCGGTGCCGCCACCCAGCTGACCAGGGGAATTGCCCTGAACGTGCGGCCCGTATGGTCGCCCGATGGTAAAAAAATCGCCTACCTCAGCGATTTCTCGGGAGGCTTTCATGTCAATGTAATGGACCTCCATGGCACGTTCCGCCAGGTTCTCGGTAGCTCCGACAACGAACTGGAATACGAAGACGCCCAGTGGACCCCGGATGGTCAGTACGTCGCCGCCGGGGGCTCGGTATACAGCCTTGCCGGGCGTAAAATGACTGCCGGCAAGGACGTCCGGCACCCTCTCCGTTTTTCCGCAGATGGACAGGTGATCTATGGACTTGACTCCGGAAAACTGGTCGCTTATGATCGGGCTGCTAAAAACAAAACCGTTCTTCCTGCCGCTATAGGCGAGGCGCTTAACTTTATACTTTCCCCCGACTGCCGCTGGTGGTGTTACATCAAGGATTCCAGCGGGAAAAGATCCCTGATCGTCCAGGATCTCACTGGCAAAACCAGCCGAGTCCTGATATCTTCGCTCTATGCAACAGATCCCCGCTACGCGCCGGGCTGGAGTTACCCGCATTTTTCTTTTTCACCCGATTCCAAAAGCGTCTTTATCGGGTATGGCGGGAAGATTCACCGAATTGACGTCGAAAGCGGCACGGACGCCATCATTCCTTTTATTGCCCACGTCAGATCCGACCTCGGTCCACTTTGTTATAACACGTATCGCGTGAGGAATGATTCGGTAAAAGTACGTTACATTCGGTCTGCTCACGCCAGTCCCGACGGCAGGCATCTGGTGTTTTCCGCACTTTCGCGCATCTATATTCAGGATGTGCCCGGGGGAAAGCCGCAGGCCCTGGCACCTCAGGAACTGGCCCAGTTCCAGCCCGTCTACTCTCCGGATGGCCAATGGATCGCCTTTGTAACCTGGTGCGACACATCAGGCGGCGCACTCTGGCGGGTACCCGCTGCCGGTGGCCGGCCCGAACAGCTCAGTCACATTCCCGGCCAGTACCAGCATCCTTCCTGGTCCCCGAACGGGAGTTCGATCGCGGTGGTCAGAGGAAAGCCAAAATTAGGCTTACGCAACGACCCCGGAATCGGCGAGCTGACGCTCATCCCGGTGAAAGGCGGTATTCCGCGCATAATTGACGATTCCGTCCCCTTATGGAACCAGCTCGCCTTTTCCTCCGATGGTCACCGTATTACCTATACACCCATGGAGAAACGAGGCAGCCCGATCCCTCCGACTCCCCAACTCGTATCGAGAGACCTTGACGGGAACGACCTGAAGGTGATAGCTGTTGACGACCACCTCGCGTATTACGAGGATAAACTCATATTTTACCTCGGCAAAGCGGATAGAACGCTTTCGCCTGATGGCAGGTTCCTGGTCTATTCGGCGGCCGAAGACCTCTATCTCGTCCCGGTCTGCCAATTTACGATCCCCGTGGTCAATTCAGAAAAGAGCAAACAGTCCCCGGCAATCCGCTTCGCCGAAGGTGTCGATGCCTATTGGGAACAGGATGGGAAGACCTTAGCCTGGAGCTACGGGAATAAATTCTACCGCATCAATCCGAATAAAATCGTCAGGGCGGCAGAAAAGGCCGGCCGGAAAGAGGAAGCCACCGCCAGACCGGAGAACGGATTTATAACGGCCACGGTGCAGCCAGACCAGGTCATCCCGATCGACCTCATGGTCCCAGGCAGCCATGCCCGTAGTCTGCTCGTCTTCAGGAACATTCGGATTATTACCATGCAACGAGACTGGGTTATCGAAAACGGTACCATCATTATGAAGGATGGCCGGATCTCCGCGGTCGGCCCCGCTGCCGCTGTTCCCATTCCGGCCGGGGCAGAAGTGCGGGATCTTCATGGCGCAACGGTCATGCCCGGATTCGTGGACCTGCACCTGCATATGCAAGTACCTGGAAATGTATTTCCGCAGCAGTCCTGGATGTTTTTGGTCAACCTGGCCTATGGCGTGACCACGGCCCGGGACCCTGCGGCCAATTACGATAACTTTGGTTACGGCGAGCTGCTGGCCGCGGGGCGGATGACAGGCCCCCGCCTGTATAGCGTAGGGCGGGCTGTGCGCTTCAATGACGGTATCATTCGCTGCGACAGGCCAGAAGATGCCGATGCCGTTGTCCGTAAACGGGCGGAACTGGGCGGCATTGTGGTAAAAGACTACATGGTGCCGCGGCCCCGTCTCGCCAGGCAATGGCTCCTCCAGGCATGCCGCAGATATGGACTCAACATCACCAACGAAGGTACTACTGAGCCTCTCACGCAGTTGGGCATGATGAAGGACGGCTGTTCCGGAGTCGAGCACAATCCACAGTGGGGCGATGTATACAAGGACCTGATTTCTTTCGTCGCCGCTTCAGGTACCTACTTCACACCCACCCTCCAGGTGGCCACAGGCGTGCAGGTCGGGGAAGGCAAGGAATATTTCAAGTACAAATTCTGGCACCAGCCAAACGAAAAATTGAAGCGCTTCACATTCAGCGATACCGCCATGGGATCTTCCCTCAACGGTCCGGAATCCTATGAAGCCATCCTCAAAACCATCTACAAGGACTCCCTGGACCCCCTATTCCTAACCCCCGCGAGGATCGACGCCCGCATCCGCCTTGCAGGTGGCCGCGTAACCATGGGCAGTCACGGCGAATCCCAGGGTGTCGGCACTCACAACGAGATCTGGGCCCTCCGGATGGGCGGCCTTTCCAACCTGCAAGCGCTCCAGGCAGCCACCATCATGGGCGCCGAAGCTCTGGGCATCCAAAAGGATGTTGGCTCTGTCGAACCCGGCAAGATCGCCGACCTTATCATCCTCAACAAAAACCCATTGGACGACATCCACAATACCAGGGAGATTCGCTACGTCATGAAGGACGGTATACTTTATGATGGCGAAACTCTCGACGAGCTTTGGCCTGTCCCTAAAAAGTGTCCCGAATGGCGCATGCACGAGGCCAAATGACAGGCAGGCAAGAGCGAAACGCTGCTTGACAATGCCTGTAAAGTGATTTGTTTTTACATCGACCTAATAGCTCCAGACTAATTATCGGCGGTAGTTAAGGTGAAAGTCGTGCAAATGCCGCCATAAGTAGTGGATGCTGAAATTGTACCAATGCCACCAAAAAAGGTAGTTGCGTAGGGATGCCCGGTAGTGCAATGGTTAGCACCATCATTTATGGTGTAAAGTGTTGTCGTGAAATTCTTTGCCGTAAAAGCCAATGCTCCACCGACAACAGCTAATACCATAATAGCTGAAAAAATGATTTTTGCCTTTTTCATAACATAAGTGCTTTTGGGAATTCAAAAAGCTAAACTTTAATGATGTCGCCCACACTTTTGGTTAACTTCAACAAGGAGGTGGCAGGCATTGCCCTCCCCGGAGGTATCCGGCCAGATTAGTTTATTCTATTATTAAAGGTTGTGATCATTTTGTTTTGGAGAAAAGTCTCTTTCTCCTGAATTGGGTCTTTAATTTTCTTGGGAAAGTGTGGAGCTCATTGTCTATAAAATGCCAAAAAAAAGATGTCGGTGCGGATCGCTTTCCGTGAATCGAAGGCCATAACCCAACCTCACCACCCATCTGTATATACTTGCCTGTATCTTTGGTCTGGATTTTCCACACAAAGGGCAAAGCAGGCCTATAAGCCTTCACACCGGCTCCTGGCGGATTATATCTTGCCGGAATTCCCCCGGCGTTTGATTATAGCGCCTTTTGAATATTTTGATGAAACTATTAACATTCTTGTATCCCGTAAGCGCAGCGATCTCTTTGATATTCCGACTGGGATCGGCCAGTAGGGAACGGGCCTCCAGCATCCGCTCGGAAATGAGGTATTCGTAAAGCCCATCGCCATATGTTTCCTTAAAGCCATTCTTGAGCTTAAACTCATTCATTCCTACCTTTTGCGCGATTTCGCTTATCTTGTAATGATAACGAATATTCCTGCAGATCATCTCCCGGGCTTCATGAATGCTGTTGATCTCATGATGAGAGTAGGGGCTGCGCGGCTGCTGCTGCGCGGACTGGCATAAGAGATGGAACAACAAGGTCCGCGCAAGCAAGTCGAAATATAGTGGATTGAACGCCTTGTCGCGGGAATGATGGACGAGTCTGTAGATCATGTCCTGTATTTCCCTTGTGAACCACGCATTCTCCGCTGACAATAAAGCAAATTTCCCGGCCCGCACCCTCTCCAAAAAGCTCTGAAGGCAGGGAAAATACGGAGCCCATTCTTCCAGGACAGGCAAACCGTATTGCAAGCGTATGCTGATGTACTCCTTCCCTGCTTCATGAGCGCTTGTAAGATCATAGACGGGCGAGTAAATAATATTGTACTGCCCCTCGCGTAGTAGCACGGTCCCGAGACCCTCTACTTCAAGACGATTCTCATGCTGCAGCGCAATGCAGGCACTGAAAAATGGTCCCTCGTCTTGCATGCGGAATACGGTCTTTCGATTGATTTGGTACGCATGGTAATAGACGGGACCAGCTGCGCTATGTAATTCTTGGAGGAGAAGTTTTCCAAAACCGTTACTGGTAGCCTGGGCCAAACTCCCCGGAATAAGGTGACCGCGCAGTTCAGCTGGAATTTCCGTGCTGAACGGCAGTGCATCGTTGAGGTTTAATGCAAATTTCATGATTGTTCGTTGAGTGGAAATAATGACCCTTGTTCAATCAGAGCCGTCCATGACTAGAAGTGGGGTAGGGGGTTGTAGAGTTAAATTTGATCACTAAGCTTTGCATCAAGCTAGTGCAAGTTAATACCAAACTGTCATCTTATTCAAATTTTGAGATACGCCTAAAAGCGATATTTGGGTTACTTTAAGCGATTACCGCAAAATTATTGCTGCAAGACTAAATTATTTCTTTCGACAATCAACACGGTGGGTCAATACAAGCTGTTGTTGGTTTCACTGTAAGAGGGATTAGCGGCTCAATCACTGCTGATGATGTTTGCGACGTAAAAGTGGGCTAGTCACCTGATTCAAAATTTCTTTAGGTGAGAAGTTGCAGAATTGTTCGTTTAGTTTAGCAATGAAGATAGAGCCAAGGAATATAGGAATGTATAACCGCACCTCCCAGGGCACACAAGTGAATAGGATCACGAGAATATAGGGGAGACTAATGACATGGTATAGCACAATCAGCTTTATGTTTTTGAATTGATTGGACAGTTGAAGTGATAGATAAAAGAATAATAACCAAAAAAGAAATCCTAGCCAATTTTCTTGTAATTTGAAATTTCCTAGCGCAGTGGAAATAATAATACCTGGGCTGGAGGAGACAAAAAAGAACAGTGCCAAATAGCTTAACAAGAAGCTTAGGGCAATAGCCAACATAGCTACAATTGATTCGTTTGAGTTCCCTTTGTTACTTAAAAGTAAGGTAATAATTAGAGTTACTGTTAGAGCAGACGACTCCCTATTTAAAGTAGCAAGAACCACAAGGAAGCAAATTATTAATAACGTTAGAATATATCGCCTATTGAAGTATTTTAGGAAAACATAGAACGTTAACAATTCTAGAAAATAACTAATAGTATCATACGGCACAATGCAGAATTGCGTTATATTAATTAGAATTGATAGGAAAAATACAAATAGTATCCTGTCGGATGCGGTAGTTTTAAAAACGTTTTGCAGGTGTAATAGCAGAACTGCAATTACCGAAGTTAGAATTAGAAAAAAGGTATTTAAGTAGAAAAAGGCTTGGTAAAAATTTTGACTCCCTTTTTTATCTAAATACAACACCTGTCTGGTAGTTCTGGCATTGGGATAATTGGCATCCAAAAATCTGTCTATTGATAGAAGTACGTATTTGCTTAAAATTCGATATTTATAGACGCTTTTTTCAAAAACATTAGGATAAGTATCTTTTGAGAAGTAATTCATGCTGTAATTGGATGTAAATCCGAAATAAACAATATAACTCGTCAAGTAGGAAATCAAAATAGCGACGGTAATTGATACCCATATATTTTCGCGCATGATAAAAGGATTAGGTTTCTACGCTTTAAAATAATGAGAAAAAGTCAGATTTAGGACGAATAGAGATATGCACCTAGTGTACCGAGAATAAATTACAGTCGGAAAAAGTGACGAGGGATAATTTGCGATCCCTCACATCTGATGCATCTTCCTATACGCCGCCGGCGTCAACTGAAAAATCGTCTTAAAAGTCTTATTAAAAGATCTCTGCTTCTTATACCCACTATCCAACGCAATCACTTTAATCGAATCATCCGAGTCGATCAGCCGCTGCGCGGCTCTCGCCATCCGCAGCTTGATGATATACGCATGCACAGTAGTCGCAACCTGCTCTCGGAAGCCGACCTGTAATTTTTCGCGGTTGATGTTGAATTTGCGGCATAGCCCGTCGATGGAGTGAGATTCGTATAGGTGCTCTTCAATATAGTCCCTGATCTGGAGGATCAGCTGGACGTCTTTTCTTTTCATATTTGGACAGGTTAATGGCGGAGAAGGCCAGTTAAAATACCGAAATTTTTCGCCGAATAACCCCCCGCGGGACAACCGGCTTATGCCCGTTAGGGACTATTTTTAGCATTGGCTATATACTTACCCGTATGTCGGTTTGTAATAATATTTCTACTGTATGTCCATTGCACTGGCCTTTTAAGCCTGGAATCCGCCCCAAAAAGGTGATTTTTCTTACCTTTCTACTTTACCGACCAAAAAACTTGCCCGATATGAAGCTATCGCTTTACCTATCCTTTATTTTATTCTTATCCGCGGGCCTTTACGCCCAACAACCCTTCAACGGGGTCGAATCCAGCCTCGGCAACC
>Ga0207695_10001153_pt1 | contig 45794 bp, 43 predicted proteins | sample KBSC54metaG_FD_184354 | JGI IMG/M metagenome (GOLD analysis project Ga0207695, IMG submission 184354) | Corn rhizosphere microbial communities from Kellogg Biological Station, Michigan, USA - KBS C5-4 metaG (SPAdes) (version 2) | ecosystem: Host-associated > Plants > Roots > Rhizosphere > Soil...
GCAAGCTTGTCCGCGGCCGCCGGAATCTCCCAGGCGCCCGGCACGCGCACGAGATCGATGGCGCTGTCGGCGACGCCATGTTCGGCGAGCGCGCGCTGCGCTCCGGCTATGAGCGCGTCGACGATGCGCGGATTCCAGCGGCTTGCAACGATGGCCCAGCGCATGCCCGCGCGTGTTCGCACTTCGCCGGAATAGGTCGCCATGGATGCTTTCTCCTTACGCAATCTGCTCGTAACCGACGACCTCGATTCCGAAGCCGCCCAAACCCGAGAAGCGTCGTGGCGTGCCGAGCACGCGCAATCGGTGCACACCAAGATCGGCGAGGATCTGGGCACCGGCGCCATGGCGTCGCCAATCGTGCGCGTCTTCGCGTGCTGTCGGCGCGGTCTGCGCAAGGCGATCCAGCGCGGCGCCTGCTTCGTTCGAATCGGCGATCACGACGACCACGCCGCGACCGTGCGCTGCGATGTGCCGCATCGCCGCCGCCAGCGTGATCGCCTGTTCGCCGCGCGTCAGGTGCAACACGTCGCTGAGCGTGTCGCGCACGTGTACGCGCGCAATGACCGGTTTGCCGTCATTCACGTCGCCACGCACCAGCGCGAAATGCGGCGTCGTCGAAAGCCGGTCGCGATACGCGTGCAGACGAAACGTGCCGAATTCGGTCTCGACATCGCGCTCGAACACACGTTCGACCGTTTTCTCGGTCTGCAGGCGATGGCGGATCAGGTCGGCAATCGTGCCGGTTTTGAGACCGTAGCGGTCGGCGAACGCGAGCAGCTCGGCGCCGCGCTTCATCGTGCCGTCGTCGTTGACGATCTCGCACAGGATCGCCGATTCCGAACTCATGCCGGCCAGGCGCACCAGATCGATCGAGGCCTCGGTGTGGCCCGCGCGCATCAGCACGCCGCCTTCGGTGTAACGCAGCGGAAAGATGTGTCCGGGCCGCGCAAAATCCTCCGGCCTCGATCCGGCATCGGCAAGCGCGCGAATCGTGATCGCGCGATCCTGCGCGGAAACACCGGTCGTGGTGCCGTGCTTGCAATCCACCGATACCGTGAACGCGGTGCGGTGGCTCTCGCTGTTTTCGCTGACCATCTGTGGCAGGCGCAGCTGCTCGAGTCGTTCGCGTGTCATCGGCTGGCAAATGATGCCGCTGGAATGGCGCACGATGAACGCGATCGCCTCCGGCGTCACGCATTGTGCCGCCATGATCAGGTCGCCTTCATTTTCACGATCCTCGTCGTCGGCGATAACAACCATGCGGCCGGCGCGAATGTCGGCGAGAATGTCGGAAATTGAACTGAAACTCATGGCGGCGTTTCCGCGGTGGACAAGCGCTCGACATAGCGCGCGATTAGGTCGACTTCGATGTTGACCGCATCATCGGCGCGCTTGTCGCGGAACGTGGTGACTTCGATCGTGTGTGGAATCAGATTGACTCCGAAGCGGTTGCGCTGGACTTCATTGACCGTAAGGCTGACGCCATCGATGCAGATCGACCCCTTCGCCGCGACATAACGCGCCAGTGCGTCCGACAATTCGAACGTCCAGCGTTGCGACCGCGCGTCCGCAGCAACGCTGACGACTTTGCCGACGCCGTCGACATGGCCGGAAACGAGATGTCCGCCGAGCCGGTCCGCAAGGCGCAGCGATTTCTCGAGATTCACGCCGGCGCCGATCTGCAGCCCGCCGAGTGTGGTGCGCGACAGCGTTTCCACGGAAACGTCCGCGGCGAATTGCGTGCCGTCGAGCGCGACTGCCGTCAGACACACGCCGGACACGCAGATGCTGTCGCCGATCGCGACGTCATCGAATCCGAGGTCGTTCGCGACGATCGTCAAGCGCGCGTCAGCGCCGTGCCGCTCGATGCTCGCAACCAGGCCCACAGTCTGGATGATGCCGGTGAACATGACTATGCGCGCAGAAGGAAACGCTGATCATCGCCGATCTGGCGCTGCTCGACGATACGCAGGCGCGGCGCGGCGGCGAGCGCACCGATCGGCGGCGATCGCAACAGCGGGCGCGCCTGGTCGCCGAGCAGGATCGGCGCGATGTACAACAGCAGCTCGTCGACGAGACCTGCGGCGAACAACGCGCCGCACAAGGTCGCGCCGGCCTCGACCTGCAGTTCGTTGACGCCACGCTCCGCCAGTATGCGCAGCACGTGCGCGAGATCGAGCTCGCCGTCGCACAGCGGCGCAGTAGCAAGCTCCACCGCCTCGAAGCGGCCATCGGGTTTCGCCGCCGCGCCATGCACGATCAGCGTCGGCGCACTGCCGTCCAGGACGTTTGCGCCGGCGGGCGTGCGCAGCTCGCGGTCGAGTACGATGCGCAACGCCGGCTTGAACTCGCCATGCACTCGCACCGTCAAACTGGGATCGTCCGCCAGCATCGTGCCGATACCGGTCATTACCGCGCTGCTGCGAGCACGCCAATGCTGCACGTCCGCGCGCGCGGCTGCGCCGGTGATCCATTTCGAATTGCCGTTTGCGAGCGCCGTGCGGCCGTCCAGGCTCATTGCCAGCTTCACGCGCGTCCACGGGCGCGCCCGTTCCACGCGCGAGAAGAATCCGCGATTGAGTTCACGTGCGGCGTCGCGCATCAATCCGACGTCGACGGCCATCCCCGCGGCCTGAAGTTTTGCAAGACCTTGGCCGTCGACTTTGTGAAATGGGTCTTCGTGCGCAACGACGACACGCGCAACGCCAGCGGCGATCAGCGCGTCGGCGCACGGCGGCGTCTTGCCGAAATGCGCGCACGGCTCCAGCGTCACGTACGCCGTTGCGCCGCGCGCGCGTTCGCCTGCTGCGTGCATCGCGAACACCTCCGCGTGCGGTTCACCGGCGCGCTGATGCCAACCTTCACCGACGATTTGCTCGCGATGCGCGAGTACGCAGCCCACACGAGGATTGGGTTGCGTCATATGCAAACCGAGTTCGGCCAAGCGCAATGCGCGCGCCATGTGCGCGTGATCGAGCGCCGAAAAATCCATCAGTGCTTCTTCTTCGACGGCGACTGTGACTTCGCTGCCTCGCCGAGCAGCGGCAGTTGCAGGCCTTCGAGTTCCGGCAAGTCTTTCTCGAGTTTCTCGATCTCTTCGCGGAACGCCTGCACGTCTTCAAAGCGGCGATACACGGACGCGAAACGCACGTAAGCGACCTGGTCCAGACGCTTGAGTTCGGTCATGACCCATTCGCCGAGCAGGCGTGACGGCACTTCGCGCTCGGCCACGGAGCGCAGCTGGCGCACGATTTCGTGCACGACGTTGTCGACGGCGTCGCTCGCCACCGGCCGCTTCTGCAGCGCGCGTTCCACGCCGGTGCGCAGCTTGTGCGCTTCGAACGCCTCGCGGCGGCCGTCGCTCTTCACGATCGCGGGCAGCTTGATCTCGGCGGTTTCGAATGTGTTGAAACGTTCGCCGCAGTGCTCGCACTGGCGCCGGCGCCGGATCGAAGTGCCGTCGTCGGTTTCGCGCGAGTCGATTACGCGCGTATCGTCATGCTGGCAGAACGGACAATGCACGTCAGCCGTAAACGGGATATTTGCGGCATTGTGCGGTCACCTTGTCGCGCACTGCCGCGATCACCCCGTCGTCGGCCGGCGCGTCAAGTACGGCGCCGATCCAGTTCGCCAGGTCCACGCAATCGTTTTCCCGATAACCGCGCGTGGTCACGGCCGGGGTGCCGATGCGCAGGCCGGAAGTGACGAACGGTTTCTGCGGATCGTTCGGCACGGCGTTCTTGTTGACGGTAATGTGCGCCTTGCCGAGCGCGGCTTCCGCGTCCTTGCCGGTAAGCTTCTTGCCGATCAGGTCGAGCAGGAACAAGTGGTTCTGCGTGCCGCCGGAAACAATCTTGTAGCCGCGCGCGATCAAAGTCTTGGCCATCGCCTGCGCATTCTTCACGACCTGCTGCTGATAGCTCTTGAACTCGGGTTCCAGCGCTTCCTTGAACGCGACGGCCTTGGCCGCGATCACGTGCATCAGCGGGCCGCCCTGGATGCCGGGAAACACGATCGACTGCAGTTTCTTCTCGATGTCCTCGCCCGCATTCTTCGCGACGATCAAGCCGCCGCGCGGGCCGCGCAGTGTCTTGTGCGTGGTCGACGTGACGACGTGGGCGTGCGGCAACGGGCTCGGGTAGACGCCCGCGGCGACGAGGCCGGCGACGTGCGCCATGTCGACGAACAAATACGCGCCGACCTTGTCGGCGATCGCGCGCATGCGTGCCCAATCGACGACCTGCGAATACGCCGAAAAACCGGCGACGACCATTTTCGGCTTGTGTTCGAGCGCGAGACGTTCGACTTCGGCGTAATCGATCAGCCCGTTCGCATCCACGCCATACTGGATCGCGTTGAGAATCTTTCCGGACAGATTCACCTTCGCGCCGTGGGTCAGATGTCCGCCGTGTGCCAGCGACATGCCGAGAATCGTGTCGCCCGGATTCAGCAGCGCGAAGTACACGGCCTGGTTCGCCTGCGAACCCGAATGCGGCTGCACGTTCGCATAATCGCAGTCGAACAATTTCTTCAGTCGATCGATCGCCAATTTCTCGGCGACATCGACGAATTCGCAGCCGCCGTAATAGCGTTTGCCCGGATAACCTTCGGCATACTTGTTCGTCAGCACCGAACCCTGCGCTTCGAGCACGCGCGGGCTCGCGTAGTTTTCCGACGCGATCAATTCGACATGATCTTCCTGGCGTTGACGCTCGGCGGCAATCGCCGCAGCCAGCTCTGGATCGTAGCCTTCGATGCGAAGGTTCTTGGCAAACATCGGGTTCTCCGGACGGCGGCGGCGGACAAGACGTGAATGGTAACGGTTTTGGCCTTTTTCGGCACCGATAATGGCGAAGGAACGCCGCATCGGCGATAATTGGCCGGGCACTCGTTCCCCGCGCCAGACCTTGGCCGTTGGAACTGTCGACCCGATTTAGCCAGGTGCGTCAACTCGCGCCTTGAAGCCTCCACGGAGCAATTGATGCAGTACATCTACACCATGATCGGGGTGTCCAAAGTCGTGCCCCCGAAGCGCGAGATCATCAAGGACATCTCGCTGTCGTTCTTCCCCGGCGCCAAGATCGGCCTGCTCGGCCTCAACGGCGCCGGCAAATCCACGGTGCTGCGCATCATGGCCGGCGTCGATACCGAGTACAACGGCGAAGCGCGTCCGCAACCGGGCGTCAAGATCGGTTATCTCGCGCAAGAGCCGCAGCTGGATCCGGAAAAAACCGTGCGCGAGTCGGTCGAAGAAGGTGTTTCCGATATTACCGACGCGCAGGCACAACTCGATGCCGTGTACGCCGCCTATGCCGAGGAAGGCGCCGACTTCGACAAGCTCGCCGCCGAGCAGCAGCGCCTGGAAGCCCTGATCGCCGCCAACGATGGCCACACGCTCGATCGCACGCTCGAAGTCGCCGCCGATGCGCTGCGTCTGCCGCCTTGGGAGGCGAAAATCAAGACGCTGTCCGGTGGCGAGAAACGCCGCGTCGCGTTGTGCCGCCTGTTGCTGAGCAAGCCCGACATGCTGCTGCTCGACGAGCCGACCAACCATCTGGACGCCGAATCCGTGGAATGGCTCGAACAGTTCCTGGCGAAATTTCCGGGCACGGTCGTCGCGGTGACGCACGATCGCTATTTCCTCGACAATGCCGCCGAGTGGATCCTGGAACTGGATCGCGGCCGCGGCATTCCGTGGAAGGGCAACTATTCGTCGTGGCTGGAGCAGAAAGACGAGCGCCTGAAACAGGAAGAGGCCGGCGAGAAAGCGCGGCGCAAGGCGATCCAGCGCGAACTCGAATGGGTGCGTCAGGGCGCGAAAGGCCGCCAATCCAAGGGCAAGGCGCGCCTGAACCGGTTCGAGGAGCTGAACTCGGTCGAATACCAGAAGCGCAATGAGACCAACGAAATCTACATTCCGCCCGGCGAGCGGCTTGGCGACAATGTCATCGAATTCAAGCACGTGTCGAAATCGTTCGGCGACCGCATGCTGATCGACGACCTGAGCTTCAAGATTCCGCCCGGCGCGATCGTCGGCATCATCGGTCCGAACGGCGCCGGCAAGTCGACGCTGTTCAAGATGATCACGGGCCGCGAGAAACCCGACTCCGGCGAAATCGCCATCGGCCAGACCGTGAAAGTTGCTTTCGTCGATCAGTCGCGCGACGCGCTCGATGGCTCCAAGACCGTGTGGCAGGAAATTTCAGGCGGGGCCGACATCATCACGATCGGCAAATACGAGACGCAATCGCGCGCCTACATCGGCCGCTTCAACTTCAAGGGCGCCGACCAGCAGAAAATCGTCGGCCAGCTCTCGGGCGGCGAGCGCGGCCGCTTGCATCTGGCCAAGACGCTGCTCGACGGCGGCAACGTGCTGCTGCTCGACGAACCGTCGAACGATCTCGATATCGAAACGCTGCGCGCGCTCGAAGAAGCGATGCTCGAGTTTCCCGGCTGCGCAATGGTGATCTCGCACGATCGCTGGTTCCTCGACCGCGTGGCGACGCACATCCTCGCGTTCGAGGATGATTCGCACGTCGAGTTCTTTCCGGGCAATTATCGCGAATACGAGGAAGACAAGAAGCGGCGTCTCGGCGAGGAGGCGGCAACACCGCATCGCGTCAAATACAAGAAACTGGTGTAACCGGTGTCGTTTTTTTCGGCGATCGAAGCGGCGGCGCAGCGCAACCAATCGCTCGTCTGCGTGGGTCTCGATCCCGAACCGTCGCGCCTGCCCGCGGTATTGCGTGAGCGATCGGACGCCATTTTCGAGTTCTGCCGCGCAATCGTCGATGCGACAGCCGATCTGGTGTGCTGCTTCAAACCGCAGATCGCGCATTTCGCCGCCCAACGCGCCGAAGATGCGCTGCAGCGCCTGATTGCACATATCCACAAAACGCATCCGGGCGTGCCGGTCATACTCGATGCCAAGCGCGGCGATATCGGCTCGACGGCCCGGCATTACGCAGCCGAAGCATTCGATCGCTACGGCGCTGACGCGATAACGGCCAACCCGTATCTCGGGCGCGACGCGATGCAGCCGTTTCTGGATCGCGCCGACAAAGGCGTGATTGTTCTGTGTCGCACCTCGAACCCCGGCGCGCGCGACCTGCAGGATCTCGATGTCGGCGGACGACCGCTGTACCAGCACGTTGCCGATCTCATCGCGCGCGAGTGGAACGGCAACGGCAATTGCGCACTCGTGGTCGGTGCAACCTACCCTGCTGAATTGGCGGCCGTGCGCGCGCTCGTCGGCGAGATGCCGATCCTCGTACCCGGCGTCGGCGCGCAAGGCGGCGACGTCGAGGCGGTGATCCGCAACGGCAAGAATTCACAAGGCACGGGACTGATCATCAGTTCCTCACGCGCCATCCTCTATGCCAGCAGCGGCGTGGACTTCGCCGAGGCCGCGCACCGCGAAGCGCAAAAGCTGCGCGACGAAATCAATCGCTCCCGCTGATCGCCTCTCGCGCTGGCGGGATCAGAGCCGCGCGACGGAGAGGCAACTGGCTTCACCGCAAGCAGCGCCACGCGTACCACGGCGCCATCGCCGCGTAGTGCATCCAGATGCCGCACGCCACGAGCGCACGCAACATCGGGTTGCGCGCGGCCGGATCGAACTTCACGAACCAGCGCCACATGCCGCGATGCTTGTGCCAGGCGACGAAGAACGGCCGCGCGCGGCTCGAGCTGCCTTTCGTGTGCGCGACAAAAACATCGTTCGCGCAAACGACGCGCAGGCCGGCGTCGCGCGCGCGGCGACACAGATCGAAGTCCTCAAAGTGCAGGAAATAGCCTTCGTCGAAGCCACCGATGGACGCGAACGCCGTGCTCGGAACGAGCATCAACGCGCCGGAAACCGCGTCGACGCCTTCGAGCGCGGGCACCGCCGCACTCGGCGGCAGATTCGCGCCGGCCAGCGCCGGCCAGCGCGACTCGAATCGCGACAGGCCCGTTGCCGTCATCAGCGCACGCCACGCCAGCGGATCGCGGCGCCGGCTTGCCGGTTCCGGTTGGCCGTCATCGCCAATGATGCGGGCGCCGAGCACGCCCGTGCGCGTGTCCGCATGCGCGCGCAGCCGCGCGAGCGTGTCCGGCTCGATGCGGCAGTCCGGATTGAGAAACAACAGCAGGTCGCCGCGCGCCTGCGCCGCGGCGCGATTGCAACCAGCACCGAAGCCGAGGTTGGCGCCATTGCGCAGCACGCACAACTCGGGCCACTGCGCTTGAATTGCCTCGATCGAACCGTCGTGCGAATCATTGTCGCTGACGATCACGTCGACCGGCGCGGAACTGCCGAGCACGCTGCCGACGCACTCGGCGAGCAGCGAGCCGCTGTTGCAAGCGACGATGATGACGCTGGTCAGACCGGAGACGCGTTCCACGTCACACGGTCGAAAGCAGTTTGTCGCCCTGCTCCGCCGCATGCTGCCAGAGTGCCGGCCAATGCTCGCAGGCGTCGGCTATCGTACCGAGCTCGTCGCGCAGCGCATTGGCACAACCGGCATCATCCAGATCCTGCGGCCAGTCGCCCAGCCGCGGCGGTGCTTTGGCCAGCAGCGCTTTGGCATTGTTTTGCACGATCGTGCGCGCATCGGCCTGCCAGTAGACGGGCGCATCCGTCGCGGCTTCGATCTGGTGCTGGATGCGATCGATGAGGTCGGATCGCACGTAGCTGAGGTATTCACGAAGATGCGCGAGGCGCTCGGCCTGGTTTGCGCGAGCAAGATCACGGAATACTTCGGCCATGAACTTCAGACGCTGCGCGGGTTCGGCGGAGTGGACGAGTCCAAACTGGCGCTGCACGAGGTCGCGCAAGAAATGATTGACGCGCGGTTCGTACGCAGCGAGGGTCTTGTCCGACCGGCGTCGCGCACTTTCCTGCAGGTGGCCGATGGCTTCCGGCAGTTCCAGCGCGAGTGAATGTGGATGGCACAGACGCGTCAAGGCACCGGCCAATCCGTCCTCGCCGCGACCGATCGGATTCGTGCACGGCAACATCTGCGTGTTGTCGAGCGAGAACGGTGTAAAGTTGGCCATGGCCGCCACGCGGGCCTGCGCGACGGTATGCCAGATATGTTGCGCTTCGACGTTGCGCTGGTAGGTCGCGCGCTCGAGCACGAAATCCGCGCGGCTGGCCGGATCGAGTTGATACAGCCAAAGTGCGGTTTCGGTACGCGTGCTGCCGTAGGTACCGTGCTGAGTGGCAACGATGTGCGCCTTGTCCGAAAGCGAGTCGAGGCGGCCGAGATTGATGCCCCGCAGCGCTTGGCGCTGCAAGGCGTAGCGTTCGCGCATGACCACGCCGAGAGATTGACCGCAGCTTGCCAGGTGCAAGCCGAACGGATCCTCGGTGACTTCTTCGCCGGCACCGAACGCGTCCTCGATGTTGGCCGAAAAACGCGCGTACGCCACCGCGTTGGGATTCGGATCAAGGCCGTCTTGCGCAAGTTCGGCACGCCTGAGTGGCAGACACAAATCATCGTCGAGCAAGGCCAGGCGCGCGCCGGCCGATAACAGCAGCGCCAGATTCCAGGCCCGTCCGCCACCGAAACGCTGTCCGTGCGTGGCCGCTTCTCGGCGCAACAAAGGAGCCACGACGCCCTTTGCTTGCGGTAGCGCGCGGCTCAGGCGTTCGCTCAGCTTGTTGCGCTCCGCAGCGCCGACATAGCTGACCTTGCAACCGGTGGCGCGCGCGAATTCGCGCAGCAGGTCGCGCTGCTCGTTGGCGTGAGCGGGCAACGCGGAGTCGTCGAGCACGATATAACGCCGCCCGGCACGATGTCGACGTTCATAATCCGTCAGCGATTTGAGCAGACGGCCCAGCTGTGATGGACGATCGCTGGCGCGAATGAACACGCCGCGCAGCGGCTCGAGCGCGGCCGCGGACGCCTGCGTCAGACGCGTAATGAACGCCTGATCGGAAACCAGCAGCCCGCGCTGGATAAGGCTTTCGAGCACGCGCTTGATGTCCTCGCGTTTGCCGGCGAGGCCGCTGATCGTCGATTCGATGCGCGCGCCGTGCTCCTCGAGGGTGCGGAACTCGCGGCATTGATCGAGTGCACGCAATACCTGGAACGTCATCACGTGCGAATCGCCGCTGCGCTTTATCTGGAAAATGCATTCCTGCGTGGATAGCGACGCGACGAGGCCGTCCTCGGAAGCGAACAACGGCGCATTCGGGTCCGGTTGCGGCGGCAGTGCAGGCACGAGTGCCGGCGGGGAATAGGTGACCTGATAGCTCAAGGAATTTGCCATGCGTACTTCTCGTCGGTGCTTGCCGGCATCTGGCGCGGAGGAATTGCAACCAACGCAATTCCACCTGCACTGCCCGCGAAATCTTTCTAGGGCTTGCGCCCGCCCAGCTGGCTGCGCAGATTGACTATTTCAGCTTCCAGCTCGGCGATGCGCCCGCCGGCGGCCATGTTCTTGTGTACTTCGCCATTGTAGTGCTGATAAACGCTTTCTTCGCGATCGCCGAACAATGCCAGGTCCGGCAGCAGCGCTGCGGGCAACGGCTCACGCGCGCACACCGCGATGTAGTACAGCGGCGCATACGCCAGTTCGGCGTGCACCTGCATGGCATCCGCGGACAGCGTTGCAGCGGCGACACTCGACGGCGCCGCGTCGACCCGCCAGATCGCCGACTGGAACAGCAGTTTCTGCCCATACAGGCGAACGTGCGGGAAATGCCCTCGCAGCAGCGCAAGCAACTCGTCGCGATACAGTTCGCGGACATGGAATTCGTTGCGGAAGCCGCTGATGTCGCTGTACGTGTGTTTGTCCGGCGAGGACACGAGCAACATGCCGCCGGGCGCCAGCGCGCGCGCAAAGCCCGCCAGCAGCTGCTCCTGCGCGTGCACGTGTTCGAGCGTTTCGAACGAGACGATCAGGTCGAAGCTGGCTGCCGGCACATCGAGCTGGGTGCAATCTGCGCGCTCGAAGCGCAGATTCGGCTGCGCGCCATAGCGCGTCCGCGCGTGCGCGATCGCCGACTCGGCAATGTCGACGCCGAGCACGCGGTCGGCGACGCCGGCAATCAAGGCACTGCCGTAACCTTCACCGCAGGCGGCATCGAGCACGCGCTTGCCTTTGGCGAACTGCCGCGCGAATACGTAGCGATGCCAGTGCTCGTACCAGATCTCGCGCACGCACTCGGGCGTGAAACGCTCGCCGGTGAATTCGAGGGGTTCGGTCGGATCGCTCACGACGCCGCTCCTGCGCGCTCGCGCGTGTCCGCTTCCACGCCGATCCAGGAATGCGTCAGACGCACCATGCCGATTTCACGCGATTGCCCATTGATCACGAGGCTGCGTTCCAGCGTATCGAACAGACGTACGCCCTCGGGGTCGAATGGATGTGCCCTGACGATATAGACACCCGGCAACAAGGCCAGATCACCGAATGCAATCCCGATCGAATACATGTCATCGGCGTCGCGGCGCGGACGCACGCCGTCCATGTCGCTGGCCACGCCATACACGGGCGTGCCGTCGACGCGCGCGATGCCGAACAATACGACGGGTACGCGGCCATCTCGCGAGCGCACGCGTACGCGTACGCGCAAGGTGTCGCCCTGTGCAAGATCAAGCGGCTCCTCCGCGCGGCTATTGCCGTTCAGCGTGAGCTCGACGAGGCAGAATTCCAGATTCTGGCCGAATACGTTCGCGCGCGTCGCAGCCAGCGGGGCGGATTTGCCTTCCTGATATGCCTGATATGCCTGGGTCACCGCAAACACGTCACCCATTGCGGCGATTTCGCCGTGCTTGAGCCAGCACGCGTGCCGGCACAGCTTCTTTACGTGGTACATCGAATGCGAGACGAGGATCAGCGTACCGCCGCCGGCGAGGTAATCCTCGATCCAGCTCACGCACTTTTTCTGGAATGCCTCGTCGCCGACCGCCAGCACCTCGTCGGTGATCAGAAGGTCCGGCTTGAGCGATGCGACGATCGCGAAGCCCAGGCGTACGACCATGCCCGAGGAGTAATGCTTGACCGGCTCGTCGATGTAATGGCCGATGTCGGCGAACTCGACGATCTGCGGTATCTTGGTTTGCGTTTCCCGTGCATCCAGTCCGTACAAGGCCGCGGCGAGGGCAATATTGTCGCGACCGCTGTATTCGGGATGGAAACCCGCGCCGAGCTCGAGCAGTGCGCCGACCCGCGCGTTGATCTTCACGCAGCCGGTGGTCGGGGTCAGCACGCCGGTCAGCAGTTTCAGCAGCGTCGATTTGCCGGCGCCATTTTCGCCGATCAGCGCCAGCGATTCGCCGCGCCGAACCTGCAGGTTCACGTTCTTGAGTACGGTGACCGACTCCGCGCGGCCGCCGCCGGCGAGCAGATGCCACAACGCGCGCACGCGATCACGCGGTCGGAACACCAGCGGATACGCCTTGGCCAGATCGGTAGCCTCGGCAAGCACGTCACTCACAGGAAATCCTCGAAGTGCGGATTGAGGCGGCGGAACACCGCCCATCCTGCGACGAGCACGCAGACTGCAACAAGCAATGCCGTGGCGTCGGCGCGCCATCCGATGCTGCCGAAGTGCAGCATCGAGGCGCGCAGCGACTCCGGATAGTGCGCGAACGGATTGATCTGGAGCCAAGAGCGGTACTGTTCCGGAAACGAATCGCGCGCGTAGAAAATCGGCGAAGCGAACATCCAGAGCATCAGCAGCTGCGGCAACGCCGGCGACAAGTCGCGAACGAAGACCTGCAGCGCGGCAAACAGGAATGCGAAACCCAGGCCGAGCAGGAACAGTTGCGCGAACGTCAGCAGGGCGAAAGGCAGCGACACAAGATCGATCGGCACGCCAAACATCCACAGCGCCACCGCAATCGCGCAGAAGCCAAGACCGTGTATCAGGAACGCCGAAGCCACCGCCGCGCACACCAGCACTTCGCGTGGCATGGCGATCTTGCGGATCAGCGGCGCATTGTCCTGGATCGTCGTTGTCGCGCGCGAAAGACCCTCCGAGAAAGCGGTCCATGGCCAAAGCCCGAGCGCGAGAAATGGCACAAACCCCGGGGCATTTGCACCTGGAGCAGCGGCTTTGAATACGTAGACAAACACGAATCCATACACCGCCAGCTGCACGAGCGGCTGCACGAGCGCCCACAAGCCACCACTGAATGTACCCAGATAGCGGTTGCGCAGGTCGCGGCGGATGAAATGAAGGACTAGGCTGAGCCTGGACATCAGGCGGTTCCGGCGTTTGCAGCCGCCATTATCGCAAATGCCGGCGGCTCGTTGCGGTTTTCCGCTCTGCGGGAGGTTCAGCGCGGCGCTGCGTCTCCGTTGGCCGCTGACGCCGGAGCCGATTCGCCTGCCGCCGGAGCCATTCGCGCGTAGCGATCATGGAGCGAGCCAATGACCTCGGCGTTCGGTTCGAGCGGCTTGTTGCTCAGCTCGTTGAGGAAATTGCGGCGCTGATCGGAAATGTACTGGTCGCGCAGAGTCGCCAGAATCTTGTCCTTGGCTTGTTCGAACGTCTGCTGCTGCTCGGGTTTTCGATCGACCAGCTTCAGAATGTGGTAGCCGAATTTGGTCTTCACCGGAGGTGAAATCGGCGCAGCTTGGGTCAAGGCACCGGCCGCTTTGGCGAATTCCGGAACGTATTTTTCCGAGGTCGCATCCTTCATGCGACCGTGGTTCGACACCTTCGACGGATCATCCGAGTACTTCTGCACGAGCTCCTCGAACACCGAAGGATCCTTGGCTGCTTCGGCGCGCACGGTTTCCGCGAGCTTCAGGGCATCTTCCACCGAGCGTCCTTGCACCGAAATCAGCACATGCTGAACAGTGACATCGGCTGGAATGACGTAACGATCCTTGTGCGCCAGATATTCCTCTCGCGAGAGAGCGTTGAGATCCGGCACCTTCAAATCCGCGTTGAATTGCATGAGCCGCATTTTTGCCAGCGCGTCATCCTCGGCAAGTTTGAGCGCGTAGCGCGCTTCCGTGCTTTGGTCCAGCTTGAGCTCCCGTGCCTGCAGCGCCAGTTCCTTGGTGCGCAGAATGTCCTTGAGCATGCCCTCGATGCGTTCGGCGCTGTTGACGAAACCGACGCGCTTTTCCGCGGGTATGTGCTGCATGAACGCATCGACGTCGCCCAAGGTGACGGTTGCGCCCCCCTGGCTCACGACGGGTTGTTCGAGCGGACTCAGTACTTGCGCAAGGCAAACGGATGGCCCGGCAATCGCGGCGCAAGCCGCGATTGCCGCAAAGATGTGTCGTGGCATATCGAATTCTTAGTTCTGGAGTTGTTCTTCGACGGCGATCTTGCACGGACTCGTTGTGCAGGCCTGGAAGGTGCCCCCGACCGCCACGCCCGGGACCATGTTCAACCAGTATTTGGTGTTCGGGTTGAGCGTGCAACCGACGCTCGGCGTGCCATTGGAAGACGTCGTCAGGTTGGGATTATGTCCGCCTGCGCAGATCACCGTCGTGCCGTTCGCCTGGCCATTGTTGAATAGGCCCGGCGAGGTGCTGATCGAGAACACGGCGTTGTTGTCCGGCATGTATGTCGTGTTTACGAAGAACGAAACGGAGTGCGCCGGTGAAGGCGTGAATGGAATCGACAGGAACTGCTTGAGACCCAGGCTGAATATCTTGTCGGAGCCGAAACTCGTTCCCGGATACGCCGCGCCGAACACATTGTCGAACGAGAACGCGCCCGTGACAGTCGGGCAGCTGCCCGAACTCGCCGGATTGCAGGCACCGGCGTGATTGATAAAGCTGCCGGTGCATACCGCCGTGAACCCGGTCAGATCTCCGGTCTGGCCAGTGGTGCAGGAACTTCCCGGATTGACAGTTCCCGGAACGGTTACTGTCGCAGAACCGAGCGCAGGACCATTCGTACCAGCGCAGCTCACGGTCACAGTGTAATTGGCATTGGAGCTTCCCGAATTCGCCGGGAATGTTCCGCCCGACACGCTGCTGTTGCTCGTTACCGTGAGCGTGCCAGCTGCAGGATTGCTGCTGGCCGTGCACGCCCCCGTAGCGTTTGTAACGGCGAACGCCAAAGAGCCGGACGGTAGCGCGCCGCCAGCTGTGGTCGGAAACGTGTACGAGCTGGGCCCGCTCGTAATGGATACATTGCCCTGCGTCGTAGTGGTCACACCGCATTGTGTCGGATTGACTTCCTGTGGAGTTCCATTGGTCGTGGCAAGCACACTGCCATCCCCTTGCACGCTCAAATTGGTCACATTGGCGACGTAGCAATCGTTGGCGGTCGTGCCATTGAAATAGATTTTGAACGACGTCTGGCTTTGGGCGACGGCAACCGCGCCGACGAACAGCGCGCCAAGGGCGAACAGGCAAAAACGTGCTTTCATTTCCAGGACCTTGTGGGGAGCTCCGCGCGGATTGTATACGCTGGCCGCGGGGGTTGTGCAAAGAAGACATTAAGCTGCGGCATATTTGCGCAGATAGACGGCGTGAATGTCAGATCAACTCGCCCTCAAAAAAGAAGGGGCTCTTGCGAGCCCCTTCGAGTACCACTGATAGTACGCTTTCGATTACGAGCAAGCGCCGGCAGCGCCGGTGCAAATGCGGTTGTACTTGTGGTTGTACAGACCGGTGTAGTTGGCAAGCACGCCAGCGGTCACGTTGGCATTGATGTTTTCCTGTACCGAGAAACCGGTCGCAGGCAAGCCATGGAACGTGTTCGTGCCGCCCGCACCCGTACCCTGCAACTGGTGCGTGGCGCTGTCGAAGCCGAGGTTCACCCAGCCGGCGTTGAAACCGTTCGGCAGGTTCACGTTGGCCACGCGGCTCGAACCGAGAACCGTGGACGTGTCGCCGCTCTGGTTGAAGGTCACGACGTTCGCTTCCCAGCACAGCGCATTGCCGGCCGCGGTCGGCGGCGGCGAGAAGTCGAGCGGGGAGCTCGTGGTCTGCTCTTCACGATCGAACGGGGTAATCGTCACCGGCGAGCACGAAGTACCGGCATAGCCGATGCCCCAGCCGCTGCCGAAGATCACGTCGAACGGCTGGAATGCCGGAACGAGCGAGTTCTTGGCCGCCAAGCTCGGGAAGTCGACATAGAAGCGCTTGGTCGGGAACGTGACCACCCACTCAGTCGATTCGCCGAACGCCGGATCCACAACGTATTCGTTGTACACGTTGTCGGTCATGAACACTGCCGATACCGCATCCACCGTGTAGGTGAACGTGGTCGTGGCCAGTGAAACCGTGCCCGTGCCCGTCGTGTTGAACGTGTATGCCACGTTGCTGGTACCGGTGGAAAGGTTCGGGATGATGCTGCCCGGACCGGTGTGCTGCGCGGCCGAGGCGCCTGTGTAGAAGCCTTCGATCGCATCGGCGTTGTAGCCTTCGATCGTGCCCGCGCCCACGTCGACGATCGTGCCCGAACCGAACAGGCCGCCAGTCGGCGTGCCCAAGTCGATGGTCGAGTCGAGGGTCCAGTAGCCGCTGCCCGGCGCCCAAGCGCCGACAACCTGCGAGCATTTCGCCGGCACGCCGTTCGAACCGTGCGTGATCGCTTCCGCGGTCTTCTTGCTCGGGGTGGCCGAGACACCCGCCTGATCGACGATGGTGCCCATTTCGATCATTTCGACGTAGCCTTCACGGGTACGAGCGAGATCGGACGGACCGGTATCCGAGTTCACACCGGCGTAAGCCAGGTTACGGAACGGAACCGTGGTGCCGACGAAACCCGGAACGGTGCAGCTGTTGTCCGCGGTGGTCACGCCGGCGCCGTCGCCCGACACGTCCACTTCGGCCGTCCACACGTCGAACATCGACAGGTAGAGGTTGAAGTCGAGCACTTCGCGCGAGTTATACGCTTCGAGGAAGCGGACCTTGACGGCCTTGCCCACGCCAGTCGTGTTGACGACGGAGAGCAGGGTTACGTTGTTGTTGTTGACAGTGTAATACGGGTAGATGAGCACCGAACCGGTACCATCGGTACTCAGGTTCACAGCGCTCGCCATGTTGCTGATGCCAGCAACGCCAGCCAAGCCGGCGATGACGGCAGTCGTCAAATTGGTTCTTTTCATCTCAACACTCCTAAGAGAATAACCACAGGGCTTATGCATAAAACCGTCGGCCCGACCAAGACGCGGCGGTATATCCCCACCATTAGTCGACCAAGCCAGGCAACAGCGCCGCAATGCTACGACAAAGAACTGGGCAAAGCAATCCCTTGTAGAAGGCGCCGCTCGGATTCCCATTCACCCTCAAAATCCAAGGGCTTACGTCGATTTTGGCGGTGTTTTTCGCGACGGTGGGTGATTGTCGGGCAGCACGTACCAGTGATCGGATTCACGAATCCAGTTCTCCTCGAGCGGACTGTTCCCCTTGACTTCGTGCGCTCCATGCAAATTGACCGCGACGTTGTAAGCCAGCTTCAGATGCACCGTGCAAACGTCTTGCTCGCATTTGGAATCGACCAGTTCCACGCTTTTCCAGGCCACCGGACGATTGTTCATTGACTTGGCATACTCCTCGCGTGAAGTCGTCGCGCGGTAGCCGGGAGCGAGGAAGTCGTAGGCCTTGTCGGCCTGGTGCTGGATCAGAAGATTCCAGCGCTGCACGGCGCGCTCGCCGACGATCGCACCGGCGTCCTTGCGCACGCCTGCCGCACAGCCGGCCAGCAACACCACAGTGCTCAGAAGCAAATTTCTTGCAAAATATATTTTTTTACTTTTCACGTCAGGGTTTCTCCACGGATTTGGCTGGCTCGGCGGCGGGCGCTGCCTGCGCGTCAGCGGGATTGATCCGCAGCGGCTTGAGCGATTCGAATTTCTGCTGGTATTCCTGTGTCATCTCGCGCGCTTCCTCCGGATTCGTGATCACGCGCGGGGTGATCAAGACGATCAGTTCGGTGCGATGGCGGTTCTTGTCGGTACTGCCGAACAGGCCGCCGACGATCGGTATGCTGCTCAACAGCGGCATGCCCGACTTGGAGTCGATTTCCTGATCCTGGATCATGCCGCCGAGCAACACCGTTTCGCCGCTCTGCACGGCAACTTGCGTTTTCAGATTGCGCTGGCTGATCGGCGGATTTTGTCCGGCCGGCGCAGAGCCCGGCGTACTGTCTTCCTGGCTCACATCCATGTAAACCAGGCCGCCCGGATTGACTCGCGGAGTGATGTCCAGGGTCACGCCCGTGCTGATATACGAGGCTTGACCGATACCGGTATTGGATACATTCGCCGCGTTGTTGTTCGCGATCGTGCCGGTACTGTTGACGCCGACGATGGACGTGGAGATGACCGGCACCTGCGTACCGACGGTAATCTGTGCCTGTTGATTGTTCATGACGACCAGCGACGGGGTCGATAGCACCCGGGTGTTGCCGTTGGATTGCAAGGCGTCCAGCGCGACCTGGAAATCGTGGTTGAGGAAACCCCAAAACAATCCATTGCCGCCGCCCGGCGATGGCGGACTCAATCCGCCGATCGACGCACGATGACGATCCTGCACATTGCCGGCGTAGCCGGGGCCATATTGGATTCCGGTAGCAGAGCTGCCGCTGTTGATCAACCCGGACAGCCACCATTGCACGCCGAACTTCAGTTCGCCGTCGAGAATGACGTCGAGAATCTTGGCCTCGATGTGCACCTGCAGCGGCGAGACGTCCAGACGATGAATCGCCGCGAGAATCGAATCCCACTCGCCCGGCGTGGCCATGACCAGCAGCTGATTGTTTTCCTCTATCGCCGTGATGCGGATATCGGTCTGCTTGCCGGTCGAGGTGGGGGCTGGCGCTCCGGTGCCGGTGGTACTCAAGTTGCTGTTGGGGGCACCGCCGCCCGTCCTGCTTTGAGCATTTGTGCCAGCCGTTCCGGTCGACCCGGTGGCGCCGGCGCGGCCGGTATTGCCGGCATTGAACTGGCCGACGCTGACCGGCTTGAGCCCCGGCGCGACATTGCCGCCGGATGAGCGCTGGCTGGACTGGCCGGTATAAATGGCATTCAGATGATCGGACAAATCGATCGCTTTGACGTTCTTCACGTCGTACACGTAAAGCTGTGTACCGTTTTCGCCGACGCCGGCGTCGAGCCGGTACAACCAGGTTTCCGCTTGCTTCAGATATTCCTGCTGCGGTGTGATCACGACCACCGAGTTCGTCGTCTCCATCGGAATGAAGCGGAACATGCCGGCAAGCGGTGATTCGCCGGACGCGCCGAAGATCTTGTCCAGATCCGGCATCACTTTGGTCACGTCGAGATTGCGCAGGCCATACACGCCGACCGACATGCCCTTGAGCCAATCGACGTCGAAAATGTCGATCGTGCGCTGGTAATTGGCCAGTTCCGCCGCTGTGCCGGCCATGACGATGAAATTGCGCGAGTCGTCGAAGCTGACGAACGCGTCATTCTTCGCGTACGGCTTGAGCAGCTTCTGCATTTCCTTTGGCGCAATGTACTTGAGCGGAAACACGCGCACTTCGTAGCCCCTGGCCAGCTGCGGAGGCGCCACGCGCGGCGTGAGATTGCCCGGCACCGCATCTTTTACCGGCACCACTTCGTAGCGGCCTTCCTTGACGATCAGCGCGTTGTTGGTCCAGCCCAGCAGCATCTCCAGAATCGGCATTGCTTGCGCGGGCGTGATCGGTTTGGCCGTGGAAAACGTCACGTTGCCGGTAACGGTTGGCGCGATCGTGTAGTTTTCTTTCAGCAGCGCGCCGAGAATGTTCTGCACCACGCCCTGGATCGGCATGTTCTCGTAGTTGAGCGTGATCTGTCCTTCCTCGTTGACGACGCCGCCGGGCGCCCGCTTCGCCGCTTGCTCGTTGATGAAGCTGCCGCTGCCGGGCGTGACTTCGGCCTTGGCCCGCTTTTTCGCCTCGCCGGTGCTGATCTTGATCGGCTCCTCATCATTGGCCTGCTGCGGCAGCTTGATCGGCACCGGGTTCGTCGCAGCCATTTCGCGCGCGAGATCGTCCTTGTGGCCGGGCAACGTCGAGCACCCGCCGATGAGGACGGCGAGCGACGTGGCGATGATGATATTCAAGCGTAGAGTCACGATCGTTACTCCCTGGCGTCCCTTACAGTTCGGGCTGGGCCGGCTGTTGTTGCTGCTGCTGTTTCATACGTTCGGCTTCGTCGCGCATTTGCTTGCGGCGCTCCTCAATGCGGCGCTGCAGAGCTTCCGACTGCGGATTGGCCTGTGGATTGGCCGGTGTTGCCGCGGGCGCATTTGCCGCAGCGCGCTGCGGCGCACCCGGCGCGGCATTGGGCGCACCTGGGGCCGCGTGACCCGGCGCGTTCGCCTTTGGATTGGCAACGGCGGTGGTAAGTTCCACCTCAATCTCGTCCCCGGACTGCTCGCGGAAAATCGCGCTGCGCGGGTTGATCCGGGTCAGCGTCCAGCCGCCCTGGTCGCCTGTCATCGGCATGCCTTCCTTCAACATCACCGATGCATTGCCCTTGGTCTTGTCCTGGACCATGGCCACGCGCAGCTGCGGCGTGAGCACGACCCCGGTCAGCGCGACGTTCAACGGCGCCGACGGCGGCTGCGGTGGCGCATTGCTTTCGTCGCCAGTGTCCTCGGGTGTCGGCTTTCGATCTTCGTTGAACAACGGTCGCGCCTGCGTCGCTGCAAAGTCGGTTTCGGGCGGCAGCTTGAAAGGCGTGCGGTCGATCGTGCCGGAACTGATGCTGGCGCTCTCCACCTCCGGAGGCACCCAGCTGTAACCGCGGCCGAGTCCGATCTGCAACGCGAGCGCAAGCAGAAACAGCACCGCGCAGCAAGCGGCCAGGATCGAGCTCACGAGCTTTCCGCCACGTATGTTCATCCGCCCTTCTTCCCGGCCTTGCGCAGATAGCCGGACAGATTAAAGCGTATCTCCAGCGCCGCGGCCGGTTTTTGCTTCTGGCCCGGCGGCACGTAACCGCCAAACTGGCGGTAGATCATCAGCTGATCGACGAACAGATACGGATTGCTGTTTTCCAGATCGTAAAGGATCGCGGCGAACGGCTCCAGCGCGCAACGCATGCGCACCTGGATCGTCACGCGTTCGTACAGTTCATCCTCGCCGCCCTTGAAATTGGAGTTGCTGACGATCGCACATCGGCTTTCGTCCTTTACGTGAGCGCTGATGGTCTGCTTGAGCCGCTGCGTGAGATCGGAAAACGCGCTGTTGGCATCGGCGTCGGTCAAAAACGCCTGGTTATTCTGCTCGTACAGGCGCACGTCGGCCAAGCGCTTTTCGATCAGCGGTTTCTGCGCGAGGATGCCGGCGAAGCGCTGGTGTTGTTCGCGCAGATCCTGCATCTGGTCGGAAATCTCCGCCTGCGGCGCGACGAACCACCAGTGCACCAGCACCAGATAGCCGAGCAGCGCCACGATCAACGTGAGCACGACGGCGAGGAAGCGGCTGTTGCGAGCCTCAGGTACCAGGCGCATTGTCGCCTCCGCTTGGCCTGTGCTCGCCGGCTTTCTTGACTGCCGCCGCTTTCTCGGCCGCGGCAGCATTGGCTTCGGCGACCTTGCGGAAATCCAGCGTGATATTGAAGCGGTCCTTCTTCGTGCGCGGATCCGGCTGGATCGTGCCCTGGACACTCGGATTGACCAGCACTTCGGATTGCTGCAACAAGCCGATCAGCTTGGAAGCGTCGTCGCTCAAGCCTTGCATCTCGATCTTGTTCTTGTCGTCGACGTTGATGCGCTCCAGATAGGTGTCGTCCGGCAGGCGCTTCGTGAGGTCTTCGAGCAGATCGACCATCAGCGGTGTTTCGCGTTTCTTGCGGCTCAGGAAATTCGCACCATCGAGCGTGTCCTGCAAGGTCTTGCGCAATTGCGACACTTGCTTGGCGTCGTTGCCCGCTTTCTGCACGTCGGCCTGCATGGCGGCGAGCGCCGATTCGCGGTTGGCCAGTGACAACAGCATCACCGTGACCAGCAGCACGAGCGCGGCGCCGGCCAAGGCGAGGTTCATGCGCAAGCGCAGATTCTTGCGCCGGAAGCGGCGATCCGCCGGCAACAGATTCAAGCCGGTACGCGCACCGCCTGGAGCATCGCGCCAGGTATCGACACCGTCCAGCGTCGTGCCGCTGGCGGCGAGCGCGGCGAGTTCCGCATCGAGCTGGGCGCGCGGCACGACCGTAAGTTCGATCTGCAGGTTGCGCTCGGCCGCGCTGCGTTCGGCGACGATGTAATCGAAATAAACCTGATCGGCTTTGAACGGCGTCTGCCGATCCATTTCGAACGCGAGCACCTGGCGCAGATTGTCTTCCGCGGCAGCGGGCAGACTGATGGACCGCCGTAACGTGCGCCGCGCATCGATGCAGTAGAAACGGCGCAGATCCGCATCGTCGGCTTGGCTGTGCAATTGTTTCAGTGCGGCCTCTTGCACCTCGGCCGGATCATCGAGCGAAACGCGGCCGAGTTCGACGCTGACGTCGCCACTGTTGCGCCACAGCACAAGTTCGCGCCCGGCGACGCCGAACAACAGCGCGTCGGAACGCTCGGCCAGCAACGCGCGCCAGCGCACGGGCAACAGCGATACCAATTCGTGCCCCCACCACGCGAAGAAACGCGGCAGCGGCGTTCTGGCATAGCGCGTCCGCAGGCGGGCGAGCCGGATGTCGAGCGCTTGTGTGATGGTCATCTAGAAGCTTCGTCGTCGCGCCAGCGCAGCACCGAGTACGGCCGTCCCGCCGCGGCGGCTCCGCCCAAGCGAATGCTGGCGTCGAGCACGGTCGTGGCGCCGTTGGCAAGCGTGGCACGGGACTTGATAGTGTACGTGGTCCCGCCGCCATTGGCCATGACCGGTGTGCCATCCGGCAAGGTCAGCGTCTGGCCGGGCTGCCCGGGCTGGATCTGCTGGCGCGCCGCAATGATCTGCTGCGCCAGGTCCTGCGTCATGCCGGGAAACGTCATGAGCACTTCCAGCGGCGCAAACGCCGGGTTCGGCTTCGGTGTCGCGGCGTAGATGGTGATGGCCGGCTCGATCTTCGTGTACAGCTGGTAATCCATGCCGAGCACCTGCTGCACTTCGGCCACCGAAGTGAACGGCTGGTTGCGCGGGCCGTAGGCGAGACCCGCCATCTTGTAGGCGTCCGCCTCGGCGCCGTGCGGGCGCGGGATGTCGTCGGGATCGCGGAAATCCTGCAGCGCGTCGGATAACTGTTCGGCCGTCGCGGGATCCACTCCCACCGAAACGAACAATGCCTGCAGCAGCTGATCGTCGGACGTATTGATATCGATCTTGCCCGATTCGTCGGTCAGCTCCACGCTGATGTGGGCTGTGTCGAAATCGAATTCGTACGGGCGGCCGTCGCCGACCCAGCGCTTCAGCGGATCGCGATTTTGCACTTCGAATACGGCGCGTTCGATGCCGGCTTCCGCGGCGTAACGCGCTGTGGTTGCGTCGAACAGATGCCGCGATTGCAGATTTTCGGTGCGCGCGATCAGTGAAAAGCTGCCGAGCAGCACGCCCATGAAGGCGATGACCCACATCACGAGTATGAGTGCGGCGCCGCGCTGACGCATCAGTGCCGCCCTCCTCGCCCGACGTGAATGATGGCCGGACCGCCGCGCAACGACTGGCGCATGGCGCCGCCATTGAGCATCAGCGGCACGTCGAGCGTTGGCCACGGAATCTGCACGCCGGGCTGCATCGTCAGTTCGATGCGCACCATCAGCGGCGTGATTTCCGTGCTCGCCCACTCGCTGCTCCAGTCGGCGAGCTGACCCTGATCGTCGAGCCCCCGGTAGAAGATGCGCCCGGAAGCGATGCGATCGAGCAGCACCACCGGCTCGATGTCGTCCTTGGCTCCAAGCTTGTCCGCATCGTAACCGTTGAGCATCGTGTCGGTGAACAGCAGCTGCAGACCGTCCTTGCCACGCGCGAGTTCCAGCGTCTGCACGTACGGCCCGCCGTGGCTCAAGTAACCGGGCATCGGCGCGACAAAACGCATGAACTGCGCGTCGCCTTCGAACACCACGTTGAGCCCTTCCTTGTCGTCGTGCGCATACGCGAGCGGCACGATGTCGCTGATCTGCCGGCGCAGGAATTCCTGCGCGGTGCGCAGGCGATCGGTGCGATCGATTGCCGCTTCGCCTGCGCGCATCGCGTTCGCGGACGCGCGCAGGCCGCCGTACGCGCCGCCGAGCAGGACCGCCAGCAACATGACCGCCATCAGCACTTCGAGCAGCGTGAATCCGCCGTTGCGCTGCGCGCCGTTCATTGCGCGCTCCGCGTCGTGCGCGTCGTCGGCGCCGCCTGCAGATTGCCATTCTGGTCGACGCTCTGCGAACGCAGCGTGACGAAGCGCGCGTTGTGCGTGAGGTAATAGCCGCCCCAGCTCACGATCAGCTCGAGCTGATATAGATCGATGTTGTTCGGACCGACCGGCGTCATCTCGACCTGCGGCACCTGCGCATTGCCCGGCGCCGGCGCGGCTTGCGCGGCGGAATCCTCGGGCGGCGGCATCTTTTGCACATTGAGCTGCCAGCGATAACGCTCGTCGAACTTGCCGCTGTAGCTGCCTTCCTTGAGCGCTTCGCCGACACCTTGCGTATCGAGCAGCGACTGCGACCACAACGCCACGCGCGTGTAGTCGGACGACTGCGCCGTGGTGTGCAGACACGTGCTCAGAATCTGCAGCAGCACGCCGAATCCGATCGCGAAAATCACGAATGCGGCAACCAGCTCCACCAGGGTAAAACCCTGCTGGCGCGGTGGCATCCGGGATGGCGAATGGCGTGTCTGCATTTTGTAAATGTATAATTTGGTACCGAGCTCAACGCACGGCGACTTCTTCGCGCGTCACCTGGCCGGTCAGCCAGTTGACGTTGACGCGCCACTCGCGCTGTCCGGCGAAGATCGAAACATGCCCGCCGGTGGACGCACCGTCGGCGAAGAAGCGGATGCGCCCCGAGGTCGCGCCGGTCTGCTCGCTTTCGGCGGTGAGCAGGGTCATGTGCATTTCCTTCGGCAATCTCATCAGCGGTTTGCCCGGTGCCTGGAAGGTGTTGTTCTGCATGTCGAGGTCGAGCGCGGTCTGCTGGCCCTTCACGATCGCCTGGCCGCGCGTGTAGCGCAGCGCGGCGACGAGATCGCGGCTGACCGCCTGCACCTTCGCGCTGCTCATGCTCTTGGAAAACGACAGCGAAATCACGCTGAGCGCGATGCCGATCAGCACGACGACGGCGACGAGTTCGATCAGGGTGAAGCCGCGCTGTTTCACTGCCAGTTGCCGTAATCCTTGTTCAATCCATCGCCACCCGGGGCACCGTCCTTGCCGAGGAAGATGATGTCGAAGTCGCCGTGGTCGCCGGGCGCCTTGTACTGGTACGCGTGCTGGAACGGATCTTTCAGGTCCGATTCCTTCGCATAGGGGCCGTTCCAGTTGCTGGCATTGCCGGGACGCGCGACGAGATCGTTGAGGCTCTGCGGATTGCTGCCGTTGTCGAGATTGTAGGCCTGCACTTTCATCTCCAGCGACTTCACGCCGGCCACGCCGGCCTTGTACTGGCCGCTCTGGAAGTTTTGCATCACGCGGCCGCCGACGATCGCCATGACGACGCCGATCAGCACGAGCACGGCGATCATTTCGATCAGGGTGAAGCCGGCGGCGCGGAGCGGAATGCCGCGGCGCTGCATTGTATACATGTTCATAAAGTTCCTATTGCAGGTGACTGGTAAGATCAAGAATCGGCAGCAGAATCGCCATCATGATGATCGCGACCATGAGGGTCATGATCACCGTGAGCGTCGGCACCAGTGCCGCGAGCATGCGCTCCACGGTGTTCTTGGCGTCGACGTCGAACGTGTCGGCGACTTTGAGCAGCATGTCGTCGAGCGAGCCGGATTCCTCGCCGACGCTGATCATCTGCAGCGCCAGTTTCGGAAAGCGCTTGCTGTGACCGAGCGCGAAGGCGAGGCCGCCGCCGGTTTTCACTTCCTCAGTGGCATTGTCCACCGCTTCGGTCAGTGCGCTGTTGCCGAGCACGTTGCGCACGATGCCGAGCGCAGTCAGCAATGGAACGCCGTTCTTGAGCAAAGTTCCAAGCGTGCGCGCAAGCCGCGCGGTTTCCAGTTTCGCGATCAGCGGGCCGAATACGCGTTGGCGCAGCGTCCACGCATCGAACGCGAGCCGCGTCGGCGGATCGGCCAGCTGCCGGCGCAACAGCCCCACGCCGCCGATGATCGCGCCGGCGATCGCCCACCACCAGTCGCGCAGCGCGGTGCCGAACACCAGCACCGCGCGCGTGATGAACGGCAGCTCGACATTCATATCCTGGAACATCGGCGCGAACCGCGGCACGACGAACGCGAGCAGCACGAACAGCGCGCCAAACACCATGACCACGAGGATCGCCGGATAGATCAGCGCGTTGATCACGCTTTCCTTGAGCGCCTTGGAACGCTCCAGGTAATTGGCCAGACGCGCCAGCGTGTTGTCGAGCGAGCCGCCGATTTCGCCGGCGCGCACCATGTTGACGTACAGGCGCGAGAACACCGAAGGCTCGGCTTCCAGCGCCTCCGATAGCGGCGCGCCGCCGCGCACGGTGTCGCGGATGCGCTCGATGATGCGCCGCGCTTTCTCGCTCTCCGGCAGTTCGAGCAGAATCTGCAGCGCGCGATCGAGCGGCTGGCCGGCGCCGAGCAGCGTGGCCAGCTGTTGCGTGAACTGCAGCACCTGCGTCGGACCCATCGCCGAACGCTGGAACAATCCGCCCAGGCCAGCACCGCCGGCGGCGCCCGCGCTGGCGCCGCTGACTTCGAGCGCGATGTTGCCGGCATCCTGGATCTTGGCGATGACGTCGTCGTTGGAAGCGACGTCCATCTGTCCTTCGAGGATCTCACCCGCGGGGGTGACGGCCTTGTAACGGTACAGGGCCATCAGCTTTCCGACGTCACGCGCAGCACTTCCTCGATCGTCGTCGTGCCGCCGAGCGATTTCACCAGGCCGTCTTCGTACATCGTGCGCATGCCTTCGGCGCGCGCCTGCTCCTCGAGTTTGCCCATATCGGCGTGCTGCATGATCATGCGCCGCAGCGGGTCGCTCATGACCAGGAATTCCATGATCGTGGTGCGGCCGAGGTAGCCCGTGGACGTGAGCGGCGACGGCATCGGTTTATACAATTGCACTTTTCCATCCGGCTGGAAGCGGCGCAAACCGAATTCCTCGACGACTTCGGGTAGAGCGTCGTATTTTTCCGCGTGCGTGGATTCCAGACGCCGCACGAGGCGCTGCGCGAGCACGCCGTTGACCGTGGAGGTGAGCAGGTAATCCTCCACGCCCATATCGAGCATGCGCGTGACCGCGCCGGCGGCGTTGTTCGTGTGCAACGTCGACAATACCAGGTGTCCGGTCAGCGCCGACTGGATCGCGATTTTCGCGGTCTCCAGATCGCGCATTTCGCCGATCATGATGATGTCCGGATCCTGACGCACGATCGAGCGGAGCGCGTGGCTGAAATCGAGGCCGATCTGCGGCTTGGCTTGGATCTGGTTGATGCCTTCGATCTGGTATTCGACCGGGTCTTCGACCGTGATGATCTTCACGTCCGGTGTGTTGAGTCTGGACAGCGCCGTGTACAACGTCGTCGTCTTGCCCGAACCGGTCGGGCCGGTGACGAGAAGAATGCCGTGCGGCAGTTCGAGCACTTTCATGAACTTCGGCAGGAATTCGTCGGTGAAGCCCAGGCTGTGGAAATCGAACACGACCGATTCGCGGTCGAGAATACGCATGACCACCGATTCGCCGAACGACGTCGGCACGGTCGACACGCGCAAATCCAGTTCCTTGCCTTGCACGCGCAGCGGGATGCGCCCGTCCTGCGGCAAACGGCGCTCGGCGATGTTGAGCTTCGCCATGATTTTCACGCGCGAAATGACTGCGGCGGTCGATGCCGCCGGCGGCGACTCGGCTTCAAGCAGCACGCCATCGATGCGATAGCGCACCTTGAGGCGGCTCTCGAACGGCTCGATGTGGATATCCGACGCGCGCTGTTCCACCGCGCGCTGGATGATGAGATTCACCAGGCGGATGACCGGAGCTTCCGAGGCCAGGTCGCGCAGGTGCTCGATATCGTCTTCGCTGCGCGTGGCTTCGTCGGACAGGTTTTCGACGATCGCGCCCATCGCCGAACGGCCCTGGCCGTAATAGCGCTCGATCAGATCGTCGATTTCCGACGGGAAACCGACCTTGCGCTCGATCGTCTTGCCGGTGGCAAGCGCGACGGCCTGCTGCGGGTATTCCTCGGCCGGGTCGGCCATCAGCAAAGTCACGTTCGTATCGGTCTCGCCTATCGGCACGACGCGATATTGCTTCAGGAAGCGAATCGACATCGCCACGTTCGGCGGCGGGGTCTCCGGGCAGTCCTTGACGCCGACCAGCGGCAGACCGAGCACTTCCGACAGTGCATCGCCCATTTCGCGCTCGGAGACGAGCCCGAGCCGCGTCAGCAGCGGCACCATGTTGCCCTCGCCGCTCTCTTCGTGCAGGCGGCGCGCGCGCGCGAGATCGGCTTCCTTCAGCCGCCCACGCGCGACGAGATGTTCGCAGATGCGTTCGTCGAGCGATTGTGACGCGGGCGCGAGATCGTGCACCGAATTTTCCGGATGAATGACGGCGGACATTGAACCACTTACCCCTGTATCGATGGCTGTTCGACCGCCGCAACGCGGTTCGGTTCCCGGCGTTCAGGTCGGATCAGGCTTTCAATGAACGGCCGATTGCAGGCGATCCACAGTACCGCCGGCACCAACGCCGGCAGGATCAGATAGCCAAACTGATAGCTTAGCGCAATCGCCTCCGGATGCAGCCCGGCGCGCCGGATCGCTTCCAGTCCCGCCGGCCCCGCATCCAGGCCAACACTTTTCAAACATTCGGCGACGACGCCGAATGTCTGCGCGAGCCCGATCAGCGCCCCGCCAAAGACGACCTGCAGCACGCGCTGAACGCGCTGCAGCGGCGTCGCCAACACCAACCCCGCAAACAGCGGCAAGGCATAGCCATAGATCATTGGATTGATCACCGGCTCGAGGAAACCGAACTGCGCCGGCGCGCCCGGCGCAGCCGCGTTAACGAGCACGCCGCTCGACACCTGCATGAGATAGGCCGGATGCCCAAGCACGCGGCCCTGTGCATCGAGCAGGTCGGCGCCCTGGCTCACGGCGGTGAACAAGCCGGGCCACGCTTTGAGCAAGACGAGTTTGGCCAGCTGGATCACCGGCCACACCAAAGGCCCGGCGAACCAGAACCACAGGAAAAAAGCGAACGGCAGCCACAGCAGCGCCGCGAGCATGAAATGCTTGAGCGGCGACAAACTCATGCCTCGACCAGCCGTTTGCGCCGATCGTGGCGCAGCAAACCGCCGGCCCTGCGATGTCGGCACTGCGCACCGCTGCTCGCGGCGAACGGCGTGAATGTTTTCAGCACACCCACACGCGCGCGTTCCGGAACATCCGCATCCACGGCGAATCCTCGCCCCACTCGCGCGGTGCCCACGACATCTGCACGGTGCGGAAAACACGCTCCGGGTGCGGCATGCAGATCGTCACGCGGCCATCGGCGGCGGTCAGGCCGGTGATGCCCTTCGGCGAACCGTTGGTGTTCAGCGGGAAAGCTTCCGTCGCTTTGCCGCGATTGTCGACGAAACGCAAACACACGTTGGCACGCTTGGCGTCGCCGCTGCTCGCAAATACGGCGCGGCCCTCGCCGTGCGCAACAGCGACCGGAATGCGCGATCCGGCCATGCCCTTGAAGAAGATCGACGGCGATTCGAGCACTTCGAGAGTGGCCACGCGTGCTTCGTACTGCTCCGAAGCATTGCGCTCGAAACTGGGCCACGCGTCCGCGCCGGGGATGATCGACTTCAGCGCCGCCATCATCTGACAGCCGTTGCAGGCGCCGAACGCAAATTTGCTCGTATCGGCAAAAAACGCGGCGAATTGATCGCGCAGTTTCGGATTGAACAGAATCGAGGTGGCCCAGCCGCGGCCGGCGCCGAGTACGTCGCCATAGGAAAACCCGCCGCACGCCGCGAAGCCCTTGAATTCGTCGAGTGTGTGCCGGCCACTTTGCAGGTCGGTCATGTGCACGTCGTAAGCGTCGAAACCGGCGCGCGTGAATGCCGCGGCCATCTCGATCTGCCCGTTCACGCCTTGGTCGCGCAGGATCGCGATCTTCGGCCTCGAGCCGAGCGCGATGTACGAAGCGGCTACGTCCTGCGCCGGATGGAACGTGAGTTTCGGCGAAATGCCCGGCTCGTTGTCCTCGCAACGCCAGGCGAGTTCGGCTTTCGCACTCTCCGGATTGTCGCGGCGCTCCTGCATTGCGGCGCTCGTTTCCGACCAGGCGCGCATGAGATCGGACCATGGCCAACGCGCGATCGCATCGCCATTGAGCTTGAGTTTGACGCGCATGCGATTGCGCGGATTGCCGACGTGGTGCGCAATGTGCTGCAAGTTGAACTCCTGCAGCAGCGCGAGGAATTCGCTGCGCTGTTCGGCACAGATCTGCACGACCGCGCCAAGCTCCTCGCTGAACAAGGCGGACAGCGCGTTATCGGCCCAACCGGCCAGTTCGATATCGAGACCGCAGTGGCCGGCGAAAGCCATTTCGATCAGCGTGACGATCGCACCGCCATCGGCGCGATCGTGATAAGCCATCAGCAAGCCGCGCGCGTTCGCCGCCTGGATCGCGGCGAAGTAACGCTTGAGCAAATCGGCGTCGTCCAGGTCCGGCGGAAGGCCGCTGGTACGGTTGTAGACTTGGGCAAGCACGGAACCGCCGAGACGATTGCGCCCGATGCCCAGATCCAGCAGCCACAGTTCCGTCTTGCCGCGCGTGACACACAGCTGCGGCGTGAGCGCGCGACGCGCGTCGCTCACGCGCGCGAAGCCGGAGACGATCAGCGATACCGGCGCGACCGTGCGCTGTTGCTTGCCGCCTTGCTGCCAGACGGTCTGCATCGACAGCGAATCTTTGCCGACCGGAATGGAAATGTGCAATTGTGGACAGAGTCGCGAAACGGCCTGCACGGCGTCGAACAATGCGACGTCTTCGCCCGGATGCGACACGGCCGCCATCCAGTTCGCCGACAGCCTGATTTCATCCAGGCTCGCGATCGGCGCCGACGCCAGATTCGTGATCGTCTCGCCGATCGCCATGCGCGCCGAAGCCGGCGCCGACAGCAGCGCGATCGGCGAGCGCTCGCCCATCGCCATCGCTTCGCCCGCGTAACCCTCGAAATCGGCGAGTGTCACCGCGCAGTCGGCGACCGGCACCTGCCACGGGCCGACCATCGGATCGCGTGCACACAAGCCGCCGACCGTGCGATCGCCGATCGTGATCAAAAACGATTTTGATCCCACCGCCGGCAGGCGCAACACGCGCTCGAGCGCTTCCTCGAGCACGATGCCATCGAGATCCGGCACGATGTCCACGCGCGCCACTTTGCGTTTGCTATCCCGTTCCATTTTCGGCGCTTTGCCGAACAGGACGTCCATCGGCAGATCGATCACTTGCGCATCGGGATTCGGGTTTGCCGATTGCGCGGAACCGAGCAAGGAATCCGAAACGATCAGGCGCGCTTCAGCCGTCGCTGCACCAATCACGGCAAACGGGCAGCGTTCACGCGTGCAGATCGCTTCGAATCGAGCGACATCCTGCGGACGCAGACCGAGCACGTAGCGTTCCTGTGCTTCGTTGCACCAGATCTGCATCGGCGACAGATGCGGGTCGTCCGAGGGAATCTTGCGCAGCTCGATACGGCCGCCGACGCCGCTGTCGTGCAGGATTTCCGGCACGGCGTTGGACAGACCGCCGGCGCCGACGTCGTGCACGCTGACGATCGGATTGTCGGCACCGAGCGCCCAGCAGCGGTCGAGCACTTCCTGACAGCGACGTTGCATCTCGGCGTTGTCGCGCTGCACGGAAGCAAAATCCAGTTCCGCGGAACTGTCGCCGCCGGCGACGGACGAGGCCGCCCCGCCGCCGAGTCCGATCAGCATCGCCGGGCCGCCGAGCACGACCACGGCATCGCCGGCCTGCAGCTTGCGTTTGTGCACGTCACTCGCACGCACGTTGGCGAGGCCGCCGGCGATCATAATTGGCTTGTCGTAGCCGCGACGCAGCGCGTCGCCGGCTTCGGCTTCGAACGTGCGGAAATACCCGCCCAGGCACGGCCGACCGAATTCGTTGTTGAACGCGGCCGCGCCGATCGGACCGTCGCGCATGATTTCGAAGGCCGTCGCCATGCGCGGCGGCAGCGGTCGGTCCTTTTCCCAGATGCGCGGCAGATCGGGAATGCGCAGGTACGAGGTGGTGAATCCGCTCAGGCCCGCCTTCGGTTTGCCCCCGCGGCCGACTGCGCCTTCGTCGCGGATCTCGCCGCCGGCTCCGGTCGCAGCGCCCGGGAATGGCGCGATCGCGGTCGGATGATTGTGGGTTTCCACCTTGATCGCATACTCGATGGATTCCTCCACATTGCGGTATTTTCCACTTTGTGGATCGGCGAAGAAGCGCTGGCCGGTGCTGCCTTCGATCACCGCGGCGTTGTCGCTGTAAGCCGACAGCGTGTGCTGCGGCGCCGCCGCGTGGGTGCTCTTGATCATGCCGAACAGGCTTTGTTCCTGCGCCTGGCCATCGATCGTCCAGCGTGCGTTGAACACCTTGTGCCGGCAATGTTCGGAATTGGCCTGCGCGAACATCATCAGTTCCGCATCGCTCGGATCGCGGCGCAGTTCCGCATAGCGCGCAACCAGATATTCGATTTCGTCGGGCGCCAAAGCCAGGCCCAGACGGCGATTGGCTTCATTGAGCGCCGCCGTCGCGTCGCCGGCGAGCGCCACGCGCTGCAGCGGCGCCGGCGCGCCCATCTGGAACAACGCGTCGGCCTGCGCGAGCGAGGCCAGCACCGACTGCGTCATCGGATCGTGCAACGCGCCGGCGAGGCGATCCCAATCCGAAGTGTCGGCCGCGGGCGCTCCGGAAATCGCGAACGCCATGCCGTGTTCGACGCGCTGCACCGGAAAACCGCAACCATGCAGGATGTCCGTGGCTTTCGTCGACCAGGGCGAAATCGTGCCGAGGCGCGGCACCACCCACAGCTGCGCCGTCGTCGCCGGCGGCGGGTTTGCGCGCAATACCTGCGTCAGATGCGCAACGTCGAGCGTGGGGTCAGTGCTGGCCACGAAATACACGTGCCACGCCGCGATCACGCGCGCACGCGGCAGCGTGCGATTCAACTCACGGTTGAGCCGCTCCAGACGAAACGCGGACAGGGCCGGAAGGCCATCGAGAACGATCATGGGGAGCGCGGCGAAGGCGTCCAAGGGACGCGCATTTTAGCGGAAAGCGCCCCGCCAACGCGACCACGACAAACCCAGCTACGCGTCGACTGCGTGCGCTGGGCGAGCTACGCGCAGCGCGCTGGATCGTTGGGAATCAGCGCGAAGCGACCTTCTTCGCATGCTCGGCCGCCAGCCGATCGAGCTCGGCGAGCAACAGCTCCGGCGATGTGGTCTGGGCGCTGTTCACCTGCGTGCCGTCCTCGGCGAGAATCGTCGGCGTCGCGTTGATGCCGAGCGATACCGACAGCGCCTTGGTTTCGGCCACCGGGTTGGCGCAGCTTGCCAGTCCCGGATCGTGGCCGTTCATCGCCGCGGTGTACGCGGCGTTGCGGTCGGCCGCGCACCACAGCGCGGAAGCCTTTTTGTCGGCGCCGGGGTGGATATCGAGCGGATACAGGATGTAGTTCACCGCAATGCCGGCATGATTGAACTGTTCAATCTGCTTGTGAAACTGTCGGCAATACGGGCAATCCACGTCGGTGAACACCGTGACGGTGTGCTTCGGGTGTTCCGGCGCGAACACGATCTTTTTCGACGCCGGCAGTTTCTCGACCGCCTGGGCGCGGATGCTGGCGATGCGCCCGGCCGTGAGATCTTTCTTCGCCGGCACGTTGTACAGATTGCCCTGCAGCAGGTACTTGCCGTCGGCGCTGACATACACGATCTGGCCGCTGACGATCACCTCGTAAAAACCGGGCAGATCGGACTTCACGACCTGATCGATCGGCGAAGCCGGCAGCAGCGAGTGCATCGCATCGCGCACCGCTTTTTCGCCGTCGTCGGCGTGCAGCTGCGTTGCAGCAGCGAGCAGCGCAAGGCAAATGAATTTGTTCAGCATGATCGTTTCGTGTGGGGGAACTTCGTTTGTGACCGGCTGCGCGGCGATTGGTTCACTGTGCCGCAGGTGTCGCGGCCATATCGTCGAGGCGTTTGGCCAGCTGGTCCGGCGCGATGTAGCCGCCGAGCATCGTGCCGTCCTCGGCCAGCACCGCCGGGGTTCCGGTGATGTTGTTCGCCTCGGCGATGCCGATGATTTCTTTGATCGGGTTGGCGCAGGTTTTCACCGGCAGCGCATCGCCGTTCATCGCCGCGGTGAACGTGTCGTTGCGGTTCTTCGAGCACCACACCGTTTCCGCTTTCACGTCGGCGCCCTTGTGGATCGGCAGCGGATACAACACATAGTCGACCGCGATGCCGAGCTTGTTGTACTCGGCGATCTGCTTGTGGAACTGGCGGCAGTACGGGCAGTCCACGTCGGTGAACACGGTGACGCGATGCTTGGGGTGCGGCGGTGCGAACGTCACTTTCTTGTCCGCGGCAATGGCGGCCAGCGCAGCCCTGCGCACACCGGCCAGACCATCTTCCATGATGTCGCGCTTGGCGGCGATATCAACGACGTGGCCTTCGATCAGATATTTGCCATCGCTACTGACGAGGATCGGATGGCCGTCGGCGACCACTGAATAAAAACCGGCCAGTGGCGCCTGGCGGACGGATTGCACTTTCGCGTTCGGCGCGATCTTGTGCAGCGCTTCGGTGGCGATCTGGTTCGCGTCGTCCTGCGCGGCGGCGGTAAGGGTGAACGCCGCCAGGAACATGAGCAGCACGGATCGGAACATGGGGGAACCTCAAATCAGGAGCGCCAGCGCTACGGCGCGATAAAATAAAGACCGGCGAGCGGCGCCGGATATGACATTGTCGCATGGGCAGGTTATGGGACAAAGCCGCTGGTCGCCTCAATCGGGCCGCGCGGGCGTTTTTTCAACCTCAGCCCCGCGGATGGTGACGCTCGTGCAACCGCTTCAGGCCTTCCTTCGCCACCAACGTGTAAATCTGCGTCGTCGACAACGAGCTGTGTCCGAGCAGCATCTGCAGTGCGCGCAAATCGGCGCCGTGATTGAGCAGGTGCGTGGCGAAACAGTGGCGCAGCACGTGCGGCGAGATGCGCTTGCCTTCGATGCCGGCGCGCCGCGCGTGGTTCTTCACCATCGTCCAGAACATCTGCCGCGTCATCGGCTCAGCGCGATTGCTGACGAATACGGCGTCGCTGATGCGTCCTTTCAAAATCACCCTTCGCGCTTGTGCGTAGTAACGTTCAAGCCAATGCTGCGCTTCCTCGCCGAGCGGCACGAGACGCTCCTTGCCGCCCTTTCCGGTTACACGCAGCACGCCTTGGCGCAAATTGATCTGCTCGGTGCGCAGGCCGACCAGTTCGCTCACGCGCAAACCCGTCGCGTACAGAAGCTCGAACATCGCGCGATCGCGCAAACCCAGCGCTGTTTCCGCGTCCGGCGCGCGCAGCAGTGCTTCGATTTCGCGTTCCGACAATGCTTTCGGCAGCGGTCGCGGCAATTTCGGCGATTCCAGCAACACGGTCGGATCTGTGAGGATTGCGCCCATGCGCAAGCGTGTGCGATAGAACAGCCGCAGCGTGGAAATCAGCCGCGCGTTGCTGCGCGCCGTATAGCCGGTGCCGCGCCGACCGCCGTTTGCCGAGCGCGCGGCAAGATAGCGGTTGACCGACTCGCGCGTGACACCATCGAGGTTCTCGCCGCGCTCGGGCAACCAGCGCGCAAAGCCTTCCAGATCGCGCCGATAGCTCGACAGCGTGTTGTCGGCCAAACCACTCTCGGACCAGATGCGCTCGATGAAGGAATCGATCGCGACGGCGTCGGCGGCGTTGAGCGGCGAGCTGGCTGGTGTGATCATGGCGGATCGACGGAGTGTCCATGAGCAATCGAACTACCGCAACACCTGCGAGCGTATGGCTGCGCGTGCTCGCCGGCACTTACGACGCCCTGCCGCTGCTCGGTTTGTGGTTCTTCGCCGGCGCGATCGCATTGAGCCTGAGCGGTGGATCGCTCGAATCGCACCAGCAATTGCGCAAGCTGCTCACCCAGGCGCTCGTGCTCGCGTTCACTGGCACGTACTTCGTCGTCTCGTGGACACGCGGCGGACAGACGATCGGCATGCGCGCTTGGCGCCTGCGCGTGATGCGCACGGACGGCAGACGCGTAACGTGGCCGCGTGCGCTGCTGCGATTCGCCGTCGCCCTGGTTTCGCTTGGTGCGCTCGGCGCCGGATTTGCTTGGGCCTTGCTCGATGCGGGGAAGCGCACGTGGCACGATATCGCCGCCGACACGCGCGTCGTCCGTCTGGAAAAAACCTAGCCGAACTTTCGGAAATACACCGCCGCCGCGGCCGCGAGCAACAGCGCCGGCAGCGCATTCGCCAGCGCCAGGTTGAAGTTGTAGATCGGCCCGAGGTTCACGACCGCGCGCTGGAAGAAGTAATAGCTGATCGCCAGCGCCATGCCGATGAACAGGCGCTTGCCCAGGCCGCCCGTGCGCAATGTCCCGAACGCGAACGGCACCGCGCAGAATGCGAGCACGAGCACGTTGAGCGGATAGAAAATCCGGCTCCAGTAGGCGAGTTCATAACTCGACGCGTCCTGGCGGTTGCGATGCATGTAATCGATGTTGCGCGACAGGTCGCTCGCCGAAAGATATTCCGGATGGATCATCGATACCGCGAGCACATTCGGATCGAGCGCGGATTTCCACGCGGTCTGCTGCTGCAGGATCGTCTTCGCTTCGGCTCCATGGAACTGCGTGCGGCGCACGTCGTGCAGCGTCCATTCGCCGCGCGTGTGCGTGGCGGTTTTCGCAAACGACAGCGCATCGAGCTGACCTTGCGGCGTGAACTCGAACACGCGCACGTCCTGCAGTTCGACGGTCGGGCCGTCCCGGGTCGCGCGCGTGCGGCCGTGCTTGGCATTGATCACGGTTTCGCCGTCGCGTGCCCACAAACTGCCGCCTTTGCCGATGCTGACGTCTTTCGCTTTTGCCGCCATCGCCAGCGACTCGGCTTTCTGTTCGCCGCGCGGACCGATCGTCTCGCCCATCAGCATGACGAGCAGCGTCAGCGCGACGAGCGAGAAGATCACCGAAAAACAGATGCGCAGTTTCGACAAGCCCGCGGCGCGCAATGCGGTCAGCTCGCCGCTCGCGGCGAGCATGCCGAGTCCCATCAGGCCACCGATCAGCGCGGCATTGCCGAACATCTGGTAGCCACGGCGCGGCACGGTCAGCAGCGTGTAGGCCACGGCCTTGCTCAACGTGTAGCCGCCGGTGCCGACGTCGCCGACTTCGCCGACGAACGCGTAGAACGCATCGAAGCCGACGAGAAATCCCCACGTCAGCAGCACCGCGCCGAGCACGGCGAGCGCGACGAGCTTGTCGACTTTCTTGAATACGATGAAATTGGCGACGCCGATCATGCGCGCACCGGGCGTTTCCTGGCCGCCGGCAGTTGCTGGCTGCGCCAGATCAGATACACCGCGATCAGCAACGTCGGGATATGCACCCACCAGAAACCGAGCTGCGGATTCCACTTGCCCTGACTGAGCATGGCGCGGCCAACGCCAAGGCAGTTGTAATAGATGAGCCAGGCGAGCAGCGCGATGAGCAGGCGCGCGTACCGCGGCTCGCGCGGACTGGACTTTGCCAGCGGCAACGCGAGCAATATCAGGATCAGCGTCGATATCGGCGCGGCGAGCCGCCAGTGGAATTCGGCGCGCTGCACCGGATCGTCGCTGCGCAACAGTTCCGCGGTGGTCGCGGCGCGCTTGACCGAATCGGCGCTCGTATCGGTTTCGTTGTCGGGCAGCTTGATGTCGTTGCGCTCATAACGCATCAGGCGATAGTTGTCCTGGCCGATGACGCCTTCGACGCGGAAGCCGTCGTTGAGGCCAAGATAACGTTCCACGCCGTTGGCATCGTGAAACAGCTCCCCGCTCGTGGCCGTGATTACGTTGATATCGGTGGTGTTCTCGTCCTTGTTGCTGCGCTCGCTGGCGACGAACATTTTCTTGAATGAGGTGCCGTCGCTGTTCATCGAATCCACGTACATGACGCCATCGTGATTCGGCAATTCGACGAAGCGGCCGGGTTCGAGCCCGGCAATGATCAGCGACTTGCTCGCTTCCTGCAGCAGCGTTTGCGAAGTACGCACGGCCGCAGGTGCAAACCAGAAGGAGATCAGCGCCATCACGATCATCAGCGGCACCGCGAGCAACAGCAGCGGGCGCAGCAGGCCAGTCAGCGCCAGGCCGGAGGCGGCGAACACGGCCATTTCGCTCTCGCGATACAGGCGTCCGTAGGCGAGTTGCACGCCGATGAACACGGAAAGCGGCGCGAGCACGGTCAAAGCGTCGACCGTGCGCAAACCGATCAGCGCGAGCAACAGATCCGCCGGTATGCGGCCGCGCGCGATTTTGTTGAGCAGGTCCGCAACCGTGCCGCCGAGCGTGATCAGCAAGAGAATCAGCGTGGCGGCGACGAAACTGACCAGCAGTTCGCGCGTAAGATAGCGATCGACGATTCGTAGCATGATAAACTTCAAGGCTTCGTGGCGCGATTTCACCTCGCGCGGCGTTCAAACAGTCTTAAGTTTAGCGGGTTCTCGCGCAGAGTCCGCTTACCCTGCGCAGGAAATCCGCCGATGACGATTCAGTTCAGCGTGTCGCAAGACCTTCCCGAAACCAGCAACGCGCCGTGCGTGATCGTTGGCGCGTTCGACGACCGCACGCTGACCAGCGCGGCCGCGCGCATCGACGAAAAATCCGCTGGCGCGATCAAGCGTCTGCTCGAATCCGGCGACGTCAGCGGCAAAATCGGCAGCAGCAGCGCGCTGTTCGCGTTGCCAGGTATCTCCGCGCCGCGCGTGCTCGTGGTCGGATTGGGCGAGCCGAAAAAGTTCGATGCCGCGCGGTATGCGCGCGCGTGCGCCGAAGCGGCGCGTGTGCTCAAGGGCATGCCGTCCGATCGCGCCGTGTCGTATCTGACCGAAGTCGATGTACCCGGCAAGGACGCCGCGTGGAAGCTGCGTACCGCCGCGATCACGACTGATGCGCAGGCATACAAATACACGGCGACGTTCAAGCCAAAGGAAAAATCCACGAAGCCGGAATTCGGCGCGCTGGCATTTGCCGCGTCCGCGAACAGCGCCGCGCTCACGCAGGCGGGCGCGATCGCCGATGGCATCCGTTTCGCGCGCGAGCTCGGCAACCTGCCGCCGAACATCTGCACTCCGCACTATATCGCCGAAGCCGCGCAGAAGCTGGCCAAGGAACACGGCGGCGTGAGCTGCGAAGTGCTCGAGGAGGCCGACATGCGCAAACTCGGCATGGGCGGACTGCTCGGCGTTGCGCAGGGTTCGGCGAATCCGCCGAAACTCATCGTGCTGCGCTGGAACGGCGCCGGCGAGAAGGATCGCCCGTACGCGTTCGTCGGCAAAGGCATCACGTTCGATACCGGCGGCATCTCGATCAAACCGAGCGCCGGCATGGAAGAAATGAAATTCGACATGTGCGGCGCCGCCGGTGTGCTCGGCGCGTTCCTGGCAGCGGTCGAACTCAAGCTCAGGCTGAACCTGATTTGTGTCGTGCCGGCGGCGGAAAACATGCCGGGCAGCAAGGCGCAGCGTCCGAGCGACGTGGTCACGACGATGTCGGGGCAAACCGTCGAGGTACTCAATACCGACGCCGAGGGTCGCATGATCCTCTGCGACGCGCTGACCTTTGTGCAAAAGTACAATCCGCAGGTCATCATCGATGCGGCGACGCTGACCGGCGCTTGCGTCGTCGCGCTCGGCAAGCACGCCACGGGCTTAATGACCCAAGACGACGCGCTCGCCAACGAGCTGATCGCCGCCGGCGAAGCCACGCTCGACCGCGCCTGGCGTCTGCCGCTCTGGGACGACTATCAGAGCCAGCTGGAGACCGGTTACGCCGACATCGCCAATATCGGCGGCAAATACGCCGGCGCAATCACCGCCGGCTGTTTCCTCGCACGCTTCACCGAAGGCTACCGCTGGGCGCATCTGGACATCGCCGGCACCGCCTGGGAAGAAGGCCGCAAAGGTTCGGCGACGGGGCGGCCGGTGAGTTTGCTCGTGCAGTACCTGCTCGATCGCGCCGGCTGAAAACGCTTGTTGCGTGGTTCTTTGAAAACGGCGGCGCGGCTGGAATTCAGGCAGCGCACAGCAAACGCTTGCGCATGATCCTCGCCGCACTCGATACGGCCAATACGATCGCCGACATGGACGTTCCCGGTCTTCGCCTGCATCCGCTCAAGGGCGCCGGGCGAGGCCGCTGGTCACTCTGGGTCAATGATAACTGGCGCGTGACGTTCGAATTCCGCGACGGCCACGCATACATACTGGACTACGAGGACTATCACTGATGGGCATGCACAATCCTCCACATCCCGGCGAATTCATCAGCGAGGTTTATCTCGCGCCACACGGCAACAGTGCACGCGAACTTGCCGGCAAACTCGACGTCGCCCCTTCCACGCTGACGCGCGTGCTCAGGGGCGCTAGCGCGGTCAGCCCGGAAATGGCGCTGCGCCTGTCCAAGACCCTCGGCCGCTCGCCGGAAAGCTGGCTCGCGATGCAGCATAACTACGATTTGTGGCAGGCGAAGCGGCAGGTCGATTTGCGCAAAGTGGCCAAGCTCGAATTGCACGCCGCCTGATGCCCCGCGCCGACTTCTACCTGATCGACAAACCACGCTTCCGCGACGATCCGTTGCTGCTCGTCTGCGAGCTGGCCAGGCGCGCGTTCGACAGCGGCCAGCCGACATTGATCCTCACGCGCTCGTTCGATGAAGCCGAGCGCCTCGACGAGAAGTTGTGGGAATTCGATACCGAGGCCTTCATTCCGCATCAAATCGCCGGCGATGAAGACGATGCGATCACTCCGGTGCTGATCGTGGCGCCGGACACGTCGACACCCGATCGCACGCTCGTGATCAACCTACGCGACGACTGCGCGCCGGGACTGTTCGAGCGCGTGCTCGAAGTAGTGCCGGCGGACGAGGAACAACGGCTGGGCTCGCGCAAGCGCTGGACGACGTACAAGGCCGCCGGGTTCGAGGTCGCCAAGCACGACATGTAGCTTGGGCGCGGCCGCGCTGGCCGCTACAATCGCGCATCCCTTTTTTCGTCTCTGCGCGCCCGCGCGGGCGTGAGGCAGCCAGTCATGGACAAGAGTTTCGATCCCAAAGCCATCGAATCGAAGTGGTACGCGCGCTGGGAAGCGTCCGGCACGTTCGCGCCGCATGGCAGCGGCGAGCCGTATTGCATTCTGCTGCCGCCGCCGAACGTCACCGGCACGCTGCACATGGGCCATGCGTTCCAGCAGACGATCATGGATGCGCTGATCCGCTACCAGCGCATGCTCGGCAAGCGCACGCTGTGGCAGGGCGGCACCGACCACGCCGGCATCGCCACGCAAAAGATCGTCGAGAACCAGCTCGCCGCGGAAAGCAAGACACGCCATGATCTCGGCCGCGCAAAGTTCGTCGAACGCGTCTGGGAATGGAAAGCCGAATCGGGTTCCACGATCACGAACCAGATGCGCCGCCTCGGCGCCTCGATGGACTGGTCGCGCGAGCGCTTCACGATGGATGAGGGTCTTTCGGCCGCCGTGCGCCGCGTGTTCGTGCAGTGGTATAGAGATGGACTTTTATACCGCGGCAACCGCCTGGTGAATTGGGACCCGGTGCTGATGACGGCGGTCTCGGACCTGGAGGTCAACAACGAGGAACGCGATGGCCACATGTGGCACATCCTGTATCCATTCTCCGAGGGTCCCGGAGTCGACCACGAAGGCGGCCACATGCGCGGCATGCACATCGCGACGACGCGCCCCGAAACCATGCTCGCCGACGGCGCGCTCGCCGTGCATCCCGACGACGAACGCTACAGGCACGTGGTCGGCAAATATGTCGACCTGCCGCTGTGCGATCGCAGGATCCCGATCATCGCCGACGATTTCGTCGATCCGGCGTTCGGCTCGGGCTGCGTGAAGATCACCGGCGCGCACGACTTCAACGATTACGCCTGCGCCAAGCGTCACGGTATTGAAATGATCGTGATCATGACGCTCGATGCGAAAATGAACGACAACGCGCCGGAAAAATATCGCGGGCTCGACCGCTACGCCGCGCGCAAAGCCGTGGTCGCCGATCTGGAAGCGCAGGGTTACCTCGAGAAGATCGTCTCGCACAAACATCAGGTGCCGGTCGGCGACCGTTCCGGCGCGGTGATCGAGCCGATGCTGACGGATCAGTGGTTCCTCGATCTGACGAGCGACACGCGCGCCGACGGCAAGCCGGGTCCCGGCGGCAGGAAAGCGATCACCGAACCGGCGCTCAATGCCGTGCGTTCGGGCCAAATCAAATTCGTGCCGGAGAACTGGAGCACCACATACACGCAATGGCTCGACAACATCCAGGACTGGTGCGTCAGCCGCCAGCTCTGGTGGGGCCATCGCATCCCGGTGTGGTACGACGAAGCCGGCAACATCTTCGTCGGCGAGGACGAAGCCGACGCGATCGCACATGGCAGCGCCAAGCCGGTCGGCAATCTGCGCCAGGACGAAGACGTGCTCGACACCTGGTTCTCGTCCGCGTTGTGGCCGTTCTCCACGCTCGGCTGGCCGGCGAATGGACCCGTGAGCGAAAACGGCAAAGTCGTCGCGGACTGGTCGACGGATCAGCAGTTCCTGCCAAGCGCCGTGCTCGTCACCGGCTTCGACATCATCTTCTTCTGGGTCGCCCGCATGGTCATGGCGACGCAGTACTTCACCGGCAAGGTGCCGTTCCGCGAGGTCTACATCAACGCGATCGTGCGCGATGCCGAAGGCCAGAAGATGTCGAAGTCGAAAGGCAACACGATCGATCCGCTCGACCTGATCGATGGCATCGACCTCGAGGCGCTCGTGAAGAAATCCACGGCCTCACTGCTGATTCCGCAGGTGCGCGAGAAAGTCGAAAAGCGCATCCGCAAGGAATATCCGCAAGGCATTGCGCCGGTCGGCGCCGATGCGTTGCGCTTCACGTTTGCCGCGCTCGCCACGTATGGGCGCACGATCAATTTCGATCTCAAGCGCGCCGACGGCTACAAGAATTTCTGCAACAAGTTGTGGAACGCCGCGCGTTTCGTGCTGATGAACTGCGATGAGTTCGGCAAACGCGAAGCGCTCGTGGCGACGATGCACGAACAGAACAAAAGCGAGGCGGAAAAGTGGATCTTGGCGCGTTTTTCAAAAACGCTCGCCGAAGTGGAAACGCAACTGCCGCTGTATCGGTTCGACCTCGTCGCGCAGGCGCTGTATGAATTCACGTGGAATGATTTTTGCGACTGGTTCGTCGAACTCGCGAAGCCCGCGCTCGCCGGCACCGACAAGAGCGTGGCCGACTCGACGCGCCACACGCTGCTGACCGTGCTCGAAGCGCTGCTGCGCGCGCTGCATCCGATCATCCCGTTCGTTACCGAGGAAATCTGGCACGAAGTCGCGCCGAAACTCGGCCTCGGTGGCGACTCGATTTCGACGCATTCGTATCCATGCGCGGCCGATTACGCGGTCGATGCCGCGGCCGAAGCGGAAACCGAGTGGCTCAAAGCCGTGGTCTCGCAGCTGCGCCGCATCCGCAGCGAAATGAATATCGCGCCGAGCAAGCCGATTCCGCTGCTGTTCGCCGCCGGCAATGCGGGCGACCGCGCTCGTGCAATGAAGTTTGCCGAAGCGATCGCGTTCCTCGCGCGCACCGAGTCGCAGCGCTGGCTCGACGTCGGCGAAAGCGAGCCCGCCTGCGCCGCCGCGATCGTCGGCGAGATGAGACTGCTGATCCCGCTCGCTGGACTGATCGATCTCGGCGCCGAAATGGCGCGTTTGGAAAAAGAGATCAAACGGCTCGAAGGCGAGATCGAGAAGGCGAACAAGAAGTTGGGCAATTTTGGCGAGAAGACGCCAGCGGCGGTGGTGGCTCAGGAAAAACAGCGATTACTCGATTTTTCTTCGATGCAGAAGGAGCTGAGCGAGCAACTCAAGCGCCTTGGTGAAATTGCCCCGGCGATTCAAACATAGGTCTTCATTCGCGCTTTGGCGGGAATGACCCAGGCGAGCGTTTACTCCGGCGGCAACAGCTCCATCGCCATCACGATCGCGTCTTCGCGACCGCGCTTGGCCGGATAATAGTTCGGGCGCTTGCCGATCTCGTTGAAACCGAGTTGGTCGTACAGCTTGATCGCGTGCGTGTTCGACGGACGCACTTCGAGGAAAATGCGCTGCGCGCGATGCCAGCGCGCCAGATCGATCAGCCGCTGCATCAGGCGTGTGCCGTGGCCGCTGCCCTGCTCGGCGGTGGCGACGCAGACGTTCAGCACATGCGCTTCGCCGGCGGCGACGGTGAGAATGCCATAACCGATGATTTCGACCGAATGCGCGAGCACCCAGCACTGATAGCCGGCGCGCAGGCAGTCGCGGAAGATCGCCAAAGTCCACGGGTATTCGTAACCCTGCATTTCGATTGCCGCGACCTGCTCGAGGTCCTCTTCGCGCATCAGGCGAATCTGCGGGTACGGGTCTTTTAATATGGCAACCATCAGTTTTCGCGCAAGCGGCGCGCCACAGGTTTCAGTATTTGCCACAAGGCGCGCTTCGCGGCGCCGTCGCTCAGCAGTGCGGGCGGTTCCGCGGTGGCGGCGATTACTGTGGCGTTTTGCTGCATTGTGGACAATTGAACACCGAGCGCGCGCGCCGCTTCTGTGCCGATGACAACATAAGCCGCGGCGTTTTCGGGCAGATGGGCGGCAGCCACATCGCACCATTGCACGCGCTCAGCGGCAACGCCCAGCGCGCGCGGCAACTGCGCGTGCAAGCGCAACGAAATCGCGTTGCGCTTGCCGATCACCACCACCGCATCGACGATGCCTTCCGCGCGTGCAGGCACAACCGCATCCGCCTTGCGCAAGCAATAGGTATCGATGCCCATCGCCTGCAGCAGCGACAGGCGCTGCGCTTCAGCCAGCATGGCCGCCCCTCTCGAGTGCCGCCAAATCCGCATAGAACGTGGCGAAGACCTGATCGATCGCCGCAGCGAATGCGCTGACGCTCGCTTCGATGTTGATGTCGCCGGCGGCTTTTTCGGCGCTGTAGGTCTTCTCGAGCACCGGCTCGCCCTGGTCCTGGTCAACGCGCAATCGCAGCGAAACGGCGACGACGAATCCGCTATCGCGCTTGATGCGCTCGTAGCGCACGATTTGACCGTGGATGCGCAGCGCCGGCGTGCTGGCGGGCAGGCGATCGGTCACCAGCGGTGCAATGCCGGATTCGCGCAGCAGCTCGACAAGCCGCGCCTGCAGACCTTGCGATGGCGGCTCGCTCCACACCTGGTAGTGATAGGCACGCAGCGAGCTCGCGTCCGGCGTGGTCGCATAGAGCATGGCCTGTTCGGCGTAAATGCCGTCGCCGGTGAACCCTTCCACTTCGATCGGCAACAGCGACAGCGGCTTGTCGGCGTGCGGCAATGGCTGCGGCGGCGGCAGACGGAAGTAGGTGACGTCCGGCACGCTCGGCGACGAGCAGGCGCACAGCAGCATTGCGGCAAGTGCGAGAACGATCAGTCTCATTGCTCGGTTTCCTTGTCCGCCTTCGGAGC
>Ga0207695_10001154_pt1 | contig 45767 bp, 54 predicted proteins | sample KBSC54metaG_FD_184354 | JGI IMG/M metagenome (GOLD analysis project Ga0207695, IMG submission 184354) | Corn rhizosphere microbial communities from Kellogg Biological Station, Michigan, USA - KBS C5-4 metaG (SPAdes) (version 2) | ecosystem: Host-associated > Plants > Roots > Rhizosphere > Soil...
TCCCAAAACCGGATCGTCGCCAAGTCAGATAGACGATCCGGCCGGAATTGGGGGATCGTCTAATGGTAGGACTGCAGACTCTGACTCTGCCTATCTAGGTTCGAATCCTAGTCCCCCAGCCAATAGGATGTCCACAGACATCCATGCAGGTCCAGAAACCCCTGAGTAATCAGGGGTTTTTTGTTGTCAGACGTCCAAGCGCGTCCTCAGCTGTCCGTTGCAATCCGGCGAAAATGTCCGTAACTTTATGGTGAGTTACGGACAAGCAGGAAAAAGTTACGGACATGAAACTGACCGATACTGAAATCCGCAAAGCCAAGCCCGGAGAAAAGCCAATACGCATGGCTGACGGCGGGGGATTGTTTTTGCTGCTGAGACCGAACGGCTCCCGCTGGTGGCGATATGAGTACCGCCGCCCGGTAACCGGTATGCATAATACCCTGAGCCTTGGCACATATCCCGATGTTGGATTGGCCGACGCTCGGAGCCGGCATGCCGCTGCTCGCAGGCAATTGGCTGCGGGCATTGATCCGGGAGAACAGCGCAAGGCAGACACCGCCGCTCTTGTCGAACGTGCTGCCAATACTTTCGGCAATGCCGTCGATGCTTGGTTGGACTTCCGTTCAAAGATATGGGATATCAAGACGGCCAAGCAGGCTCGCAGCTATGTCGAAAAGGATATGCGTCCGAAGTTGGGTTGTCGTCCAATCGACGCGATCACTGGCCCTGAGCTGGGAAAGCTGATCGCGGGCATCGAGGCACGCGGCGCTTACGATGTGGCAAAGAAAACCCGCCAATGGTTGAAGGCAATCTTCAGCTACGCACGTGCGAACGGATGGACACAAAACGACCCGGCCCGCGATTTGGCTGCGATTGCTTCTCCGGGTCCGGCCAAACAAAACTTTGCTCACCTTAGTCAGGACGAACTGCCGGGCTTCTTGCATGCTTTGGACGCCTACACGGGTTCTGAACTGGTAAAAGCATGTGCATTGTTGGCGCTTTGGACCGCCAACCGTCCCGGAGTTACCCGCACCCTTCGATGGGCGGAATTGGATTTGGACAACGCCCTTTGGACGATTGATCGCCATCGCCCGGGCATGAAGCGCGGTTACTACCATGTTACGCCGCTACCAACACAGGCCGTCGCGCTACTGCGTGATCTGCAAAAAGTTACCGGTAATTTTGAACACGTATTCATCGGACGCAACAACCCGACGTTGCCGATGAGCGACGGTGCGGTGAATCGTATGTTGCACTTGATGGGCTACAAGGGGCGCCAGACTACGCATGGTTTCCGTCATCTGGTCAGTACCGCATTGAACGAGAAAGGGTACGACCCCGATTGGGTAGAACGCCAACTTGCACACGGTGACCCGAACAAAATCCGTGGGACATACAACAAGGCAATGTACGTCGATTCTCGCCGCAAAATGATGCAGGACTGGGCGGACTATCTGGACCGACTTCGCATTGACGCGAAGATCACCAGATAAAGCTGTTTCCGGCATTGCGCTAAGCGCTAACGGAAAAATTGCGGTACACGCTGCTTCAGAATCTCAACCAGTTGATCATCCATGAAGCCGTAGTCATCGGGAATGTCCAAGCAAACGCCCCGCTTGCCACGCAGATAGGGCCGAAATTTCGCCGATAGCTTCCTGCGATGCGTCTCTTCCATCACGAAGATCAAGTGGCCCATTGTAGAATTTCCGGGCTGACCGGCGTGGACGCATCATTGTTCAAACCAGCGGAAGATGTCTCTATGCCGGGCCAAGATGCAAAGACATCCTCGGCAGTCGGGCTACGCAGCCAGTTTTGGCTACAGATGAAGAGAACATTTGTCACCGAGTTATTCTAGCCGAGCCGGCGTAGGGCTGCTTACGTCGACGGGTTCCAAAATCATTCAATTCGGTACGCTCGTTGGGGGATCAATGGCGTTGCTTATTCACGGTGCCGAGGCGACCAACGTATTCCGTTTACAAGGTGGAGACGAAAACAGCGCCACCTTTGCAGTCGGATGGACGCTTGAGCAATCACCAGAGTTCCGACGACAGCTCTTCGGGACAATCCGCGGTGGCCGAGTTGATTCCGGCTCACTGACCATTACCTTGCAGCGCCATGGCAAAGACGGAGGATTTACCGACTTAGAAGCTTTCGTCGAGCAAGACCTACATTGCATTATTGAAGCAAAGAAGGGGTGGGGGCTGCCTTCCGTCGAGCAATTGCAGCGCTACTCTCCTCGACTCAAAGAGAGCAATGCAGCCTATCGCGCGTTTATTTCGGTCAGCGCCGCGCCACTGGACTATGCACGGAGAATTCTCCCGTGCGAAGTAAATGGCTTCAGCATAGGCCACCTTTCATGGACGCAGCTAAGGCGCTTCGCGGCGAATGCCTACGCGAAGACATCGAAGTTGGACGAGAAGCTTTGGCTCCGCGAACTCATTGCGCATCTAGGGGAGTACGTTGCAATGGATCGAGTACGAGACAACCGGGTTTTTGTCGTCTCGCTGAATGCGAGTCCTGTGCGTGAAGATGGGACACACACATGGATCGATGTTGTCGAAAAAGATCGTTGCTATTATCACCCCGTGCGCAAGGGCTGGCCATCGCAGCCACCAAATTATATGGGGTTCCGATATCGAGGCGGATTGCAGTCGGTCCACCACGTAGATTCTTTCGAGATCGTCGAAGACGTTTCAAAGATAAATTGCTTATGGCTCGGAGACTCATGCGATCACTTCGTCTATCGTCTAGGCCCTGCGATGCGCCCAATCATCGAGATGAAGACAGGAAAAATTTTCAGAAATGGCCGCGTTTGGTGCGATATTGACACGCTGCTTTCGGGTGCTTGGGCGACCATCAGCGAAGCACGAAGTGAGACGCAGCGACGCGAAAATGCGGCCAGAGAAGAATAGGTGCCCAGATAGCCTGTGATTGCCCGCGAACATCACTTTGTCCCTCAGTTCTACCTTCGTGGGTTCTCAACCGATGGGAAGCGGATCACCCTGTTCAATGTGCGCCGAGGCAAGCTGATTCATGGGGCTAGCATCAAGCATCAGTGCTCGCGGCGGAATTTCTATGCCTTCGCGCCAGACCTTGAAAGTACATTTGCCAACATCGAGGGGGTGACCTCTAGCATCATGCGAAGCATTGGTGAGAACGACGCGCTGCCAGCCGTTGAATCTGAACACCGAGCAATCCTGCTGATGTTCACGGTGCTCCAGTACCTCCGTACTGCCAGCGCAGCTCGGCCAATGGACATTATGACCGACTATTATGCGAAGACCGTCCTCGCAGAAAGTGGTCGAGAACGCGGCATCGACTTGGAGGACTACATAGTCAAACAAAAGAATTCTGTTGCGCTGCCGTTGTCAGGCGCAGGGAATGTCTTCGCCCTTGCCGCTGATTTGAAGGTACACCTGTACGTAAACCACACAGCGCGTAGATTCATTACGAGCGATGCGCCTGTCGTATTGCACAACCAGTATTGCGAGGGCATCGACTTTCAGGGCGTCTTAGGTTGGGCGTGTAGAGGGCTTCAAGTGATTCTGCCTCTTTCCCCGTCGCACCTTGTGCTGCTATTTGACGGAGGGGTCTACAAGGTCGGAGCTTCCCACCGGGGCCGCGACGTAACTCACATCAGGGATGTTCGCGACGTGGATCAGTTCAACCTGCTCCAAATGCTGAATGCGCAAGAGAACGTGTACCTGAAAGACTCCGGGATTGATCCGAACCTTGAGAAAGAATACAGGCAATTGGCAAGCAAGCGGCCAGCGACTCGGATGAGAATTGTTGAGACCGAACATGTAAAGATCGACGATGGCCGCCTGAGTTCACTGGTTCACCACTACGAGCCATTGCTGCCGCTCAAGTTTGCGGTAAGTGACATCACTATAAGACGTGATGCAAGGCGCAGGCCTCTGTTCGAACGCTCAATGCTATACCGGGACGGCAGGGCGAAGCCCTTCGGTAACACTTCAGGGCGTGTGCCACGCGGCGCTAAACGGTACGCCGTGTCGCGAATATTGGATAAGTAGCAGTTGGTAGTGCTCTTTCGACTGAATACCGGGCTTGTCGTATTAGCAGGTGACGTGGCGCGTCATGACGCACAGGCATCAGACCATACTCTGTGAGTTTCGTTTGTCGCGCCATTGAATAGGTGCACCTCTTGAAAAGAGCTACTACGCATGCCTCCTGCTTTTGCTATCGCTGCAAATAGTCCACTCCAATTCGCTACGCCGAACAGTTTTACCTCGTCGAATGCGATGAGCAGAACGGGCTTGGTCGCGTATGCCTTCTCTGATTTACTCTTGAATCTCGCCATTGTTGCCGAACACAATCGGTTTATATGTTCATCGCAATCAATTGCGCCCATCGTCGCGACAATTTCTCCACTTTTTGCCCTGCTGATTGGCCCGGCAGCCGGCGCGAAGCCGGAACGAGACAACAACTCGGAGCGTAGTGCTTCTTCTTGCCCATAACTCGCATAAGTGACTTCTACGTCGAAATCCCTCGTAATGAACCCCGACACCTCTATGCGTCCATCGACGGGACCATCGTTTTCATGTGCGGTCACGAGAACTCTTAGGCCCGGCAGCTTCAAAGACAGTGCCAATCGGCTCAGAGGGAGAACCTCTTCTAGCAACTGCTTGGCTCGTCCAACTCTTCTAAGGTAAGAATCGTTCGGTAAGGCTGCGATGAGGCGGTCTGTTCTTGCAGCAAAAGCAAATGCGGCCATTTTTCTCACGGTTAGGATTGCCTTCCTGAGGCTTTCTGAAATCGCGCTTCATACTCTTGTGCCTCATTCCTGAGTTTCGGCAATCCCACCGCATGGGCGGCTAGGCCGAAGATGAGTATCGCCCGATAGTAATAGTTCCAAATGTCGTGCAGATGCTCTGTCGCGCGGTGGGTCCCAAGCATTCCACTTAGGTGAAAATGAGGTAGCTCACCTCCGAACATGTCCATGATATGTGGCGAAGCTGCGTGGACGTAGCCTGAATACGCCTTGCTTAGGGTTCTCGTAGCTTTGTTCATACCGCTGGGGTTGCAATCGGAGATGGAGCGCGCGTTGAATGCGCGTATCTTGTCTCTAGGGAACATGGCGCGATTTTGCGTCGAGTTTGACGGATCATCGGGGTTGTCGAATTCTTCCTCATAAAATGAGCGTAGAAATTCATCATGACGCACCGTCCATTCCTTCATAAGGCCCGCTGATAGAAACATGACATCTTCGTCGAGGTCACCCAGCGTCCGCTGAAGGACGCCCAACTCCTGAACATACCCATTAAGGAGCAGCACGTGCGAGGCCCGAAGTGAGCTAATTATGCGAGCGAGCTTCTGCACTATAGCTTGCTGCGCTGTCTGCTCCGTGTGCCGATAGACAAAGGAGTCGCCAAAAGGGACGCGAGTCGGTGGCGGTACGCTCTTTTCAATTACCTTGAACCACTTCTCCAGTTGGTCCGTTGTTTCCTCGAAGAGCTGAATGTTTTCGTGCATTACACCATTTCTCACTGCGGGAGCTTAGAAGTGCCCACTGTCATGAGCTAGCCAGATGACGGCGTCTAGCTCAGCAATGTTCTTGGCCGGATGCTTGGGATTGGAGAGCAAAGAGAATCTCAGTCGCTTGGCAATGTTTATGTACTTTGCCCCCTCAGTGGCACCACGAGGATGCCTGAACTTTATGCTTTTCAGATATGCCGATACTGGTCCGTTCAATACGGGATACATCGACGGAAATTCCAAACAAAGCATTTCAGACAGGAATGCCGAGCGTGAGGCCACGGCTGCCTTGCTCAGCGCATCGATCTCCTTTCCCACAACGTCATCGCGTATCGCAGGCTCGGCGTCTCTAATACTCAAGAAGCTCTGAGCGAGCAGTTTGAAATTACTACTCCTACCCTGCCGCTCCCAACCATTACCTTGCAATCTCGTCCGTGCGTCATGGCTCCAGTATCTTGGAAGCCGTTCATAAAACTGCTCGGACGATATAGCTCCTCCTGCGCAATGCACAAAGAGACGTCTTATATCCGCCCGAACCGCAGCGTAAGCGTCGAGTTGGCTTCGCCGGCGCCTTACAATACGCCAAGAGTTTTTAGGATTTGGCAGCGCCAAGGGCACCGGCGAATCCCTAAGTACTGACTTCCCGCCGCCACCCGAAGGTCGGAGCGCTTCCTTGTACCCTAGAATCCAATCGGGAGTGACCACGATCGAATTTGCCTCAAGCTTGCCTAACCAGAGCTTTGCAGCTTCATATTCTCGCGAAGTGATTTCCGCGAATCCGTTCGCCTCGTAATTGGTCTTGAATGCCGCCTTGGTGAGATTCGAGGAGCCAACGATTGCATAGAACTTTCCGGATGGTTCTGCCCAGAAAATCGCCTTTGGGTGAAATCCATCGATAGACGACGCGACTAGGAACTCGCTCTTTCTACTCTTGGGCAGCCACTTCATCACGTCGTAGCAAGCTGCCTTCCGAGTGATTCCGAAGTCTTTCCCTATTACAAACCTAAAGAACTTGCATGAAGCACTAATTCTTAGTGACCCGTCCCATTCCGTTAGGTACGCGGTGACTATAAATAGCTCAGTCGAATTCGCAAAGGCGCGACGGTAGTGGATCGATAGATCGTTTTTGACGTCGGGTGCGTGCAGCATGAGCTTCATGGCGAATACCCTCTCAAACTTGTAAGGACGCCTCGGCAAGCGGGAATTGCTCGAAACCCCGTTTGACGCTCGGCAGCACGCACACAGGTTCGACTATGGTTGCCTGCGGCGAATCAGAAGACTCGCCTGACAGCGATGGCTTCAAATCCCGGATTCTGCTGCTCTACCGCCCTTCGTGCCCCGTCAGGTGTGGATGCATGAACGGTAACTTCAAAGCTGCCGCTTCCGCCGCCGGACCGGGCCATAGTGACTTCATACTCACCCGTGAGATTCTCCCAAGTGCTCCTGTTTCGCAGAAGAGGCCCCTAGGACGCGGTACACGGTCGGCACGGATACATTGAACCGTGTGGCCAACTGTGCCACGGAGAAGCTCTCCTGTTCCCGCAAAACTTGCATGCGCTTGCACTGCTCATCCGTGAGAGCTTTTGCCCGACCGAATTGCACCCCTTTTGCTTTCGCTTTGGCAATGCCGTCGGCCTGACGCTCTGCACGTAGAGCCAGCTCAAATTCGCTGAAAGCACCGAGCATCCCGAACAGAAGGCGGCCATCAGCTCGACTTGTGTCGATCTGCTGATCAAGGACTCGCAGGTCTACCTTCTTTTGGCGAAGGTGCTCGGCAATCTTGGTTAGATCAAGAAGGGATCGAGCAAGTCGATCGAGTTTCGTTACGACGAGCTGGTCTCCAGCCCGAACGTAGGACAGACATTCTTGAAGCTGTGGCCTGTTGTAGGCGTTGGCGCCGGATTTCTTCTCTTCGTATAGAGGCTCGCGGCAGCCGGCCTTGAAGAGCTTGTCCCGCTGGACCTCTAGAGATTGCCCCGTGCTGCTGACCCTTGCGTAGCCAATGATCTCGCCCATTGAATTATCATAACATATTAGATGTTATGATAACAAGGTTTTGAGAAGACTTTTGATAAGAATTTTCGCGTCTATCGCAAGGTATAGTTATTGATAGCTATGGTGGGGACAGTGCGCGCAACGCTGCTCGTTAGGCAATGGCTTGGGAGTTAAACATGTGCAGGTGGAAGTTGTTGATTGTGGTTGGCCTACTGGCGACATCGGTGGCAATGGGCAAGGAAGATACGATCAAGAACAGCACGAAGCAGCAGCAATCTAGTCAAGTTCCGGGGCAGGCCCATGCGGAAGCACCGATGTTGGTCGTGCAAGAAATAGCTGCACCGAACGGTGCAACGTCCGCCGCCTATGACAAGATGAAGGAAGATACTGACGAAAAGCTCGTCGAATACACCAAGGAGCTAGCCAGTTACACCCTTTGGCTCATGTGGGCCACCTCGGCACTCGCAATTTTGGGCCTGATTCAGTTGGGGTTTCTAACAAAAGCCGATAAGACCGCAAGCAAATCTGCTATTGCGGCAAGCGTGGCTGCAGGGGCTGCGAAAAAAGCGGCCGAAGTAGCCGAGCAAGCCATGATCTCCGACCGGCGTCCTTGGGTCCACATTTCTAGGATGGAGCAAACCGCTCCAGCTCATCGCGATATCGGGGTGCTTCGCACTAGAGTCATATTCAAGAATCTTGGAAGCTCCCCAGCATTGAACATCTATGGGTCGTACCAATTGTTTACTTTGACGTCCCCAAGTAACCAAGACATTCAAAACGCCATCGATCGTGGACGCATACCGAACAACTCGTCTGGAATCTCCCTCATGCCTACGGATGATGACAGCATGGGCTTGACGTTACGCATTGCGGAATTGCCCGATGGCCCGGTGCGAATCGATAGCGGATATTTGTTGTACTGCTTCTACTATACCTTCCCTTTGCAGGCGTCGAAATCCGACGGATATACAGTCTGCGTATTCCGGATAACCAAGCAGGAAGATGCCTCAGGTGGAATTTCTTTTGATTTCGAGAAATTCTACAGTCATGCAGATTGAGGAACGCTTGCGCGCTATCAATTGATATGAAGATTGGCAGAAACGATCCATGCCCATGCCTGAGCGGCAGGAAACACAAGAGGTGTTGCCTAGGAAAATTCGATTGGCGCGCCGAGTCCGAAAGTGACCTTGGCCGGAGCCAGCTTTCAATTCGAGGGCGAAACATTCTCTTCATGGATCGAATTGCCGAAGCTCTCCAGCTCGATTCGATTCCGAAGAATGACAATGCAGCATTCAAGGCCGCCTTTTCAGCCAAAGCTGTTCGCGAGATTCATGAAGCGATTCTCGAACTTTGGCCGCCAAATGCGGATATCGCGGAAATACTAGGTCGAGACTCAGGAGACGTATCAGGGCTGTACGTCGGGGATTACGATTTCGACTACCTGACTCGATCGGTGGTGAGACACTCCATTTACGCTAGGAAGCTGCTGCTTGTCGACCCGTTCGTTTACCCAGCAAGCGTCAAGGACCAGTTCAATCCGATTCTCAATCCAGACCAGCACCGCTCCCAGACTCTCAAGAATGTGCGGATTTGGTTCGCCATGTCGGCTTGGATAAAGGCCGGAATTGTAGAAGTGATAAGAACGCCTGCTGATTTTGATCGACGGCTAGCGTGGGAATCCATGCAAAGACAGCAATTGAAATTCGAGCAGAGCGAAGAGCTGCAGCGAGCATTGGAAGCTTCAACTGAAGAATTTCAAGGTCGGCATTCCCTGAAACTGGCGGCGCAGCATATGTTGATGAGCCTGCCCGACGACGCATTGGAAGCTAAGCTGAAGGAAATGAACGTCGAGGACAGCGGAATACCATTGAATCAATTCATGGCTTTCATCCAGCGTCAACGAGAAAATGATCCCGAATTTTTGGCACCGCTAGGGCGGGACATGCCAAGCCAACTGCACCAGATGAGTGCTGGCACCAGCTACGACATTGCGAAAATGGTGGCTAAGGTATCCAAGTCACATTTGGTCACAGATATAGCTGTGCGTTGGAAGGAAATCGAATTGGATAGGCCGAACGATGTCCCAGAAATCGAGCTTTGGTCTCCGTTCGCCCACGCAATGCAAAACACGACCTTCCGGTATCTGAATTCAGTTGGGTTGGACCACGCGCTTTCGCTTCGCGAAGATGGAAGGTTGGAGAACATGCGCCACTTCTTGAGAAAGGTTTGGAAAACGACCAACTCGGGCGAGGTATACAGCGACAAGGTGCCGCTGGAGTTCGCCGAGGAATTGACTCACGAAGTGCAAAAGGCAGAGATTGAATGGGCCAAAATCACGGAAGACTTAACGAAACACCATCTCCCGACCGTCATCGCTGGCGTAGCTTCGCCGTTGATTCTCGATGGAACAGCGGGGTTTGCTGCTGCAATCGGTGCAGCAGCTGTCGGGGTCGCTGGCCTAGTAGGCGCAGCGCAACGGCGGCGCAATTTTCAGATCGAATTTCCTGCGGCTTTCTTCACGAAGATCAAGGAACCTTGATCAGCCCTTCAGAATGTGAATCGCTTTCACATTTAGTCGAGCCACTGCATCAATGATCTGTATCATGCCCATGAGCAGGCGTTGAAAAGCAGCAGTGAATATAGCCTCTGCCACTGGCTCATTCATCCATCGTTCGAAAAGTTCTTTTTTTTTCGGGTCTGCGGCGTGAGCTAGAGAGCCATAGACAAATGTGTGCAATATGTCGACCAAGCAAAGGGTACCTTCGAACTGTCCTTTGGGCGGTTGAGGCTCCGAAGCGGTTTGCAATAGCACGTTGAGTCTTGAACGATGGTGCTCGAATTCAGGCGCCAGAACACTCAACCTTTGCTCCGTGCCATAGACCTTTGAAAGATTCCGAAACGAGCAAGACTCGTTATCTTGGATGAAGAATCTCAGGGTTAGCACGACAGCATCAGTTGATTCGTCGTCAACGCGAGTGGTTTTCACCTCCAAGTCACCCGACCCACTACTCTGAATGTTGGTCGCTCGAATTACAACGCGATTACCCGATGTGGCGTACTTGTTCGCAAAGCTGAGGTTCTTCAGTCTTTCTGCCTTTTGGTTAAACAACATCAGTGCGGCAAGAGCGCGGTCGCTATTCATTTCTCTCCCTTGTGATAATGTCCATTCGGTCCATTCCCTATCCTTTGCGAGGCGGCTAGTGGAACTGATTCCGAACGTCACAAAAGTATCTGGCGCTCCATCCACAGACGGCACCAGCGTCATTATGATCCTGTCATTAGCGGATGGGACAACAACGAAGTTTGCCATACCGCTGGGAAGCATTCCGACTGTGCTTGTCCATATGCTCAACGAGGCAGAACGAGCCTCGACAATGTGCTCCGTTGATGCGATTCAGGACACAATAAAACCGTTCGATGAACTCACAATCGGCGTTTCGCGCGTAACGTTGGAACCATGCGCAGAAAAGACAAATGCATGGCTCGGGCTAGATGTTGGTCATGTTGGCCTTAGATTTAGACTACCTATTGCGACCCTTGTAGCTCTATCGAATCAGGTTCTACTCATGGCGAATCGCCCGACATGAGCTGTACGTAGAGGGGGTGCATGTGGCGGAATCAGCTCGTCGCTTTTCAGCCGTTGGTGCGTGCATCTATTGCGGAGCCAGCGGTGATTCTGCTCGATTAAGCGATGAGCATATTGTCCCCTATGCGTTGAATGGTAAAGGGATTCTCCCGGCAGCGAGTTGTTCAGATTGCGCCAAGGAAACCGCAAAATTTGAGGGGCGTTTAACGCGAGGTGTCTTTTTACCCATTCGCTTGCAAGGCAATTTTCGAACAAGACGTCCCAAGGAACGCCCTTCGAAACTGCCTATGTACGATGTGGTGGAAGGCGGATTTGCACCAATAAATCCTGAATACGTGCCCATAGACATGTATCCCGCCTTTCATACGTTGCCGGAATTCGAGCGCCCCGGCATTCTTGCAGGAGAAGAACCAGCCGGCGAATTCAAAAACGTGAGGCTGCATGCATGGTGGCCGCCAGATTTGCAAAGCCGGCTAGGGCATCTGAAAGCCGCTGGGATGAAGAAGAAATCTTTGAGCGGCTTCCTCTTCAACGACTTCGTCCGCTTGATCGCGAAAATTGCCCATGGAGTCGCCGTCGCGAACTATGGCCATGCGTCCTTCCACCCTTTCCTTCTAGAAACTATTTTGAACAGAAGTACTTCAGCCGCCTATTACATCGGCGGCACGGGGGAAAGATTGCCAGAAAAGGAAAACGAAACACATCGCGTCACGACTGCCATTCATCACGTTGACGAAAAAGTTCTCTTGGTGGTTACGATTCGTTTGTTCGCGTTCATGCACCCCCCTGCTCCGATCTACGTTGTGGTCGCTGGAGAATTTCCACCACGCACCTTTTTTGACTTGGGAATGGGTAATCCGTGCAGCGCGTGAAAGGTGCTGGCTATTTCAAGAGCTGTATCACATCCACGCCTAGGGCGTGCGCCAATCGTTCCAATCCATCGATCGAGATGTTGGTGACGCAACGTTCGAGCTGCGAAACATAGGTCCGATGAAAACCCGCCAACTCGGCCAGCCCTTCTTGGCTTAGCCTGCGCTCCGCACGTAACGCCTTGATATTTGAAGAAATGCGCCGCCGGATGTCGCCGGGCCGGGATGATGCGTGGGTGTGTTTTGCCATCCACGCAGCGTCTGATGCTACCGCTTGACAATCTACAGCATAAAACTCTACTGTTTTTACATCTCATTCGCGCGACTGCGCAAGGGGAAAATGGGGTTGCAGTCGATCCACCGCTTGACGTTAACCGAGCCATATACGGGGGCCTATGAAACTTAATATTCTTCAAAACTTGGCGCTTGCAGTTGTCGTGCTGCGGGTAGCAGCGTTTACGAACATTAGCTACGCCGACGAACCGCTTGGCATACAGACCAATGCAGGCATCAGTGTCCAACCTTTGGCGGCGTGCCCATCGGGTGCTTCCATCTACTTGGTAGAAGGCAGTTCGGGGTGCGCTTCAGGCAGAAAGAGCGTCGTGCTTTCAAACAAAAGCGATGGCGCTGAGGAACTTCCAAATTTCATGCGAATTCGTGACAGCGAATGGGCTAAGAACGACAGCAGCCGTCAATCTACGGGGCTTGGATGTTTGAAGCCGGACCAAGTCGCCTGCACGGCGCTAGACACGATATTCGGCGGCTCGCGGTCGAGGGCGATGGGGTCAGCCATCGCAATTGCTCACGGATATGCGGCCCGCTTATGTGGAGTGGATCGTGGCAGCCAATTCTCGTTGAAGCTGTTGGTTGATTTGCAAAGTCAGTGCGAGAAAGACTTGCAGGCACATCAGGTAACGCGTGATGCCAGATTGAAAAAGACGCGCCTCACCACGCAATGCCAAGGGCTGAAAGAAAAGTTCGAAGCTTTGAAGGAGCAAGATAACGCACAGGCCGCTATCGAAAGGGCGAACATAACGGCGGCGGCAGACATGTATGGGTGCGGAAATCTTGGCGAGGCTTGGTAGATTCAGCCTGTCAGAGGAGAAGGCACAAAATATTTGCGATGAGGCGATTCCGTGAAAAGCAATAAACTCATCAGCGGAGCGGCAACGTTTTGGTTCTTTTCGAGCAAGAACACCGAAATTGTACGCCTCCGCACATTCATACTATGGGCGCTTCTCTGCGAAGGCATAGGATGGTGCTGGATGTGGGCATGGGCGATTTCCCCTTGGCCTACAATTATCTTAACGGTTCCCGTGATCTGGCTTTTGTTCTGCGAACTTCCCGTATACCTCATCAAAAGGCAGGCTGCCAAAGAGATGGCCGAAGATAAGAAGAAGAACGATGAGTTTATGAAGAGGTGGCGCGAAATAAACGCGGAGGTGGACGCAGAAATTGCCGCAGAGAAGGCTAAGGCTAGAGCCAAGCGCAAGAAAAAAAGCGGCGCAGCGCGGAAGGGATTTCTGGAGACCCCGTGACGGAAATGACGAGAAACACCACATCCAAACCACCGTTGGAGTTCGTCAAGCACACGTGCCGGCCCATCTTTCTGGACTACTTGATGAATTTTGAGAGGGGCGCACTAGCCATAAAGCAATTTCCTTCACGATTTCTTTGACGTTTCTTCTAGCAGTTTAGCTGCTTCCCGTTTACCTATACCTCGCAACCGCACGATTGCAGCAAGGCTGCTCGCTCGGGGAGAGGCTTTACCTGATTCCCATAGGTATACGGATTGCTCGCTAACGTCCAGAAGTTTTCCAAGCTGTGGAGCCGATAGCCCTAGCCGATGGCGAAGGGTACGCAATCCTTTTGCTGAAAAACGATGGCCCGAATCGGCGGCTTCGTCCTTCGGCGCGACAATACTGCGCGGCACCTTTCTGGCATCCTTTACCGCTCGTTCAAGCTGGGCAACATGACGCTTGAGCGCCGCAATTTCCTTCCGATAGGTGGCGGATGATCTTTGAAGGACGGCGGTCGCCTTCTTGATTTCTCGACGGCTGATCCTTGCTATTTCTTCCTTCAACACCTGACCAACATTGGGCACGATTGTCTCCGACGCTATCGTTGGAAAATATCATACAAGGGAACATTCCCCTTGAGCGTGACCTTGCAATTTCTCAACAAATTTCCGCGGCTTTCCTGCCTCTTGGCCTCTAGCAACCTGTTGCTCGACCTCTGCGATCATGTCCTGCGACCTCTGGATGCGTTAGTGGCCTATCCGATGACAGGGCGATGCTGGTTTTCAAAAAACTTGACGCTGCGAATGTTTCGGGGCACCCCGGTTGCACCTTAGGCCAATCCGAAAATTGACCCACTCCAAGTAACAGCAACCTCATAATTGTAAAAGTGATTCACGAATGCGCTTTGCCTCTTGGAAAATTGTAAATAAATTGCGAGGGCTGGGTTGGGTGGAAAGAATTCTGAATGGACTACGTGAACTGCTCTTGCCCAATGTCTATGCTGCTTCCAACCGATATTTCTCAGTGCCACAATTGCTACCCTAAGAGCAAGTAATTTTTCCCTTGGGGATTGGTAAATCTATATAGGAACACGGCATTCGTGTCGGCAGATTGGAGACTTTCCCTCTGTACGACACGAATGGCGTGTTCGTCACGCCGCCATTCTTGCCCCATCGTCACGACTGTCGTGCTGGTCGATGACGAATTCCGTGCTGGCATTTTTTTTCTTGGCAACGAATTTTCGTTTCTGCGGCTGCCATTTCCCTGAAGATATGGGGCTGGGTTTGATCCCAATATCATACTCGACGTTGCACAGATGGATTGGATGCCAAGTCAAGGCGTACAGACTACATACGTATAGATTTCCCTGTCTGGTCTTTTCGATGAACCCATAGTGCAGAAGCTCCTTCAAGGCGACGCCTAGGGTGTCGCGAGACTTCCATCCGCGTTTCTCCATGTAAGCCCATGCTGCCTGCAAGTTGCCATTGTTCGTCCCCGAATACTGAACGGCAATGTCGATCAGCAGCTTTACCGCCTTTGCGGAAAGCATCGTAAAGTTGACCGACTTCAACACCGCGTGAGGCAAGGCAAGAAATTGCCCGCCGACCTTATTCTTCTTTTTGCCTTTCTTCGCCCAACTCATGCGGCCTCCTTCTGAACGCAGGGTTCATCAGGAACGAGTATCGCGGCGGCAGGATCGTAACGCCCCGAATCGATGTCGTGCGCCAAGGCGGCGAAACAGAACCACTCATCGCGCCATCTATCGGCGATGCGTTCATGGTCGGGCTGTAAATACAATATTGCTGGGTTGCTCATGCTGCCTCCTTCTTTCCGGAGGGCGACGGGCAGCGGCATTGCGTTACGCGAGCGGCCATCCAAGCCTGAACCTCTTCCTCGATCCACACGGTCGTGTTGGCGAGAATCTTGTTGCGGCGAGGGAAGCGGCCCTGCTTTTCCAGACTGTATATCTGCGAGCGTCCTATCCCGGTTAGTTCCTGCACACCGCGCATTCTTACAAATTTTAACGTCTTCTCGGTTGTCATATTTTTCTCCTATAGTTGTATGACAACTCTGTTGTATCACGGAAAAATTTTCTTATACAACAAGTATTTGCGTTAATAAATGCACTTTCCGAGAAGCGGTATTTTCGTTATGCATTTCGCCGAACTCGACCGCGCAGGAATTTTTTCGAGAATTGCGCAGGGTCGAGGGAAGGGGTAGGTGGCGGGTCGACGGCAGAATGCTCCAGAGGTCGGCAGGATCAATATTTCGTTATTCCTCGGATTTCCGGAGATTACGTTACGTTTTTTCTCGGCACTTCGAGCGGAGGTCATCGTGGTCGGGCGCTGTGGCGGGACCGAAATTGGGCCGGGGGAATGATTAACCTTAGGAATTTGTCGCGGCGGGCATGATGTGGCCGCATCTTTCGCCGACTAATCTGTTACTTCAACGGGACTCTCGGTAGCATCGTCAGAAACTGCTGAGGCTAGAGGGCCTATGGAAGATCAAAATTTCGAATACGTCGGTTTTTGGCCGCGCGTATTAGCTTCGGTCATTGACACCATTTTGATTTGCGTAGTCACATTTCCGCTTTTGCGATTGATCTACGGCCCTACGTATTTTGAGCAGAGCGGCAAGCACTGGATTGCTGGGCCGGCTGACTTTCTAATCTCATGGGTCTTCCCAGCCCTAGCAGTCGTTCTTTTTTGGCTCTATCGAGAAGCCACACCGGGCAAGATGGCTATCGGTGCACGCGTAGTGGATGCAGAGACCGGCGGAGTCCTGTCAGTTGGCCAAGCGATTGGCCGTTATCTCGGATATTACGCTTCAATCATCCCTTGCTTTCTGGGCGTCGTTTGGGTCGCCTTCGATCCGAAGAGGCAAGGTTGGCACGACAAACTGGCTAGTACTGTTGTGATACGACCGAAGAATCGCGAAGCCGAGGCGGTGAGGTTCAACAGAGGCTGGCGTTGAGGCGTTCTGTGAGCGGGGTCTAGTGCAAACATCCGGACGAGGGCACTGCTTAGAAGCACCGCTTACTCGATCGCTACAGAAAATCTTATTTCGATATCCAGATTCACCAGCTCGCGAAGTTTATCCGTAACTTTGTCCAGAGCGAAATTTTTATAACAAGTAAAACTAGATATAAATCAATATATTACTAGGTTAGTTCGAATCCTAGTCCCAGCCAATAGGGCTTCCAAGACGGTTTCAGGAAGTCCCGTAAGACCAACTAACCCCGCATTCCTGCGGGGTTTTTTGTGCCCGAAACGTCTCAAGCCCACCCCTTGAATCCCGCTAATTTGTCGGGGTAAAGTACGGGGTAAGAGCGAAACCGAACGTAATTTTACCCCGAAATCTGGTTCGAAGTTTGCTCTGACGGTATCGATCGGTTGGCGTTGCGCTCGGAGCAGTGATCAGATCTCCTCGCGTTTTGGCGTCAAGCCGATCTGTGATTTGATCTTCCCCGCATCCGCTGGCGTCGCCGGGTTGTAGACCACCATGCTGAGGTCTGTTCGTCCGTCGACCGCAAAGACTGAATATTCGAACGCCAGCGGACCGAGCGCTGGATGGCGTATATGTTTGATGGCCTCGCCGTGGGCGCTGCGAACGTCGTTGTCGCGCCACATCGCTCTGAACTCGGGACTGAGCCTGCAAAGTTCGTCGACGAGAGGCTCCACCTCCGCCGCGGCCCCTGCACGCGCGGCTTCCACGCGAAATGCGCCCACCACATGGCGCGCCACGCTCTCCCAGTCGTACTGCACAACGCGGGCACGAGGGTCGAGGAAGATCATGCGCAGCACATTGCGCTGATGTGGCGGCAGGGAGCCGTAGTCGCCGAGCATGATGGTGGCCGCTCGATTCCAGCCGATCACATCCCAAGTCGCGGTCCTGATCAGGGCGGGACTCGGATCCAAGGCATCGAGCACGCGCTGCAATCGTGGTGTGATGCCGCTGTTCTTCTGATAGCGGACCTCAGGCGGACGGCCGAGGCCGAACAGGAAGAGATGCTCGCGTTCGACATCCGTCAGCATGAGGGCGCGCGCGATCCGATCGAGTACCTCGGCCGAAGGCGCTCCGCCTCGCCCTTGCTCAAGCCATGTGTACCAAGTCGGGCTGATGTTGGCCCGCTGCGCTACTTCCTCACGGCGCAGGCCGAGGGTGCGGCGACGCTCCGAGGGAAAACCGAGAGCAGCCGGGTCGAGCTTGGTGCGGCGGTCCCGCAGATAGGTTCCGAGCAGATTCTCGGTAGTCGGACGTATGCTCATCCTGTTAGCCATTTTACTATGATAATTTCACTACTTTACCAGGATGAATTTTACGACGACATTGGTCTCCAGCAAAACTCGGAGACTTTACTCATGCGTGTATTTGTTACTGGTGCAACCGGATTCATCGGCTCGGCGGTCGTCAAGGAATTGATCGCGGCGGGCCATCAGGTGATCGGCCTCTGCCGTTCGGCAGACAAGGCGCCTGCCCTCGCGGCCGCTGGCGCGGAGGTCTATCGCGGGTCGATTGCGGACCCGGATAGCCTCAAGGAGGGTGCCGCCAGATCGGATGGCGTCATCCATCTCGCCTTCAACCACGACTTTACGAGATTCGTCCAAAACTGCGAAGACGACCGCCCTGTCATCGGGGCGATTGGCTCGGTTCTCGCCGGCTCCCATCGGCCCTTGATCGTGACCTCCGGAACTGGACTAGCCAACATCGTGCCCGGCCAGCCGGCCAAGGAAGACAATACGATCGTTGGTTCCGACGCGCATCCGCGCGCAATCTCGGAAGAGGCGGCCGCTGCCGTCGCCGCGGACGGGGTCAATGTGTCGGTAGTGCGGCTCCCGCAGGTCCACGACACGACCAGGCAGGGCCTCATCAGCCCCGTGATCGCGATGTATCGCGAAAAAGGCGCCTGCGCCTATGTAGGAGACGGATTGAATCGCTGGCCGGCGGCGTACGTTCTCGACGTGGCCCGCCTCTATAGGCTGGCGATCGAAAAGGCCGAACCGAACGCAAAGTATCACGCGGTCGCGGAAGAAGGTGTGTCGATGCGCGATATTGCTGAAGCTATTGGTCGACGCCTGAAATTGCCGGTCAAATCCCTTGCCCATGAGGAAGCTCAAGCCTTTTTCGGCTGGATCGCAAGGTTTGCTGGGCATGACGTGCCCGCCTCCAGCGAGCAAACGCGGAGAAAGCTAGGCTGGGCCCCGACTGGGCCCGGATTGATCGCCGATCTCGAAAATTTGCACATCCGCGAAGACTGAAATCCGCGGAGCTTGGTGATTGGATGCACGCCGAGTCCCAAGCCGAAGGATCGCGAGACCCGGTGCGCAGGAAAACCCATGTGCCTTGGTGGATGCTTCGGCGAGCGCTGACGACAATGTGTGGGCACGCGTGCTGGCCGCGTGAAGAAGTAGCACACCCGTTCGCTGATCGGCGGCTCTTGATCGACTCATCGCAGCACCCGTTCAATCTGGTGACAGGAGGGCGCGCGTCTCGGCGGTGACACGATCCTGGAATTTCACGTCGCGCACGAGTGCGGAACCTTGCATTGGACGCCCGCCTTCGTCGAAGTAGACGCCGGTCGGCCCCGATTCATTGGTCAGTATTCCGGTGAGCACCCGTGCAGCCCGCTTCGGCGTGCTCAGGATCTTCACGAACGGCATGAGCAATGGCACGAGCACCGGCACGACGGTCTTGATCAGCAGACGCACGAACACATTCGCGTCGTCGCGTGCCAAGGCTGGTCGCTGGCGTGAAGCCGGGCTCCATCGCGTTGATGCGCAGGCGTGGCGTCTCGCGAGCCAGTGCCATCGCCGCGGCGAGCGCGCTCTGCTTGGACGTGGCGTAGGCATCCATGCACAGGTATCGCACTGGTATTTTTGCCAAGCCCGAGATACCCGAAACCAGGCACAGAATGAACGATGTCGGGGTTTCGCGAACAGGCGATCGGGTACACAGGCCGCGCTGAAGGCATTTGCTAGATTTTCAAATGCTGGCGACTTCGTACGAAACGCCGAGTTTCCTCCGTCGCAAGGACTCTGATGCTTAAATAGGGCGCGCTTCCGATCCCTGCAAGCATTTCGATCGCGCCGCGGCGGTACAGGTATGTCCAAGCAGGATTGAGGCGGCGCGCTATCCAGTCGTAACGTTGCGCGATCTTGGCTGGAGCACTCGGGAATCGCTCGTCGTTGAGCATATCTGAAGCGATTTTCAGCGCATCGCCTTTAGGATTCCACTCCATCCAGTGTTGGTCCCACTCCGCAAACAGTTCGGGTAGCGGCGAGACAACGTCAAGTTGTGTCGCCAGGAATCGCCGCACGTATCCCTTCAAATCGTTCAGGCCATCGTTCAACTACGCTGCACGGAGCAGTTCGCCGGCGAGCCGGCGACCACGGCGACCGACGTGTACGCGCTCGGCGTGCTGCAGTTCGAACTGCTCACCGGCGAGCGCCCGTTACGCACGCGCGATAGACGCTCGCGCTGCTGAACGATTTCAACGGCTCTTCTCTGTGCGAAGGCCGCTGCGCAGATCGAAATGTTTCTGCCTACCAAGTGCTCCAGAGTCGCCGGTTAACGATGCCACTATGAAGTTGAATGTACGCCCGAGGGCAGTTGGCGCGGAAGTCCACGCCTCGGCGGTATCGGCTTCGATACAGATTGCGGCAAGATTCGGGTCCTCTTTTCCTGCTGGGAAGAACATCGCATCGACGGAGTCGGACCAGAGCATCCCAATCTATGAATGCCCACTTCCAAGCGATTCATCCAGTTCTGATGTCGCGCGATGTTGTCGTGTCGGTTCAGTTTTATCGCGATCTCGGTTTTTCTTTGCTGTTCCTCGACGCATCTGAAGCGCCCCAATATGCCAGCGTGGCGCGTGACAACGTCGAGCTGCACATCCAATGGGCAGGGGCAGAACAGTGGGCTTATCCCACCGATCGTCCCGCTTATCGCTTCATCGTGAGCAATGTCGATGAGCTCTACAAAGAGTTCGTTGAGCGCGGCAAGATCGATGCGAGCGCACGGCACGACGGCCCATGGGCCGCTCCGTCAAATACGCCTTGGGGCACGCGGGAGTTCCATCTTCGCGATCCCGGTCAAAATAGTCTCCAGTTCTATCGCCCATTGTCGACAGCCAAAAGCGTAGGCTAATTGCTCATTTCGGAAAACCCGTTATGTCCGACAACCCAACCTTTCAAATCGCCACGGGCGTCCAGGCGCGACGTGAAGGGCGGCTGGACGATGCTTACCACGCCTACCAACAAGCAGCCGACGCTTCACGTGCAAGCGGGAAAGAAGAACATCTCATTACGGCGCTGGCTGGGTTGGGCCAAATCGAGCGCGATCGCGGACGCCTAGATCAAGCGCAGAAACATTACGCTGAGGCGCTAACGCTCTGCCGCGATCAAGGCTTTCCGCTTCGCACTGCTTCTGTTGCTCGGCATCTCGGCGACATCTTCCGCTTGAATGGGCAGGCGCAACAGGCCGAATCGCTGTTATCCGAAGCAATTTCGCTTTATCGTCAAAGCCTGGATACGAAGGTTCTCGATCTCGCTAACGCGATAAGGCCCCTCGCGCTGTTCAAGACCGCCGAAGGCGATATCGATGGTGCCCGTTTGCTTTGGCAAGAGGGGCAAGTCCTTTACTCCGCGGTCAATGTAGACGCGGGTGCTACCGAATGCTCATTACAACTGGCGAAGCTCCCTCACCGTGCGTGAGAGGGCCACGGCCTGACCATTCGCTCAAGTGGATGGCTGCGAGTCGGAGTGTCAGGCTGATAGGTGCTACGTCTGACGCCGCTTGGCACAAGCTCTGCCAATTCAATCTGTGATCGATCTGATTGCTAAGAGCATCGATTGCCGGCAAGCGCTGTCTAATTGCCGCACCCGAAATGCTGGCGAGAATTGGCGCAGACGGTGTCTTCCATACGCATTCCGCCAAAATCGTTCTGAACCGAGCACTCGCCGCCGCCATCAACGGGGAGTGTGAGGCGACAGCGATTTTCAGAGGAGTGATCTTGGCACCTGCCGCGACGGCTACCGCTAGCGCAACGCTGGCACGTCTACTTCTTAGCCTAAAGCGTGATTGCGTGCATATGCTCCTGTAAACCAACCTCGCCGCTCCGCGTTGAATGCTCCCCGCTGCGCCACACACTTTGCTTCGCAGCAGTTGTTTCCAGCATTCCAACGGGACCCTCAACAGGATCTACTGTGCATCACCGAGCCATTCGAATCTTTGCCATTTTTGTGCTCCAGGCCAGCCTGTTGTTGGGTGCCGTTCACACAGCATTGGCGTGCGAGGTGCCTTCTCCTCTAAAAACCATCGATCCGCCCGGCTTCTACGACGACGCGCCCGGCTACGCGAAAGCAGTGAAACCGATGCGCGACTTCGTCGCCAAACTCAACAAAGCCGCGGATACCGGAGACTGGCCGTGCGCCGTGGATCTGCTCGAACATTGGGCAAAGGCGGCCGCGCTGATGGGTCCGATCTCCGGCTATCAGGGTCACTACGAGCGCTCATGGGCGGGCACCGATTTCGCCATGGTGATCCTGCGCATGCCGCCGGACTTCAGGCAAGCGAATGCCGGCCGCTTCGGTGCGATCGACCGCTGGCTGGGGCGCATCGCCATCAGTACGCGTGATTCGGAAGCCATCAATCATCTGCACAACAACCTCGTCTATTGGGCCGGCTTGAATCTCGTGGCAATTGGGACGGCGACGCAGAAAACGTCGCTCATAGACTCCGGCCTGATCCGCGTGCGCGAAGGCATTCGCGACATCGGCCCGAACGGGGCACTAGAACGCGAAGTGCGGCGCGGGGACCGCGCCCTCCATTACCATACGTTCGCGCTCCTGCCTCTGGTGTTCAGCGCCGAACTCGTGCAGCGGCGCGGTATCGATCTCTACCAGGAGAACAACCACGCCGTCGCGCGATTGGCGAACCTAGTGATCGAGGCCGTGATCAACCCAGCCAGTTTCGCCAAGATCACGCCGATCAAGCAGAAGCTCTTCCCATGGACCTTCCAGGATGAGCTGGCCTGGGTCGAACCATATTTCACGCGCACGCGAGACTCGAGGCTACCAACGATTATCGCCCCGCGCCGCGCGATCAGCGAGTGGCGACTCGGCGGTGATATCACCGCGGCTTGGGGCACGTCGCTCAAACATTGAGAGGCGCACTTTACGGTGATATCCACGCTATTCCCATAACTATTCGCTCGAGCGGATCGCTGTGACGGCTTGCGGTATCCTGACGCTCGTCGCAGCAGCGGACGCTTAGCTCAAGGGCCACGCCGACACGTTGATCCGCAAGTGGCTGCTTGGGGGCAAGCAATTCGAACATCTGCAAGTCTACTTCTGCCCGTTTGCAGCCGATGGCTAAGGGGTAGGGCGATTAGCGAACCTTATCGTGGGTAGGGAAGGGCAGCTGTCGGCCCAGAAGCGGACGTTTGCCTGGCTAGATTCGGCGACTAAAAGCGGAGATTGCGGACTGAATTACCTCGTAACATGCTGGCGTCTGTTCAGGGCAAATCAACTCCGATCCAATTGGTCTTCATTTCTGGAAACTCATCACTGTTGCAGAGAGTATCCCTGCTGGCGCCTTGAAGATGGATATCAAAAAAGGTCCGGATGCATTCCCGACTGATCGACAGCTGACGAGGTGGGTCCATTTTGTGAGCGATCAGATCCATCAGTCCGACGGCAATCGGGCTCTTCGTATCGTCCGCGAATCCAAAATGAGTCGCCCCGCGAATCGTGAGGCGCTCGGTGTGCTCTGGCGCCAAGCGGCCAAGCAGTTCCGAGAAGTTCGCCCGAATCCGGCGACTTTCTGGATCTACCTCGTTGGCGTGGTCACTCATGAGAAAAAGGAACGGCTGAGACAGTCCTTCGTGGACAACGTTGCTGAATGGAGCGCCATCGATGTCGATGCCCGCCTTGCAGCGCGGGTCGTCGTGGCAGAATTGCAAGGTTTCCGCGCCCCCCAGCGAGTGCCCGAACGCTCCCAGGCGTGAAAGGTCGAGCCGCCCAGAAAATCGACTCCCCGCGTCGGACGCATTTAACCGTTCGAGCTGGTCAACAGCGAACCGCATGTCGGCACTCCACGCCCCCACCAACTCAGTTGCACGATCGACCGCCGCCTGTCCGCTGACCCGCTCGACATTATTGTTATCCGTCCTTTCTATCGGCCCGCGATCTGGCAACACAACGACGAAAGTGCGGTAGGGCGCATCGATACCCACTACGACATAACCGTGGCTCGCAAGATCTTCAGCCAGAGTGGTGTAAGCGGCCACTAAGGCAGTGTGTCCGCCTCTTAGCAGCACGACGGGATAAGTGCGTTGACCGGCCGAGACGTCGGCGTCTTGAAAGCTGTGCGCTTGAACTCGAGATAAGTCGCGCTGAAAGAGATCGCTAAGCAACGCGCTGGTGTGTTCAACAAGCGCTTGCCGCCAGGCAGCTGGCAAATATTCGCCGTAGGTTGATTCACCCGACGGTGTCGTGGCCGGATACCAAACCCAAGCAACGATCTCTCGCCGTTCATCAGGCCGTGGCGCCCGCGTATCGACCGCTTGATCCGACCAAATCAGGTTCGCGCGTCCTACCGGATACCGTCCAGTCGGTGGCAAAAGCTCTGTGGATCTCCAGTGATCAAGCCACACTACGACTAAGAACACCACAACGACGATGGCAACCGCAATCGGCGTCGCGACAAGCGCTTTGACAAGGACTCGAATCGGTCGCAAGGAATTCGCCGTGGCTACCAATCGCTGCTGAGCAGATCCACTTCCACCAAATATTAGCGCAAAACCGACTACGGCGCGCACGCGCCGCAAGGGGAGGCTTGGGGCCGTCGGGGCTCGCGTGGCCTTCTCAAAAGGGGACGTTGCTCAAGGTCCGCTTTGGGTCGAAGCGGGTCGCCCAAGGTGATTAGCCATTCTTATCGCAGGTGGGAAGGGCAGTTATCGTATCGAATGCTCCCAGTAAGAAATACATACAGTTTATCTGTACAGATTAACTGTATGTATGCTATCGTCCGCTCATGGTCAAACAATCACGAGCGTCTGGAACTCCCGAGTTGGCCGCCCTGGGTGGTGATCTGCGCATCTCTCTGGGCAAACTGATTCGACGGGTGCGGGAGCAGACGCATGCGGACGACTTCACATCCGCCCAGAAGTCCGTTCTACTCCGCGTTGAGCGCGATGGCCCTACAACCGTCTCCGCGCTTGCGCGGGCTGAGAGTGTGCGTCCGCAGTCGATGCGCATCACGGTGGCTGGGCTGGAGGCGATGGGGGCCATCCGCGGTGAACCCGATCCGAGCGATGGTCGGCAAACCTTGATCGCTCTGACCCCCGCTTTCCGAAAAACTGTCAAAGCCAGCCGGGCCGCCAAAGAGGATTGGCTGGTCCGTGCCCTGCAAGCGCAACTGTCTGCCCAAGAACAACGCGAACTCGCCGCCGCGGTGAAACTGTTACAGCGGCTCGCCGACTTCTGAGCCATTTCCAAACCCCTTCAGGAAAAACATGGCCCTCACCACGCTCGATCCGAACACTGCTCTTATCATCGTCGACCTGCAGAAAGGGATTGTCGACTCCGCCTTCATTCACCCCATCGACAAGGTTGTGGAGCGCTCGCGCGCGCTGCTCGACGCGTTTCGTGGACGCGGCTTGCCGGTCGTGCTCGTCAACGTCGCCGGCGGGGCGCCGGGCCGCACCGAGCGGCCGCGCCGTAACGAACTGTTCCCAGTCGGTTGGACCGATTTCATCCCCGAGCTTGACCAACAGCCCAGTGACATCGTCGTGACGAAGCGGACCTGGGGCGCATTCGCCAGCACAGACCTCGAGGAGCGGTTGAAGGCGTTGGGGGTTACTCAAGTCGTCGTCACCGGCGTCGCCACCGCGACCGGCGTCGAGGCGACCGCTCGTCAGGCCTATGAGCAGGGATTCAACGTCGCCTTGGCTCTCGACGCCATGACGGACGGGCGTACCGAGGCGCACGACTACAGCATCAATAACGTCTTCCCGAAGCTGGGAGAAACCGGCTCGGCTCAGGAAATCATCGAACTGCTCGGAACGAGGAGCGCCTGAAAATGGAATGGCTGCATTTCGTGTCGTGGTTCTTCGGCGGTGCCTTTCTCGCGAACTCGGTTCCGCACTTCGTCAGCGGAATGAGGGGAGAACCATTTCAGAGTCCATTCGCCAGGCCACCGGGGCAAGGGCTGTCTTCCTCCACCGTGAATGTGCTCTGGGGCTTCTTCAACATCGTCGTCGGCTACGTGCTCGTCTGCCGCGTCGGCGATTTCGACCTGAGGAGCACGAGTGATGCCGTCGCGCTCGGGTTCGGTATCCTGGCGCTGAGCCTGCCTATGGCGCGACGTTTCGGCCGCTTCCACGGTGGCAATACACCGGAGCATTCGTGAGTGCGGCAGCAACTGGCATCTTCCGTTCGCTAAGGAATTTCAACTACCGCATCTGGGCGGCCGGTGCGCTGATCTCGAATGTGGGGACGTGGATGCAACGCACGGCCCAGGACTGGCTGGTCCTGACCCAACTCACGCATCACAACGCGTCGGCCGTGGGCACGGTCATGGCGCTCCAGTTCGGACCTCAGCTTTTGCTGCTGCCCTGGACCGGTTTCGCCGCCGATCACTACAACCAGCGCAAGCTCCTGATCGCTACCCAGGCAACGATGGGCGCGCTTGCTCTGGCGCTAGGGGTGCTCACCGTCACGGGTATCGTCCGGCTCTGGCACGTCTATGTGTTCGCCTTTCTGTTCGGCTGCGCGGCGGCATTCGATGCTCCTGTGCGCCAGATATTTGTGGCAGAACTGGTCGGCGATGCGGATCTGCCGAATGCGGTCGCGCTCAACTCGACCTCGTTCAACGCGGCGCGAATGATCGGGCCTGCGGTGGCTGGTCTGGTCATCGCTTCGGTGGGCACCGGCTGGGCGTTCCTGCTCAACGGCGCCAGTTTCGTCGCGGTGCTGGCCTCCTTGTTTCTGCTCCGCGTCTCCGATTTGCATGCGAGCGCACGGGCACACCGGACCAAGGGCAGTCTCACCGACGGGCTGCGCTATGTCTGGTCGCGACCGGACCTCAAGGCAATCCTGGCCATGCTGTTGCTGATCGGTACGTTCGGACTGAATTTTCCGATCTTCATCTCGACCATGGCCGTCGGGGTCTTCCACACCGATGCGCGAGGCTATGGTCTCCTGTCGTCGATCATGGCCATCGGTACCGTCTCCGGCGCACTGCTTGCTGCCGGCCGCGATCGGCCACGGTTCACCTCGTTGCTCATCGGCACCACGATTTTCGGACTCGGCTGCACGCTGGCCGCCATCGCCCCGAACTATTGGCTGTTCGCCGGCGCGCTGGTCGTCATCGGTGTGGCCGCCTTGACCTTCACCAACGCAACCAACAGCCTGATGCAGCTTACGACCGAGCCCGGCATGCGGGGGAGGGTGATGGCGCTGCGCGTCGGCCTCGCGCTCGGAGGTACGCCGATCGGCGCGCCGATCGTGGGTTGGGTGGCCGACCATCTTGGCCTGCGCTGGTCGCTTGGCATCGGTGCTGCGTCGGGTTTTAGCGCGGCCGGGGTGGCTGCTTACGCGTTGGCGCGGCTAGTTCATCCACCTCGTCAATGTGGACCGGAAGGGCACAACCTTCGTTGATTAAGCTGAGAGAGGTCCGCTTCCGCCTGAGGTTGTGTGAAAAGGCCTTGGCCGATACCGGCTCATTCGGTGAGATGCAACCCTGGGTCAATAGGCAGGTAGCCCCTCCTGCGAATCACACATAAGGCCGTAGCCGAAATGGCAGATGTCACTGACAGTTGAACGATGCCAGCACCGCGGCGTTTCCACCGGCAATGAGCGACTGACCCGAGGTGATCGCGAAGGTCACCAGCGAGTTGGCAGCGATAGCAAACGATGTGGGACTTGGCGCGCCGCATGAAGAAGTCCCACTGGCGATTGTGCAGTTGATCGCACTGACGCCTTTGACGCGTAACGCAACCACGGTGGCTGTCGTCACGTTGACGGGGCTGAAACCCAGATCGACGACTTGAACCGAGAAATTGGAGGCTGTGCACGCGGAGGCGAGCGCTGTCGCGGCGGCACCTTCAAACCCTGCGCCCACGCCTCCACCAGTCCAAGCGCCCATTCCCCAAAATGTTGGGATCGTATTGACTCCTGTCCCTGGGCCGTTGGCAGTAAGGTTGCCCGAGAAAAGCGCCACACCCGACGGACCGGTCTGACCGACAGCACCCGCCGATCCCACGGGACCGGCCGAGCCGGTCAAGCCTGTGGGTCCCGTTGGCCCGGTCGGACCCACGCTACCCATTGCGCCAACAGCACCTACGATACCGATGGAGCCGGTCAAACCCGTGGGCCCCGTCGGTCCGGTCGGACCCATGCTACCCATTGCGCCAACAGCACCTACGATACCGATGGAGCCGGTCAAACCCGTGGGCCCCGTCGGACCGGTTGGACCCATGCTACCCATTGCGCCAACAGCACCAATCGGACCAGCCGGGCCGGTTAAGCCAAGACCAGTAGGGCCGGTCGGCCCCGTTGTTCCGCTGGCTCCGATCGGCCCCGTTGTCCCCAGTCCTGTTGCACCGGTAGCACCGATACTGCCTGTCATCCCCGTTGCGCCTGTCGCGCCGGTGGCTCCCATGGGACCGGGTGGTCCAATGCCGGTACCGGCAACGCACGGTCCGAATTGTCCGCTGCCAGTGTTGAAGCAAACCAATGTACCTTGCTGGGCCGCGGCGCCCAGATTGGGAACAATCACGTTGCCGTTCGCGTCGACCTGAAAATGCATGCCGCTGCCGCTGCTGTCTTTGACCACAAAGCCGCCGCCGGTCGGTGGTATTACGCTGACATCTTGCGCGTGCGCGCTCGGAACAAGCGCGCAGGTCACGGCCAGCGAAAGGGAGGACAGACGAAGAATCGTCACGACGAAATTCCTTGAGAGGAATAGGCCCAAAAGAAGTAGACCGCTGCAAGGACGGATCGCGGCATACGCGAGGCAGACCTAGACGTAGCGTTAAAACCTTTCATTGGCACTTGAACGAAGCGACGACGGAGACATTCCCCGCAACAATTAGCGGCAGGCCGGAGGTGATCGCAAAGTTCACGGGCGAGTTGGCGGCGATTGCAAATGTTGCCGGACTTGGCGCACCGCATGAAGAAGTTCCGCCGGCTAACGTACAGCTAATCGCACTGACGCCGTTGACGCGGAGTGCGAACACGGTGGATGTCGTCGCGCTCACAGGGTTAAAGCTCAGATCGATCACTTGAACCGCGAAATTGGAGGCTGTGCAAGCAGATGTGAGCACCGTTGCGGTCGCACCCTCTGAACCCGCGCTTTTGCCGCCGCTGACCCAAGCACCCACTCCCCAGAAAATAGGAGTTGTAGTCGAAGGGGCGGTCATGACAAAGCTGCCCGAGAAAAGCACCGCGCCCGCCGCGCCTGCCGCACCTGTGGCGCCAGTTGGCCCGGTTGGGCCTGTACTGCCCTGCGGCCCCACAGCACCGATGGGACCGAGCGGCCCGGTCAAGCCTGTGGGTCCCGTTGGCCCGGTCGGGCCTGTGCTGCCCTGCGCCCCCACGGCACCGACGAGACCGAGCAGCCCGGTCGGGCCTGTGGGTCCCGTTAGCCCGGTCGGACCCGTGCTACCCATTGCGCCCAAAGGACCTACGGGACCCGCCGAACCGGTCAAACCCGTGGGCCCCGTTGGCCCGGTCGGCCCCACGCTGCCGACAGGACCGGTCGCTCCCATTGGACCGATCGGCCCCACGGCTCCTGTCGCTCCGGTCGCGCCCGTTGTGCCCAAGCCTGTTGCCCCAATGGCGCCGGTACCACCCGTAGCCCCTGCCGGACCGGTGGCGCCGGTTGCGCCAGTGGGGCCGGGCAGGCCACTGCCGATTCCGGCGGCGCACGGGCCGAATTGTCCGGTCACGGGATAGAAGCAAACCAGTGTTCCTTGTTGAGCGGCGGCGGCCAGATTGGGAGCAATGACGTTGCCGTTCGCATCGACCTGAAAACGCACGCTGTTACCGCTGCTGCTCTTGACCACGAAGCCGCCGCCCGTCGGCGGTATCACGCTGACATCCTGCGCGTAGGCACTCGGAGCGAGCGCGCAAGCAATGGCCAGCGAAAGAGAGGACAGACGAAGAGTCGTCATTACGAAATTCCTTGAGGAAAATCGGTGCAGAAAGATTCATAACGGCGGACGCGATACAGGCCCAAACCGGCGGTCAACAGGATTAATAGCGCGAGTACAAAAGCGGACAGTGCGGGCGCAGGGACCGTGGTACCGCCGCCCGGTTGAACGGCGCTGAACCAGCCCATCGCATTGCCGGAGCCGCCATCGTTGGTCAACATCGGCGCAAGATGCTGACCGGTCGCATGCACATCCGACACACCGACATAACTGATGTTCTGCGCGCCAGAGAGGAGCAGATTGATATTCGCGACCTGACCGGCAACGCTGCTCTTGAACTGAATGCCGGCGCTCGGAGTCCCTGCAATCGCCAGCGCGGAATTGATCGTCTGCGTGCTGCCTACGGCGAAAACATAAGACTTGCCGTTCGCGCTGATGAAAGACAGGTTGTTGAAGACACTGCTGCCTGCAATATTCGAGCTGCCGGCAACACCGTCGATGAAAAACACGGTCCCTCCAGCGGGGTTGAACACACCAGCATTGGACCAGTCGCCCGATAGGCGCAAGTAGCCCGAACCACCATCGAGCATGCCGCCGGCAAGGATGTCGATATTGTTCGCGCCATTAACGCCGCCGCTGCCAGTGGCAAAGCTTCCCGCAATCGCAAAGTCAGTACCTGCGAGGTCCAACGAACCACCGTTGAGACTAAGGCTACTGCCGGCGGGAACAAGGATCTGCGCAAGCGCGGGCCCGACACATAGCATCAATAGCGCAGCAGACGAAATGCGAATCAAACGTGATTGCATCTTCCCCGCCCCCCAAATTCGCATCACGATCCAATGTGGGTTCCGCTCTGAACGACATGACTCACATGCGCGCGACATGCCCCAGAGTGAGAGACAGTACATCCAAAGCTGTTGAGAAGCCATGACAGCGACCAACGAGGCGTCCACGGTTGCCGGACATCCCAGACGCTGTGCAGCGGGCAATATCGACGGCTGACCGAAGTTGGCCGTTTGCAGCCGTGAGGTCAGGCATTCATCCGCCAATGTAGTTGCAACGGTTTGCGGGCACCGCGGTGACGAAATCGCTGGAGGCGAAATTATTCATACGGAAAGGCCGAGCGAGCAGCGATTGGCGAAAGAGTGTACGGCCGACAGTTACTAGATTGCGTTGAGCAAATCATACGCCTCAGAAATAAGTGACGTGCCGCGAAGCCCGCAGCAGCATTACCTGCCACATCGAAAGGTTGGTCATCCGCGGGTCGCTCGGCTGCATCAGATTGGACGGATCCACATGCCACAAGTTGCAGGCGTGGCCGCTTTCATGAGGCAGGATGGTCGATTTTCCCAGGACCGCGTTGTCGGGCAGCGTTGCGTCCGCCGCCGCGCCCGAGAAGTTCACCAGCACGTAGTCGTCCAGCGGGCCGTTCGAGCAGCCATCGCTGGAGCCGGAGAAACTGCGCACGGAGAATGCACAGATCGGCGCTCCGTAGCCAATCAGTCGCCGCCAGTTGGTCCAAAACCCGGCCAAGGTCAGGATGTTCTGAAAATCCGCGCCCTCGAAACCGAGGTCCGACGCCGCGTTGGATCCGCCGCAACTGACGTCGAGGCGTTGCGGCACACCGGTTTGCGAAATGGTGACGACGTAGTCGTCCGATGCCTGCTGGTCGTCCGAGGCGGGCGTCCGATAGTAGAACAATTTGACCGGCAGCACGCGGACATTGGCATCGTCTCTGAATACCTGGATCATGCGCGCGATCGATGCCATCAGGTCGGCGTCGGTAGCGACGGGATTGCGCCGCTCGTCGAGTTGATTCAACACAAGAAGCAAAAGCCGCTTCTCCGGTCGTATGCCGATAAGCCATGCGATCGCATCTATTGCGCTTGCGATCCCATAAACGATCGTCGTGACGATGTTCCACACCCAGTTTAGGAACCTGCCGAGGATCGGAATCGCAAACAGGAATTGGACGATCAACCCAATAGCGTTCAGTATCGGAGCGAGCAAGCTTTCGATCGTGACCAGCACCGCATTGATGATCGCCGTGACCACATCCCAAACGAGGCAGACGAACGCCGTGATCACGTTCCAAGCGACACAGACCACATTGGACACCCACGTCCACGCCACGCAGACGATGTTCGAAATCCAGGTCCAAGCGCTGCAGAACCACCCCGCTATGCAGTTCCATGGGCTGTACCAGTGGCACTCATTGTAGTAACTGGATGCACAGTTGTTGTAGCCCTCGTCGGCGGTTTGACTGCATTGGTTGTAGCCTTGATCGGCCGTTGCCGTGCAGCTCGCAGATGTCTTGGTGTAGCCACTTATGCAGCCCACGGCGTTCTCCTTCGTAGTTGATCGTCGATTCTGTCTCCGATGGACGACAGCAGGATGCGCAGCTTTTTCCTGGCCTTCGCGATTCCGATAAATCGGCCGATGCCTGAAGCGACAAATGCCAGCAGCAACTCTCCGCCGACTATCGCCGCCGGTGACTCGCGAAGAACCGTCCAGCCGAGGATGTCGATCGCGATGGCCGCACTTACTGACGCAACGAGGACGGCGGCCGACACGCTACAGCCGCACTCGCTCAACAATGCGTTGATCTGGGATTGGTCGCGCGCAGCAACCTCCGAGTTGATGCCTGATATCGCGAGCGCGACCTTCGTTCCGCGCGGGAGATCTACCGCGGCTCGCGCGCTCGGGGCATCGACGATTTGATACGGAGTCGCGGTCAGGGGCATTCCCACATCGCCGCCGCTTGCACCGTCGAAGTCTTCTGCACAGTCCGAGTTAGCGAGAACGACATCGCTGTCGACAACCAGCTCGGCCGCCGCGACGGTATTCTTGAAGATTGCCATTGCGACTCCCTTGGCGTTGCGGATGCCAGTTCGCTCGTGTGTTGCCACAACGAAGCCGGTGATGCTGTTACGCTTTCGGGTACGTTGTTGCGTGTTGTTTGCTGACATCTTTTTTGAGTAAAGGGAAAAACTAATGCGTGCATAGAAGTATGGAAGGCGTGGCCCACAGGGTCTGTCGCGGACATGACTGCAGGAGGCTATGTGTAAGACATTGCATCGCTGCCGCCAACGCGCTGCTGCGCCGCACTGATTCATTCGTTGGGAGAGGAACTAGGACCGTGGTCACTTATCACCACCCAGGCATCTACATCCAAGAGATTCCGGGCGCGCACGGTATCCAAGGCGCTTCAACGTCCGTGGCGGTTTTTCTCGGCATCACCGACGGGGGACCGATCAACACGCCGACCTTGATCACTAGCTGGAATGCCTACACGCGCCAGTTCGGTGGACTGGTCTGGATGGGCTTCAATTCGTGGGCGGTGTACGAGTTCTTCCAGGAGGGCGGGTCGGCGTGCTACGTGGTGCGCCTGGATGACAGCAAGAGCAGTGCTGCGACGGCTAGCGCCGACACCACCAAACTGGCCGCCGCCACCAAAGGTATCTGGGGGGCGTCCCTTATGTACTACATCAGCAACGACGTCACGCAGAGGACCGAGGACTACACCCCTCCACCGCAGACCCCGGTGTTCAATTTCCAGGTGGTGGTACCGGCGGCCTTGATCGACAACGCCGCCAAGGCCGGCACCGACAACTTCGCCCTGCAACTGCTTGTCAACTATGTCAGCCAGAACGGCCTCGCGCCGACGGTTCTCGGCACCGGCGCGGCCACCTATTACGAGCTGGAAACCTTCACCGGCCTCACCAATGCGGGCCCGGATTTCGCGGCGCGCATCAATACGCAATCGATGTTCGTGCGCGTCACCCAGCCAGGCAGTCCCACCGTGCGTCCGGGCAACACAGATACACCCATGGCGTTCACGGGAGGACGCAGCGATGAGCTGGATTTCAAGACCGCGCAGGACTCGCTCAGGACGATCCGGGGCTTGAGCCTGCTGGCCCAGCCGGACACCGCGGCGATCACCGACGCCAACGGCAAGGTGGATTTGACTAGGCAATCCACGATGATCAATCAGGGCCTGGCTCTGTGTCAGGAACTGACGAGCCTGTTCTATGCGGCCGACCCGCCGTTTGGGCAGAACGTGCAGCAGATCGTCGCGTTCAAATTGGGCACGGGCCAGTCCAGCGGGCAGGCGCCGCGACCGGTGATCAACTCCAGCTACGGCTCGCTCTACTACCCGTGGGCCTGGACCTTCAATCCGCTTTCCAACAGCAACGTGCCAATCCCGCCCTCGGGTCCGGTGCTCGGCCGCTACGCCTACACCGACAGCGCGATCGGCGTGTGGAAATCGCCGGCAGGCGTGAACGACGGCGCCATTCGCACGGTGGTGGCACTGGAGCGCCGGCTCACCGATAGCGATCAGGATCAGCTCAACCCTAACGGCATCAACGCGCTGCGCAACCTGATCAACTACGGTAACGTAATCTACGGCGCGCGCACCGTCTCGCAGGACACGCAATGGACCTACCTGAGCGTGCGTCGCCTCTTCATCTATGTCGAGCAGAGCCTGAAGAACAGCCTGCAATGGGTGGTGTTCGAATCGAACGACCAGACCTTGTGGTCGGCGGTGACGCGCGACATCGTCGCCTTCCTCACCATGCTGTGGCAGCAGGGCGGACTGTTCGGCTCCACAGCGAACGAGGCCTTCTTCGTCACTTGCGACGCTTCCAACAATCCGCCTGAGACGCGAATGCTGGGACAGTTGTATATCGACATCGGACTGGCGCCGGTGTATCCGGCCGAGTTCGTCGTGATCCGCATTACCCAGAAGACTGCCGGCCCGGATTCGGGCGGCTAAACTGGCTGATAGTCATGCGGCTTGGTAAGCACAAGTGTGTGTTGTACACGCGCGATAAACGACCGTGCTTAGCGACCCTTATCGCGGGTAGGGAAGGGCAGCTGTCGGCTAGAAGCAGCCGCAAAATCATTCGGATGGCTCACCCTAAAGCAGCCATTCTCAAGGTAAATATAGAAACTTGGTGACGGTTATTGATAGTGCCCGAGCTGAAGCGGCGACCGCCGCGATGGATGTTGATATTTCTCAATGCCCCGTCCGAGTCGGCATTGATCGAGCGCGCGCCGGAGTACGACTGGCCGCGGAGCCGAACGACCCGTTGTTGGCCGGAATCGAAAAGGTGACGATCGGCACACCGATCGCGACGCCGTGACTGGACAACAAAAGTCGCTCGCTGTCCCGACGGTACTGAATGTGGCTGCCTGGCATCCAGCCGCGATCCTTGTCTGCGACGACGCTGCACCACGCATAGTCCTTAGTACAGCCTTGCACATTCAACGCGGTTCCGGCCGCGACCATTCGCAGCGATGCGGAATGCGGATCCGGGCTCGACAAAAGCGGAGTGCGGTCTGCGCTATAGCTGCCGTCATCCGCGGCCATCGCGGGCGATCCGGCCAGCGCGGCCAATGCAACTGCGTACGCCGTCCATCGTTTCATGATCTACCTCGCGTTGCCGTTGCGGGCTCGACTTCGATTCGTCAAGCCGAGAATAGAAATACCACGGTGCGTGTATGTCATCCCTGTCGCCCACTCATATTCCGGATGATTTTTCGCGATGGGCTTGCAGAGCCAATTTCGCTTTTTCGGCGATGATGTCGTCCACCGTGGAGCCATGTTTCAAGCTTTCCAACGCAGATCGCAGCAGATCCGTCGTGTTGTCGTTATTGCCACGCTGACGGTCGAGAAGCAATCCACGTAGCACGTCGAGCCGGGAAGCCCATCCGCCATCCGCCACCGCAGTTTCCAGCAACGCGGGTTTGAGTGTCGCGAGCAATGCAGCGGCCTGGTCGGTTCTGCCCAGTTCGATGTCGGCCGCGGCGAGCCAAAAACTTACGCATTGCACCTGCGGATTCTCCGTGGAAGTTTGTTTTACCAGCCCACGGTAGGCAGGCTCAAGCTTCGCCTGCGCTTCGCGTGCTTCGCCGCTTTCGTAAAGAATCTGGCCCCAAGTGCCGAGGATGACATTGCTGGCAAGGTGCTCGTTGCCGAACTTGGCTACGGATGCGGTGTGCAGGTGCTGCGCATAATCCAGCGCTCGCGGCCAGTCTTGGCGGCGAGTAGCGATATCGAGCAGATCGTTGAGCAGAGTGAGATTCTGCGAATGCTTGTCTCCGAGTTGGCCGACAACGGTTTTCTGCGCGTCGAGCAGCAACGACTCGGCCTGGATGTAGTCATCGTTGAGGATAAGCGCGCGCGCCAGCATCGTCTGCGCGAAGGCGATGCCGAGAGGGTTCTTGTTGCTGCGGGATTGCATTTCGTCGAGCAGGTCGCTGGCTTCCTGTCGAGCTTGTTGTGCTCGACCGTTCTGCAGCTCCGCGCGCACGAGATTGAGGCGCAGGGCGTCACGCGTAGCCGTGCTGGTTTCCGACGGCACGAGCTCGATGGCCTGCCGATATTCGGTTGCGGCCCTGGCGTATTCGGCCTGGCTCAGGTGATAGTCCCCCCAGACTGACATCAGCCGTGCCTTCGCGTAAGGGTCCACGGCTCCGGCCGAGAGACGGTCGAGCGCCTCCAGTTCATCGCGCCCGGGCGTGAACTGCGAGGTCAGGATCAGATAATGGGCCAGCACGGCGCGTGCCTTCAACGCATCGGAGCTGTCCGCACCTTCTTCGTGTTCATAGATGTCCAGTGCCTGGCGAGCTTCGGCTTCGGCCTCTGGCAACAATTCGATGGTGCCGAACAGTTTGCTCAGACTGGCGTGCAGCGATGCCTCGGTCAACGGTTGCGCGGCGAACTGCGCCGGGATCTGTCCCCGCGCTGCCAGCAGCACATCCTTCAATGGAGCGTCGCGGCCTTTTGCCAGAACGAGCGGATTGGCCTGACCGATCAGATCCTCGTTGAGAAAGAGGTTGATCGCGTTGGCGCGTGCGAGTTCGAGCTGCGCCTGGTTGCCAGCTCGCCGTGCCGCGGCCCAAAGTCCCAGTGCGACGACGGCGCCGACGACCAAGGCGAGTCCGAACGCGGTGACATAAGGACGTCGCGCGCGGCTGCGGGCCAATGCGTCGCGCATCCGCCGCGCTTGCGCCCGGTCTTCCTGCGCGCGGAGGGCTTGTTCGCGGCGCCGATCGAGATCATGTAAACGCGCGGCGAAATCCGTTGCGCTTGCGAGGCGCAGCGCGGGATTACCGTGCGTTGCCAGACGGATGTCTTCGCACAGCAATTCGTCGCCAATGTCCTGCTCCCAACTCGACACCATCGGTTTGCCGAGATCGCCGCTGAGCAGCTGATAGAGAATGATCCCGAGTGCGAAAATGTCGCTTCGCGCGGTCGGGGCGTGGCCAGAAAAAATCTCCGGGGCGATGTAGAGCGGCGTGCCGGGGGAGGAATCGATTGCCGGATTTTGCGTGATGGTCACGCCCAGTTGCGAGATGCCGAGTGCTTCCAAGCGTTCGGGTTCGAGCAGCCGGCCGCTGCCGAAATCAGTCAGGCGAACCTGCCAACCCGATTCCTTTTCCGCGATCAGCACATTCGCCGGCTTCAAATCCTTGTGCAGCACGCCGACGCCGTGCGCAGCCGCCACCGCTTCGACGATCTGCACGAACAACGCCAGCCGTTCTTTCTGCGACATCGCCGGCAGCGTGGTCCCACTCCACTCGAGCAGGTTCTCTCCGCCGTATCCGCTTTCCAGAAAAAACGGCGCATGTTCGAAATTCCAATCGATGACATCGACGAAATGCGAATGGTCGTCGAGACTTTCGCGCAGCACGCGCGACAGGGTCGCCTCGCGCTTCAAAGCACGCAGACGTTCGCCGTCGCTGCCGAATTTGTACACGCGCCGCTCGTGGGTCTTGGCATGTTGCGCTAGCCAGACCTCGCTGCCGCGATTGCTGCCGAGTTGACGTTGCAGAAGGAAGTTTTCGCGTCCCGGTGCGGGTTGGCCCGGTGCGAGTTCCAGGCGGCTCGTCAGTTTGCCTCCGACCGCAACACGTTCAATCGTGCCGTCGAGCCGATAACCGACGCGCGTCTGCGTCACCAAACGTTTGGCATTGGTCTCGCCCAGGGCGCGCCTGAGTTTGGCGATCGCGTTGGGCAACACCTGGTCGACGGTGATCCGCCCGGCCCAGACCTGGCTCAACAGCTCTTCCTTGGTGACGACCTCGCCGGCGTGACGCAAGAGACAGGCAAGCACCTCGAGCGCGCGCCGTTCCACTTCGACCGGCAGTCCGGCTACGCGCAATTCGAAGCGCGCCTCATCGAACTGCGCGGTGCCGAAGCGATAGCAATAAGATGTCTGCTCGCATGAGGCGGGATTGTTCATCGCGATCCGGTTTTGAGCATTGCCTGGCCCTGGAGAAAAGTCCGTGCCGAATACCGTGGGAGGCGCACGATTATCCCATCGAATAGTGGACGGCGAAGCGCTTTGCAACGTCGCGGAACGCGAGGTTATCGTTTCGTTATCGAGGCGTTTTTGCTGCGTGCGGACGCGGCTCCGCAAACGGACTAGATTGCGTCCCGTCAGTCTTGTCCGCAGGCAATATTCGCTGCGGTTTCTCCAATCCAGTTGTAAGGACGCATCATCATGAATCCGCTTCGCAGCAAAATCGGCAACGCGCGTTTTGTTTTCCGCGCGCTCGCTATTCTCGCCTTGACGCCCTCCGCACAGGCGGCCGGCGTCACCGGGACATATACCGGAACCTACGGCAGCTTCAACAACAGCGGTGATTCCGGCACGGTCACGATCACCGTAGACACATACGGCAGCGTCAACTGCGACTTTTACAGTGCGGTACAAAAGAAGCACTTCATGGCGAGCGGAAGTGCCAACTCGTTCCCGGGACCCGCCGTGACGAGCACTACGGGCGGGGTTACGATCGACGCCTCCACCACCTGGACCAATATCAACTGCGTGAGCGGCCCCCGCATCAACCCGGGCGGACCGGTCAATCTTCCGCCGCCACCGCCCGCTTCTTCCTCGGTTTACCTAGCAGCCCAAATCTCTCTGCAATGGGCGGGAGCCTTGGGGATCATCGCCAGTACGGCGGGGACCTGGATCAATGCCAATGGAGATACGGGTCAATTCTCAATCAACACGTCTCCCAGCGTCGACGCTTCTACGCCGATCAACCCGGCGATCCTGTCCGGGCTCTGGTACGACCCCAAGTACACCGGCTCGGGATTCAACTTCACGGGCTCGGGCATGGGCCTGCTTGTCACTTATTTCGGATGGGACAAATCCGGCAACCGGCTCTGGTTGAATTCCACCGGCGGGCCGACCCAGATCACGATGGGCCAGAGCTTTTCGTTCAACCTCGTGCAGACGCAGGGTGGCGACTTCATCGCGCCTGCTACACCGAAAACGGCCACCCCTTGGGGGACGCTCACGCTAACTTTCACCAGTTGTACCGCAGCGACCGCCAAGTTGAGCGGTGCGGACGGAGATGTGAGCGAATCACTCAGCTTGCTGGTCGGGTTGAACGGATTGAACTGCCAGTAAATTCTCCGGGTGGACTTGCAGTCCGAAAACAGAGCCGCGCTCACCTCGAGCGCGGATGGCCTGGATGGAAAGCAACTAAATTTTTATTCGAACGGCCTGTGATGGTTAACAGTCATTCGCGAGTGTCCCGCTTGGGTCGAAATGGGCCATCCCTAATGATTAGCCATTCTTATCGCGGGTAGGGAAGGGCAGCTGTCGACCCCAAGCCGTCGTACACCAATGACCGCTCTTAGGCGGCAATCTCGTGGAATCTCCTCCCTGAGGTTGATTGCTTCATGCGAATGGGTTTATGAAAGCAGGTCGTCCAAGGGACTCTGAACCCCGAGTGCGCGGTTGACCACATGCGTGTGAATCATGGTCGTATCGACGTGGCGATGCCCCAGCAATTCCTGGATCGTCCGGATGTCTTGGCCTCGTTCCGGCAGATGGGTCGCGAACGAATGCCTCAATGCATGCGTTCCAAAGGCCTTGGCAATGTGAGCTCGGGCCGCCGCGCCTTGATCGCGATCCCCAGCGTTCCTTCATATAAATGATGTCGGCGACGTACGCCGCTCCTCGGATCAAGGATTCATGGTCGGCAGCGAAGGCCCAAAACCACGCCCAGCTTTCTCCCGCTCGGGGATACTTGTGCTGAACAGATAGAGACGTCTCCACACCGGGCCGGCCCGTCTCATGATCCCTGATCCACAAGGACTTGGCGTAGTCCAGTTGGCGACCAGGGGACCTTCCAGCGCCGACGGCAACACGGCGAGCTGCCTCCATCTACGACCGGAATACACCCATCACGTAGTTGGGATTTTGTTATGGATCGCACGCGATGGCCGCGTGCTCAAGATCCCGGTCATCGACGAGCACAGCCGGACTTGCTTAGCCCTATATGTCGCCCGGCAGGTACGTAGTGCCGATGTGATCGACGTCCTCACCGATCTGATGGTCGAGCACGGCGTGCCGGCCTACCTGCGTTCGGACAACGGACCTGAGATGGTCGCCAAAGACTTGCGGCGGTGGCTTGCGGCCGTCGGCACGCGGACGCTCTATATCGAACCGGGCAGCCCTCGGGAGAACGGCTACTGCGAGAGCTTCAACGGCAAGCTAAGCGATGAGCTGTTGAATGGAGAAATCTTCTACACCTTGCGCGAAGCTCAGGTCGCCGCGCTCGTGGATCATTGCTATTGCGGCCAGGGAGTCACAAGGCGTGCTGGAACGGCGGGAACGCGAGATCTCCGACTTGCGCAGACGTTTGGATTCGAAGCCGATTAGCGTACGAGGCGAACGCCGTTGACGCGTAAGCGATCGAATAAAGTGCAATAAATTGCTTCCATATGGCACTTGCCATGTAAGTTTCGGCCGATCGCATGGACTAATACCTGGAATGAACCGCCAAACGAGCGATGTGCCTTCGGACTTCGAACAGTTGGTACGTGACCACGGCGGGCGTATTCGTCGTATCGCGCGTCGATTCGCCGAGAATGGTGCGGTTGATGACCTCGTTCAGGACATCCTGATGCGACTATGGCGTAGCTTCACTGGATTTAGGGGCGATTCGAAGGTTGAGAGCTGGATTTATCGGATCGCCCTCAACGCCGCCATGACTCACGTGACTGATACGGTCAAGGCGCGCGATTTGCACGCAGCAGTATCTGCGCAGTCAGCGGCGACCGAGGGTGTGCCGGGGGGCGCGAGCGCCGCAAACATCCTCTCCGACTTTCTTAGTCGGCTTGGCGATGTCGATGCGTCGATATTGATGATGTACATGGACGGGCTCACGGCCAAAGAAATGAGCGCGGTGCTCGGCATCACCGGCAATGCGATCAACGTGCGCATCAACCGAATGAGGCAGAAATTCACTGACGCCTATGTGGAATGAAAGCGCGAGGTTATCCCGATGAAACTGGAAGACTTGAAGGTGGCCTGGAAGGAAGAGGTTGATCAATCATTCCGAGCGGAGGACCTTTCGATGAAAGCAATTATGAGCGATGTGGCGAAAATAGATCGTTCAGTTCGGTTCCGGGACTTCTGCATGATCTCGGCTATGGTGCTGGGTGCCTCGCTATACTTTATATTCGGGTGGTTAACCCAAGAAAGAGTCGATTTGCTGTCGCGATTCAGCGTCCTTGCGTTCATCGCCGCGACCGCTGTTATGAGCATTGCCTTGCTTCGAGCGCGCCGCACAACCCGGCCCGACGACTGGACATTACGCTCCCGGCTCGAGACGGAAATAGAGAGGTTAGAGAAACAGCGTCGGCTGATGAACCGCGTAGGCTATTGGTTCTTGCTGCCTATGCTGATTGCTAACGGTTTATCGTCGCTCGGCGGCTACGACGTGCGGACCGGAAGCCCTGTTCCGAATGCCACCGGGTGGGCCCTCTTTGCCGGCTGCGGCGTGCTGTATGGGTTTACCTATTGGCTGGTTCGTCGCGAAGTGACGAAGAAGTGGGACCCTGTCCTCACGCAACTGCGCCGGCTTTTAGCTGATCTGTTAGGTGCAACGGAAGCGCCTGTAGATGCGGAAAAGTAGCAGTCACGATCGGCGATACTCTGCAACTACCCGATGGCCCTTTATGTCTTGGCCAACGTATCCTTCCGGGAGTGTTCATGAAAAAGTTTGAATATAAGACTCTTGTGCTGCCGTTCCGCATCGGCATCTTCAAGCAAGGTGTGCCAGACATCAAAGCCGCACTGGACGCCGAAGGCGGTGAGGGCTGGCAGTTCAAGCAGATGATCCTGCCGTCCAGTCAGTGGGGAACCTCCGATAGCATGGTGGCGATTCTTGAACGCACAGTCGAATAGCCAATACCGGCTTGCCATCTATCGCACGGCCGCGCAATCCCGCAACGATTTTCTGAACAGATGATCGTTGCGGGGTTCTTCCCGCTCCGTGTGTTACGGGGTGGGAAGAGGTGCACTGGCAGCCCAAGAATTGTCGATCTCTCGGCGTCGCGGGTCAAAGATAAGATTGCGTGTCTTGCCGCCGAGTAAATCATCGAGCTTGCGAGCAAGACATCCACGATAGAAGTAAAAATAAACAGTCGGTGGGACCCCACTATTCGCTCAAGCGGATCGCTACGATGTGCACTCGCGCTATCATCCGCTACGCGGCAGCGGCGGCTTAGCTCAGGCGTGAGGCGTCGCGATGCAATCGTCTTGCCATCAACCAACAACTCGCACAAATGCTTATCCACAGCGCGCTATTTTGGCTCCGCAAAGATCTCAGCACGTCCGAACGGGACGCATTCGCCACCGAAGTGCGTCGCCCAGTCATGATTCCGTATCTCCAAAGCGGGTTCGTCGACACTCCTGCGCAGACGGAACATCCCTCCGTCGTGGATCATTCGTTCGACTTCGCAACCTCGTTGCACTTCAAGTCCCTAGAGGACCACGAGTCCTATCAAACCAAGTGAGAGCACCACGCAAGATTCGTTTCCACTTGCCAGTCGCTCTGGAAGCGCGTCGTGGTCTACGACATCGCGCCGTAAAGAGTAGACGGTCTCGCAGTGCCTTTTAGAGCGCAGCCCACCCTCCGCTCAGCTCAAACGCAAGGTCGGCTCATCCGCCTACGAATGGCCGCTTAAGGGCAAGGATTTGGGTTTCTGCAAGTCCACTTCTGGCCGAAGTCAGCCGTCTGGATGCGACCCAAAGCAGGCACTTGCGAAAGGCTGCTACGCGGCAGTGGAGCGTCTGCTGTTGTCAGGCACCAAGGACATGGATTGAGGCAATGGAGGCGTCGGCGGGATTCGAACCCGCCTATGCGGTTTTGCAGACCGCCACCTGAACCACTCGGTTACGACGCCAATTGCTAGAAGACGCAAACATGCCTTTGCGGCATTGCGCTCAAATCAGCAACAACAACGGCGACGTGGAGTGAACATGGTTCTAAGGATAGCTTCGGTAGATCGACTCGGTCAACAGCAACTGGCTATCCGGGCAAATGAGTCGCGAAGCGACCCATGGCTACCGGTAACGAACGGCTGCAGTCGGGCTGCCTGGTGATGCGGAGTACAACAACTGTCATTGAGCTCGCCTGGAGTCCCCAGTCAGCTCGCTTCTACTTCTAGCATCGAAGCTAGTTGATCCAAGGGGCTTTGGACCCCCAGCGCTCGGTTGAGGACATGGGTGTAAATCATGGTCGTATCGACGTGACGATGGCCCAATAGCTCCTGGATCGTGCGAATGTCTTGGCCACTTTCGAGTAAATGGGTGGCAAACGAGTGTCTTAACGTATGGGTTCCGATCGGCTTGCCAATCCGGGCCCGGGCTGCTGCCCGTTTGATTGCCGTTCCCAGCGTTCCCTCATACAAGTGATGTCGACGACGCACTCCGCTTTGCGGGTCGACAGACTCGTGGTCGGCCGGGAACACCCAGAACCACGCCCAGCTTTCACTCGCGCGGGGATATCGGTGTTGTACGGGAAGAGGGGCGCCACACCCGGTCGTCCCAGTTGCCGATCTACTGTCCAAAGGGACTCGGCATACTCCAGCTGGCGACGTAGCGGTCCCTCCAGCGTGGACGGCAACACCGTGATCCGATCCTTGTTGCCTTTGCCCTCGCGAATGATGATCTGACGGCGTTCAAGGTCGAGATCCTTGACGCGAAGCTGCAAGCATTCGAGCTTGCGCATGCCAGTGCCGTACAAGAGCCGAAAGACGAGCTGATACACACCGGCTGCGGCACGGAGTAGCCGGCATACCTCATCCCGACTCAGAACGACAGGCAACCGGTGCGGCGTACGAGGACGCCCGATCTCCTGCATCCACGGCAGTTCAATATCGAGCACGCGCTTGTAGAGAAACAGGAGGGCCGCCAACGCCTGCTTGTGGGTGGAAGCGGAGACGCGACGTGCGTTGGCAAGATAGGAAAGAAACTGCTCCACCTCCGCTTGGCCCATATCGCGAGGATGGCGCAGCTCATGGAAGCGGATATACGTCTTGATCCACATGACGTAGAGCCGTTCCGTATTGAGGCTGTAGTGGTGCTAACGAAGTCTCTCACGCACCTGATCAAGCAGGCGCGTAGCTCGCAACGGCGGCGGTGGCGTTGCCGGGCGCATGACGTTGGACGAGCAGCATACGACTGCGACACAATAGTCTCGTGACAGGCTGAGATGCAATTTTTAAGGTATTGATATTCAGGGAAAACTTGCGTTATCTAGATTTTTGTCTGGTTATCCGGTTAACTACAAAAATCTTGTTAAAACAAGTTAGACCGCAAAGAGATTCAACTTATGCTTAAAGCTATGCAAACCGGGTTTGGTCTGCTTGTGGGCACCCTCATATACAGCCTGTTCGTCTCTGGTGCTGGCATCAACGGACTCGATTGGCCGCGAGCAATTTTTCTTGGCATCATTGGTTTTCTTGCTCATTGGCTCTTCATCACTTTCATAGAGCGTCGTTTCGGGCCGCGTCCCAAATAGGCCGTCGGCGCCGCGCGCAGCACGCTGTCTGCCTGTGCGTTGCGGCCTAACTATTCGCTCAAGCGGACTGCCGATGTCGCTCTGCGCTAAGATCGTCACGTCCGCGGCGGCAGCCGCTTAGCTCAAGCGTTATGCCCCATGAAAGCTGAGCGTCTGAAGGAATCGATGCTAGCGAACGCTGAAGAGATCCAGCGGCTCAATGCACGCGTCAATGAGACTGCTAAGGTGCGCGATCGCAGCCCCGAAGACCATCGCAATTGGCAGCTTGCGTGTGAGACCTTCCATTCCCGCTACGACGCGCTCGCATTTCCAGGCGGCTACGCCGGTGCACTAGAGCGCATTGTCGCCGGCGAGCCCGAGGCAATCGAGGCTGCACTTTGCTTCCTGGAGGCTCGCCCGTGCTTCTTCCGCTCTGGCTACATGTTCAAAGACATTCTTCGCAAGACCAAACGCCCTGCGCTATCTGGCCAGCAAGCGGCCAGGCTCGCACAGGTTGTGGCAGCATACGCAAATCATCGTTCCCAGAGTCACCAGGCACATGGGGCATAACTATTCGTTCAACGCGACCGTGACGTGTCGCGGCAAAAATCCAGCGCCCGGCGCGGCGCGTTAACTCTAGCGTTAGGCGTGCAACAACCTATGTCGCCGATTCAAAGGCTCGAAGAATCTCTGCAAGATGGCACTGGCGTCTACGTCGATTCGGGCACTAACGCCGAACAGTACCTTGCTGACCTAGCCAGCGAAATTCGGCGCAACCTATGCGCGCCATTTGATCTTTGCGCCGTTGTCACCGAGCCGGGCTTTCCTAATGTTTCGCAACGCCCTATTGGTGCTACCGTTCAAGCCATATGCGTCGCTCATCGCGCTGGCTACTGGCTCGTCTACGATCAAGTGCGGGACGAGTTTATGTGCTTCTGGGGCACTTCCAAAGAGCATCTCAGTGCGCCCGGCATCTTCGGTAGTCCACTTTACTGTTGGTCAGCCTAGGCGCGCCTAACTATCCGCTCAAGCAGACCGCTGTGGCAGGTTGCGGTATCCTGACATTACTCGCGGCAGCGGCCGCTTAGCTCAAGCGTTAGGGCTCATTGCGAAGAGAGGGGAAACCTTGGACACCATCACTGACTCAGCGATTCCGGCCAAGTCTACTTTTGTTACCGTCCTAGCATGGATCTTTATCGTACTATCTGGCTTTGCGACATTGATTGGCGTGCTACAGAACATCATGATCCAAACGATGTTCAACGATCCAAAATTCAGCGAGGAGCTTGCAAAGGCACCTCAGAATGTCCCTGCCTCAGTCGGCTTCA
>Ga0207695_10001156_pt1 | contig 45753 bp, 42 predicted proteins | sample KBSC54metaG_FD_184354 | JGI IMG/M metagenome (GOLD analysis project Ga0207695, IMG submission 184354) | Corn rhizosphere microbial communities from Kellogg Biological Station, Michigan, USA - KBS C5-4 metaG (SPAdes) (version 2) | ecosystem: Host-associated > Plants > Roots > Rhizosphere > Soil...
GTCCGAGGACGGCAAGGAAGAGAACCCCGTCAACCTCGACCCCCGCATGGCCAAGCTCGCCGGCGGTGTCCACCGTCTCGACGGCCAGCTCATGGTCGTCCTCGACGTCGATCGCGTTCTCGAGCTCAAGACCGAAGTGCAAATGGCTGCCTGAACTTTCACAAAAGACATTTAAGCCGGAGATCCAAGATGAAGACCTGTTTGGTGGTTGACGATTCCAGCATCGTTCGCAAGGTCGCGCGTCGCATCGTCGAAGCGCTGGGCTTCCACGTCATTGAAGCGGAAGACGGTGTCGAAGCGCTGGTCCATTGCAAGAAAGCCATGCCCGAAGCCATCCTGCTCGACTGGAACATGCCGGTCATGGACGGCTTCCAGTTCCTGGGCACGCTGCGCCGCATGCCCGGCGGCGAAGAGCCCAGGGTGGTGTTCTGCACCACCGAGAACGGCATCGATCACATCACCAAGGCGATGGGTGGCGGTGCCAACGAGTACATCATGAAGCCGTTCGACAAGGAAATCGTGTTGGCGAAGTTCCAGGAGGTCGGGTTGGTCGAGCGCGAAGAAGAGACCGCGGCCTGAAAATACATCTGCTAGTAGCGTCAAGAGGTGTCCTGTGAACGCGCCTGAATACGAGTATCTGCGTAAGTTGCTGAAAGAGCGCTCCGGTCTCGACCTGTCCGCCGACAAGCAATATCTGATTGAAAGTCGCCTGCTGCCGCTGGCGCGCAAGGCCGGACTCTCCGGCATTCCCGAGCTCGTGCAGAAGCTGCAGGGCGGCTCGAGCGCGCTGATCGCCAGCGTGGTCGAAGCCATGACCACGAACGAGACCTTCTTCTTTCGCGACAAGGTCCCTTTCGATCATTTCCGCGACACCATCATGCCTGAAGTTCTCAAGGCCCGTGCCGCCCGCCGCAGCGTGCGGATCTGGTGCGCCGCAGGCTCGACCGGGCAGGAGCCCTATTCGCTGGCGATGACGCTCAAGGAGATGAGCGCGGCGCTGACCGGGTGGCGTGTCGAAATCATCGCGACCGACCTCTCGCAGGAAGTGCTCGAGAAGGCCAAGGCCGGCGTCTACAGCCAGTTCGAGGTGCAGCGCGGCCTGCCGATCCAGATGCTGATGAAGTATTTCAAGCAGACCGGCGAGACCTGGCAGGTCAATCCCGAGCTGCGCGCAATGATCCAGCACCGGCAGCTCAATCTGCTCCAGGACTTCTCCCATCTCGGCACATTCGACGTCATCTTCTGCCGCAACGTGCTGATCTATTTCGATCAGGAAACCAAGATCAACATCTTCAACCGCCTTGCCCGCCAGATCGAGCCCGACGGCTTCCTGGTGCTCGGCGCGGCCGAGACCGTGGTCGGTCTGACCGATACGTTCAAGCCGATCGCCGATCGCCGCGGCCTCTACAGGCCGAACGATCCGCGTGCGGCGGCGGCCAATGCGGCGGCGCCGCGCGTGGCGGCGATGGCAGGACGATAGATATGGCCGAGGATGGCAAGGGCGTAGAGCGCGTCACGTTCAGTCGGGGCTATGATGTCTGCATCATGGCCATCGACGGCACGTGGCGGCGCGACTGCACGCTCAATGCGATTTCCGACACCGACGCCATCCTCACGGTGGAAGGTTCGATCCAGGGGTTGAACCTGAAGGAGTTCTTCCTGCTGCTGTCGTCTACCGGCCTTGCCTACCGGCGCTGCGAGCTGGTGCGCGTCAACGGCGCCGAAATGGACATCCAGTTCCTGCGCGGCAAGAACCGCAAGAAGCGCGGCGCTGCCAACAATCACGACGCGGTGGCGTGATCGCCCTGCACGCCGTGCGACGCTTTTCTGACGCGTTGCTTCACATTTTCTGAAAACATCCGAGCGAATTCGCTGGCCCCGCTTTACGTGACTTAAGCGCGCACCGTGTATCCATTGGCGGTCGCAATTTCAGGGTCCGGTCATGCCAAGAAGCTCTTTCTCCGCCATCCCGTCAAACCTGCCCGACGTCGCCGAGCGGCGCGCGCTGCAGCTCCTGGTGGTCGATGACGACGCCACCCAGCGCAGCCTGATTACGGTCGCCGCCAAGCAGGCCGGCCATGAAGTGGCCGTTGCGCCGTCGGTTGCGGAAGCCATCGAAAAGCTGCGCGCGGCGCGCTTCGACTGCGTGACCCTCGATCTCCTTCTGGAGGATGGCGACGGCATCGACGTGCTGCGCGAGATGGCCGCGGCCAAATTCACGGGCTCCGTGATCGTCATCAGTGGCATGGACGGCAAGCGCCGCAGTGCTGCCCGCAGCTTCGCCCGCTCGGTCGGGATCGAGCTCCAGAGCCTGCCGAAGCCGCTGGATCTCGCGGCGCTGCGCATCAGCCTCGCCAATCTCGGCAAGACGGCAATGGGCTTGCCGACGATCCATACCTGGGGTGGCGTCGCCACCGACGCGATCGTGGAGCGGCACCGCGCCTGAGGCGCGGAACTGCCATACAGCCGGCTGCGGCAAATCGGCCTAGGCCGGATTGCCGTATTCCGACAGATTTTGAAGGGCTCGGTCGAGCTCCGCCCGGCAGGAGTTCAGGGCAGCGCTCGCCGTGGCAAAACGGGGCGTGACGTCGTCGAGAACGACAATCTCAATGGAACCCAAGTCGGTGCTCAGGATAGCGTCGGCGCTCAGGATGGCGCCATCGTCGTCCGGCTGCATGGCGGCATCGACCAGGCGCATGCTGATGTCGATGCGCGCGATCAGGGAGCGAAGCTCGGCTGCGATCAACTGACGGCTGTCTGTTTCAGCCATCGCGGCGAGCGGGGGTGTGCCTGCGTAATTTAGCATGGATATTCTCCGTCCCCCGCAATAAGGCACCTCACCGCTACTTGTGCGTTAAGTTCATGTCCCGTACAAATGCGGGTGGGCCGAATCTGCGCCGAAAGCCAAAAACGTTAGGCGCGGACGCGAGTCCTTGACTGCCGGCGTGGCTTGGCGAATGGACATGGCACATGGTCGAACAAACCTCCCGTGGTGAGATCTTCGTGGTTGATGACGACCCGGCTGTTCGCGACACCCTGTCGATGGTGTTGAAGGCGGCGGGGTATGAGGTGATCTGTTTTGCGGACGGCGCGGCGCTGCTTTCCGTCGCGCGAAACCGCACACCGGCTGCGATCCTTCTCGACGTGAATATTCCCGGGAAGTCGGGTCTCGACATTCTGAATGAGCTGCACGGCGAAGACTATCCGGCCCCGATCTTCATGATTTCCGGGCAGGGTGACATCGCGATGGCGGTGGGCGCCATCAAGAGCGGCGCGCTCGACTTCATCGAGAAGCCGTTTCGCGGAAGCGAGATCGTCGGCCGGCTGGACGAGGCGATCGGTGCTTATGCACGCAGGCAGGCAGAGAACGCGTCGCCGAAATTCGGCTCGCTGCATTTCCCTGGACGTGAGCCGCTGACCCGCCGCGAGCGCGAGGTGCTCGAACAGTTCGCTGCCGGTGCCTCCAACAAGGAAGCCGGCCGCACGCTCGGCATCAGCCCGCGCACCATCGAGGATCACCGCGCCAACATCATGAAGAAGCTCGGCGCGCGCAACGCCGCCGATCTGATCCGCATCGTGATGACCGCGGCCCAGCGCGCGTCGTAAGGCTGGCTCTCTCCGGTGCCCCGGACGCAGTGATGCGCTGCAGAGCCGGGGCCCATCTTTCCAAAGCCATCGCAAGTACTGGGTCCCGGCTCTGCACAGCAGCGCTGCACGCTGCAGTGCGTCCGGGACATGAGAGCGAGGCGTCATCCGCTCAGCGCCTTGCGGATGATCCGCGCCAGGTCGGATTTGCGATAGGGTTTCGCCAGCAGCAGCACGCCTGAATCCAGCCGGCCGTGGTGGATGATCGCATTCTCGGTATAGCCTGACGTGTAGACCACCCTGAGATCGGGACGCGTCCTCAGCACTTCGTCGGCGAGTTGCCGTCCGTTCATCTTGCCGGGCATGATCACGTCGGTGAACAGCAGGTCGAACGGCTTGCCGCTCGTGACGATCGCAAGCGCCTCGGCCGCATTGGCGGCTTGCAATGTGACGTAGCCCAGCGAATGCAGCTGGGCCAGCACGTAGTCGCGCACCAGCCGGTCGTCCTCGACCACGAGGATGCTCTCGTGCCCGCCCTCGATCGATGACGGCATCACGCCCTCGGCCACGACCGTCGGCGTCTTGCCCGGCGGCAGATACATCTTGATCGTGGTGCCGTGACCTTCCTCGCTGTAGATCTTGATGTGGCCCGCGGACTGCTTGATGAAGCCGTAGACCATCGAGAGGCCGAGCCCGGTGCCCTTGCCCGGCCCCTTCGAGGTGAAGAAGGGGTCGAACACGCGCGCCAGCATGTGGGTCGGAATGCCGCTGCCGGTATCGCTCACCGCGATCAGCACATAATGACCGGGCGGAACATCGTTGGCGCTGGCATAGATCTCGTCGAGATAGGCGGCGCCTGTCTCCACGATCAGCTTGCCGCCACCCGGCATCGCATCGCGCGCATTGAGCGCGAGGTTGAGGATGGCCGTGGTGAGCTGGTTCGGATCGACCACCGCGACGCAGCTTTCGTCCTCGAACACGGATTCGATCTGGATCTGCTCGCCCAGCGTCGGCCGCAGCAGCTTGGCGGTGTCGATGATCAGCGAGTTGATGTCGATCTCGCGAGGTTGCAGCGGCTGCTTGCGTGCGAAAGCGAGCAGATGCTGGGTCAGCTCCGCACCGCGCCCGGCCGCCTCGTCGATCATCTTCGTGATCGCGGCAAGTCCGGGATCCCTGGCTACCGCATCGGCCAGAATCTCGATCGTGCCGGTGATGACGGTGAGGATGTTGTTGAAATCATGGGCCACACCGCCGGTGAGCTGGCCGACTGCCTCCATCTTCTCGGCATGGCGGATGCGCTCTTCGGATGCGATCTTGTCGGTGAGGTCGCGGTAGAACACGTTGAACAGGATGCCCTCGCGGCGCCGCAGCGCGGTGACACTCAGCTCGGCCCTGAATTCCTTGCCGTCGCGGTTACGGACCATCAGCTCGCGGCGGCGATTGAGCGTCTGGCCTTCGGCGGATTCGAGGAAGCGGTCGAGGCCGGCCTTGACCCGCTCGCGCTCGCTCTCCGCCACGATCAGCTCGACCGCGTTCCTGCCCAGCGCCTCATCGCGCCGCCAGCCGAACAACTCCTCGGCCCGCGAGCTCCAGTTCAGGATGGTGCTGCGCTCGTCGGTCTGGACGAAGGCGTCGAGGGCGGTCTCGACGATGTTGCGCGCAAGCTGCTCGCTGTCGCGCAAGGACGCGGCTGCGTGCCTCGCCTCGGTCATATCGCGTCCGACGAAGAAGTAGCGTTTGGCCTGGTCCGACCAGTTGCCGAGCCAGGACAGCCAGACCTCGCGGCCGTCCTTGTGGAGGCAGCGCGTGTCGTCAAGCTTCGGATGTCCGCCGCGTTTGAGCGCGCGCATCTCCTCGCGGGAGTGATCGAGGTGGTCGGGATGAATGAAATCGACGCCGCTGCGTCCGATCATCTCGTCGGGTCCGTAGCCGAGAATGGCCTCGCTGCTCGGGCTGATCTGCACGATCTCGCCGCGCGAGTTCATGATCATGATCAGATCCTGCGACGTGTCGAAAAGCTGGCGCCGCTCCTCCAGTTGCTGCTGTAGCGCCCGCTCCGCGCGCCGCGCCTCGGTCAGGCTGCGCGCGGACCCGGAGGCGCCGATGATCTCGCCTGACGGGCCCCTGATCGGCGACAGGCTGAGCGAGATTTCGACCGGTGCGCCGTCCTTGCGGAGTCGGACTGTCTCGAAGCGTTCGATCGGCTCGCCTCGGGAGATACGCCCCAGATAGTCCTTGCCCTGGTCGCGGCGGTCGGGCGGGACAATGATGGAGGTGGATTTCCCGATCGCTTCATCCGCAGAATATCCATACAGACGTTCGGCAGCGGGATTCCAGCCGGTGATGACGGCATCGAGCGATTGCATCACGATCGCATCGTCGGATGATTCGACGGCGGCGCTGAACAAGAGCTCGCGCGCGGCATGATGGTTTCGTGCGGCCTCGGTGCGGCGATGCTCCTGGACCTCGCGTTCGAGGGCGGTGGCCTTTGCGCGCGTTTCCTCGACCATCTGGGCGAAAGCCCGCGCCAGCGCGCCGGTCTCGCCGCGCGCGTCAACTGGAATGTCGGCCTTCCGTCCGTTGCCAATCGCCTCCACCGCCGCGGTCAGGCGCGTGATTGGGCGCGTCAATGAGCGGGCGAGCAGGATTGCGAGCGAGGCTGCCGCGAGGACCGCGAGCGTGCCGACCAGCAAGGACGTTTTCTGAATGGCGGCCGGCACGCGGCCGAAGACGGCGGGGGGAACGGTCACGATGATGGCGACCCAATCCGTACCCGCGAGCAGCGCCGGCGCTATCGCCGCGCCGCTCGGCCGGCCCGATCCATCGGTCATGAGCTGCGTGGACGTATCCCGCGTGCCGGCCAGGGCTGCAAAGAATGGAAAATCCTTGCGCCAATCGGCGGGGTGGCCACGCAGCGAGCCGAATTCTCGTGTGCGATCGGGATTGACGAGATAGTCGCCGCGCGCATTGACGGCGTAGATCTCGCTGCCTGAACTCGTCGTCGAGCGAACGCGGTCGAGTGCCGGACGCATGTCGATATTGGCAATGATGATGCCGAACGGCTTGCCCTCCGGCGTGAACAGCGGCGTCCCGACTCGCAGAGTCGGAATGTGCAATTCCGTGGTTCCACCCCGGTGGGTCGCCAGTTCGATGGGCGAAACATAAATCTCGCCCGGCGCCAGTCGGATCGTTTCCTGAAAATAGGCCCGCTCGCTCTTGTGTTCCAGTTCGCTGCTGGGAGCGATCCGCACTGCACCGTTCGGGCCGGAGCGATCGACGCGGACCAATTCGCGCTGATCGTCGTCAAGACCGATGATTCGAAACTGACCGTAGCTGGGTTTGGCCTCGATTTCGGCCACGAGCCGCGCCGCGATGCGATCGCGCCAGGTTTGTTCCGACACGCCGTCAAGCGCGTCAATTCCGCCACCGGCGTGAGCCCGGATGAGACCATTGATGGCGGCGGCGGAGCGATACCCGATCAAATCACCGCGCACGCCGGCAACATAGGATTCAAGATTGTTGGCCAGCAGGCGCGACTGGGCCTCGACCCGCTCCAAGACCCGCGGAACGACGGCTTGCGTGATGCTGCGATAGCCCAGCCAGCCGACTGCGGCCACCGTAACCGTCACCAGCAGGATCATCGCGACGGCCAGTCGTGTTGCCAGCGTCATAGGGATATTTGCAGGGCTCGGATATTCGGGTCTGTTCTGGCCTCGAGCGGCGGAAGTGCTCCCGTCATCGGTGGCTGGCGTTGACATCGGACCCCTCCGACTCCCCCGCCTTCAGGCAGCCATCGACCGCCGCCAGCAGCGCATCGGCCCGGAAGGGTTTCTGCAAACTCGCAACCGCTCCCAGCTTGGTCGCCATCTTCAGGAAATCCGGTTCGGCATAAGTGTCAGGCGTGATCGAGCGGCCGGAAATGACGATGATCGGGATCGCCGGCTGCAGCGCCCGGACGTGGCGCATCGTCTCCAGCCCATCCATGCCCGGCATGTAGATGTCGAGGAACAGCAGGTCGAACTGGCTTGCCTCGACCAAAACGAGCCCTTTGCGGCCGTCGCCAGCAACTGTCACCTGGTGTCCGGCCCGCTCGAGCAGCAGCCGGATTGTCAACTGAACGGCCGGGTCGTCATCCACGATCAGGATGTTGGCCACGTGAATACCTCCGGGATCGGATGGGGCGTTCCCAGCGATCACCAATCAAAGCATCAAATGCGAAATTGTTGCGCGGATTGTGCCCGTCCTGCAAGCACTTCGCATGCGTTCGGATGGTTTACACGCAGTAGTAAATAGCAGCGCGTTTCATATGCATGCTTGCGTGCATAAGCCGGCAGAACAGCCAGCGCGTCTAGTCCGTCAGGTACTCCGGATGATGGCTCCGAATCGTGTCGAGCTCGCTCAGCGTGCCTGACAGATGCTTGCGCAGATGCTGTTGAGCGGCATCGGCATCGCCGGCCTCGATCGCACGCGTGATTAGTCTGTGGTGGCGCAGGATGTTCTGGGCCTTGCCGGGCGAAGGCAGGTGCAGGCGTCGGAGCCGGTCGATATGTCCGCTGCGGCTGCGCACCAGCGCCCAGAGGTCCTGCTTTCCGGCAGAGACATAGAGCTGGGCGTGGAAATCATTGTCGGCGACCATGAAGGCCTGGAAGTCGCCAGCCTTGGTGAATTGCTGTTGCAGCGTAATGGCGTGATCCAGGCGGATGATCAGCGCCGGATCAGGGCGCTCCGCGAGGAGCCGGACGATCTCCAGCTCCAGCGCCTGGCGCAGGAAATGCGCCTGTTGCGCGCGGTCGACATCGATCTGGCTGACCACGGTCGCGTGCTGCGGAAATACGTCGACCAGCCCTTCCTCCTCGAGCCGCATCAGCGCGTCGCGTACCGGCGTCGAGCTGACGCCGAATTGGGCGGCCAGTTCGGCGCGCGACAGCGGCGAGCCCGGCGGCAGCTCCAGGGCGATGATCGCATTGCGCAGCCGTTCGAACACCTGCGGCGCGGCCTGCCGGCCGCGATCGAGCCGAGCGGCCGCGCGTGGCGCGGGATGGGGGGGTTCCATGGTGGCGGCTCCGGCAGGCTTGCCTTTGATGCACTAATGCATTAGTGCATCAGCAAGTCCGCAGGTCAATGGCGGCGAGAGGAAACGAACAACAATGATCAAGCAATTGCAGCGTGGCTGCGCAGCCATCGCCCTGATCGTCGCAGCGACCCTGTCGGTCTCGTCCGCGCAGGCACAGCAGAAATCCGAGATCTCGCTGTCGCGGCAGCCCGGCATTTTCTACATGCCGAGCCACATCATGGAGAAGCAGAAGCTGATCGAGAAGCACGCGGCCGCGCTTGGCGTGCCCGGCGTCACCACCAAATGGGTCACGTTCTCCGGCGGCGGTGCGCAGACCGATGCGCTGCTCGCGGGCGGCGTCGATATCCTCAACACCGGCACCGGCAATCTTCTGCTGCTGTGGGACCGCACCCGCGGCGGTGTGAAGGGCATCGTCGCCACGTCAGCCCAGCCGATGACGCTGATCAGCCGCGACGCCAACATCAGGTCGATCAAGGATTTCGGCCCGACGGACAAGATCGCGGTGCCGACCGTCAAGATCTCGACCCAGGCAATCGTGTTGCAGATCGCGGCTGCGGAAGCTTTCGGCGCCGACCAATGGTCGAAGCTCGATGCCAACACCGTGCAGCTCGGCCATCCCGACGCCTATGCGGCGTTGTCCAATCCCAAGCACGAAGTGCACACGCATTTTTCGATCCCGCCGTTCTCGTTCCTGGAGCTGAAGAACGTTCCGGGCGCGCATGTCGTGTTGAATTCGCCTGATGTGATGGGCGGCCCGCTCAGCCAGGCGCAGTTCTTCACCACCACCAAATTCGCCGACGCCAATCCTAAAATCATCCAGGCCGTGCGTGACGCCACCAAGGAAGCGCAAGACCTGATCCGCAGTGACACCAAGCAGACGGTCGAGATCTACAAGGAGATCACTGGCGACAAGACCTCGGTCGAGGAACTGCTCGATCTTCTGAAGCAGCCGGGCATGATGGAATGGAATCTCGAGCCGCAGGGCACGATGAAATTCGCAGCGCATCTTTACAAGACCGGCACGCTGAAGACCCAGCCCAAGGCCTGGACCGATTACTATCTCCCCGTCGCGCACGATCTGAAGGGCAACTGATGCCGCTGCTCGACGTCAACTCCGTGACGCTGCGCTACAAGACCTCCAGCGCCGTCGTCACCGCCACGGAAAGAGTGAGTTTTACGGTCGACAAGTCCGATCGCTTCGTGCTGCTCGGGCCGTCCGGCTGTGGCAAGTCAACGCTGCTCAAGGCCGTCGGTGGCTACATGAGCCCGAGCGAGGGCCGCATGACCATCGGCGATCGCGAGATCCATGGCCCCGGCGCCGACCGCATGATGATCTTCCAGGAATTCGATCAGCTGCTGCCCTGGAAGAGCGTGCTCGCCAACGTGATGTTTCCGCTGCTGACCGCGCGAAAATTGTCGCGCAAGGACGCCGAGCTACGGGCGCGGGCCTATATCGAGAAGGTCGGGCTCACCCGCGTGGTCGACGCCTATCCGCATACGCTGTCCGGCGGCATGAAGCAGCGCGTCGCGATCGCGCGTGGCATGGCGATGGAGCCGGACATCCTGCTGATGGACGAGCCGTTCGCCGCGCTCGACGCGCTGACGCGCCGCACCTGCCAGGACGAGCTGCTCCAGCTCTGGAGCGAGACCAAATTCACCGTGCTGTTCGTGACCCATTCGATCGCGGAAGCGATCCGCATCGGCAATCGCATCCTGCTGCTGTCGCCGCATCCCGGCCGGGTCAAGGCCGAAGTGGTCGACGTCGACAAGGTCAGCAATGACGACGGCAGCGCCGCGCGGCTCGAGAAGGAGATTCACGATCTCCTGTTCGCCGGCGAAGCCACCGCGCATTGAGGGAGCTGTTGATGGGTGAAGCAAGAATTCTGCTCCGTGATGCACCGACCGCTGCGAGCGCGGCAGGCGAGGTCGAGCGCAAGCTGAGCGTGCTTGAGCTGCTATGGAACGACGGCTTTGTCCGCAAGACCGTCATCATCCTGTTCCTGGCCGCGGTCTGGGAAGCCTACGGCGCCTACCTCGACAATCCCCTGCTGTTCCCGACGCTTCACGACACGATCCTGACGCTGGTCGACCGCGTCAAGGACGGCACCATCCCGATGCGCGCCTGGACCTCGCTGAAGGTGCTGTTCATGGGCTATTCGGCCGGCATCGTGCTCGCTGCGATCTTCACCGTGCTCGCGATCTCCACGCGCATCGGCACCGACTTTCTCGAAACGGTGACGGCGATGTTCAACCCGTTGCCGGCGATTGCGCTGTTGCCACTGGCGCTGATCTGGTTCGGGCTCGGCAACGGCAGTCTTGTCTTCGTGCTGATCCATTCGGTGTTGTGGCCGGTCGCGCTCAATACCCATTCCGGCTTCAAGAGCGTGTCCAACACGCTGCGCATGGTCGGGCGCAATTACGGTCTGCGCGGATTGCCTTACGTGGCAAAGATCCTCATTCCCGCCGCCTTCGGTTCGATCCTCACGGGTCTCAAGATCGGCTGGGCCTTTGCCTGGCGCACGCTGATCGCGGCTGAGCTCGTGTTCGGCGTGTCCTCGGGGCAGGGCGGGCTCGGCTGGTTCATCTTCGAGAACCGCAACCTCCTCGACATACCCGCGGTCTTCGCAGGCCTCTTGACGGTGATTATCATCGGGCTCTTTGTCGAGAACCTGATCTTCCGCGCCATCGAGCGAAACACCGTCCAGACATGGGGCACCCAATCATGACCAAGAAAAAAACACCCGACCAGCTTCGCAGCGCGCGCTGGTTCGCACCCGACGATCTCCGTTCGTTCGGCCATCGCTCTCGCGCCATGCAGATGGGGTACGCCCCGGAGGAGTGGAAGGATCGACCCTGCATCGCGATCATCAACACCTGGTCGGACGCGCAGCCCTGCCACATGCACTTCAAGTCGCGCGTCGACGACGTCAAGCGCGGCATCCTGATGGCCGGCGGCCTGCCGGTGGAATTGCCGGCGCTGTCGCTGTCGGAATCGCTACTGAAGCCGACCACCATGCTCTATCGCAATCTCCTGGCGATGGAGGCCGAAGAGCTGCTGCGCAGCCATCCCGTCGACGGCGTGGTGCTGATGGGCGGTTGCGACAAGACCACACCGGCGCTGCTGCTCGGCGCAACCTCGATGAACATTCCGGCGATCTATCTGCCGGCGGGCCCGATGCTGCGCGGCAACTGGAAGGGCAAGACGCTCGGCTCCGGCTCCGACGGCTGGAAATATTGGGACGAGCGGCGCGCCGGAAAAATCTCCGACAAGGACTGGCTCGACATCGAAGCCGGCATCGCCCGCAGCTACGGCACCTGCATGACCATGGGCACGGCCTCGACCATGACCGCGATCGCCGAAGCAATCGGCATGACGCTGCCGGGTGCTTCCTCCATCCCGGCGGCCGACGCCAATCACATCCGCATGGCCTCTGAATGCGGCCGCCGCATCGTCGAGATGGTGTGGGAGGATCTGACGCCGAAGACGATCCAGACCCGAAAAGCCTTTGAGAACGCGATTGCCGTCGCGATGGCGATGGGCTGCTCGACCAACGCGATCATCCATCTGATCGCGCAGGCCCGCCGCGCCGGTCAGGATATCGGCCTCGACGATTTCGAGATCGCCAGCCGCAAGGTGCCCGTGATCGCCAATGTCCGTCCGAGCGGCGATGCCTATCTGATGGAGGATTTCTTCTATGCCGGCGGCCTGCCGGCCCTGATGGGCGAGATCAGGCAGCATCTGCATCTCGATTGTATCACCGTGTCAGGCAAGACCCTTGGCGAGAACATCGACGGCGCCGAGGTGCACAATGCCGACGTGATCCGTTCGGTCGCCAATCCCATCTACAAGGAAGGCGCGCTCGCCGTGCTCAAGGGCAATCTCGCGCCCGACGGCTGCGTCATCAAGCCCTCTGCCTGCGCACCGCGCTTCCTCAAGCACACCGGCCCTGCGCTGGTGTTCGACGACTATCCATCGATGAAGAAGGCGGTCGACGATCCCAATCTCGACGTTACCGAGGATCACATTCTCATCCTGCGCAATGCGGGTCCGCAGGGCGGTCCGGGCATGCCGGAATGGGGCATGCTGCCGATCCCGACAAAACTCGTGAAGCAGGGCGTGCGCGACATGGTACGCATCTCGGATGCGCGCATGAGCGGCACCAGCTATGGCGCCTGCATCCTGCATGTTTCACCGGAATCCTACATCGGTGGTCCGCTGGCGCTGGTGCAGAACGGCGACCGCATCACGCTCGACGTTGCCGCGCGCACCATCAATCTCGATGTCCCCGACGCCGAGCTCGACAAGCGCCGCGCCGCCTGGAAGCAGCCCGAGCGCCGTTTCGAGCGCGGCTATGGCTGGATGTTCACCAAGCACATCAAGCAGGCCAATGACGGCTGCGACTTCGATTTCCTCGAGACCGATTTCGGCGCGCCGATCGGCGAGCCGTCGATTTACTAACACCGTCGTTCCGGGGCGCGAAGCGAACCCGGAACGACGAACTTCCGGGTTCGGTGCTGACGCACCGCTCCGGAATGACGACAGGAGAGAGTATACCAAATGTCCAAACTCAGCGAAGCCACCCGCAACAAGCTCAAGACAGTCTCGACCGCCACCGTCGCGACCGCGCTGTTCAAGCGCGGCCTGCGCGTCCAGATGATCCAGGACGTGCATCCGCTCGGCGCAGATCAGCCGACCATGGTCGGTGAGGCCTTCACGCTACGCTACATGCCGGCGCGCGAGGACCTCAATACCATCGAGGTTTTCAAAGACCGCTCGCACCCGCAGCGCAAGGCGGTCGAGGATTGCCCGCCCGGCGCCGTGCTGGTGATGGACAGCCGCAAGGATGCGCGTGCGGCTTCAGCCGGTGCAATCCTGGTGACGCGGTTGATGAAGCGTGGCGTCGCCGGCGTCGTCACTGATGGCGGCTTTCGCGATTCCGCGGAGATCGCCAAGCTCGGCATTCCCGCCTATCACCATCGCCCGTCAGCACCGACCAATCTGACGCTGCACCAGGCGATCGAGATCAACGTCCCGATCGGCTGCGGTGACGCGCCGGTGTTTCCCGGCGACGTCATCCTTGGTGATTCCGACGGTGTCATCGTGATCCCGGCCCATCTCGCGGACGAGATCGCCAACGAAACCTTCGAGATGACCGCCTTCGAGGATTTCGTCACCGAGGAAGTCGGCAAGGGTCGTGGCATCTTTGGCCTCTATCCCGCGACCGATCCGCAGACGCTCATCGATTTCGCGGAATGGCGGAAGAAGAACGGCCGCTAAGCCGCGCATCACGACCATTTCAAGAAACAGGCCGGCCACATCAAGTGCCGGCCTTTTATTAGGCAGGGAGGACTTCAATGAGTTTTACGCGACGCAATCTCTTGTCCGGCGCTGGTGCGGCGGCGGCTTCTACGCTTTTCGCACGTGCTGCCGGCGCCCAGTCGTTTCCATTCACGCCGGCGCAGCGCTATCCGGATCCCGCCGTCCAGATTCTCGATCCGAGCTTTGCGAAGTACCGGCTCTATTCCTCGACGCTGGAGCAGGTCGCGACCGGTCTGCGCTGGGCCGAAGGCCCGGTCTATTTCCCGGAGGGCGGCTATTTGCTGTTCTCCGACATCCCGAACAACCGGATCATGAAGTTCGACGAGAAGACCGGCCAGACCAGTGTCTTCCGCGCCAATGCCAACTACGCCAACGGCAACACGCGCGACCGCCAGGGCCGTCTCGTGACCTGTGAGCATTCCGTCACCCGCCGCATCACCCGCACCGAGAAGGACGGCAAGATCACCGTGCTCGCCGACAAGTTCGAGGGCAAGCGGCTGAATGCGCCGAACGATATCGTGGTGAAGTCCGACGACAGCATCTGGTTCACCGATCCCACCTTCGGCATCGGCGGCGAGTGGGAAGGCAAGAAGGAGAAGCCGGAGCAGGCGACGACCAACGTTTACCGCATCGCCAAGGACGGCAAGCTCACCGCCGTGCTCACCGACCTCGTCAATCCCAACGGCATCGCGTTCTCGCCTGATGAGAAGAAGCTCTATGTCGTCGAGTGGAAAGGCACGCCCAATCGCAGCATCTGGAGCTACGTCGTTGGCGACGACGGTTCACTCAGCGGCAAGACCAAGCTGATCGACGCCGCCGATCAAGGCTCGCTCGACGGCTTTCGCGTCGATCGCGACGGCAATCTCTGGTGCGGTTGGGGGTCCAACGGCGCGCTGCAGTCCGAGCCGACCGATGTGGGCGGCCGCAAGGTCTATCAGCTCAAGGGCAAATCGGAAGACCTCGACGGCGTCATGGTGTTCAACTCCGAAGGCAAGCCGCTCGCCTTCATCAAGCTGCCCGAACGCTGCGAAAATCTCTGCTTCGGCGGCCCGAAGAACAATCGCCTCTATATGGCGAGCTGCCACTCCATCTACGCGCTCTACGTGGAGGCACAGGGGGCCGTGTGACCACACGCTCAGTTGTCGTCCCGGCCTAGTGCGCAATTGCGCACGGGGGGCCGGGACGACAGCGAGGGCCTACACCCCTACACCCCGGCCTCCGCCATCCCGCTCGCCCATAGCGCAAACGCATAGACGATCGCGACTTCATCGAGCCGGTCGAACCGGCCGGAGGCGCCGCCATGGCCGGCGCCCATGTTGGTGCGGAGCAGGACGGGGCCGCCGCCGGTCATGGTCGCGCGCAGGCGGGCGATCCATTTGGCGGGCTCCCAATAGGTGACGCGCGGATCGGTCAAGCCGCCCATCGCCAGGATCGCCGGATAGTCCTTCGCCGCGACATTGTCGTAGGGTGAGTAAGACAGGATGGTGCGGAAATCCGTCTCGCTCTCGATCGGGTTGCCCCATTCCGGCCATTCCGGAGGGGTCAGCGGCAGCGTGTCGTCGAGCATGGTGTTGAGGACGTCGACGAACGGCACTTCGGCGACGATGCCGGCGAACAATTCGCCGGCGCGGTTGGCGACCGCGCCCATCAGCATGCCGCCCGCCGAGCCGCCATGGCCGACGATGCGCTTCGCGCTGGTGTATTTCGCATTGATCAGCGCGCGAGCACTGGCGGCAAAATCGTCGAACGAGTTCGTCTTCTTCTCGCGCTTGCCGTCGAGATACCAGCCCCAGCCCTTGTCGGCGCCGCCGCGGATATGGGCGATGGCGTAGACGAAGCCGCGGTCGACCAGCGACAGGCGGTTGGCGCTGAACGAGGCCGGCATCGCCATGCCGTAGGAGCCGTAGCCGTAGAGCAGCAGCGGCGCCGCGCCATCGAGCTTCAGTCCGCGGCGATGCAGGATCGACACGGGCACCTCGGCACCGTCCTGCGCCTTCGCCATGATGCGCGTGGTGACGTAGTCGGCCGCGTTGTGGCCTGACGGGATCTCCTGGCGCTTGCGCAGGGTGCGCGTGCGCTTGGCCATGTCATAATCGTAGACTTCCGACGGCGTCGTCATCGACGAATAAGCAAAGCGCAAATTCGTGGTGTCGAATTCGTAGGAGCCCATCGTATCGAGCGAATAGGCGGCCTCGTCGAACGCGATCGCGTGCTCTTCCGAGGTCGCGAGGTCACGGATCACGATCGCCGGCAGCGCATTGGCGCGCTCCAGTCGCACCAGATGGCCGGCATAGAGATCGAGATCGATGATGTAGATGCTGGGGCGATAGGGAATCAGGTCGCGCCAGTTCTTGCGCTCGGGTGATGACAACGGTGCCGTGACGATCTTGAAGTCGACGGCGTCGTCGGCATTGGTGAGGAGGAAGAGCTCGTCGCCGCGATCGGCGAGCGAATATTGCACGCCGTCCTCGCGCGCTGCGACCAGTCGTGGGGGCGCTTCTGGATTGGAAAGATCGATCAGCCGCTGCTCTGATGTCTCATGGTCGCCGCCGGCGATCACGCAGAAGCGGCCGCTGGTGCTCTCGTGCAGATGGGTGAACCAGCCGGAATCCTGCTCCTCGTACACGAGCGTGTCGTCGGCCTGGATGGTGCCGAGCGTGTGCCGCCACACCTGCATCGGGCGATGATTGTCGTCGAGCTTCACATAGAAGAAGGACTTAGCATCCTTGCTCCAGACCACGCCGCCGTCAGTCTCCTCGACGACGTCGTCGAGGTCTTTGCCGCTCGCCCAGTCACGGACGCGGATCGTAAAATATTCCGAACCCTTGGTGTCGGCGCTCCATGCCTGCAGCTTGTGATCGTCGGAGTGACGGCTGCCGCCGAACTTGAAATATTTGTGGTCCTTGGCGAGCGCGTCGCCGTCGAGCACGATCTGGCTGTCACCGCCGTCGCGCGGCATGCGGCCGAACAGCTCGTGCTGGCCGCCCTCGCGGAACTTGCGGAAATAGGCGAATGGTCCGTCCGGCGACGGCACGCTGGAATCGTCCTCCTTGATGCGTCCGCGCATCTCGCGCACCAGCGTCTTCTGCAGGCTTGCGGTGTGGCCGAGCAGGCTCTCGGTATAGCCGTTCTCTTCATCCAGATATTTGCGGATATCGGGATCGAGTACCTTTGGATCGCGCAGCACCTCCTGCCATTTCGCGTCCTTCAACCAGGCATAGTCGTCGGTCACGCTGATGCCGTGGTGGGTGAAGGTGTGCGGCCGCCGCGGGGCCGTCGGGGCCAAAGAAAGTCTCTTTGTCGGTAACTCTGTCACGCGGTCCTCGTTCGCTCTGCCGTCCTGTTTGCTAGCCCCTTTATATCGGTTTGAACGCGTGGATTGCCAGATGCGGCAGGGGCCCAGCTCCCGCAGGGGTTGTCGGCACCGACCTTGTGTGGTTAGGGTGCGCCCCGGAAAATATCGATGCTCTTCAACTCCTACCTGTTCATTTTCTTGTTTCTGCCCGTCGTCCTGCTCGGCTATTTTGCGCTCGGCCGGCGTGGCAATGTCGCGCCCGTGGTGTGGCTGGCGCTCTGCTCGCTCGCCTTCTATTCCTTCAGCAACTGGCAGTTCGTTCCGCTTCTGATCGCCTCGATCGCGTTCAATTACGTTGTCGGCCTGTTTCTGATCGAACGAAAACTCGGTCCGCGCGCGCGCCGAGTGATGCTGACCATCGGTGTCGTTGGCGATCTCGTCGTGCTCGGCATATTCAAATATGCGGGTTTCATCGTCGTAAACCTGAACGCAATCTTCGCTACCGGCATCTCGATCGCTATCCTCCTGCCGGTTGGTATCTCCTTCTACACGTTCACGCAGATCGCCTTCCTGGTCGATGCCTATCGCGGCAGTGTCGCGCGTTATGCGCTGCCGCATTATGCGCTGTTCGTGACATATTTTCCGCACCTGATCGCGGGGCCGATCCTGCACCACAAGGACATGCTTCCGCAGTTCGAACGGAGCGAGACCAAGCGCGCCAATCCGCACCTGATCCTCTGCGGCCTGATCATCTTCTCGATTGGCCTGTTCAAGAAAACCTGTCTCGCCGACGGAATACAGCCGCTGGTATCGCTCGCCTTCGACCTATCGACGCCGTCGCTCGATCAGGCCTGGATCGGTGCCCTTGCCTACACTTTCCAGCTCTATTTCGACTTTTCCGGCTATTCCGATATGGCGGTCGGAATTTCGCTGATGTTTGGCATCTTTCTGCCGATCAATTTCAACTCTCCCTACAAGGCAAGAAGCATCATCGATTTCTGGCGTCGCTGGCACATGACGTTGTCGCAATTCCTGCGTGACTATCTTTATATCTCGCTCGGCGGCAACCGTCGTGGGCCATTGCTTCGCTATGTCAATCTGATGGTCACCATGCTGCTTGGCGGTCTCTGGCACGGTGCAGCCTGGACCTTCGTCGCGTGGGGCGCGTTGCACGGTGCCTATCTCTGCATCAACCATGCGTGGAACCGTTTCGGTCCGAACATCTCGCCACGGCTTGCCCGGTTGGGCGATATCGTCGCGTTGCTCCTGACCTTTGTCGCCGTCGTTGTCGCCTGGGTGTTTTTCCGCGCCGATACCGTCGACGCAGCGCTGACTATCCTGACGAGGATGACCGATCCCTCCCACATCGTGTTCGGTCGCGGCGAGATCGCCGATTCGGGCATTATCGTGCTTTATGCGGCGCTGGCCTGGTTTGCGCCGAACACTCAGGAGATCATGGGTTATGACCACGCCCATCGCCGCGTGGGTGAGAGGTTGACGGTATGGCGGTTGCGGCCGCTGTTTCTCTATGCAACCGCTGCCGTGCTGGCATTCGGGATTCTGGGGATCCAGTCGCACAGCGAATTCATCTATTTCAGGTTCTGATCCTCCATGTCGGTCAGAAATCTCGTTCAATTTGTCGGCGCTGCCGTGGCCGTCATGCTGATGTCCGTAGGACTCAATTTCGTCGTCGATCCCCTGCAATTGTTCCGATCGGCGAATTTCTACAAGCCGATGTATTCCAACGACAGCCGCATGCAGAACGCCGGCCTGATCCGCAGCCAGACGTTCGATACGGTGTTCATGGGTACGTCGCTCGCAATCCATTTCCGGCAGAGTGACATCGATCGCGTCGTCGGCGGGCGTTCGCTGAAATTGTCCATGACGGGGTCGTCGTCGCACGAGCAGAGCTTTGTGCTTGCCGCGGCCCTGGCGCGGCATCCGAAGCGTGTTATCTGGGAGGTCGACGACTGGATATTCCGCAACGCGCCGGATGTTGATGCGGACATCTATCTGCCGGCCGATCTCTATCGTCGGAATCCGAGGGGTATTGCTGAGTACCTTTTCAACGGCGTCATGGCGAGGGAGTCGGCGTGGATGCTGGCGCGATCGACCCCGCTGCTAGCGCCGGTCGCGACGAGGGTCTCGACGGGCATTGTGTTCAAGTTCCCGATCCCGGATGTGGACGACATCAATGTGCTCGCGCCGACCTTTGACCTCGGGTCCTTCTACAACGCCACGCGCGCGATGGCCGCATTCGCGTCGATCACGAGTCCGGCCCGCCGCGTTTATCTCGCGGACGGTTATAATTTCGATGCGATGATGAAGAACTTTGAGCGCGACGCCATCGGCCTGATCCAGGCCAATCCGGAGGTACAGTTCGATATCTACCTGCCGCCCTATTCGATCCTGCAATTCGTCGCCATGCGCGATGCCTCCCCGGCGACGCTGAAGATCGTCTATGACTTCACGGCTTTCGTCGCGCAGCGCCTGACGCAGCTACCCAATGTGCGTCTGCACGATTTCCGAGCGATCAAGGAAGTGACGCACGACCTAAGCAATTACGGCGACGTCATCCATCATTCGCCGGTGGTGGATGCGAAGGTGCTGCAGTGGCTCGCGAGCGGGGAATATCGGGTTGATCCGAGCAAGCCGCTCGCGTCGCTGGATGCGCTGAAGGCCCAGGTCGAAGCGTATCGGGTGCCGCGCTTTTCGCCCTCTCCCCTTGTGGGAGAGGGTGGCTCGCCGCGATAGCGGCGAGACGGGTGAGGGGTATCTATCCGCGCGCATATCTCTCGCGGAGACAACCCCTCATCCGGCGCTTCGCGCCACCTTCTCCCACAAGGGGAGAAGGAAGAAAGGCGCCTACACCGCCACCTGCTCGCCGAGATACGACACCGCCGCCTCGAGCCCGCCCTTGCCGTGCGGGATCTTCAGCGCGTTGAGGCCGACCTCGATCACGCCGAGCGTGCCGAGCAGCATCGGTGCGTTGACATGGCCCATATGGGCGATGCGGAAGGCTTGTCCCGAGAGATCGCCGATGCCGGTGCCGAGCACGACGCCGCACTTCTCCTTGCAATAGCGTTGCAGCATCGCGGGATCGTGGCCGGCGGTCATGGTCACCGTGGTCACGGTGTTGGAGCGCTCATGCGGTTCGGCGACGTTGAATCCGAGCACCTGGCCTTCCGTCCATGCGCCGACCGCGCGGCGCGTGGCCTCGCCGAGAAGGGCGTGGCGGCGGAAGGCGTTCTCCAGGCCTTCCTCGTGAATGAGATCGATGGCCTGACGCAGCGCGAACAGCAGATGCACCGGCGCGGTGCCGGCATATTTGCGATAATTCTCGGTGCCCTCGCGCTCGCGCCAACTCCAATAGGGCGTCGCCATGTTCGCTGTCTTGTGGACCTCCTGCGCGCGCGCACCGGCCGCCACGAAGCCGAGACCGGGCGGTGTCATCAGGCCTTTCTGCGAGCCGGACATCGCGACATCGACGCCCCATTTGTCCATCTCGAACGGCATGCAGCCGAGCGAGGCCACGGTGTCGACCATGTACAGCGCGGGATGGCCGGCGGCCTTGATCGCCTTGCCGATCGCCTCGATATCGTTTTGAACGCCCGAAGCCGTGTCGATCTGAACGACGACGACGGCCTTGATCTTGTGTTCGGTGTCGCGGCGCAGCCGCTCTTCGACCTCATGCGGCCGCACGGCGCGGCGCCAGTCGCCCTTGAGCACTTCGACTTCGGCGCCCATCAGCGCCGCCGCATTGCCCCAGCCGATCGCGAAGCGGCCGCTCTCCAGCACCAGCACCTTGTCGCCGCGTGACAGCACGTTGCTCAGCGCCGCTTCCCAGGCGCCGTGACCATTGGCGATGTAGATGTAGGATTTGCCCTTGGTCGCGAACAAGTTCGAGATGTCGCGGAGCAGGCTCTCGGTCAGGTCGAGCATCTCCTGGGAGTAGATGTCGATCGCCGGACGATGCATCGCCTGCAGCACCGCGTCGGGCATCGTGGTGGGCCCGGGGATGGCCAGAAATTCCCGGCCCGCGCGAACGGTCATTGCTATCTTCCTTGTGTCTTGAAGACTGTCTGGAGGGTTGCTTCGCTTCACTTTTTACGCGCCGGCGGCCTGCAAGAAAAGCGCGCAAAACGCAGGTCTGGGGCTCTTATCGCTTGGTCTCCCGGCAGCCGGCGGCCTCCGCCTCCTCGACCGAGCAGAACCAGCGGGTGCCCTTGCTGATCTTCATCTTGATCTGGGTGTACCAGCGGCTGGTGGGGGTGTGGTAGATGCACTCGCCGGCGGTGTTGACGTTGCCCTTGATGGTGCAATCCGGCGAGGGCGCGACCGGCCCCGAGGCCGAGGCTTGCAGCACCGAATGGGCGCCTTCCGGCGGCTTGGTGGCGCCCAGGATCGCGGTCTTCTTGTTGCGCACGCGCCAGTCCCAGGGGGCGATGAAGGCGCCTTGCCACATCCCGGCCTTGGCCTCGCGCGCGGCAGCCTCGTCCGCCTCGTAATCCCTGGAGATGCGGACAAAGGCCAGCGCCCAGCCGCTGCGCACCAGCCATTTCTGGATGTCTTCGCCACCGACCTCGCAGCGCGCTACCGTGCGGCCGCGGCGGTCGATCGAGCGGGCATGACAGACCCAGTTTTTGCCCTCGCTGTATTTGGTGAGTTCGTCGCGCGCGGCGACGCCGCAGGTCCAGCGTTCGCCCTTGGTGTTGAGGCAGAGCTGGTCGACCACAGGCGCGTCGATGCCACCGAGCCGGATACGCGTGGTGCCGATCAGGACGGAATCACCATCGCGGACCTTTGCGGTACCGGTGATGTCGGCCGCCTGCGCCAGCGAGGGGATGGCGAGCAAAGCCAGTGCAATCAGGAATTTTCGCAACATGCCGGTCCGCGTGTGAAGAAATCTCGATAGAGGCGCGCAATTGTGGTCGGCTTTTGGCTATCAGGCCAGCATATGCCCAACGGAGAGGCTTTCAACTTCCCGTCATTGTGGTCTCGCTTACCCTCCCCTGGAGGGGGAGGGTCGATCGCGCGCAGCGCGAGCGGGGTGGGGTGATCTCTCCTCTCGGGCAGTGTTCGATGTGGAGAGATCACCCCACCCCGCCACGCAATCTCGCTTCGCTCGATCACGTGCCGACCCTCCCCCTCCAGGGGAGGGTAAGAGCGAAGACCTCACCCCCGCGCCATCGCCCGCTTTGCCACCGCCAGTCCCATCAGCACGAACGCCGACGTCACCTCGGGTCCGCCAACCAGAATCCGCGTCGGGGTCTTCATCTTGTTCCATTCATAGGCGCGGAACGGGCCGCGGCGGCCGCCTTCGCCGAGGCTCGCGACGATGACGTTCAGCGCCGGAGCGAAAGCGCGCGGGTCGGCGCCGAGGTGGCCAAGCGCGATCAGCGCCAGCGCCGCGTCGAACGCGTTCATCTCGGAGGCCATCAGCTCGCTCTTGACGTAGGAGAGCACGCGATGGCGGATGAAATCAAAATCGCCATCGGGATCGATCGCGGCCTGTGCCGCCAGCGGCAACGCCAGGAACGCCGCGTAGCAGCGACCGAAATAGGCGCTGTAGAGCTCCGGCAGATAATAAATGTGCGAGCGCGGATTGGCGAAGGCACCGCTTGCCGCCAACCGCTTCTGGAAGCCGATGATGCGATGCACGGTTGCGAGTCGCGACGGCGTCTCCAGGACTTTCCAGCGCGCCAGGTTACGAAAGCTCACCTCGAGAATGTCGAGATTGAGCGTGGGATCGAGATCGTTGCCGTAGGGGCGCTCGCCCCGGAGGTTATCGATCCAGGTCGCGACGCCGCCTTCGTAATCGATATTGTCGTTCAGCGGCACAGTGACGCGCGGCTCGTTGACGCCTGATTGCACCTGGTAGCCCGCGTAGAAATCCAGCAGCGGCTGGTCGATGATCGGATCGGTGCAGCCGGCCTGCGTTGCCGCCGAGATCGAGCATGCCGTGGTGTCGCAATCGGGCACATAGACGCCGAAGCCGAGGTCCTGCTTGATCCGCGCGAAATAGCGCGAAAAGCGCGGATGCGGCGGGGGCGCGAGCGCAGTGATGACGTTGAAACGCCCCCCGCCGATGCCCTCGACCTCCTCGCGGCTGATGTTGACGCAGAAGTCGACCATGTCGGCGATGGCGCGTTCGGCGGCTGTCTTGTCTTGGGGTGAAGCGAGCCCTGTCTCGACATAGCTCAGCAGCGCCTCGATGAAGAAGGCATCGTAATAGGCCGAGCGATGGCGGATCTGCACCGGCTCCCACATCGGTTCGGCGATGCCGGTCCAGGGCGGATTGATCACGGCGCGCGCGGGCGAGCGTGCGATGAAGACGCGCGCGAGATTGAACAGCAGCGAGGAATTCTTGTAGCCGCGCGCATTCAATCCCGTGAGCGCCATGATCAGCTCGCGTCCGCGGAAATCTGGATCGCCGATCAGGTTGAAGGCGGCATAGGTCGGCAGAAAGCCGTTCTTGCTGTAAGAGCCGAGCAGATGCTGCGCGCAGTCGCGGATCGCGCCGTCGATCTGTGCTTGCGACGGTGCGGAGCCGGTAAACATCGCCGGCGGCGGTTTTGGATGATCGAGCGCGATGGTGTCGACGAGCTCGGCGATCGGTTGGCCGACTGCGGCCCAGTCGGGCTCGGCATCGTCGCGGGCGCGGACGAGAGCTTCGCGCAGCCGGGCGAGCTTGGCATCGTTGCGCAGCTCGCTCAGGCCGGCGCGGCGCAGCAGTACCCGGAGCGCGGGATTGCCGAGCGCGGTCTTGTAGAATTTGGCCAGATGCGGATCGCCGCTGGCGGGACCCGACAGGACGGGATCGCAGACGTCATAGAGCGAGGGGCCGTCTTTCCGTGCAGTCAGCGCCCGGCACGCGGCACCTGCAAAATAATGAAAGCTCATGAAATACCTGGTCGCGGGGGACGTTCGCAGGGGGCCTGGCTGGGGACCCACCCCCTGCAAGTCGTTGAAAAAGCTACCCGGATTCGCAGGAAATACAAATGTGACGAAGGCCCGGGAAAAAACCCGGCACGAGGCCTGCATATTCAACCCCCGGAAGGCTACGGGAGAGGTAAAAAACGGAGCAGTCTGGATGGAGTAATTAATAAACATTATCAGATGGTTAGATCAAACTTTGGGCGATCTATTGCCGGGCGGGCGATCTCGGGTTAAGGGTTTGTTTGGTGCGGTGCCGCAAATTGCGCGCAATTCGGGGACACACCCCGGCCAATCCCTCAAACCTAAAGACGCCATCGCGCTACTCAAACAGTGTGCGCGCGCGTGGCCGGTCTTTGGCACTGACAGGAATGAACCGAGATGAACCTAAGGCAGCTCGATATTTCCCGACGCTCGATTGCCGTCGCCGCAGCCCTCATCGGCACGGTGTCGCTGGCGATCGGCGCCCATGCTGCTCTCAACATGCGCGCGCTCGACGCTGCCAAGGCGGTTTCGACCGATCAGGTCGCGAACCCGGTCGGCCATACCTCGCGTCTCGCGCTCGTCATCGGCAATGGTCATTATCCCGACGCCAGTGCGCCGCTGACGCAGTCGATCAACGACGCGCGTGCGCTGTCGTCGTCGCTGCGCAAGAACGGTTTTGACGTCGACATGGTGGAAGACGCGAGCAAGGACGACATGGTCCGCGCCGTCAACCGCCTGAAGTCCCGCATCAAGCGCGACACCACCGTCCTGCTGTTCTTCGGCGGCTACGGCGTGCAGGCCGGCCGCGAGAGCTACATGCTGCCGGTCGATGCGGTGATCTGGAAGGAAAGCGACGTCCGCCGCCAGGGCGTCTCGATCGAAGGCGTGCTCGAGATGATGAAGGAGCAGGGCGCCAAGGCCAAGCTCGTCGTGGTCGACGCCTCCCGCCGCAATCCCTATGAGCGCCGCTTCCGCTCCTATTCGCATGGTCTCGCGCCGATCGGCACGCCCGACAATGCGCTGATCCTCTCCTCGGCCTCGCCCGGCAAGGTCGTCGACGATGGCAAGGGCGAGTACTCGACGCTGGTCGGCGAGCTGCTCAGCAATCTCAAGGCGCAGGGCACCGCCGAGAGCGTCTTCAACAAGACCCGCGTCGCCATCTCCCGCGCCTCCGAAGGTGACCAGGTCCCGAGCGTCTCGTCCTCGCTGCTCGAGGACGTGCATTTCGACCAGGCTGGCGGCTAGTCTTTTAGGGCTCGCGAGCTCTCGTAGGGTGGGCAAAGGCGCAACGCGCCGTGCCCACCACCTCTCCATGATTTAATTCGATAGAGGACGTGGGCACGCTTCGCTTTGCCCGCCCTACGAGACCGTCTCTTACTTCGCTGCTTCCGCAGCCATCACCGGCCGCACGGGATCGCCTTCGCGCAAGAGTGCTCCGGCGCGGGCGACAACGATATCGCCTTCGTTGAGGCCATCGCGGACCTCGATATTGCCGCCCGACATCAATCCGATCTCGACGCGCTTGGTCTCGACGCGATTGCGGCGGATCACCTGCACCACGGTGCCGGCGGATGAATATTGCACCGCTGTCAGCGGCACCGCGACATTGCAGCTCTGCCCGGTCTTGATCAGCGCGCGCCCGCTCGCGTTGATCAGCAGGCGCTTCTGCGAGGTGATGCCGATATAGACGAAGCCCTGCTGGATGTTCGCCTCGACGGTCGGGCCGATACGGCGCACCTTGGCGTCGATATCGCCGGCGCCGGGAATGCGGACGGTGACGGGCTGATTGACCGCGAGCTTTCGCACATCGTTGGTCGCCACCAGGCCGACGAGGTCATATTCGCTGCGCGCAACGATCGTGAACAGCGCCTCACCCTTGGCTGACGCGAAGTTGCCGATTTGTGCGGTCGAGGTGGCGATGACGCCGGCCACGGGCGCGGTGATCTGGAGCGTGCCGCCTTCGGGCAGCGCGAGCCGCGCCAGCACCTGGCCGGCCGTCGTGGTGTCGCCGGCCTCGGCCAGCACGTCCGTCACCTTCAGCCCCGGGCGCTCGGGTCGCACCGAGGTTTCCTCGCGCGCGATGATGTTGCCGGTCGCTTCGACGATGTCAGAGAAGCAGGATTTTGCCGCCTTCAGCACCGTAACCGCCGGCCCCTTGGGCGCGGCGTCGTCATCGGCCGCACGCACGGGCTGGGCCGAGAACAGCACCAGGCCGGCGAGAGCAACGAAGGTCTGGGACAGGGAACGCGCAGGCAATGAACGCATCGGTCATTCCGTTTGGCCGCAGGGATCCACGAGCCGTTTATCGATAGCAGAAGCGCGAGCGGCGGGCCATGGGCTGACCGGATGAGAAATGCCGCAGCAACGCAGGCGGCAAGATGCCGCCTGTTGAATTAGTCGCTGCAAGAGCAAAGAGGTTCGCCGTCTGCCGGACGAGTTGGGCCTGCATGGTTCGAGACGCCCGCGTTGGCGGGCTCCTCACCATGAGGGTCTGATATCTCGCCGCAAAACGCGACCTCATCCTGAGGGCCCGCCGTAGGCGGGCGTCTCGAAGGATGGGCTGCGGGCGCCTCAATTCAGCGTCAAGAACTCCACCCAGTTCGGCTTCTTGCCGGTGGGATAGGATTTCAGCTTGCTGAGCGCACCGCTGGTCTGGTCGATCGCGTAGACCGTCATGCCGTCGGAGAGCTCGCCGACCGCGGCGAGGTAGTGGCCGGTCGGGTCGATGTTGAAGCCGCGCGGCTGCTTTTCGGTCGGCACGCTGCCGATCGTGGTCAGCTTGCCGCTGGCCGGATCGACCTTGTAGGCGGTGAGCGTGTTGGTGGTGCGCTCGGAGGCGTAGAGGAAGCGACCGTCCGGGGTGATGTGGATGTCGGCGGCCCATGGCTTTCCGCTGAAACCCTCAGGAAGTGCGGTGGTGCGCTGGATCTCGTCCCAGGCTCCGCTCTTGGCCTCATAGTTGTAGGCCGCAACGTCGGCGTTCAGCTCGTGGATGAGATAGACGAACTTGCCATTGGGGTGGAACACGAAGTGCCGCGGACCGGATTTCGCCGGCGTCTTCATCACGGGCGGATCGCTCGGTGTCAGCGTGCCTGCGGCGGCATCGAACGCAAAGCTCAGCACTTGGTCGGAGCCGAGATTGGTCGCGAACACGAAGCGGTTGTCGGGCGAGGGCAGGAAGGCGTGCGCGTTCAGCCCGGTCGGAATCACCTGCTTCGGCTCGGCGACGACGCCGTTGGCTTGCAGCGGATTCAGCGCGACCTTGTTGCCGCCATAGGAGGCGCTGAACAGCACCTTGCCGCCGCGATCGGTTGCGATGTTGGCCATGCTGTCGGCAAGCGGTCCGTTGCCGATAGGGCTGAGCTGGCCGGTCTTGGGATCGATCGCAAAGCTCACCGCCTGGAACGGTTGCGAGCGGACGCCGGCGATCAGCACGTGGTGATCAGGCGTGATCGCGAGCGGTGTCGAGGAGCCGGGCTTGTCGACGCCGGGGAAGGCTGCCGTCTGCACCGGCGTCATCTCGCCGCTCTCGGCGATCTTGAACACGCTGATGTCGTTGGAGTCGGCATTGCCGACATAGGCGAACGTTTCGGCCATGCCGGCACGGGCTCCGGAAACGAGGACAAGAGCGGTGAAGAGGGTCGTTGCGATTGCGGCGCGTGTCGGTCTGGTCAAGGGCGTCCTCCTGCCGGTGTGGCGTTGTCGTTTTGCGGCAGAGGATAGCGGCTCGTATGTCCCAGCACCAAATTCCAGATGGAATTGATCGATACCGAAATTGTATCGGTCCGGGATCAAACAGACCCTACCGGATCGACGCGGTCAGGTCGCGCGAGGGCAGATGCGGGCCGGCCGCATGGTCGGGCGGACCGAGCACGGTCCACACGGCGACCGCCACCAGGGCGGAGGTCAGGATGGTCCAGGCGACGAGTTGCTTGCGCATCAGGCCAGATCCGTCGGTGAAAGCTTCGATGCGCCGAAGCGCATGATCATCGTGCACCGCAAAAGGTGGCGCCGATATGAACTCGTTCACAGCCGACCAACGCTTCAACAAATTACGAACCATTGCCGGCCCTCTGCATTGACCCGGTATGCCCCGCGAAAACGACCTCGAAGGTAAGCCCGATATGGGCGGCAAGCATGGCGGCCAGTCCGGCCAGCCCAAGCCGCCGCCGCGTCCGCGCGAAGGCGGGCACGATGAAGACGTCGTGGCAAAGCGCCACACTGGCAAAGCGGATCAAACCGATCGCAAGGTCTCGCCGACCAATACTGGAAAGCGCTAAGCTTTGCCTGCTCTTGAGCCGCAGGCCCGCCACGGGATCGCCAGGGAACGGCAGTGTGCTGCCGCCGTTACACCGATCTCGCAGGCGGAGGACGCCACGACGGAGGCTGGCAATCGGAGGCCGGCAAATCGGAGGCTGGAAACGTGTTTTGGATTTATTGGGACACCGCCTGGTCGCTCATCATCAGCGGCATCATGTTCGCCACCATTGTCGCCCATCCCGACGCCGAGTTCGTCGAGATCCAGGCCGCAAGGCGGGGGAAATGAACGGGGCAACCTGAGGTCGCCGCCCCCGACAGGTACAAATTGGGCCCGGCTCCGCGCATGCCAGGGGCCCGGGTGCATGTGGTGAACCAAATCTTAGGGCCAGCCCGGTACTTTTCTGCATCTTTTTCAGATTCAGAGATCCGGCGCTCCCCATGGCATTGTTCGGTAATCCCTCCATTCGTTCGGTTCTCGGCGCCATCATCGGCGTCCTCGGCCTGTTCCTGGTCGGGCAGCTCTCGACCGGGCTGCTTGCCGCCATCGAGCGCAACAGCGCCGCGCAAAAGGTTGAGCGCTACGCAGGCACTGACCAGCAACTTTTCACGGCTCTCCTCGGCTTCCGGATCGAGCGCGGCACTTTCTTGTCGGCGCTGGTTGCGGAAGATCCGGCCAATTCCGCTGCCGACGATCGGATCGCCGCCAACCGGCAGTCGTCTGAAGCGGCCTACAAGATCGTGCTCGAACGCCTCGACGGTGTGACCGATTCCCGTCTTGCCGGCCTCCTGGGCAAGTTCGTTGCACTTCACGATGCGCTGATGCCGCTGCGGACCAAGGCCGAAGCCCTGATCCATCAGCCGAAGGCGGCGCGCGATACCAAGGTCGCCGACGAGTTTCGGAAAACCGCGCAGGATTATCTCGACGCCATACTCGCGCTGACCATTGAGCTGGAGAATGCGCTCAAGCTCACGGACCCCGTCGTCGACCATCTTCTCGGCGTGAAACAGTCGGCCTGGGCCGCGCGCAATTTCGGCGGCCTGATCGCGATCCGTCTCGAGGCCGCAGGCGCGGCCGCCAAGCCCTGGACCGCCCAAGACATCGTTGGGGCGGCCGAGGATACCGGCCGCGCCAAGCAGGCCTGGAGCCAGGTGCAGGATGCGGCAAGTCGCGCTGACGCCCCGGCAAGCCTCACCGACGTGATCGCGCGCTCGAAGCAAGGCGACGCCGTCGCCATGATCGAGCGCCAGAATGGTCTCATCAAGCAGCTGAGCAACAACCAGACCATCGAGGTCAAGGGCGTAGAGCTTGCCAAGCTCAACACCGCCATCCTCAATTTCTACGTCGAGGCCGGCCAGGCTGCGCTCGCCGAGATGGTCTCCCGCGCCGGCCAGCAGATGACATCGGCAAAATGGAGCCTGGTGTTCAACGGCGCGATGATGCTGGTCGCGCTCGCCATCACCGTGTTCGGCTTCATCCTGGTTCAGAGCCGGGTCAGCACGCCGATCCGCAAGCTGACGCAGGCCATGCAAAAGCTCGCCGAGCGCGATTATGCGATCGAGCTCGCCGGCATCGAGCGTGGCGACGAGATCGGCGACATGTCGCGCGCGGTATCCGTGTTCAAGGACAACATGATCGCGGGCGATCGTCTCGGCGAAGACAAGGCTGCGGAGCAGGCGAAAAAAGAGCGGCGCCAGTCGGCCGTCGATAGCCTGATCGAGCAGTTCGAAAAGACCGTCACGGACTCGCTGCACACGCTGGCCTCGGCCTCCGGCGAGCTGAACGCCACAGCGCAGTCGATGTCGTCGACCGCCGAGCAGGGCTCGTCCCAGGCAGCCTCGGTCGCGAGCCTGTCGGGCGATGCGTCGTCGAACGTGCAGACGGTTGCGGCGGCGACGGAAGAACTGTCGGCCTCGATCTCCGAGATCAGCCGCCAGGTCGCGGAATCCTCCAGCATCGCGGGCGCTGCCGCCAGCGAAGCCGATCGCACCAACACCGAGGTGCAGGCGCTGGCCGATGCCGCGCAGCGCATCGGCGACGTCGTCGCGTTGATCACGGGCATTGCCGAGCAGACCAATCTGCTGGCGCTCAACGCCACCATCGAGGCCGCCCGCGCGGGCGAAGCCGGCCGCGGCTTTGCGGTGGTCGCATCGGAGGTGAAGAATCTCGCGACGCAAACCGCAAAGGCGACGGAAGAGATCACCGGCCAGGTCGCCGCGATCCAGGGCGCAACCAAATCGTCGGTGACGGCGATCCAGTCGATCGGCGCCACCATCCAGCGCGTCAACGAGATCGCCGCTGCGATCGCGGCCGCCGTCGAGGAGCAGGGCGCCGCGACGCGCGAGATCGCGCGCAACGTGCAGCAGGCCTCGCAAGGCACCAACGACGTCTCGCGGCACATCTCCGGCGTGTCGCAAGCCGCCGGCCAGACGGGTGCGGCCGCTGGCGAAGTGCTGGACTCGGCGAAAATGCTGGCGCGGCTGTCCGACGATCTCAAGCGCGACGTCGATCGCTTCGTCGGCGATCTCAGGGCGGCGTAAGGCGATCTCGGAATCTGAGGGTGGGCAAAGCGAAGCGTGCCCACCACGTCCAGATGGTGGGCACGACGCGCGAAGAGCGCGTCTTTGCCCACTTACGAAACTAACCCACCCTACGAAGTCACCCCACCATCGCCGCTGCGATCTTCTCCGCCGACATCAACACCGGAAAATTGGTGTTGGCGCACGGCACCACCGGGAAGATCGAGGCGTCGACGACGCGCAGGCCCTGGATGCCTTTGACCCGGCCCTGATTGTCCACCACAGCCATCGGATCGTCGGCGCGGCCCATGCGGCATGAGCACGAGGCGTGCCAGACGCCGATGGTGGCCTTGCGCACGAAGGCTTCCAGCGCCTCGTCGTTGTTGATCACGTCGTCGAAGGTAAAGCCTTCGACGACGAAATTGTCGATCAGATAGTGACGCAGCGCCGCCGGTCCGTCCATCATGGTCGCGGCGATCCTGGTCAGGAGCTTGTTTTTGGTATTGACCACGCCGATCTTGCGGACCTTGTCGGTATAGGCGGCGGGAAACGGCTTGTCCGTCACCGCCCTGACCGTGTCGCTCATCTGAATGGCCGCCATCTTGCGGAAGCCGCTCATCAGGCGATCGAGGTCGCGCCGGTCGGACAACAGGTTGAACTCGACGATCGGCTCCGCTGTCGGGTCGCGCGAAGCAAGCTTCACCTGTCCTGTTTCGGAATAGGTCTTGTTGACGAAGGTCAGCAGCGAGCCGATCTGCGCGCCGACCGCGTGCCAGGCCGATTTCGAGAGCACGACGACGAACATGTCGCCCTTCGGCACGCCTGATAGCCCCGACGAGTAACGCAGGCCAAGCTGCATGTGCCGCCTTGTGTGCTCGTTCATGCGCGCGCCGCGGCGGACGAAGGACGACAACGAGATCGAGGGATGATCCATCAGGCGCTGGCCGACGCCTGCGAGCCCCATCAGCACCGGAATGCCCAGGTCCTTGAGATGGCCGACCGGACCGATGCCGGCGCGCAGGAGATGCGCGGGCGAATGGATCGCGCCGGAGGAGAGAATGATCTCGCGTCCGCGGAATTCCTGCTCGCGTCCGTCGATCACAGCTTTCACGCCGACGCAGGTCGTGCCTTCGAACAACAGCTCTCTCACCTGCGTGTTGGTGGAGATCGTGAGATTGGCGCGCTTGCGTGTGTCGCGATCGAGATAACCCATCGCGGCCGAGACGCGCTGCTCGGCCTGGTTGGAATGCGTCACCGCGAAATAGCCGTCGACGAACTCGCCGTTCTGGTCCGGCAAATATGGATGCCCCGCCTCCTGGAAAGCATCGCCGAATGCCTGGGAATGCCTGGTCCAGTGCTCCCTGGGAATGCGGCGCACGGGAATCCGGCCGTCCCTGCCGTGATACGGCCCATCGAAATCGAGATCGCGCTCCACCTTCTTGAAGAAGGGCAGAACATCATCCCAGCTCCAGCCCTCGGCGCCGCGCGTTTCCCATTCGTCGTAGTCGGTCGGTGCGCCGCGATTGGCCATCTGGCCGTTGATCGACGAGCCGCCGCCGAGCACGCGCGCCTGCTCGTATTTGCGCAAGGGCGGACGCGCGTCGTTCGGATTGTTGTGGCTGACGACCTGGGTCGTGACCTTGAGCTCGGTCCAGTGGAAGCGCGGATCGAAATAGGCCGTGCCCGGATAGCTGTCCCTGATCTCGGCCGGCTCGTTGCCCGGTGGTGTGTCCTGTCCGGCTTCGCACAGCAGGACCTTGTTGGCGCTCTTGGCAGACAGCCGGTGGGCCAGCACGGACCCCGCCGAGCCGCCGCCCACGATAATGAAGTCGTACACGATTGGCGTTTCCTCTTGTTCTTGTGACAAGAGGGTAGCGTGGTTTGATCGCGAGGTCACGCCGCGTGGATGACTGCATCGGTTGATACGCAGATTTCTGTCACCATGTGATCAACGGAGAACGATGCAGCCAGGCATCGGACCGCAGCTGATCCAGGACGAACGCCGCAACGTCTGCGCGATATCGTGCCGCCCCGAAACTTGGAGAGTTCCTCAAGCGACCGGATCGCGTCGCGGCCGGGCTTGTCATTCAGGACGGCGGGGCGAACGAGAACCCAGTCGAGGCCGCTGTCCCTGACGATCGCTTCCTGCCGGTCTTTGTCGGCATAGACCTTGCGCAACAGAAGCGGGAATATCAGTCTGTCGAAGAGAAGGCCGCCGTGCCCGGCACTCTCGCCGGCGCCCATCCCCGTGATGCACACCAGGCGTGAGACATGCTCGGCCTTCATCGCGTCGACCAGCGCGCGCGTTGCCGTCGAGAGCAGCGTCACCTCGCGGTAGGGGCTTGCCGGCGTGCCGAGCGCGCTGACGACGGCGTCCTGTCCCTTGAGGGCTTCGCGCAACGCTGTCTCGTCGCGGACGTCTCCGACGACGAGCCTGGCGCCTTTGAGATCGCTTGCTTTCGCGGGCGACCGCACCAGCGCGGTGACCTGATGTCCGCGCGCCAGCGCCTGGCTGACGATCAGACGTCCGGTGCCGCCGGTCGCTCCGAGCACCAGTATCTTCGAAGGGGACGTCTTGGCGTCAGTGTCGATCATTGTTGTAGTCCCTGACTGTGGTTGTCTGGTTCAGGAGGAGGCTGTGATCTCGGCGACGAAGTCGCGATAGGAGCGCAGGGGACGGCCCAGCAGTGACGTCAGACGCTCGACGTCGCCGGTCTCGGGGAGCATTCCGTCGCTGAGAAAGCGTTCGCTCATCAGCCGCATGTCGAAGGCCATCCAGCTCGGCATGAATTGTCGGAGGTTGTTCTCGAAGCCGGCGGTGTCGTCGCCGGGATAGGCGATGGTGCGGCCCAGCACCTCCGACCAGATGGCGGCGGCCTTTGCGCCGGTCAGCGTATCGGGACCGACGAGATTGATCCGGTCGCGCGGAAGCGGCACGGCAGACCTTTCGCGGCGGATCAGCTCGATGGCGGCGATCTCGCCGATGTCGCGCGCGTCGATCATCGCGAGGCCCTTGCTGCCGATCGGCATCGGATAGATGCCGTATCCGGTCACCACGTCCCTGATTGTGATCTCGTTGTTCATGAAATACGCGGGGCGCAGGATCGTGGCGTTGAGGCCCATCTGCTCGATCATCCGCTCGACACCGTACTTGCCGGCGAAGTGCGGCACGTTCACGTAGACGTCGCTGTGGATCACCGACAGGTACACGATCCGCTCGATTCTGGCCTCGCGCGCCAGGTTCAGCGCGATCAGCGCCTGAGTGAATTCATCCGGCACCACTGCGTTGAGCAGGAATAGGGTCGAAACACCCGAGAACGCGCTGCGCAAGGACTCGACGTCGAGAAGGTCGCCCTTCACGGCGGTCACGCCAGCCGGGAAGCTGGCCTTCGCGGGATCGCGGACGAGGGCGCGGACGTCAGCGCCGCGCTGGATGAGCTGTTCGACGACGCTGCGGCCGACCGTGCCGGTGGCGCCGGTAACGAGGATGGTCATGGAGGTCACTCCGGTTGGGGTTAGAAGACACCCCCGCAAGTTAGTGATCCACATCTGGGTCGATAGTCGCTATATTTGGACAGACTGTCTCACTGGTGGAACATATGGATCTGCTTGCCCTTGCCGATTTCAATCTGGTGGCCCGGCACGGCGGGTTTGGTCGGGCCGCACGGGCCTCCGGCCGCCCGAAGGCGACGCTCTCCCGCCGCGTCTCGGAATTGGAGAGCAGCCTCCATCTGCGCCTGTTCGAGCGCGGAACGCGCGCGCTGAAACTCACCGAGGAAGGGAGGGCTCTCTACGAGCGGACGGGGACATTGCTCGCCGAGCTCGACGAGACGGCCGCCGCGATTGCCTCCGGCGGCGACAGGCCGCGCGGCAGGTTGCGGATCAGCGCGCCGCTCTTGTTCTCGCAAACCGTGATGGGAAAGCTCGCCGCCAATTTCGCGCTGAAATTTCCCGAGGTCCGGCTCGAGGTCACGACGGACGATCGCTCCGTCGACATGATCGAGGAGGGCTATGATTTGGTGATCCGCGTCAATCCGGATACGGACGAGAGTCTTGTCGGACGGATCTTTCTGCGCGATCGGCTGGTGGTCGTGGCGAGCCCGGGCCTTCCTCGTCCCGGAGGCGACCTCGCGGTGCCGGCTGTGGTGCGGGGCGCGAGCGATTTGAACTCGGTCTGGGTTGTGAAGGCCCCGGACGGACGCTCACACATCGCGGTCGAACCCATGCTCCGCCTGGCCTCGCTCACAATGGTTCGCGATGCGGTCCGGGCCGGCGTCGGCGCCGCGCGACTGCCGGTGTCGCTGGTCGGTCAAGATCTTGCGGCCGGCAGGCTTGTGCACTGGGGTGACGTTGATGGACCCGAGATCAATCTCTGGACGCTCTATCCGTCGCGCCGGTTGCTGAGCGCGCGCGTATCGGCGTTTCTCGATTGTCTCAAGGAAGCATTCCCCACGGGGACGTCCGAGGAGCTTGCATCGTTCATCGATTGAGGAGGGCTCTTGCAGAACCTTACTGCAAGACCTTGGGCATCACGACGACGACATCGACCTGCTTGCTCAGCACCCGCGATGCGACGGCTGCGATGAGCGGCGAGTAGCTGTCCTCGATATCCGACGCGACGTCTTCATCCCTGGCGAAGGCATAGAGCATGGTGCCCTCGATCTCGTCGAAGCGGATGCCCGCGAAGACGTGATCGAACGTCTCGGCGCCGACGATGCCGGCCATGAGCGCCTGGATGGCGTGGTCCTGAACGCGTGTGAGCTTCATCATGTGGATTGAGATATGGAAACGCCGCGCGAATGCAAGGTGTCGAGATCAACATAGTCTCGACGAGCTCACGTCATGCTGCCAGGCATGAAGCAGCGGATCATCGTGCGGCCGCCGACATAACAGGGCCAGACGATGGTGCGACCGACGCGGTTCGGCTCCTTGATGACGGTGTCGTCAGGCACCTCGATCCATTCGCCCTGGATCCTGATCGAGCAATAACCGCAAGCTCCAGCTTTCGATCCTATTTTCCAGGCGGGACGATCGCTCCAGATCATGAGAATTTGCCGCTGGGTTTTAGCCCTATCTTATGGATTGCATCCCTAGATTGCGGCCAACTTGCGTGTCGGAGTTACCAAAGATGGCATTCGGCAAGCGGCAACCCGGATTTGGTGCGGCTGCACAGACCCACAGGGGCGGCCCGACTTTCACATCAAGCCGGCTCGCGAACGAGTTGCAGGGGCCCAGTCCGCTTCGCTGGTTCATCATGCTCGTCGTTTGCGCCGCCGGGCTTTACCACCTGTTGGTGAGCTATGGCCCGGACCTCTGGCGCGACCATCGGCTTTCCGGCACCTGGCAGCCGGCCTACGATCTGCACGTCACGGATGGGACCTGCAGGCGGACAAACTTCGTGATCACCACTTGCGACGCCAAGATCGCATCTGTCGCCAGGCCGGATCAGGCGCCGATCTCTCATAGTTTCCTGATGCTCTTTTCCAGCGGGGGCGGCGAACTGCTGGTGCCGGTGCGCTCGACGACCGACCGCTCGGCGGTCTCGATCTTCTATGCCGCAGACACCAAGCTCTGGAATCGTACGCTGTCGCTTATGCTCATGGTGGGCATGATGGCCCTGCTCGATCTCGTCGCGGTGCTCGGCTTCTGGAAGGCCGTCAATTCGTGAGGGCCTCGCAAGACAACCTCGAATTCATTGGTCGTCGACCGTGACATTGCTCAAGAGCCTCCTCTGCATCGGCTGCATCCTGCTGCTGTGGGCCACTTTCCAGCTACCGTCCGGCTCCGCAGACGTGGCGTCCCGGCAGACCCTGTCCATCAGCGAAGAGCCGGATCGCATCGTGCTGGGCTGGAGCGGGCCGGTGCAGGAGCCGATGCGCGAGCGCCTCGCCGCGGCGCTCGATCGATACAAGAAGGATCCGCGTCGGCTCGTCCTCGTCCTCAACTCGCCGGGCGGCTCGGTCGAACATGGGCGCACGGTCGTTGCCGCGATCCGCGGGCGCGCGATTGATACGCTGGTCCAGAAGGCGGGCGTCTGCGCGTCCATGTGCGTTCCGATTTTTCTCGCAGGCCGCGAGCGCACAGCCGATCCCGAAGCCTACTTCATGTTTCACCAGGCCAGCCTGGATCGAAGTGCACAGGAAGACCTGAAGCGGCGCGAGCTCAGTGACTCCGAACGAGTTGTCATCTCGCAAGTCGTCGAGATCACAGAGACTGCGGCCACTGACGATCTCTACAAGAACGATTTCGACATCCGAGGCGTCAAGCCGGCCTGGCTTGCCCTGATGCGGAAAAGGATCGCCGGCCGCGATGTCTGGATGAGCGGCCAGCAGCTGGTCGACGAGGGCTCCGGCATCGTCGACAGTCTTGTTCGTACATCTGCCCGTTAGCAGAGACGCGGCTTAAGCCGCGGCCGCCTGCTTCGAGAGCAATTGCTTCAGTTTCGCCGCCGGCACGGCGGGGCTGAACAGCCAGCCCTGCATCTGGCTGCAACCGAGCTGCCGCAGCACTTCGCGTTGGGCTTCGGTCTCGACGCCTTCGGCCGTGGTTGCCATGTGGCGGGCGGCGGCCATGTGCACCACCGCCTGGACGATCGGCGAGGAATCTTCGGACTGGCCGATGTCGCTGATGAAGCTGCGGTCGATCTTGATCTTGTCGAAGGGAAAGCGATGCAGATAGCTCAGCGACGAATAGCCGGTGCCGAAATCGTCGAGCGCGATGCGCACGCCGAGCTCGCGCAGCTGCTGCAGGATCGTCAGCGCTTCCTCGTCGTCGCGGATCAGCACCGTCTCGGTGATTTCGAGCTCGAGCCGTCCGGGCGAAAGACCTGACTCGGCGAGCGCTGCGGCCACCTTCAGCGCCAGCGTCTTGGAGCGGAATTGCACGGGCGAGACGTTGACCGCGATGTGGATGTCGCCGGGCCAGGAGGCGGCCTCGGTGCAGGCCTGCTTCAGCACCCATTCGCCGATCTCGCCGATCATCCCGGTCTCTTCCGCGACCGGAATGAAGTCGACGGGCGAAACCATGCCGCGCTCGGGATGGCGCCACCTGAGCAGCGCCTCGCAGCCGGTGACGACATTGGCGGAGAGGTCGACCAGCGGCTGGTAGTGCACCTCGAACTCGCCGCGGGCGAGCGCCTGGCGCAAATCGAGCTCGAGCTGGCGGCGCTGCCGCACCTTGGCGTCGTATTCGGGCACGAAGATGCGGTAGGTGCCGCGCCCTTCGGACTTCGCCGCATACATTGCGAGATCGGCGCGCTTGAGCAAATCGTCGATGATGTCGCCATGGTCGGGCGCGATCGCGATGCCGATGCTGGCATCGGTCGTGATCTCCTGGCCCTTGCAATCCACAGGCATGCGCAGCGACGTCAGGATCTCTTCGGCGAGGGCGGTCAGCTCGGCCTGGTCGCAGGTGCCGGCCTTGACGATCGCAAACTCGTCGCCGCCGAGCCGCGCCACGAGATCGTTGCCGCTGACGCAGGCGCGCAGGCGGTTGGCGAGCTGGCGCAGCAATTCGTCGCCGACCTCATGGCCGAGCGAATCGTTGACGCCCTTGAATTCGTCGACGTCGATATAGAGGATCGCAAACGGCTTGCCCTGGCTGAGCTCCGCAACGCGGCGTTCCAGATGGCCGCGCATCAGCACGCGGTTGGGCAGGTCGGTCAGCGCGTCGTAATGCGCCATATGCGCGATGCGTTCGTCGGCGCGGATGCGCGCGGTGACGTCGTTATGGGTGGCGAGCCAGCCGCCGGCAGCACCTGGCTGGTTCTTGATCTCGATCAGGCGGCCGTCCGAGGTCTCGACGACGGTGCTCTGGATGCGTCCCGTATTGTCCAGGACGCCGTCGCAATAGGAATCGACATCGCCGTCGAACGAGCCGGTGTCGGCGCGATGCTGGATCACGTCGCGGAAATGCGCGCCAGGCTTCACCACCGCGGCCGACAGCCCGTACATGTCGATGTAGCGGCGGTTACAGACGATGAGCCGTTGGTCCTGGTCGAACATCAACAGGCCCTGCGTCATCGTGTTCATCGCGGTGTCGAGCCGCTGCTTCTCCAGCGAGACGCGGTTGGTCACCTGGCGGAAGATCAGGAACAGCGTGAGCACGAGCAGGCCCATCGACAGCACGGCCACGGTGACGAAGAATTTGGTTTGCGTACGCCAGGTGGCGAGCGTCGCATCCAGCGATTTGGTGGCGACCACGACCAGTGGTTCGCCGGTCAGCATGCGCGAGGCGACGATGCGGTCCTTGCCGTCCATCGGGCTCGTGAGCTCCGTCGTCACGAAGGAGCGTTCGAACACGGCCATCTGCTCGGGCGAGCCTTTGCGATAATTCTGTCCGATCATCGCATCGACATGCGGAACGCGCGCGAGCAGCTGGCCATTCTGGTGGTGCATCGCGATCGAGGATTCCTCGCCGGGCCCGGCCGAGGCGAAGAAGGACTCGAGCTGCTCCGGCGTAATCGCCCGCGTCACCACGCCGAGGAATTCGCCACGCGGGCCGCGGACGCGCCGGGCGAACACGATGGCCGGACCATTGCCGAGCCGGCCGGGCACGACGTCGACCTCTTCCTGCGAGGTCGGATCGTTCTTCAGCCTGATAAAATAGCCGCGATCCGACACCGAGATGTCGGCAACCGGCCAGCGCTTCGACGAATTGATCAGCGTGCCGTTCGCGTCGAACACATTGGCGCCGGCGACGTCGGACCAGCCGCTGGCCTTGGTGCGCAGCACCTCGTGCATGGCGAGTGTGCCCATCTCGCTGCGGAAGACATCGGCGGACTCGATGCCATGGCTTTCGAGTTCCGCGATGATGCTCTTCTGGAGCACCGCGAAATCCTCGAACTCGCGATCGAAATGGCGGGCGAGCAGACGGACCGAGCTTTCCAGGCTCTCGCGGCCGCTCGCGATGGCGTTCTGGCGGAAGCGGTCGATGGTTAATCCTGTGCCGATGGCGGTTGCGGCCATCAGCACGAAGCCGCCGACAATCAGCCACGTCAGCGGCGCGCCCCACCATTGGCGAAGCAGCGCGCGCAATCGCGCGGTCCATCGGATTGATGCGCCCATCCCAGCTCTCCCTCGGGATGCAAGATGCAGCAAAACCGAAAACACCCCGTTACCAGTAACGGTTAGGGAACTATGAATCGGAACAAAATCAGCGAGTTGGCGGGAACCGCCGTCACTCGCGCTTCACGTCCCATTTCAGCGCTTCGGCATTCTCCTTGGCGAACATCGCTGGCACATCGAATTTTCCGGTCTGGAGGTCGTAGCGGCATCGCCACCTCCCCAGTCCCTTCATGACGGTGTTCTTGGGGTGTTTGTCGTATTCGCCGCCGAGCCCGATCACGATGTAGCGGTTGTCGGGCCAGGTCACACCGAGCCCGCGATAGGCTTCTTCCGTGCCCTCGATGAGATCGGCCGAGATGTGGAAGTCGAGCTTGGCGAAGTGCTTCGTCTCGGGACGGCCATAGAAATAGGCCCAGGCGAGATCGCTCAGCGACTTCCTGGTTGCACTGACAAAGGCGCCGTTCTCGACATGGTAGAGAAACAGATCCTGCTCGCCCGAGCCGGTCTTCTGCATCCGCACCAGCCATTGCGAGTCGTTGGTGAAGCGGAAGCCGGCGCCGTAACCCTGCTCGGGCTTCAGCTCCGTCATCTGGTCGCCCTTCCGCGCCCAGACCTGCCATTTGACGTCAAAAGTGCCGGGGTCCTTGGTGTACTGCTCGAGCTTGGTGGCGCCGTCGGGCGAGGTGAAGGCGAGGTCGGCATCGTCGGTGAGGACGAACCCCTGCGCCGGGCCGGAGGCGGCAAGCGCGGGCGAGGCGGCGAGCGTCAGCGCAAGCGCCAGCCATGACGCGGCGCGGCAAAATGCGGTCATCAGGAAATTCCCTAAAATATAGCCGCCAAAGCGTGCTTTGAGGCGGCCTTGCTCATTTGACGCCGGGAGGGCCAGCCCGGTTCATCCCTTCGAACGTCTTGCTGCCGCAGCCAAAACAGCGCAATTTGCACAACGCAACTTACCAGGGTCGATTAGCGACCCAACAGATTTGATCAAGGCTTGAGGACTGATGATCACGGCAACCAAGGCCTTCCTCGCGTTCTGTCTGCTTGCTGTGGTCGGCACCGTCATGGTGATCGGCCCGGCCGAGCTCCGCCATATGCTGCCGGGCGGAGCGAAAACAGAGGTCGCCGCGGTCGTAAAGCCGGACGTCAAACAGCCTGAAGCCCAGGTCGAGGCCAAGCCCAAAGCAATGCCCGAAGCAAAGGCCGAAACGAAGGCCGAAGCCAAGCCCGAATCCAAATCCGCGGCCAAGTCGGAGCCGAAGGCCGACGAACCGAAGCTCGCCGCGGTTGCGCCCGCGCCATCAGCCTCGCCTGCAACGACCGAGGCGCCGAAGGCGGGCGCGCTGGCCGAAACCCAGAAGCAGGTCGCGGCACTGGCCGATGTCGCGCCGGCCAAGCCGCAGCCTTCACTTGCAGATACCGGTCCTCGCTTCGACGTTGCCCGTGTCGACGATCATGGCGAGGCCGCCGTGATCGCGGGCCAGGCCGTACCGGGTTCGAAGGTCGAGCTGCTGCGCGACGGCCAGTCGCTCGACAGCGTGGTGGCCGATGCGTCCGGCCAGTTCGTGATGACCCCGCCAAAGCTTCCCTCGGGCAATTATGAGCTGTCACTGCGCGCAAAGGCGCCCGATGGCACCGTCACGCAGTCCGGTCGCACCATGCCGGTGGTGATCGCCGAAGCCGCGCCGCCGCCTGCGCGCGTCGCGGCGGTCGCCAAGCCCGAAGCCAAGTCGGAAGCAAAGTCCGAAGCAAAGCCGCAAGACACAAAAACTGACGACAAAGCTGATGTCGTTGCCTCGCTGCCGTCGCCGCGCCAGGCCGCGACGCCGGATCGATCGGCGGTTCGCCCGCGCATGATGGGCACGCCGAAGCCCAAGTCCATGGCGAGAGTGCCGGCGGCAGCCGCGACTGTCGCAGCCGTCTCGCCCGCGGAGGTCCTCAACGCAGCGCCAGCGGATGCCGGCGGCAGCCGCGTGGTCTCTCGCGGCGACAGCCTCTGGGCGCTGAGCCGTCTCGCCTATGGCGACGGTGCTCGCTACGCAGTGATCTTCAACGCCAACCGCGAAAAGATCAAAAATCCCAATCTGATCTATCCCGGCCAGACCGTCCTGGTGCCGCAAAAGGCGCAGTGAGGCTTGCTCGATTGAGCCGCTCCTAGCCAAGGCTGCGCTCTATCGTCTCCCCTCGCCCCGTTCCTACGGGGAGAGGGCGGGGTGAGGGGCTTTCTCCGCGAGCGTCGTCCGTCGATAGACCTGTACCCCCTCACCCGGATCGCAAGAGCGATCCGACCTCTCCCCGCAGGCGGGGCGAGGTGAACCGCCGCGTTCGCCGCGATGACGCCTCACAGGTCCGCAACGCATCCGCCGTCTCGCCGCGGAACATTTGGTTCCCTCGCGCGTCTTCTCCCTGCGACGCGATGCGCGCTTGGCGCTGGAGGAGGGCCAAGAAGTGGCAGTGGTCAGCTCGGTTGCCATATCAAGATCCCGCTTGGGACTGGCGCTGGCCGGCGCGGTCCTTGTGTGTCTGACTGTACTGCTGCCTGATACAGCCAACGCGCAGTTCGGATTGCGCGGCGGTCCGCTCGGCGTTGCCCGCTTCGCCGTCGGTCACGTCATCGGCCTGTCGCGGCTGCGTCAGGCCCGTATGGCGGTGCGCGGCAGCCGCTATCGCTCCGCTGCCATGAGTTCGCAGGATCCGCGCGGCAGCGAGCGCGGCAAGCCCGCCAACCCTTACGTGATGCGCGCCGCGCTCACCGCACAGGCTGCGCTGTCGGGTTGGCATGGTGGCCGCCGTCCGCAGGGCTGGTGGCGTCACCCTGATGGTAGCTATGGCTGGATCGGTCCGGTGTTCTGGCCGTTCGCGCATGACGATCTCACCACCGCGATCATCTTCGGCGACACGACCAGCCTCTCGCTGTACGGCTACGGCGATATCTATGCCGCGATCTTCGCGCCCTATGCAGCGCCGGAGCTCGCCGCCTACACCGCGCCGCAGGGGCGTCGTGCGCGACGAGTCCCGTCCGCAGAGACGGTCTGCGATGGCAGCGACACAGGCGGCCTGCCTGTCGACCGCATCGCTGCCGTCGTGCAGCCGAACGAGATGCAACGCGCCGCGCTCGACGATCTCGGCGCCGCCTGGACTTCAGCGCGCGATACCATCCGCGCCGCGTGCCCGGCACAGGCCTCGATGACCGCGGCGGAGCGCCTCGGCGTGATGCAGGCAAGACTGGATGCGATGATCAAGGCTACCGACGCGATCGCGCCGGCACTGGAAAAATTCGTCGGTCTCCTCGATGACAGCCAGAAATCAAAGCTGGAATCGCTGGCGAACGAGCGACGCGCGGCGCTCGCGTCAGTCCAGCACAAGGATGCGCAGACGGTTGCAGCCTGCGATCCCAATTACGATCCCCGCTACGATGTGCAGGCTCAGCGCCAGTACGAGCAGCTGGTGCAGCAGCAATGGCCCGCCGCCGACATTGTCAACACGCTGAAACTCGACGACACCGGAAGCGCCCGCCTCGACGTGCTCCAGGACACCACATTGCGGACCATGGAGACGCTGAGTCCATGTGCGATGAAGGCCGAAGCATCCCCGCAGGCCCGCCTCGCCGCCGTCAAGACGCGACTGCAAACGATGCAGCAGGCGGTTAGTGGCGTCGCTGACGCGCTGGATGATTTCGAAGCTGACTTAAGCGACGCGCAGAAGGCGGGCTTCGAGGCGATGGGGCCGAAGCGGGCGATGTGATCACCCTAGACCGCGCAGCGATCCCGAGGACCTCACGCCACTGGCGTCAGCGGGCGCGCTCGCTCAATCCTCTTGCGGGCACTGGCCGAATGCATCGCCTCCCAAAGATCGGTTCGCCGCTGCACGTTCAGCCAGAACTCAGGGCTGTTGCCGAACACGCGGGCGAGAATCAGCGCGGTGGCTGCGGTGACGTTGCGGCGGTCGTTGCAGAGTTCGTTGACGTGCTTGCGCTGTACGCCCATGGCCTGGGCCAACGCCCCCTGGGTCAGGCCCATCGGCTTCATGAATTCCTCGACCAGGATTTCGCCGACCGAGGCCGGCTTGCGTTTCGTCGTCAACATGGCGTCACCTGTAACTGTGATCGTCGAGATAGAGATCGCTCGCTTCGCCACGCTCGCCGTTCCAGCGGAACACCAGCCGCCACTGGTCGTTGACGCGGATCGAATGGAAATCGTCGAGCCGGCCGCGCAGCTTCTCGAAATGGTTGCTCGGCGGCGATCTCAGGTCGACGTCTGTCGTCGCGTCGTCAATCAGCTGGATCTTGCGAAACAACCGTGCTTGCAGATCCGAAAGGATCTTCCGTGACCTGACATCATCCACGAAGAAGTCGTGCAGCCAGCCGTCCCGGAAACTCAGGGAGCCGGCAGCGCGAGCGCCGGAGACGCGCTCACGGCGGGATGAGCCTCACCCAAAATCCCGATGATGCCATTCTGCCAGTGTTTTGCCCGACGAGTCAAAGTAAATTTCGTAAAATCCGTAGTTGCGATGAAATTCGCCATGCCGGCCCGGGCCTTGCCTACTGTGCATGGGGTTGTTTTCGATGTTTCAGTTCGTGGCGGCCTTCTTCGCGGCGTCGATGACGGTCTCGTCGTCGCGCCAGGAGAGGATCTCCATGGCGAGCACGGGGTGATTGAAGCCCTTGAGCGTGAGATCGTCGAGCGCACGGGCCTCGACATTGGCTTCGACCATGCCGTAGACGCGGCGGCTGACCACGATCTGGTCGGCCTTGGCCTCGCTGCAGAGGCGGGAGGCGAGGTTGGTGACGCTGCCGATCGCGGCGTATTCCAGCCGCTGCTCGAAGCCGACCTGGCCGAGGGTTGCATAGCCGAGCGCGATGCCGATGCCGAAGCCGAGTGAGTGCCCGCGGTTGCGCCAGCGCTCGGTCAGCGGGCCGATGGTGTCGCGCATCTCCACCGCCATCTTCACGGCGCGCTGCGTGTGGTCCTCGAACTGGATCGGTGCGTTGAACAGGATCATCACGCCGTCGCCGGCATATTTGTCGAGCGTGCCCTCGTATTTGAAGATCAGCTTGCCGAGTGCGGCGTGATACTCCCGCAGCACGTTCATCGCCTCTTCCGGCTCGGTGGCTTCGGTGAACGCAGTGAAGCCGCGGAGATCGCAGAACACCACGGTGACCTCGCGGCGCTGGCTGGTGAGCAGCCCTTCGGGACTGTCGGAGGAGGCGATCAGTTGCGCCACTTGGGGTGCGAGGAAGCGTTCGAGCTTGCGGATGCGCTCGATCTCGCCGAGCTGGGTCTCGACGCGCTCCTCCAGCGACTTGTTCCAGTCCTTGAGCTGCTCGGTCTGTTGTTGCAGCTTGTCGGCCTGGGCACGCACGGTCTCGTGGGCCTGCTCCAGCGCGTGGCTCTTGTGGTCCACTTCAGTGAACAGCCGCGCATTGCGCATCGCCAGCACCGCCTGGTTGGCGAAGGTGCGCATCAACCCGGTCAGGCTGCCCTCGAACGCGCCGCTGGAGCGGCGCAGCACCACCAGCGATCCCAGCGTGCCCTGTTGATCCACCAGCGGCACCACCAGCACCGCATGGAAGCCGGCGTTGATGGCGACATCGCGCAGCGGCCCCTCGGCGGCCTGGTCGAGATCGGGAACCGCGATCGGCTCGCCGGTCCTGGCGGCATAGCCGAGCACGGTCTCATCAGCGTCGATCGCCAGATGTGCGCCGTCGGCCGATTTGTCG